>Ga0334722_10004841_pt1 | contig 13829 bp, 9 predicted proteins | sample C3_bottom_MG_FD_207210 | JGI IMG/M metagenome (GOLD analysis project Ga0334722, IMG submission 207210) | Sediment microbial communities from Yellowstone Lake, YNP, Wyoming, USA - C3_bottom | ecosystem: Environmental > Aquatic > Freshwater > Lake > Sediment | place: USA: Wyoming | collected...
TAAATCTCAGGTAGGAATCATGGCTCACATTCGAGCGGACGAAATCGTTAGCGTACTCCGTAGTGAGATTGAGAATTACGATAAAGTAGTCAACATCTCCGAAACGGGATCGGTGATATCGGTGGGCGACGGTATCGCGCGCATCCACGGGCTGGAGCTGGTCATGGCCGGCGAGCTGATCGAGTTCCCGCACGGCGTGTCCGGGATCGCAATGAATCTGGAAGAGGATCAGGTCGGAGCCGTCCTGCTCGGAGATTATGCGGAAATCAAGGAAGGAGATGAGGTGCGCCGCACGGGGCGCATCATGTCCGTGCCGGTGGGCGAGAATTTGATTGGCCGCGTAGTCAACGCTCTTGGGCAGCCCATTGATGGGAAAGGTCCTGTCGAACCGGCGGGGTACAACCCGATTGAACGGCTGGCTCCGGGCGTGATCGACCGCCAGCCCGTCAAAGAACCATTGCAAACGGGCATCAAAGCAATTGATAGCATGATCCCGATTGGCCGCGGGCAGCGCGAGTTGATCATTGGGGACCGTCAAACCGGCAAGACCGCCATTGCGCTCGACACCATCATCAACCAGAAAGGCCAGAACGTCATCTGCATTTACGTCGCGATCGGCCAGAAGCGTTCTACCGTGGCGCAGGTGGTGAAAACGCTGGAGGATTTCGGCGCGATGGAGTACTCGATTGTAGTGGCGGCCACCGCCTCCGACCCGGCGCCCATGCAATATATAGCCCCTTATGCCGGTTGTGCGATGGGCGAGTACTTCCGCGATAAGGGCATGCATGCGCTTTGCGTATATGACGACCTCTCCAAACACGCTGCCGCATACCGCGAGATCTCGTTGTTATTACGGCGTCCGCCAGGGCGCGAAGCGTACCCGGGTGACGTCTTTTACCTCCACAGCCGGCTTTTGGAGAGAGCCGCAAAGTTGAATCAGGAAAACGGCGGCGGTTCGCTTACTGCGCTGCCGTTTATCGAAACGCAGGCGGGCGACGTATCCGCCTATATTCCGACCAATGTGATCTCGATCACAGACGGACAAATCTATTTGGAGTCCGATTTGTTTAACTCCAATGTGCGGCCAGCCGTGAACGTTGGCCTCTCGGTGAGCCGTGTCGGCGGCAGCGCGCAGATTCGAGCCATGCGACAGGTGGCGGGAACGCTCCGCATCGACCTTGCGCAGTACCGCGAGCTTGCCGCCTTTGCGCAGTTCGGCTCCGACCTTGACAAAGCTTCGCAGGCGCAGCTCAACCGTGGACGCCGTCTCGTGGAGATCCTCAAGCAGGCTCAGTTCTCCCCTTTGCCGGTGGAAAAACAGGTCATGATCATTTTTGCGGGCACGAACGCGTACCTCGACGATCTGCCGGTAGAAGCCTGCCAGAAATTCGAAGAGGAGCTGTATCGTTTTCTGGATAATTCGCATCCACAGATCCTGGCGGACATCCGCGAAAAGAAGATTCTGGACGATAACCTGCGTGCGAGGATGCACGCGGCGCTGAAAGAGTTCAAGCAGCGCTTCGTCGCCGAGGGACTGGAAAAGGCGTAAACCATGCCTAGCCTGATCGACATACGCCGGCGCATCCGGTCGGTCAAGAACACGCAGCAAATCACGAAGGCCATGAAAATGGTCTCGGCTGCAAAGCTGCGCCGGGCTCAGGATCGCGTACTCTCGGCGCGGCCATACGCGCGGATGATGGAGGCGATGCTTGCGGATGTAGCCGCCGCCGCGCCTCAAAACCCGGAAGGAGGTCCGCTGCATCCGCTTCTTGACCAACGTGAAGAGAAGCGCATCCAGCTGGTGCTTGTGACTGCCGACCGCGGGCTGGCAGGCTCATTCAACGCAAACCTGATCAAAGCAGCGCAGCGATTTCTGGAAGAGCATGCCGGGCAACCCGTAGAGATGATCCTGGTGGGGCGTAAAGGGCGGGATTTCTTCCGTAAGCGCAATGTTACGGTCACTGCGGAGTGGACAGGCATTGCGAATAAGCCCACATACGCGGACGCTCAAGCTGTGGCCGGACGTTTGATTCAGCGTTTCGCCGCCGCGGAAGTGGATGCTGTGTACCTGATTTACAACGAGTTCAAAAGCGTGGTGGCGCAAAAGCTAACAGTGTCCCGCATCCTCCCTATGGCGGTTCCGGAACGATCCGGCGAGACGCGCGAGTATTTGATGGAGCAGCCACCGGAACAGCTTTTGGGAGCATTGCTGCCGCGCTATGTGGAAGTGGCGGTTTACCAAGCTTTGATTGAGTCCACGGCCGCCGAACAGGCGGCTCGCATGACCGCTATGGACGCGGCGAGCACAAATGCCGGAGAAGTCATTGAAAAGCTGACGCTATACATGAACCGGGTGCGCCAAGCCAGCATTACTAAGGAAATCATTGAGGTGGTGAGCGGCGCCGCCGCTCTTGAATAAGGATCTTATATGGATACTTCTACAGCCAATGTGGTGGGACGCGTGGTCCAGGTGGCCGGACCCGCGGTTGACATCCAGTTTCCTGAAAACCAGATCCCACTGATCTACACGGCGATACGAATTACCAGCGAGGGATTCCATGTCCCTCAGCCCGTGAACATTATCGTGGAAGTGGCGCAGCACCTCGGCGAAGGGCGCGTACGAACCATTGCGCTTCAGCCCACCGAAGGGCTGGTTCGAGGCATGAAAGCCACCAGCTTGGGCGGGCCGGTTTCGGTGCCGGTTGGGAAGCAGACGTTGGGCCGCGTGCTGAACGTGATTGGGGAACCTGTGGACCGGATGGGCCCGGTGGAGACCGAAAAGCGGTATCCCATCCATCGCCCGGCGCCGTCGTTTGAGGAGCAATCCACAGAGCTCCAGATGTTCGAGACGGGCATCAAGGTGATCGATTTGATAGAGCCGTACCTCCGCGGCGGGAAGATCGGGCTGTTCGGCGGAGCAGGCGTCGGCAAAACCGTCATCATCATGGAGCTGATTAATAACATCGCCATGAAGCACGGCGGCGTCTCTGTGTTTGCCGGCGTAGGGGAGCGCACGCGCGAGGGTAACGACCTGTGGCTGGAAATGCAGGAGTCTGGGGTCGTGGACCCGCGCGACTGGAGAAAATCGAAATGCGCGCTGATTTACGGGCAGATGACCGAACCGCCAGGCGCGCGACTGCGCGTCGGGCTGACGGGCCTTACGGTAGCTGAGTACTTCCGCGACGAAGAAAACCAAGATGTGCTCCTGTTCATCGACAACATATTCCGGTTCACACAGGCTGGCTCCGAAGTTTCGGCCCTTTTGGGACGTATGCCTTCGGCGGTAGGCTACCAGCCGAACTTGGCCACGGAGATGGGTGAACTCCAGGAACGCATCACTTCAACGAAGAAAGGCTCCATCACGTCAGTACAAGCCATTTACGTGCCGGCGGATGACTACACGGACCCTGCGCCGGCGACGGCGTTCGCGCACTTGGACGCTACGACAAATCTTTCTCGCGCCATTGCGGAGCTGGGCATCTATCCTGCCGTGGATCCGCTCGCGTCCACCTCGCGCATCCTGGATCCGCGCGTCATCGGCTGGGATCATTACAATACCGCACAACAGGTGAAAGCCATTCTGCAACGGTATAAAGATCTTCAGGACATCATAGCCATTCTTGGCATCGATGAGCTTTCGGACGAAGATAAGCTAACTGTAGCGCGCGCCCGGAAGATTCAGCGTTTCCTCTCACAGCCTTTCCATGTAGCCGAGCAGTTTACCGGCGTGAAAGGACGTTACGTGAAACTGGAAGACACCATTCGAGGTTTCAAAGAAATCGTCGAAGGAAAACACGACGAGATTCCGGAGCAGGCTTTCCTGTTGCAGGGCACCATTGAGGATGTCCTTGAGCGGGCGGAGCAGTTGAAGAAAGCCGGCATATAAGCACAAGCCATGGCGGAGACCTTCCGACTTGAAATTGCGACTCCGGAACGGCTTTTGTTCCAGGAGGAAGTCCAAGAAGCTCAAATCCCCGCGGCCAACGGGTATTTGGGGATTCTTCCGGAACACGCTCCTTTGATGGCGGAGCTTGGAACGGGCGAACTCGCGATTAGGGTGCAGAGCCGGACGCTGTATATGGCTGTCAGCGGCGGATGGGTAGAAGTTCTTCCGGACCGAGTGCGCGTGCTAGCGACGGTAGCCGAGAACGCCGCTGACATTGATGTGGCGCGAGCACAAGAAGCGCTGAAGCGGGCCCAAGGACGCTTGGCGCACCCGGAAGCGGGAATAGACATCGCGCGCGCATTAAACGCCATGAAACGCGCTCAAGCCCGCCTCGCTGCCGCCTCACACAAGTAACGCGCCGCAGGGGCGTTGCGGTACAATACGAATTGTTCGGGCCGTGGCGCAGCCTGGCTAGCGCGCTTGCTTGGGGTGCAAGAGGTCCGGGGTTCAAATCCCCGCGGCCCGACCAAACCTATCAAAGACTTACCGCCAGCGTCTCCCTCCGAAGCCTTCGTTTCAGGTCCAATTCAGGTCCAAAGTGGACCTAAACTGCCATTTCTCACACAGGGGTCGGCGGGAAGCCGGGGACTCTGGCATAAACGTTTGTGAGAGCAAATGTTTCGAAGCCAAAGAGGTCGCGGCTCCCGCTATGGCAGAGTGTACCCAAGACAGTCTCGAGTTTGAAAGCCATTTTTCGCGCCAGGTGGTGGCCCGGTTCGACGGCGGCGCGCTGACCTCGGACGCCGGTGCGCTGCTGTTGCGGGAAGCCGACCGCCGCATCCGCCTGATCCAGCGCCTGGCGGCCTGCTTTGACGACCATCGGGATCGGGCACTGGTTCGGCATCCGGTGCAGGAGATGGTGGCGCAGCGGGTTTACGCGCTGGCGCTGGGCTACGAGGATCTCAACGACCACGACGAGCTGCGCGAAGATCCCCTGCTGGCGCTGTGGAGCGGCAAGCGCGAGCCGGGCAAGAGCACGCTGAATCGGATCGAGCTGGGCGCCGAGCGGCCGAGCCGGTACAAGAAAATCCACTGCCGGCAGGAGGCGGTCGACGCGCTGCTGGTAGAGGTGTTACTGGAAGCGCACGAGGAAGCGCCGGACTGCATTGTGCTGGATCTGGACGTGACCGATCTGCCCTTGCACGGCCGGCAAGAGGGCCGGTTTTTCCACGGCTATTACGACGAGTATTGTTACCTGCCGCTGTATATTTTTGCCGGCGAGCATTAGTTGTGTGCGCGGCTGCGGACGGCGGATTAGGACGCGGCGGGTGGTGGCGAAGGCTGAACAGCTCGATGGCAAGGAGAATCCGCGCTTTGTGGTGACGAACCTGAGCGCGGAGCAGTGGCCGGCGCTGAGGCGGCTGGGGCTGAAGGGAACGGAGATGGCGCGGGCGCAGGCAGTCGCACGAATCCCCCGGTCCCCAGGCGTCCATACCCAACTTGTTCTTCCCTTGGAACATAGGGCGCCTGCATCGGCGTACTGGTCGTTTCGTGGAATGGGGACCTGATCGGCCGGAATCGCGACTCGCAGGCTTTTCGGTTCATTTCGCCTCCGTAACGCGTCCGACCAGAAGAGATCCTTCCCGGATCTCGTCGGTTCCGCGCCGGACGATCTGGTCCTTCGCGGCCAGGGCGCCGAACACCTCAACCTGACCTCCCTCGCTCGCGCCGCGGCTCACGGTCACATACTCCGCGCGCCCGTTGCGCAGCCGGATCACGAACATGCGTTCCGTTGTCGTCACAATGCTGGTAGCTGGCACTAGAAAGGAAAGACGCGCGCGTTGGACCGGCCAAAGCACTTCAGCATACATGCCGGGCCCAAGGCGGCCGCGCGCATTGTTCAGGTCGAGCTCGACAGCCATCGTGCGGGTCTTCGGATCGAGTGCGCCGGGAATCCTTGCCACCACGCCGGAGAACGACTCCTCCGGGTAGGCCGGGACCGTAAAACTCACTCTGGCGCCCTCCGTTATCCCAGAGAAGGCCGTTTCCGGAACGGGGACGACCAGTCGGAGTCTTGAATGTTGCTCCAGTTTCAGCATCGGCCCGCTACCGGATCCAGGTCCAACCAGGGCGCCGGGATGGACCAGGCGCTCCGTGATAATTCCGTCGAACGGCGCCGTGATATTCAGATATGCTTCCAGCCTTCTGAGAGCTTCGACAGATGCCTTAGCAGCCTTGACGGAACTCTCGTACACGGCGCGAGCGGCGCGGGCGGCGTCCACCGATTTCTTCGCCAGAATCAACTCGTTTTCGGCGACGGCGCCCGGGGTGGCCGCAGCCACCTGCAAGTGTTCGTACGTGGACTCGGCGGCAATCAGCTTCGCTTCTGCCTCCACGCCCTGGGATTCGATCGCCTGAACCTTCGATTCGGCTTCCGCACGCCGCGCATTCAGCTCCGGCGCGGCAAGCCTCACAAGCAACTGTCCGGCTTTCACCGTACTGCCTTTGTCCACCAAAACTTCCTCAACGTATCCCGTTACGCGGGCGTGGAGGTCCACCGCCTGGTACGGGAGGATCTCGCCCGGCAAGCGCAGTTTCCGATCGAGGCGCTTCGGGACAATTGAGACAACGTCAACCGTCTGCTGTGCCCAGCCCCAGCCCACCAGAAGAGCGAACGACAGGAATCTAAGTATTGGCTTCATAGTAACGGCTCGATGGATCTTTTGGATATAAAGACGCTGACTGCATGTTGGCCCTTCTTTGGAGGACCGTGTAAACCGCAGGCAGAACCGTGAGGGTTGCGACCGTCGCGAAAACAAGGCCACCGATGACTGCCTTTCCGAGCGGGGCGGTCTGTTCGGATGCCGTTCCGACGGCGAGCGCAATGGGCGTCATGCCGGCTATCATGGCGCTTGCCGTCATGAGAATTGCCCGGAGCCGGCCACGCGCGCCTTCGAGAGCGGCTTCCATCACCGGTACGCCTTCCCGGCGGCTCAATTCCGCAAACGTAACCAGCAGGATTGCGTTTGCTACAGCAATGCCGATGCTCATGATGGCCCCCATGAACGATTGCACGTTGAGGGTGGCGCCCGTTATCCGCAGCATCAGCATGACCCCACAGAGTACCGCCGGCAAGGTAGAAACCACTGCAATGGCCAAGCGGAACGACTGGAAATTAGCCGCGAGCAAGAGGAAGATCACTGCAATTGACAACAGCAGACCGATCTTCAGCCCGGAGAGGGTCTGTTCAAGCGGCGGGATCTGGCCGCGAATGTCAACCGTCGCGCCGCGCGGCGGGGCGCCGGCGCGCTGTATCGCGCGGCGAATTTCCACTGCGGCATCGCCGAGAGGCGCGCCATGGATGTTTGCCGTGAGGCTGACGGAGCGCTGCATGTTGTAACGATCGATCTGGCCCATCGTGGCGCCGTAGCGCAGCGTGGCAACGTCACCGAGCAGGGGATGACTCAACTTTTCACCGGAACCGCGCATCACCGGCAAACCGGCCACGTCATCGATTGAGGCTATCTTGTACTGCGGAACCTCGATGTGGATCTGGTAGGAGTTGCCGCTGGCGGGGTCACGCCAAAAGTTAGGCTCGATGAAGCGCGCGGATGAGGTGGCCGCGACGAGCGAGCGGGCAACGCTCGCCATGGGCAGGCCGAACTGCGCGGCGCGCTCGCGATCGATCTTTACGTCCAATGTCGGATAGTCGAGTGGTTCGGCATACTGAAGATCCCGCAGACAACCGATCTTAGCCATTTCCGCCCGAATCTTCTCGGCGTGACTCCGGTTTGCCGCAAGGTTTGGCCCCTGGACGGCCACTTCGACTGGCGTTGACGATCCGAAGCTCATTACCTGGCTGATAATGTCCCCAGCTTCAAATGAGCAGGCAACTTGCGGCAATGCCTTGCGCAATTCCTCCCGGAGCCTCTCCTCAAAGGCTTCGCCTCGAATCGTGGCTGTTGGTTTTAAGGCGACGCGCAGGACTGCTTCGTGCGGTCCGCTGGTAAATAGATAGACGTTGTTGATAGGGTTGCCGGAGGGGTGGGCGCCGATCAAACCGGTGGTGATCGCCACATTCTCCGGGCCGACCAACTGCTTGATGAGATCGAGAGCCTTCAATGCGATCGTCTCGGTCCGCTCAATCCTGGTCCCCGCAGGCGCGCGCAACCGTATTTGATACTGGCCTGCATCGACACTCGGAAAGATTTCGGCGCCAAGCTTCGGCCACAGAATCAAAAGCAGTGCCGCCGCAGAGGCCACATAGGCTCCGATCACCGCCCACCGAAATCGCAGAAGCGCACCCAAAAAGGCGCCATAAAGCGAGCGAAATCGTCCGAACAGGCCACGCTTGTCGTCGCCTGCATGCGCCCGCCTCATGACCCACGTCGAAAGCACTGGCACCAGCGTGCTCGAAAGGAAATATGAGGAGACCATGGCAAAACCAACCGCCAGTGAGAGCGGGACGAACAATTGCCGGGCGACGCCGACCATGAAGAACGAGGGAACAAAGACGGAGAGTATCGCCAACATCGAAAGCAGGCGGGGAACCGCGGTTTTGCTGCACGCACTGAGGACCGAACTGGCGCGCGACAACCCGGAGGCCATGTGCGTGTGAATATTCTCGATTTCGACCGTCGCCTCGTCTACGAGCACGCCGACGGCGAGCGCCAAGCCCCCGAGAGTCATGATGTTGATCGTTTGACCGGAGGCCCATAGCCAGATGACAGCCGCGAGCAGCGCGCACGGGATTGTGGTGATCGCGATGAGTGCGCTGCGCCAGTCGCGCAGGAAGAGAAGGACCATGAGCCCCGTGAGGAACGCTCCCACAAGGCCTTCGCCAACGAGGCTTTCAATGGCTCGGGCCACGTATCGCGACTGATCGAATTCCAAGCGAATGTCCACATCCTCGGGCACAATCGCTTTCATTGCGGGAAGCGCTTCTTTGACGCGCTCGATTACAGCCAAGGTCGATGCGTCGGCGCGCTTGGTGACAGGGATATACACCGTTCGTCGCCCGTTGACGTGCGCATAGCCGGCGATGATGTCCGTCCCGTTCTCAACGACGGCGATATCGCGTACATACACTGGCGGCCCAGGATCGAAGCGTACCGGGGCGTCCATTAGTTCATTGAAATCTCCGCCTATCACTGCGTTTGTCGAGGCGATGCGGGTGTAGTCTTCGATCCGAACGTTGCCGGACGGCAGGACGGCAGTCGCTTTGTTAATCGCTGCAATCGCCTCTTCAGGGGAAATCCGGTAAGCCTTCATTCGCGCCGGGTCCAGCCGGACCACCAGCGATCGTTGGCTCGCCCCGAAGGGCGGCGGAGCCGAAACACCCCGCAACGTCGCGAGCAGAGGTCGCACGCGCGTGACTGCGATGTCCTGCATCTCCGCGACGTTCCGGGAGGCACTTGAGAATACAAGTTGGGCCACAGGCACGCTCCCGGCGTCAAAGCGAAGTACAAACGGAGGCACCGTGCCGGCGGGCATGTTTGCACGCGCTCGACTCGTGGTGTTAACGACCTGACCGAGCGCTTCGGCCATGTCAGTGCCGGGATGGAAGACCAGCTTGATCATCGCGACACCCTGGATGCTCTTGGATTCTACGTGCTCAAGCCCGGGGAGGTAGAAGGAGTAATACTCGTAGTTGTACGTGATGTAGCTTTCCATCTGGGACGGGTCCATGCCGCCATACGGCTGCACGATATAGATCGCCGGCGCGCCCAGGCTCGGAAAGATGTCGACTTGCATACGCCCGATCGCCAGAATGGAGCACAACGCGACGGCTATCACGGCGACCACGATCGTGATCGGCCGTTTCATTGCGGTGATGACGAGCCACATAAATTCAGCCAATCTCCTCTACCTGCCCGCTTTTTGCAGGAATGGCGCGAGGTCTCCTTCGGCAGACGAAACCGCCAGCATCGCACGCCAGATGTTCAGCCTCGCCAGCGAGTCATCGATCTCCGATTGCGTCAACAGGCGTTCTGCCTCGGCCACTTCGACGATATTCCCCAAGCCCGCCTTGTACCTTGCAGCAGCTTGCTGCTCCGCTGCCCGCGCCGCTTCCAATCGAAAGGGCATGTTGTCGGCGATGAGCCGCGCGCCCTCCAGCGTGGCTGCCGCCTTCTCTTCCTGGGCCTGCAGATCACGGAGGATCTGAGCTTGAAGCGCCGCCTGTGCGCGCTCGCGATGGGCTTCGATTTCCCTGCGCGCACGCAGCGACGGCAGGTCGAACAGCGGAAAAGTGACAGTCATGCCGAACGCCCAGTTTTGAATGTTCGGACCAAGGCCGGCCAAGCCGCCGCCTGTAGCGCCATCGTTGCGGAACCCAGTGCCGCGGGCGTACGTGGTGCCCTGTAGATGGAAACGGGGAAAATACGAGCGGGCCAGCGCGCGTTCACGGGCCCTGATTTCATCGACCGCCGCCGCCGCCTCCTGGACAGCAGGATGTCGTTTGAGATCGGGAAACGGAAGAGCCTCTGCGGGAGGAGGCTCAAGGAGCGGTCCCGGCTGGAGGGAAAGGTCCGACGAGGGAATATCGAGAAATTGGGCCATGGCCGCACGAGCGACCTTTACGGCCTGTCGAGCTTGAATCAACTGTGTTTCGGCGATAGCGACTTCGGCACGCATCCGAGAGGCTTCGGCGCCGGGACGGAGTCTCGCGTTCACGAACGCCTCAACCACCCGGTAAACCGCGCGGGCGCGATCCACACCGGCTTGGGCTGCCCGGACGCTCTGCTCAGCGGCCAATACGGTGAGGAAGGCATCCGCGGCAGCCGTGGCCACCTGGAGCTTGGTAAGGTCTGCTGCTTTTTCTGCCCGTGTCCGGGCGATTCTTGCGGCTTCGACGTTTGCCTTTCTCAGGCCGAAGTCAAACGGTTCCCACGAGACGAGCACCCCGGCCGCGCTGCCCCAGGCGTTGGCGAGGCGGTCATCCGGGGAGACTGGACCGGAAATCGGCGAGATGACAGACTGTGGCAGGAGCAGTCCCGGAAGGTTATTGCGCGTCGCGCGATTGACCTGGGTGAGGAAATCCGCGCGTGGCAGGTAGCTTGTTCGAGCCAGATTGATGCCTGCGGCGGCCGACGAAACCTGCTCCAGCGACACGCTCACTGAGGGATACTTCTCGATCGCCTGCTCTACGGCCTGTTGGATCGTCAGGGACGTTTGAGCGAAACCAGGCGTCGACCAGAGGAAGGCACACGCCGCGAGAAGCGGCAACGGCCTCGCGGAGTGCGGCGATCTGCTTGATATGACGCGACTTATGATCTCAATGTGCATACATTTCAAAAGGTAACATCTCAGAATATCCAATTTCCTCAGGAAGGCTTCCTGAACCACATCCTGGGCTTTGGCGGCGTCCCCGAGACAACGCCGAGCGACTGCCCACGCCTTGGCCTGGTTTCGACACACGAGTTCCTCAAAAACTGCGATATCCCCCCGCGGCCCGCATCCTCAGCGTGGTGTCGATGTCGTCGCCCGGCGCCGAACCTGCCGCGTGTTGCAAGCACTCATCGTAACGCGCGGGACCTGCGGAGGAACAAGCGGGCCGAATGCTCATGAGTGCTCACGTTTCATACAACGGCCAGCAACGCAATTACGCCATAGGCAAGCGGCTCTGGGGGAATCTACAGCGTCGGCGCCGAGGTTGTGAAGGCATCGAGCAGCGGCTCCAGCCAAGGGCGATCTGCCTTCGCACCGTAGTGGGCCCAGGTTTCGAGCGCTGACCTACTCCGGGCGACCTCGGACTCGGTGAACTCGAAGTCCTTGGCTGGAATGGAAAGAGAGGGATTCCATATCACGCGCTCCTGGCCGGCGAGGATGAGTTCGCCGTTGGCGGTGAGTTCGAGCAGGGTGCTGTCGGCGAGGTTGGAGCCGGGGCTGTGGATCTTGAGGGGTGAGGTGGTGTTGTCCGGGGCGGCGCTGGTAGCCGGCCAGGAATTCGCAGACTATTGCGCCGCCGTGGGCTCTGCGACGGCGGTGACAGATTGCGCGATTTGCGCGGTGACGGCCTTGCTGCCCTCCAGGACGGCCTGCGCCGCGCCGATCTGGGAGTCGGACCACATCGAGCCGCCCAGATAAACATTGCCCCACGCCGAGCCCGCCCAATAGCCCAAGATGCACGTGCCGGATGAAGATTCCGGGATGATGGTCAGGTACTTATTGCGATTGGATGGACACAGCACCTGGATGCCGGGCTGGCCGTCGCCGTCCGGCACGACCGTCAGTTTGGCCGTCGGCGTGTCCGTGCCGATGCCGACCATGCCGCTGCCCACCACCATGACCGAAGACGGAGCCCACGCGGACCCGTTCCATGTGAGGATTTGCCCCCATGCAGCCCTGCCGCTCGTGAGGTCCGAAGGCGCGTGCGTATGACTGCCCAGCGCCGTGTTTAGCGCCGCGAAGTTGGAGTTAATCGTAGATACGCTACGATCAACGGCGTCATCCAAGCTGATGACTACGATATTCGCCATGACATTCTGCTCCTCGAGGATCTGCTCGCCGCCGCCATACGCGCCTCTGCCGCCGCCGGAACGGACGTAACGATGCGAATCGGCTCGATGCTAGCCAGCGCCAGGCGGGTGCTCATTTCGATGGCCGGCGGGTATGCCTGGAAGGCGCTGTACGGGTGAGCTTATGTGTGCCTTGTGGCGCTCCACCGGGTTGTCCCGGTCGTTGGTGAAAACCAAACCTTGCCCTTTTCAGTGCTCCACCCGCGCCCTTAGGACGGCTTCGCCATGAGATATCTTAGACGAGAGCCCTATGCGTTAATGAGCGCTCGTACAGATCTGTGCGGCGTGGGGAGTATTGGCATCCCTACCGCGACGCGGTAACACGAGGACCTTAGACAAGGATTGCAAGGAGGGAATATGAACTTTATCACCAAATGGCGGTCGTTTGGGGCGGCGCCTCTTGTGCTCTTGACTTCACTCTGCGTCTTCGGACAGCAGGACATGGGCTACATCACGGGCCTGGTTACGGATCCCACCGGGGCGGTTATTCCCGGAGCGACCGTGACCGTGACCGAATTGGAAACCGGAGTGCGGACGACGGCCACCACCACAGACACGGGCAACTATCTTGCTGGTCCTCTGAAGATCGGGGTCTACGAAGTGGCGGTCCAGAAAGACGGCTTTAAGCGCGCTGTCACGCGCGGGGTGCAGATTAGCGCGCAGGACCGACGACGGGTGGACTTGGTGCTCGAACTCGGCCAAGTCACCGAATCGATCACTACGGTCGCCTCGGCGCCGCTGTTGGAAACCGAAAGCGCGTCGGTCTCGCACGTCGTCGAGCAGCAAGCCATCCAGCAGTTGCCTCTCAATAGCCGCAACTATCAGACCCTAGCGTTGCTCGCGGCAGGCACTGTGCCGGCCATCGTCACTCGCGACCAAGCGGGTGGATTCAACGCGCACGGGCAGGCTGCGTATGAGAACAACTTTATCATTGACGGCGTGGATAACAACTCGTACGGATTCGCACTCGAAGATCGCAAAGCGCAGGTGGTGATCCCGTCGCTAGACGCCGTGCAGGAGTTCAAGGTCGAAACGAGCAACTACTCGGCCGAGTTTGGGCGCACGGGCGGCAGTGTCATGAATGTCAGCATCAAATCCGGCACGAATAATCTTCACGGTTCGCTCTATGAATACCTTCGAAACGAAATTTGGGACGCGCGCGATACGTTCAGCTATGTGGACCGCGACGGCGACGAATGCCCCGTTTCCCAACAACGTAATCCCACAGTCGCGCATGGATCCGGTCACGATGCGGCTAGCCGACCTCTGGCCGTTGCCTAATTTCACCGGGTCCGGCGTGCAGCGCCGCCCTTTCTTATACCCGCATTCTGTCGCCTTCCATGGTCAACGAAGCGCGCCTGGGCTTCTCCCGGCTCAACGTGATCGCCACGCCCTTCGCCGAGGAATGGTACGGAACGCAGTAC
>Ga0334722_10004842_pt1 | contig 13827 bp, 14 predicted proteins | sample C3_bottom_MG_FD_207210 | JGI IMG/M metagenome (GOLD analysis project Ga0334722, IMG submission 207210) | Sediment microbial communities from Yellowstone Lake, YNP, Wyoming, USA - C3_bottom | ecosystem: Environmental > Aquatic > Freshwater > Lake > Sediment | place: USA: Wyoming | collected...
CCCCCGTGCCGGTTTACAGTGATGATACGCGCTTCCCTGCTGCGACCATGCATGGTGTCACGGATGGATCCGGGGATCACACTCCCGGGGTCTTCACTGCCGAATATGCCCGCTCAAGGGGGACGCCACCAGGGTCTCGGTGGAAAAGAGCTTCCATCCTCTGTTCGATAGATTCTCTGCTGCGGTCATGCAGCCCGTCCCGGTCTCGAATATGCCAAATACCGTTGGCCCGCTCCCGCTCATCAGCACTCCCGCGGCTCCCTGGTCCAGGAGCGCTTGCCGGATCGTATGAATTTCAGGATGCGCAGCCGCTGTTACGGTCTCCAGATCATTATGCAGCCCTGCTGCGATATTCCCGACCGTAAGCCGTAGGATTTTATTACAGTCAACTTTTTTTGTCAACCTCAAATTTAGATTTTTATAGACCCAGGCCGTGGAGGTCTCGAACCCGGGATTTACGAGCAATATCTGCAACTTGGGCAGAGGAGGCAATTCCGTGAGCCGTTCACCGCGCCCCTGCGCCAGGGCCGTGGGCCCATAAAAGAAAAAAGGGACGTCCATCCCGAGCTTTGCGCCGATTTCGGCCAGCTGCTCCCGGTTGAGCCCAATGCCGAGCACTTCATTGGCCGCGGCAAGCACGGCAGCTGCATCGCTGCTCCCGCCGCCAAGCCCGGCTGCCACGGGAATGGCCTTCCGGATCGTTATGGAAAGCCCGGCCCCCTGGCCTGCCCGCTTCAGCAGCGCGTGACCGGCCTTCCAGGCGATATTGTCCTCTCCCGGAGGGATCGCGTCGCTGTCGCAGCTGATTCGCACGCCGGCGCTGTCGTGGGCGGCCACGGTCACCTCATCGTAGAGGCCCACCATCTGCATGAGCATCTCGACATCATGGTAACCGTCCGGCCTGCGGCCGAGCACGGACAGGCACAGATTGATCTTTGCGGGCGCTTTCAGCGTGATCGACTGCATCAGGGCGCTCCTGCCTCTTCATCGGAAAGCGAAAAAAGCGCTTCGTCAATGGGTACGTTCACGTCGACCTCGGCATAGCTGACGGTCAGGGAAAAATTCTTTTCAGGGTTCTCGATGATGACCGACCTTGGCATGAGGTAGTGCGCGAGCTCCGCGACCTGTTCGAACCGCGCTCGATACACGAGCTTGCCGCTCTGGTACAGTTCGGAGAGAACGGGCACAGGCATTGGGCCTGAACCGGAGGGATGGTTCACGACCTGCACGCGGCGGACAAGGTCTCCCTGGCGGACCGTCAACTCGCAAAGCCCCCCCCTGCCGCATGCTGCCGAAACCGTGGCAGACGCCGGCACGGGCGGAACATTTCCCGAGAGGGCGGAACAAAGTTCCTGCACCTCAAGCCCTGCTCCGAACAGCCGCTCCAGCCCGGCAGCTCCCGGCCGCACCACCCGGTCCTGCCCCGGCAGCCGAAGCAGCACTTCCCTGCCGTCCCAGACCAGGGCCAAAAGCGACTGGCCCAGCGGCCCGTAGGCCTCCAGCCGGAGCCGGTCCTGCGACGCGAGCACAATGCCCACATTGTCAAAGGCCCGTTTGCGGCCTTTCCTGACCGCGGTAACGCCGGCCACGGCCTTGAGCCCGCTAAAGGACTGTTGCCGTTGTTCCAGGGCCTGGAGCAGCGGCCCCGCAGGGACCTCGGTAAGGGGAATCTCAGGTTGCTTGGGCAGGCAGGCAAACAGCAGGGAGACGACAACGAATACCAGAGAACGAACGATCTTCACTTTGTTTTCTTCGCGCCCGGCTTCTGGTTCCTGAGCAGCAGGTCGGGATCGCCGAAGCCCGTGGTTTTGAATTTTTCGCGGAGCTTTTGGTTCTCGGGATCAAGCTTGAGCGACTTCAGCCATTCCTCACGGGCCTTGTTCTTGTTCGAGAGCTTGAGATAGATATCTCCCAGATGTTCACGCATCACGGGATCGTCGCCGGTCTTCTCGATCGCCATTTTCATGTACCCCAGCGCTTCGTTCGGCATGCCCTTCTGATAGTACGCCCAGGCAAGGCTGTCAAGGATGTAGCCATTGTCGCGTTTGATGAGCAGCGCCTGCTTGATGAGCTGGATGGCCTCATCGAGGCGCTCGCCCTGATCAGCATAGCTGTACCCGAGATAGTTCAGCGCATCGGCATGGTCGGGTTTCAGCTCGATCGTCTTTTTGAGCGCATTGATCATGGCGTCGCGCATGCCGAGCTTCTCATAAGCGATGGCCAGGGTGAACTGCAGGTCGTCACGATCGGGCGCGAGTTCGATCCCTTTTTTGAGAACGTCCACCGCCTGCTGAAAGTGCTTCATCTCGATATGGGCATTGGCCAGATAGAGATAGAGCTCCGCCTTCCCCGGCAAGTCCGCCAGCGCCTTTTCCAGGAACGGGATCGCATCAGCGGTGCGGTTCCGGCGCTCGTAGATGTACGCGGTCTGCAGGATGGCATCGGTATCGTCGGGGGCCGCTGCGAGGATCGCACTATATTCTTTGAACGCTTCGTCGAACCGCTCCGCCGCCAGGAGCGTTGACGCAAGATAGCGCCTGACCTTGAGCTCGTCCGGCGCCGCCTTCGCCACGGTCCCGAAGGCCGCGATCGCGTCGGAATATTGTTTTTTCTCCGCGTAAATGAGCCCCATCTTGACCAGGGAATCATAGTCTTTGGGCTCGGCGGTCGTTACCTGCTTGAGCTGCGCCAGTGCATTATCGAGCTCGTTCTGCTGGATGTAGAGCTGGGCAAGGTGGCGGCGAATGTCGGTGCTATGGGGGTTCGCCGCAAGGGCCTGTTTGTATGCCCCGATGGCATCGCTCACGCGGCCCTGCACTTCATAGACGTACCCCATGCCGGTATAGGCCGGCTCAAAATCCTCCTTGAGCGCGGCAGCCTTCTTGAAGGCTTCAAGCGCCTCGGCATACCGCTGCCGTTCGGCGTAGATCCTGCCAAGGTAGTAGGGCGACATGAGCGAGGCGGGGTTCTGCTTGCCCTGGGCCTTGAACGTCTCGATCGCCTCATCGTACTGTTTCAGGGAAATATAGAGCAGGCCAAGATAGATGTAGGCGTCATCCTGCTTCGGGTCAAGGGCGATCACCTTGCGATAGGCCTCCACCGCATCGACATACTGTTTTTTGTTCGAGTAGATGCTCGCCAGCAGAAGAAGGGCCTGGGGATCGTCGGGCGCACTGGCTGCGGCCTTCCCGGCATAGAGCACGGCCTGGTCCATCTGCCCCTTCCTGAACGAGAGCGAGGCCAGCGCCAGCAGCACGGTGGGCGAGCTCTGGTCAAAACGGTACGCGGCCTCGTATTCCTTGAAGGCCTCATCGAGCGACCCGTCCTGTTCAAGCAGGTTTGCCGCCATAAAGTGCCTGTAGGCATCGGCCTGCGCGCGCGACTCGGAGCTGATGCTGCCTGCCAGGGTCCCCGGCATGCGGACCGCCGGCGTGGAAGCACAGGATGCGGTGAGCACTACCAGTGCCGTAAGAATGAAAAGATATTGTTTTTTCATAAGTGTAGTGTAAGCTACCAGAGAGAACGTGTCAAGGAGGTCATTCCTGTGATGCGAGAGGCCCCCGGGGTCTCCTGCTAAGAAGCTGCCAGCAGTCTCCTTACCGCTTCGAGGCTGACATCGATATCGCACTGCTCGTGCGCTTCGATCGTGTACACCGGCCGGGCGTTGTTCCCGCGCAAAAGCCTGAAGAACTTTTCAAAATCGACAGCGCCTTTGCCGAGGGCCCAGTGCGAATCCGCCGAGCCATCGTTGTCATGCAGATGCACCTCTAAAATATACCTGCCCAGGCGCTCGAACCATTGTTCCATGGTGACCCTGGTGAACAGATTGAAGTGGCCAGTGTCAAAGCAAAACCCGAAGTCAGGGTGGGCGATCCGTTCAATAAGCTGGCACAGGGCCTCGGGGTCCTCGTCAAAAACGTTCTCCACTGCCACGCGTACGCCGATCTTCGAGGCAGTATCCATAACCTTGTTCCAGGTATCAATGCTGTTCTCGAGCCAGATGTCCCTCCGACCGTTATAGCGCCACCGGTCGTAGCCGGCATGGAATACCACCACGCGCGGCTTCAACACGGCTGCGGCGCTCATGATCCGGCTGAACCGCAGCTGGGTCACCGACCGGACCATGGGGTCCACGGCGCCGGGATTGAGGTCCATGAACGGCGCATGAAGGCTTATCGAAGGCTTCCAGTCGAGGCTGCGGCAAAGGTTCTCCAGGTCCGCCTTCTCGACCTGGTCGAGCACTGCCGCCGACAGATAGATCTCGAGATCGTAGCGCCGGAGCCTCATCAGCTCGCAAAAATCCTTCATCCGGGGATAGGGGATGTGGACGTGGATCGGTTCCATCGCGGCTCAGTTCTTCGACGGACAGCCGCCTGCGGGACATGTTGCCCCGCAGGGGGGCGCAGGTTTGGGCTCCGCTTTCGATTCTGACGAACCGGCTTTCAACGCTGACGAATCCGCTTGTTTCCGGTCAGCCGAAGGGTAGTCGGTGGCATACCAGCCGCTTCCTTTGAGCACGAACGACGTGGGAGACAGCACCTTGCGTACACCTTTCGCCTTGCACAGCTGGCAAACGGTCGGGGCCGGATCGCTGAACTTCTGCATCAGCTCAAAGCGGCCGTTGCAGGCACTACACTCATATTCATATACCGGCATAATACAATCCTCCAAAAAAAATACAGGATGGTCATTATAACCAACCATGAGCATAAAAACAAGACTTTTTCGCTGGATAAGGCCCTTCTTGACACCGGGAAGGGGCCATGATAGGGTAACACCATGTTCTGCGTTCGAGGTGTTCCCTCATGATGCGTCAAGCTGCCTCACGCAGCATCGGCCTGCTCCTCATGCTCTTCCTGTGCACACCGGGATGCGCGCGGACCGCTGCCGCACCTGCAGTGCCGAAGACGGAGGCGTTCAGGCTGCCGGCGAGCAAGCAGGACTGCACGACCTGCCATGGTTCCCACCAGAAGGACCGGGGAACGCTGCTCCTTAAAAAACCTCTTGCCGAGCTCTGCATCGAATGCCACCCGGACAGAATGGCTCCAACAGAACACAAGATCGGCGTCGTTCCCTCGATGAATACCGGAACGCTTCCGCTCGCTGACAACAAACTCACCTGTATTACCTGCCACGATCCGCACTCCAACCGCTACGGACGCATGCTTCGCGTCCCGGCAAAAGCCCTTTGCCAGAACTGCCACCTGAAATAGCGTCTCCAGACGGCTGGAGAAACGCGTCATCACAGGATATTTCACTCATTTGACACTTTGCTGAAACTTTGATAGGCTTTAAACAAGACAACCGACAGAAAAGGACGAAGAGGAAAGGATTAGGGTGAGCATATGATCCTCGAACCGAAAATTACCATAAAGGATTTTCCGCCTTCAGAAGCAATAACAACCAGGATAAAAGAGCGGGTCGCAAAGCTGGACCAGTTCTACAGCAGGATCACCGCATGCAGAGTGACCATCGAGCAGTCACAACGACGCCACCATCAGGGCAAGCTGTTCAATGTCAAGATCGACCTCACGGTCCCGGGTTCGGAGATCGTGGTCAACCGGGATGAGCATGAAGACCCGTATGTTGTGATCAGAGACGCTTTCGATGCACTGGAAAGAAAACTTGAAAGTTACGCCAGAAAACAGCGAGGCGAGGTAAAAGCCCATGTCGAAGTTCCACTCGGCCGGGTAGCCAAGCTCTTTGCAGAGCAGGGCTATGGATTCATCGAGACAACAGACGGGCGAGAACTGTACTTTCATCGCAACAGCGTGCTCGAACCTGATTTCGAGGGCCTGCAAATCGGGAGTGCCGTGACATTCCTGGAGGAGCAGGGCAGTGAAGGACCCCAGGCATCGCGGATCGTGAGCACGCACCAGCAGGTTCCTGTTTAGTACCTACGTGATTACCCTGAAGCCTGTCATGCCACCTAACCTGAAAGCCCCCCCACCTTTATCCTCTCCCCCGAGGGGAGAGGGTAGGGTGAGGGGTTTTCATCCGCCTTTATCAGAAGTTCACCCGCTATTTCCGAGTCCAAATGCTTTTTTAGGTTTATTCAGCTCCTTCACCAGATGGAAGCTGCTGCTTCGCATGAGCGGCTCTTTTATCAAATCAGGGTGCTGTTCAAAGAGCTGACCACGCCGGGCTTCGAGCAGAACGTCATGAGTTCCCGCAAAGCCTGCCATGGTCACCACTTTTTTGCCAATCGCTTCCGCCTTGGCATACACAGCACGGATCTCATCCTTCCAGTTCTTATCCCGCAGCAAGTGGTGGTCGATGATCAGCGTTTTCAGTTTCGGCATCTCAAGCAGCTTGTTGATATTGCTGATGGACGTGCGGAGTTCTTCGAGGCTGAAGCCCTGGCCGAGCAGAGAGGTAAGCGGTCCGTCGAGGTAGAGCGTATCCGGCTCTTCCGAAAGCATGAACTGCATATGCTCGTCACGGCACGCTCCCACGATGTCAGAGCTGTACAGAAAGCATGAGGCTCCCTCCCTGACCGAGGCTTCGACGACCCAGCCCACCGTGGTATCCGGGCCGTGCTGCACCGCAGGGGAAAAACGTATGCATGTACTGCCGAATTCGAACACGCGGTCGTCCGCAAATTCAACCCGCCGTGGAAGGGTCCGGTAGTTCCTGACCAGCTCCCGCGCCCGTTCGCGCTGGCTGGCATTGATGGTCTCTGACGGGTGCTTGATCAGGAGCACCTTGTTGTTAAACAGGATCGGTTCGGTGGGGTCGAAATGATCGAAGTGGTAGTGAGTAATGACAAGAATATCAGCACGGGCCGCATGGTCCTTGATGGAGCGCCAGCACTCATTCATGGCCATGATCTCCTGCGAATGCGGTGCGAGGCCAAAGCGCGAGGTCGCCAGCGACACGCCGGGGTCGATAAGGATCTTCACATCAGCGGTCTCGATGAAAAAGGCTGAACTGCGGACGCCGAGGGATTCAGCTGCAAGAGGGGTAATGATCATGGTAGTTTTTTATCTAAAAGGTTCTTTGACACGGATCAATGCGGATAAAAGACGGATAAAGGCGGAATTTTTTATCATCAAAGGTTCACCCTTTGGTCAGCCTCTTGCCATTCGTTTTAATCCGCCGTTATCATACGTTAATCCGCCTTGATCCGTGTCAAAAGGTTCTTTTAGGTTTATCTCAGGTCCTTCAGCAACTCAATGCTCCGCCCCATCCCCTCGTCTGTGGCGTCCAGCTCAAGGATCACCTGAAGGTCTTTCTTTCTTTTCATGAGCGCTTTCAGCGCATCGATCTCCCGGCAATCCCGCACCAGCGGCCAATGGTCCTTGATGCCGTACCGTTCTTCCGCCTTATGGTGCATATGAACAAAGCTCACCCGCCCGGCAAGACGCTCCGGCATGTTCTCTATGAAAGAGATCGAATCGATGTCCGCTGATTCCAGGTGGCCGATGTCGATCGTGATCGAGACGCTCTTCGGCGCCTGCACCACAAAGCGCTCCCAGAACCAGGTCGCGTCGCCGGAGTTAAAAGCATTCTCGACCGAGATCGGGCAGAGGCTGCTCAAGGCAAACAGGTTCTCCTCGAACTGGGCCTCCTCTGCCGGCGACAGCCTTCTGCCGTCAGCGCCACCTTCATCGTGAATGATGATGCCGAGGTCACATGCCGCGGCGAGCGTGCGCATCACGCCAAGCGTCTGCTTCGCCTGTGCACCCGTCAGCGGGTACTCGAGGGGATGAAAGACCGTGCGGATTCCGCGCGCTTTGCACGCCGCGGCCATCTCGATGGCTTCCTTGACCGCCTGCTCCCCCTCAGCCACTCCCCATGCGGCCGCGCGCCAGAGCGAGATCTGGGCAAGCATAAGCGGCTGCAATCCAACATCATCGGGCCGAACGATACGATAGCCTAATTGCATTGAAGTTCTTCCCTCGGTTCTCTGTTTTTTTATTCCGCAATCCGCATTCCGAATTCCGCATTTACTCAATACGCACCCTGTCCCCCGTCTTGATCCCCGATCCTGCTGCGGTCTCAACGACCCATTTGATCGCCCGGCCTGACGGATAGAGGTCCCGGCTGCCGGGCCTGCAGTCCGCATAGGTCCGCACGACCTTTTCATCAGGCCCGACAAAGATGATATCGATTGCGTAGGAAACGCTTCCCATCCAGAAGGTGACCTTCTCCTGGTTGTCGAAGATGAAAAGGGCGGCCTCATTGGCCTGAAGCTTTCGGAAGCCCTGCAAACCCCTGGTCCGCGACTGCATGGTGTCGCACAAGAGCACAACACGAAACGTCTGCTTTGCTGCGGCCGGGCTCGAAGGTACTACGGTCACGGTCAGCGGTTTTTCCTGTGCGTAAGCAAGAGGAATTTCTGCGCCCTGCGCCATCTTCACCTCGATGGCAAGGACCAGGATGCCGACCACGATGGTCAGGGCGGTGATCAACGCACCGGCACGGAAGTATTCCATGAAACCGATCTCGATCCGCTTCCTGGCCTGCTGCGCCACGATGAGATTAGCCACCGACCCGATGAGCGTGAAATTCCCTGCCAGCGTACTGCTCATGGCCAGCGCAAGCCAGAGGAAATGATCGCTGCCGAGCGACAGCATGAGCGGCTTCAGCAGCATCACCGCAGGAACATTGCTCACGAGGTTCGACAGAACCATGGATATCACGGACAGGCCTGCGATCCTGCCCGTCGGCGAGAGCGACGAGAGATCGCCTGCCTTCTCTAACACAACAGCGGCAAGTCCCGATACCTCCACCCCGCGCATCACGATGAACAAACCAGCGAAAAAGAGCAGGAGCGTCCAGTCCACCCCTTCCAGTATCCGCTCCGTGCGGATCCCGCCGATGAGCAGCAGCACGACAGCTCCGGCTATGGCGCTCAGCGAATAGGGATACCCCAGCGAGAACGCGACCAGTATTGCCGCACACACCAAAAGCGCCCTGGCAAGCAGCGGTTTGCTGACCTCATACTCCGGCATGGCAGGCCGCGTTGAAAACGCGTCAGGCTTCATCTCGTTCCGGTACAGGAGCCAGATGACGACCACGCTTATGGCGAGCCCTGCGATTGCCACGGGAAAGAGCGCACCCAGAAAGGTCAGATAAGGGATCTTTGAGTAAATACCAATGAGCATGTTCTGGGGGTTGCCGGTGACGGTCATGACGCTGCCGATGTTCGATGCCGTCGCCAGCGCGAGCAGGTAGGGCATGGGGTTGACGCCGAGCTGGACCGTTATGGCCAGGACGATCGGCGTATAGAGCAGGCAGATGGTATCGTTCACGAACAGGGCTGAGAGCAGGCCAGCAGAGAGGGCGATGAAGATAAGAAGCTGGAGCGGCGTGCGGGAGCGCGAGAGGATCTTGTCGGCCATGAGCTCGAAGAATCCGGCGACCCGGAGGTAGACCGTGATGATCATCATGCCGAGCAGGAGCAGCAGCGTGTGCAGATCAACAGCGCTGAACGCCTGATCGAGGGTCAGCACGCCGAACACGACCATCAGCACGGCACCAACCAGCGCGCCTGCTGGCCGGTCGATATGCACCCGCGGGATCTGGCGCAGGCCGATGAACACATAGGTGATGATGAAGATGACCAGTGCGGTTAACACGGGCGTCAGTGTACCATGGAAACGGGTGAGGAGTCCAACAGGATGTACAGAATATGAAACTTTGGGGACATGTTGAAATTTTGAAATTGCATTGCGCAATGTTTAGAATCGACGCAACGGGTGCAACAAGTCCCCCCGCGGCACATTCCTTGAGCGGCACAACTGATGCAAAATTCAAGTAAACATATTATTTAGCTTCTTTTCCTGACGAATATCGTCCCTTCTGATGATTTTAGTTGCATTTTATTCCAAGGTAGTTTATTTATTAGTTCACAAAAAATTCAGCAGATTCCAAAAGGGGGGGTTCATGTTCAGTCCAATGTCAATTATCAAAAGAGTAAGTGATTGGTTCAGCACCGGTATTTCAAGCAGGGCCAGGATCATTATCATCGCAGTCTTGATCCTGTTCTCAATAGGGTCCCTCGTTACCGCCTACCTGATCAACGATTATTTCGAGAACAATCCCAATTCATGCTCGGTCTGTCACGTTCACGACACCGCGAACAAGGCCTGGGTGACCAGTGTGCATCATGAAATAAACTGCCATGAGTGCCACCACTCCACCAAGGTCGACCAGATGCGGCAGCTCTTCAACTTTGCCGTGCTCGGTCACAACAAGGTTTCACCCCGGCATGGTGAAGTGATCGTGCCGTGGAAGACATGCTTCTCCTGCCATTGGGAAAAGAACGAAAAAGCCCCGAACGCGCCGAGCATCGCCAATTCGCGGTACCATGCCAAGCATGTTTTCATGGAAAAGATCGAATGCACGAAATGTCACGGTTACCGGACCCATCAGTTCAGCCTTGAGGAACGATATTGCCTGACCTGCCACAAGGACCGGGAAGTGCACGGAACAGGGATGGAGAAGCTTGCATGCCTCAACTGCCATACCGACAGGACCAAGGACCTCAAACCAGGAATAAAGAAGTGCCTCTACTGTCATGGCGCTGAAAAATACCGGAAAGAACTGCTGGCTGACGCGACACTCGATGTCACCCATTTCCAGCCCGACGAAAAAACGATCAACAAGGCGATAAAGATCGACAGGCCTGAAAACGGTCCCATGCAGTTCAACTGCTATGAATGCCACAAGCCGCACAAAGCCTCGCGGCCTGACTGGGGCAACTGCCTCTCCTGCCATAAAAATATCATGGCAATCGGCAAACACAAGACCCATGTTAAGGACTCGGGTATGGCCTGCAAGGATTGCCACAAGCCCCATGTCTGGAAAATAACGGATGATCAGGCCAAAAAGATCTGTGTGACCTGCCATGAATACAGAGCCCCGAAGGCCTTTCTTGGCCGGTAGGCTGGCGATCGCAAGACCGCAGACCGCCGCAGAAGTACAGCAAACGTAGAATATAAGAAGGCCCGGGAGATTTCCCGGGCCTTTGTTTTTTCATGGAAAGACGGCTTGTCAACATCATCTTGACTTTACTCCCTCTGTATGCGAGAATTTTTTCAGAAAGCATTCATTCTTTAAATGGAGGGTGGTATGAAAAAAATATCATTTTTAGCGATCATGGCGGTTGCCCTCATGGGGACGCCATCGAAGGGTATCGCAGCCGCGGACGGAAATCCATTTCTGGGCGTCTCTTATGTCCATGCCGGCTTTCACGGCGGCGACTTCAAGGGACTCGACGATGAAAAGGGAGCGGGGATCAGGCTCGGCATGGAGACACCAGAACATTTTTTTGCGTATGAGGTAGCTTACTTCGAAACGAAACATGAGGCCAGCGCCACGAATGACGAATCATTAAACGGGTTGACCTTTAACATGAGAATGTCGTTCCCTTTTGGTGAGGTTATAGCTCCGTACGGCTTTGCCGGGTTGGGACGATATGCTCTCCATATGTCTGACAACGTCGTGTATCGGGGAGAAAATAAGATCAACGGATTCCAGGTAGGCGGAGGCCTTGATATCCATCTGTCAGACCATATCTCGCTGAATTTCGGCTATACCAAGAGAAGAATGCAGTTCGACTATGGCCCGACCTCGGGCACAATTGAATTACATACAAAGGCCATTACGTACGACGCGGGAGTGACTGTTCATTTAGAGTGATTGAATCGCGAGTTCACCCTTTGTCCTGGCGCTTGGGTATACAGTGGGGAGGGTTAAGCGTTTCGGACGGTCTGAGCGCGCAGGGCGAGTTCCCGAAATGTTCCGAGGAAAACCGTTATAGAATAAAAAGGGATGCCTGACTCGCGGCATCCCTTTTGTGCATCATAGCCAAGGCGATTCTCAGTTGCCGGCCGCGCGGCCGGTCTCGTGGAATATTGCTTCGCGAAACGCTTCAGCCGCTCCGTTGAAAAAAGTCACGTTATGGAAGGCGTTTTGGGAAATCTCGTCTGCAAGCGCCTTTGCCTGAGCTCCCGTTTCTCCGAAGCAGATAATGCGCGTGTTGTGGTCCTCCATGGGCAGTCGGCCGTCGTCCTTTGCTGCGGTGACTTCGTTTATCGGCAATGCGATCGAACGCGGGATGTTCGCTCCGCGGTTTTCGCCTGTCACGGGCCGCGCGTCATAAATCCGGACGGTCAAGTCTTTGGACCACACATCCTTGACCGCGGAAGCTTCGATCTGCATCGTGCCGACCAGGGCACGCCAGACCGGAGCGCCTGCCTGGTAGCGTCGAACATTCGTAAATCCCGCTGCCAGTAGATCGGACGCCAGCCGTTTTGTCTTCCCGCAGAATGGCCCATTGCAGTACAGAACGATACTGGCGGTCTTGTCGCCGCTGACGATACGTTCGATCTCCGCAGCATCAGAGATATACTCCGACGTCGGAGTGCCCGACTTCTGCGCGACGTTCAGGGCGCCGGGAATGTGGCTCATTGCGTACTCGGCCGTTGGCCGGGCATCGAATACCCGGGCGCTGTTCGCGGCCAGGATAGCCTTGAGCTCGTTCGTGGAAACCTCGACGGTCGGGTTCGTCGAAGTGGAGACTATCCCTTCGTTCAGAAGAGCAGACGCTGCCTGCGCAAATGCAGCCGTGGACAGTATACCTAAGAGACCAACCAGGAAAAGCAAAATAGCGGTTAATGTACTCGATTTCAGCACAGAGGACGACCGGGAGCGGATACTCTCACTTCTTGACCAGTAAGACATGATGAAACCTCCTTTTCGCTTTTATTGAAATTCGCTCCGTATTCAAGTTTCATACGTAGCGCGATAATCTCAATCTTTAAGCCTGACCCCATACGGTCTGACCCCATACGGTCCGTGGTAACCGCAAGGATTCTATTTTTCATTCATCTTCATTCTCTATATTCCCTCAAGGTCTTCGTCTTCTTTGCCTTCGCCTTCATCTTCTTTTCCGGCAGCGACAGCGCGAACTGCTTCCCTATCCCCAACCACTTCGCCAGACCCGCAGCGGTCTTCCATCCCGTTTCCTTCACCATGACCCACCCGGCCATGGGTTTTCCGGTGATGTCAAAGGGCAGCGCCTTCCGGTCCTTGAGGCTTTGCGCCCCCTGCTCCTTGTCCATGCGCACGATCAGAAAATCGTGATAAATGCCGAAGGCCATGTTGCCCTTGAGCAGGTAGCAAACACCGCCGAACATCTTCTTCTTTTCCACATTCTGCCACCGCCTGGCTGCAGTGTCGATCATTTCTTCAAGCTTTATATTGTAAGACATGACAGGCCTCCTTTGTCATCGCGCCGTAATGTCAAAATCGTTCACCGCAGAGGACGCTGAGAAAACCTCGTATTACAGTACAGTAAAGGATTTTTCAATTGGAAAAATCCGGTGACAAGTCTTCATTCGTTAGATACTTGTCAACATTGAAGATTTGATCCCAGATGATTGCAACTTCCCGGAGTTGCTCTGTTATCGGAACTCAGCGCTGTCCACGATGAAACGCACATATTCGAGCCTGCCTTCCTTCAGGTCCCACCAGCCCACGAGTTTCGAGGCTATGCGATATCCGCTGTAGGTCATCGGCTTCACGCCTTTCGCCACAAAGCGTTCGGGTGTGGACTTTCCCTTCCCCCGGTCGAAATTGCGTACTACCTCGATCCGGTCGAGCGATCCGTCCGCATTCACGAACATTTCCGCGCGAGCCGACAAACCGTGGTCCCTAACCGTAAACGTCGCACTATCTTTTTGCGCCGTTTCCCAGGTTATCCTTTCGGCATCGAGAAAGAAGCTCGGGGCTAGGGTGAGCTCCGCAACGCATCTCCCGAAAGCCGAGAGGTCGGTGTTTGGGTCCTGCGCATCGACAACCGGAAAAGCGGACATG
>Ga0334722_10004843_pt1 | contig 13825 bp, 18 predicted proteins | sample C3_bottom_MG_FD_207210 | JGI IMG/M metagenome (GOLD analysis project Ga0334722, IMG submission 207210) | Sediment microbial communities from Yellowstone Lake, YNP, Wyoming, USA - C3_bottom | ecosystem: Environmental > Aquatic > Freshwater > Lake > Sediment | place: USA: Wyoming | collected...
ATCTCCATGCAGTCCACATGGCCCCGGCAGTGAGCGGCATTCCCTTCGGTGATGCCCGTGACCTCGGCGGTTGCGTCATCCTCAATGGCGACACGGGCCTTGATCATTCCGCGCGCGCCTTCTCCCGCCAGTACGACCTTTTCCTTTACTTTGATATCGTCGGTCCCGTGCCCGAAGACCCGGGCCGTAAGCTCCACAACAGCACCTTCCCCGGCGATCACCTCATAATCGATGCCGAGCGTGCCGACCCTGCCGGTGGTGAGCGTGAAATCCGTTACGTACCTGCCGTTCTTTCCGACCTGCACGCGGAGCTTCGGAACGACCTCGATGCCGCCGAAAAGGCCGTGATAGTGCGTTTCCGAGTAGCGCATCTCGGCGCCCTCGCCGATATCAACGGTCGCGTCCATGAGGTGGCGCACCTTCTCCGCCTTGGGGAAGATACAATGGGCGATGAAGGTCGCTGCCGCGTTCTTTTCGAGCTTTACGTCCATGGTGATCCGCTGGGTCCCTTTTTTATGCAGCACCCCGAAGCAGAGATGCACGGGCTTCTCAAGCTTTACCCCCTCGCGGACCAGAACCTTTGCCGAGATGCCGTTCCGCAGCTCCTTCGCCTGTACGTCGATCCCCGGGACCATCCGGCTGCTCAGGATGCTGCTGCCGCTGACGCTCAGGTGGGCGGTCCCGGCATCGGCGAGTGCGCTTTTGTCTCCGCCTGCCTCGCCCAGAGCCTGCATGAGTTCGTTCAGTTCAGACATAGTGGCACTCCACCTGGCCGCAGGTCATGCATTTCTGCAGCTTATAATGCTCCGATACCTTCCCGGGCGTGCCGGAGCAGATGATCCTCCCCTGGCAGAGCTGTGACGCCCGGTCCGCGATCAGCGCGATCTCCTCCCGGTGCGTGATCAGAAGCACGGCGGTGCCGCAGTTCTTGAACGCGCTGATGACGTTGATCACGTCCTGGATGGAAAGCATATCGATGCCCGAATCAGGCTCGTCCAGGATCGCGAGCCGCGGCGCCAGCGCCAGAACCGAGGCGAGCTCGATCCGCTTCCGTTCCCCTCCGCTCAGACACTTGTCCACCATTCTCCCCAGGTACAGGTCCGGTGAAAGGCCCACGCGGTCGAGGAAAGGCGCCGCATCGAGCGCGGGGTTGCCGATAGCAAGGTAATCCCGCACCGTGATCCCCTCGAACCGGACCGGCTCCTGCCAGGCCATGGTGATGCCGAGCCGTGCCCGTTCATGAATGGCGAGATCGTTGATAATCTTGCCGTCGAACCCTATTGCTCCGGTATTCGGCCGATAACCTTCGCAGCCCATGACCAGGTACGCCAGCGTGCTTTTGCCTGTCCCGTTCGTTCCGAGAAGCGCATGCACCTCGCCGGGTTCGATGGCAAAAGACAGCTTCTCCAGGATCGGCGTTTTCCCGTCGGGGCCGGTACCAAAGACCACGTTGTTTATTTCAAGCAGCGGCATGATCACACCTTTTTCGGCCAAAAGTCTTTGACAGGGATAACTGCGGATCTATTTATGATAAAAGCGGATACGCCTCTGACGTATCCGTGGAAATCATATTTTTATCCGACCTGATCCGTGTCAAAGAACTGTTTATCCGCTGTTTCTCTCCCATCGTTTTGTGATAAACGCTACTACCATCGACACTGCCAACGCCCCTGCCAGAAGCAGGAACGAGACGAACACGTTATTCAGCAGCGCCGGATCGATCAAAAGCACCAGCGCCAGCCCGAGCATCATAGCCCCTGATACGAGCTTAAGGACCCTCCCCTGCCACTCCGTCAGCTGCCGTTTCCCCAGCGTTATGCCGAAGGCCACGACGATCAATAGCAGAGGAATAACATAAATGACATTATAAAGCACCAGATACAGATAATAGGATGCTTTTGACAGACTGTTCAGCGTCAGTATGCGCGTGTACACCATCGGGAACCCGGCCGTGCAGAGCAGTTCATAGGAGTTCGCGGCAATGGCCAGGACCGTCGTACCCAGAAGGAGCGACAAGAGCGACGACGCACGGATCAGACGGCGCATCCGGTCGAACAGTTTCGGTTTGGCGCTGTCGGGTATGGACAGGGAAATACCCTTTTTGAACAGGAAAAAGTCCTTGATATTGATGGCGGCAATGATCAGGGAAAGCCCGCCGGCGATCCGGGTGATGAGCGCGACCTGGCCCATGACCAGGAACAGATTGAGCCAGGCGGCCATAAAGAGAAAATAGATGAAGCCCGAGAAAAAAACGAAGACTCCGCCTACGAACAACATCCTGCCGCGCGACCGGGCATGGACCATGAGCCCCAGGAGGGACAGCAGTACAAAGAAGGCGCAGGGATTGAAGCTGTCCATGCCGGCGATCATAACGGTGAGGAGCGGCAGAGACGTTCTGGTCGTATCGACGTTTCCGAACAGCGGAAGGTCAATGACCGCATCTTCGGCTGCTGGAGCCGGCTGCTTTGACGCTGCTGCCTGCGGAGCGGTCATTGCGCCGCGGGATGCCGGCTGCGGCCCCGCCTGCGAAGAACCTCCCAATACCGGGACCGTCAGCATCGCGTTGCCGCTGACAATGTCCAGAGGGTCAACGCAAGGCTCGAAAGCGCATCGCTCGACTGCGGAAGCGATCTGCCTGCCCGTCTGCTCCGTAAATCCGACAAAAGCCTTGCGCCCCACAAAGGTCATGGGTACGCCGCTCATGCCGTTCTTATACGCCTTCGCCATGCTGTCCATAAGCGCGGCGTTCTGCTTGTCATGCCACACTTCGTAAGACCTGATATCCATGCCGGGGTGGCGCTGCTGCAATGCATCGAGGAACGGTTTTTCTTCAGCGCAATGGGGACAGCCGTCGCCCCAGAAGAAGTATACCGTGAACCTCGATTTCAGATGCCGGGACCTGCTATCGTCAGGGGTTCCGCCGCTGTTCCTGTCCAGGTCCGATGAAGAGGCCGTTCCATTTTCCAGCGGGAAAAACGCGGTTCCCCCGCCCGAGGGAACCGGATAGAGCAGCGTACTCCCGGACCCTGCAGGATGGTCAGCGCACGTGTCTGACTCGAAACCGGGAGGACAGACGCCCTGAGCGGTGGAAGAAGGAATGGAAAGGACCGCATCGTCCTCACAGCGTCCCTCCGGAACCGCTTCAAGAGAAGCTCCATAGGCACGCTGCCCGCAGATCGTTAATGAGACGAGAAGGAATAAAAAAAATAAGGACCGAAAGCTCATTCGCGCATACCCCAACTCTCCTGGGACCGTAGTTTGTCTTTATTTTACCAGATTTTAACGGGAATTACGGGGGAAGGAAGGGAGGAAGGAGAACCAAAAAAAACCGCTGTCCCTATAAGAGACAGCGGTACTATTCATCATGAAACGTATCGCGATGGTCGGTCTAGCAGGTGCTGCACGATGAGCCGCAGGAACTCTGCTGCATACCGGTGAGCACGAACCCCTGAGCTTCCACAAAATCGATGGTGGTCGTGTTCAACATATCATTGGCACGCTGCTCAAGGAAAAGCTTGAGCCCGTCCTTTTCAAGGGTGATATCGCCCTGTACTGCTGCTTTGGCTATGTCCATAGCCAGTGAGGGGCTTCAGCCGCCGGGAACAACGAATATCCGGACCCCGTCCCCTGCTTTTCCCTGCGTCTCTACAACCGTTTTAAACTGTTTTACTGCGCCGTCCGTCAAACTTACCATGGATCCTCCTGGCTGCATGCTGAGCCTTGTGATCTCAGTCATGATAGATGTCATACTGCCTCGACAATACTGATTACGAGGTGTGCATAGTACCAATATATTCGCCGAACTGCAACTGTTTTTTTTCGACCACGGCACGCCTAAAACGCTGTTATTCCCAGGTAGAGACCGGCTGCTGCAAGCACGATCCCGCTCGCTTTTCTGGAATAGCGCGAAAATAACTGAAACTTGCCGGACTGCACCATGTTTTCGGCAAACCCGACCGAAAGACCTGCAAGAAATATCAATGCGCAATGGCCCACGGCGTAAACGAAGAGAAGCGAACCGCCGTACAGCACATCACCCTGGGTCGACACGTAAGCGAGGATCACTGCCAGCACCGGCGTTGCGCAGGGGGAAGAAACAGTCCCTGTCAAAAGGCCAAGAAGGAATGCTCCCCAGAGGCCCCGGGACTTGACCTGTCGCGTTTTCTGGAATGGGAGCGGGATCGAGATGAGGCCCATCAGCTGGAGCCCCATGGCCACGGAGATCATTGCAAGGCCGATATACAGCCACTGGCCGGCGAAAGAAAGGAATTGGCCCATGGCCGATGCCGCAGCTCCGAGAACGGTGAAGGTGATCGAGAGCCCGAGAATGAATACGAGCGAAAAGAGAGCAGCCTTTTTCTTGTCTCCCCCGGAGTAGCCGCCAACATACCCGATGATCAGCGGAATGGCAGCGAGCACGCAGGGGCTGGCCGCTGAGATCAGACCACCGGCAAAGACGGCCAGAAACGCCAGGCTGTGATTATTCTGGATGATCGTCTGAACATTTTCCAATAAATGATACATGAAGAACACTCTCTGAAAGTTGCTGCCTTAAGCTTCTTTGAGTCTTTCCTTTGCCTTGTCCACGACACGGCGGACATCACCCAGGCATCACCTGCCGAGCGGATGGTTCTCTCCGCAAGAGCATCCTCCGCCCTTTTTCTCGGTCAGGATCCTTTCCATGATCAAAGATCTACCGTTGTGTTCCAGAACATCTTTTGTTATGTCTTCCTCTGAATATCCGAAACAGTAGCAGATCTGATTTTCCATGGCGCAGTACCTCGAGATTTTTACCGGCCTAGAGACCGGACCTCTTCAAAACCAACGCGATCGCTTCATAGGCGTAGAACCCGACATGCCGATGAAACTCTTTTCCGTTTCTGTCCAGAAAAACCTGCGTCGGGATCATGTTGGCGCCGAATCGTCTTCCGGTCTTATTGTCCACACGCACATCGACAAAGATGACCTCGAGCTTCCCCGGGTAGGTGTCGCGCAGTTTCTGCATTACCGGCTTCATCTGCTCGCAGGGAATGCAGCCGACCGAGCCCAGTTCGAGCATGACGATCTTGCCTTCTGCTTTCGCTTTGTTCAGCACACCATCGATGTCTCCGGCATTGCTGCATGATGAATGAGACAACAGGAGCAGTATTGCCAGCGTCGCAAAGGTGACTCTCATTTCCCCTCCTTAAGCCTCTCTGCAAAATAGACGGGCAAACCGTTCGCCACGATCGCCTGCGCCGTCTTCTCTACATCATAAGCTACCCGCAGGAATTCCACGCTCACCTTCCTGTCTGTTATCTCGATCAGGGCCACGCAGGCCCTCGGGTCGCCGTCCTTCGGCTTGCCCACGCTCCCGGCATTGATGAATATTTTACCCTCGAACTCTTTCCAATAGGGTTTGTGCGTATGGCCGTAGATGAGGACATCCGCATCGATTTTTCCAGCCATCTCGCGAAAGAACTGCTCCGGCCGGTCCTCGTACCAGTACAGATTGTTCTTTTTCGGCGTAGCATGGAAGAGCCGGACTTTCTTTCCTTCCACCGTGATTGTGAGCTCCCCGGGCAGGCCCTTCAGGTATGCCTTGCTTGCGGGCGATACGTGCGTCTTTGTCCAGGCAAAGGAACGATGCGCCATTTCCTCCTGAAGCGGTTCCTCTGCCTTGCACCCGCAGTGCTCCTGGTCATTCGCAACCGCTTCGTCATAGTTTCCCTGCGCGCCGTCAATTCCCTGTTCCGTAAGAAACGCGACGACGTCGTTCACAAAAGGCGCGTACCCTCCCAGATCGCCGAGGTGGTACATTTTCTCGGCACCCGCTGCGCGCGCCGCCGCATACGCAGCCTGCAAGGCCTCCATATTCCCGTGTATGTCTCCGAGCACGGCAACCTTCATATACCAACCTCAACCATGCGCGTCGGTTCCGTTGACCCTGCAGTACGCAATGCTGAAATAGGTGCGCTGAAAATATTTTGCCACATGCACCAGGCCGATCAGCACCGGCACCTCGACCAGCGGTCCGATGACCGCGGCGAAAGCGGCCCCTGAATTGATGCCGAAAACGGCGACCGCGACCGCGATGGCAAGCTCGAAGTTGTTGCTCGCCGCAGTGAAGGCAAGCGTCGCGGTCTTCGGATAGTCGGCCCCGAGCTTCTTTCCGAGATAGAATGACGCCAGGAACATGACCACGAAATAGATCAGCAGTGGGATCGCTATGCGGATAACGTCGAGCGGCAGCCTCACGATATAGTTGCCCTTGAGCGAGAACATGACAACGATGGTGAACAGAAGCGAGACGAGCGTGATCGGGCTGATCTTCGGGATAAATACCCTTTCGTACCATTGGCGGTTCTTCAGCTTTATGAGCGTGAAACGGGTCAGCATGCCGGCGATAAAGGGTACCCCCAGATACACGAACACGCTGCCGGCGATCTGACCGATGGTGACATCCACGACAACTCCCTTGAGCCCGAACCACCCGGGAAGGATTGTTATGAAAACATAGGCATAGACGGAAAAGAAAAGCACCTGGAAGATCGAGTTGAACGCCACCAGACCGGCTGCGTACTCGGTATCGCCGCAGGCAAGGTCGTTCCAGACGATCACCATGGCGATGCAGCGGGCGAGGCCGATCATGATGAGGCCGACCATGTACTCGGGATAGGACCGGAGAAAGATGATCGCGAGAGCGAACATCAGGATGGGGCCGATGATCCAGTTCTGAACAAGCGAGAGGCCGAGTATCTTTTTGTTCCGGAAAACTTCACCCAGTTCCTCATACTTTACCTTGGCAAGCGGAGGATACATCATGAGGATCAGTCCGACAGCGATGGGTATGTTTGTCGTTCCGACCTGAAAGCTGTTGATAAAGGCTTCCGTACCCTGAATGAAATAACCCAGTCCAACTCCGAGAGCCATTGCCGCGAAGATCCAAAGTGTGAGAAATCGGTCGACAAAAGAGAGTTTCCTGGCTGGTGTGTCGGTCATGGATACCCCCGTGACGTTGGAATATACGCTATTCGTTCTTCGACACGCTCGTCTGGCAAGCGGCGCCGCAGGTGCAGGCAAAGCTTTTTGCCTTCGCCTTGTCGAACGCTTCCTTCCCTTCCCGGTAGCAGAGGCCCGCGATCACGAAGGTGCCGATGGCATCGATCCCGCCAATATGGGTGAGTTCGTAGCCAACGCTCGCAATGAGCAGAACGATCGAGAGCTGCAGGCAGGCGCGGGTGCATGCGGCATCGGACAGGATCGCCTCGGAATTGAGCTGTTTCCCGACTTTTACCTTGTAGTGGATCAAAAGCCACATGGTGGCGATGGAGACGACGGATACCACAATACCCCATACGGTCGTCTCCGGTCTATGCCCCTGGTAAAGATCAACGGCAGCGGTGATCGATAACCCGGTCGTGAGAAAGTAGAATCCCGCTCCCGTGATCCTGAGCGCTGTCTGCTCGAATTTATCGGGGTTCTCATTCCCGTTATGTCTGATCCTTCGCACCATGTGCCAGATCCCGACCCCCGAAACGACCTCGACGAAGGAGTCCACGCCGAATCCGAAGAGCGCCATGCTGCCGTCTTCGAGGCCGAAAAAGACGGAAACCGCGCCTTCAACGACATTGTAGGCGATGGTGATGATCGCCAGTGCGGAAGCAAAGGAATAAAGCTTTTTCTTCTCTTTATCGAAGCCGAGTGAGATCATGCAACCTTTTCCCTTCTAAACGCCAGAGTGAGATCAACGAAGTCAGCCTGTTTGCTGTCCTAGGCTCCGCAGGAGCAGGCCCTGCTTTTCGCAGTGTCGCAATCCGTGCCTGTTTTCTTCTTCTTAAGAAAACCGGCAAGACGCTTCCGGTCTTCCGCTATGGACGCACCGTCGGCCTTTTCGCAGATCGACAGCAGAAGCATCCTCTTGAACAGATCCCCGTCGTTCAGGCTGTAATGGATCCATTTCCCCTGTTTGCGGTCCTTGATAAGCCCCGCCTGCTTGAGCGTGCCGAGATGGAAAGACACTTTCGGCTGCACCATGTCCAGAGCAGCCGTGATGTCGCACACGCACAGTTCGCCGTGCTCCAGCAGTTTAATGACCCGAAGCCTGGTTTCGTCGGATAGCGATTTAAATATACCCAGCATTTCTTTCATTAGTTATACTCCAAACTCCACACTCCGAACTCTTCGCTCATACCGCTTCCTCCTTGATCAGTTCCTTCACCTTCTCCAGGCTCGGCAACGGCTTTCCTGAATGTTTGATCTTGCCGTTCACAATGAGACCGGGCGTCGAGAGAATACCCTCCATGGCTATCCGGCCGATGTCCGTGATCTTCTCGATCTTTGCATCGATCCCGAGCTCCTTGACAGCAGTTCTAGCCATTTCATCCATCTTGTGGCAGTTCGCGCAACCCGGACCAAGCACTTTGATCTCCATAACCGATCCTCCTATAAAATCGCATTGAACAGATATCCTACTCCGATGATGGTAACCGTCATGATAGAGACGAACACGGCGAGGAGTTTGACCTTCAAAACCTTCCGGAGAATGATCATCTCGGGAAGCGACAGCGCCGTTACCGCCATCATAAAGGCGAGCACCGTGCCCATGCTCATCCCTTTTTCCATAAGCGCGTAGACGATCGGGATCACTCCCGCGGCATTGGAATACAGGGGCACACCCAGAGCAACGGCAATAGGCACGCCGAAGGGATTTTGCGGACCGGCATAACGCACCAGAAAATCTTCCGGCACATACCCATGGATAAACCCGCCGATGCCGATGGCGACGAACACATAGGCCCATACCTTCTTCAGGATATCCAACGTATTTTCGCGGGCGTACATGAGCCGGTCCTTGAACGTTTGTTTTGCAATGTTCATAACGCCCATGGACTTGATCGTATAGACATACTCCTCGACCCACTTTTCAAGCTTCAGTTTCCCAATGATCATGCCGGCGATGATCGCGACCAGAAGACCGGTCCCCAGATAGATGAGCGCGATCTTCCAGCCGAAGAGCCCCCACAAGAGCACAACCGCAACTTCATTCACCATGGGGGAAGAGATCAGGAATGAGAACGTTACGCCAAGCGGAACTCCCGCCTCAACGAACCCGATAAAGAGCGGGACAGCAGAGCAGGAGCAGAAGGGCGTGACGATGCCGAGAAGCGCAGCGAGGACATTACCGATAAATTCTTTTTTATGTGACAGGATCTTCTTCGTCCGCTCCGGCGGGAAATAGCTCCGGATGACGGAAACGATGAAGATAATGACGGAAAGGAGCAGGAAGATCTTTATCGAGTCATATATGAAGAATTCCAGGGCTCCGGAAAACCGGCCCTGCTCCATGCCGAGCAGTGAATAAACAATGTACTGCGAGAGATCCTTGAGCATCCCACCCTCCAACATATCAATATATATTTATATATTAGAAGGGTGCCCCTGAAATGTCAAGAATAAATGATCAGCGTTTCGCCTGGTCCATCAGGTTCTTGATCCCGTCGGTCATGTAGACCTTTCCCTGTTCGTCCACAATGATGGCCTCGGCGCCGATCTTTTTCACGATCTTCATCCCTTCCTCGGGGCCAAGGATAAACGGCACCTTGGTAAGCGGGTCGATGACCGAGCCCCGGTCTCCGATCAGGGTCGAGGAGATGACGCCCTTGGACGGCTTCCCGGTCCGGGGGTCGATGATATGATGATACCGTTTGTTCTCCCTGATGACGAACCGTTCATAGTCCCCGGACGTGGAGATATACTTATCGCTGAACTCAAGGACAGCCAGGGTCTTGTCATGCTCCCGGGGATGCTGCACCCCGATCCGCCAGGGTGTGCCGTCATCGCGGCGTCCCAGGACCCAGATATCGCCGGCAAGGGCGATAATTGCGTTCTTGATGCCCCTTTTTTTCATGAGGTCGGCAACCCGGTCGGCAAGGTACCCTTTCATGCCGCCCAGGTCCATGATCATGCCGGGCTTCTTCAGAAAAAGGGTCGAAACCTTTCTGTCAACCACGATATTCCGGTAGTCCACGAGCGTGCGGACCTTCGCGATCTCCTTGTCGGTGGGGACCGAGCCTTCTTTGAGCCGCATCTGCCATAGCACGACGAGGGGGCCCACAGTAATGTCAAAGACCCCTTTCGAAAGCGTCGAGATCTTCACCGCGCTTTCCACGATCTCGATCATTTCGGGCGAAACCTTGACCGGGGCCTTCCCTGCAGCGAGGTTCACCTTCGTGACCTCGCTCGAATCCTTATAGAGCGACATCATGGCATCGAGCCGGCGCAGCTCAGCCATCCCTGCGTCAATGGAGTCTCCGCCTTCTTTCGCATTCCTGGCAACGACCGTGATGGTCACATCCGTGCCCATGATGCTCTCGGTCTTCTGCACCGTTCTCTGGTCCGTGCAACCGGAAGCACTTATGAACAGTGCAAGCACGAACAATGCTGTTTTTTTCATGGGGTAGTATCCTTGCTGATAAAATTGGAGGGTGAAAGACATGGGGAGCGCCTACCCCTTGCCCAGCTTTTTCTTGATGACAAGGTTGCGCGCCGACGCCCGCACTGCCTCGGGTATGTTGCGGTTCCGTTCGAGCAGGGCAAGGTCACGCTCCGTCATCCGGCTAACGAACCCCAGCGAGATGCCGACCGGCGTCTTGGGGTTGTTCACGAGCGCGGAGGCAACGGTCGGTTTTCTGCACCATTCGGCGTTGGACCCGATCTTGCGAAGAACGTCCTCGTTCAGGCTCGTAGACTTGGCAAAGAACTCCACTTCCCCGATGGTGATCTTGGGATTGGCGATCACCGCCATCGCAATGATCTTGCTCGACTCCCGGATGAGCAGGCCCCGCGCTTCCTTGGCGCCGGTCTGCGCGAGCTTGATCTTCTGTGACGGGGTCATTTTCGTGACGATCTGGGACAGGTTCAGTTTCTTCTTTGGCTTCTGTTCCTTGGCCGCTTCTGCTGCAGCAGCTGCTGCATTTTCCTCCATCACCACGTCCACTACACGCGTACTGGTGATGAATTGCTTGATCTCCTCGGACGACGTAAGGGCCAGGAACACCAGCGTGGCCTCAGCCAGGTTGGGGCAGCGGATGAGGTCACGGGCAATATGGTCATCGTCATAATAGACGTGCGCGATCCGTTCAAGCATCTCCGCAGGCGTGCGGACATCAAGAAGGATGTTCCGGAGCGCAATGGGAGAGCAGTGTTCAACATCGAAGGGAAGCAGCCGAATGGGTGTCGAAAGGATTGTGCTCCGCTGCGTCGTTTCTTCCATCTCGTGCCTTTCGTTTCAAAAAACTAGAACAGCGTTCTAGGGATGGCGTGAAACAAACAGGAACATCCCCAACTGCTTAACGCTGCGCCGGAATTATTCTAAGCTGCCGCTTGCTTTGTCAGCAGGCAAGGCTGGGTTATACGACCTTGTAGCCTGCTTCCACAACTGCGAAGGAAAGCTTGTCCAATGCCACCTTGGTATCGTCATAGGTGACCACTGCCTGGCCCTTCTGCAGATCCACCTGCGCATCCTGCACGCCCGCCGTACCCTTAAGCGCCTTGGCCACCCGCATCACGCAGTGGTTGCAGGTCATTCCCTGAATCTTGAGCGTTGTTGTTGCCATTGTCTGTTCCCTCCTTGATAAGTACTGTGAGATTATACCACGTTCGTCAGGCCGGTTTCAGCCCGAATTTTTCCATGCGGTAGATCAGGGTCGGCCGTGTGATGCCGAGATACTCCGCGGCCCTTGTCTGATTGTTCCTGTGCTTTTCGAGCGCTTTGATGATAAGGCTTTTTTCGAGGTCTTCCAGGGAGATCCCTTCCTCGGGCAGGTTCAGGATGATATCCTCGACCCCCTGTTTTTCTCTGCCCAGCTTTTCCGGCAGATCAGCAAGCGTGACCGTGTCGCCCCGCCTGAGCACCGAGGCGCGTTCGATCACATTTTCGAGCTCACGCACATTCCCGGGCCAGCCGTATGCCCGGAGTGCGGACAGGGCTGCAGGGTCGATCCCGACGGCCGGGACATTGAACTTTTTCAGAAAAAAGTGGGCCAAAAGCGGAATATCGTCGCGCCGCTCCCTTAGCGGCGGCATCTGGAGCGTGATCACATTCAGCCGGTAATAGAGGTCCTCCCGGAAGGCCCCCTCCTTCACCGCACGTTCGATGTCCTTGTTCGTGGCAGCCAGGACCCGCACGTCGACCCCGAGGGGATGATTGCCCCCGACCCGGTCCACCTGCCGTTCCTGCAGCGCCCGCAGGATCTTCGCCTGCAGATCGATGCGGAGGTCGCCGATCTCGTCCAGGAACAGCGTTCCTCCGCGGGCAAGTTCGAACTTGCCGGCCTTGTCGCGCACGGCGCCGGTAAAAGCGCCTTTCACATGTCCGAAGAGCTCGCTCTCGATAAGCCCCTCGGGGATGGAGGCACAGTTCACGGCAACGAAAGGCCCGTGGGCCCGGCTGCTGTTGACATGTATGCCCCTGGCCAGGAGCTCCTTGCCCGTGCCGCTTTCGCCCGTAATGAGCACGCTGGCCTCGCTCGGAGCGACGCGGCCTGCCAGATCGAGCACGTTCTTCAGCCGTTCGCTCGTCCCGATGATGCCGGCGAAGCTGTACCGGTCCGTCACCGCCGCCCGAAGCTCCACGTTCTCGCGCTCGAGCCGGCGCATGGTAAGCGCTTTTTCAAGCGTCATCCGAAGCTCATCGCGGTTAAAGGGCTTTGTAATATAATCGAAGGCGCCCTTTTTCATGGCCTCCACAGCGCTTTCGATCGTGCCGTAGGCGGTGATGACGACCACGGGAACCTGCTCGTCCTTGTCGCGGATCCGGGCCAGGACCTCGATGCCGCTCATGCCCGGCATCGTGACGTCCGTGACCACGGCATCGCTGGGTTCCCGTTCAAAGAGGCGCAGGCCGTCCTCACCGCTTGAGGCAGTGCGCACGGCGTAGCCCGCCTCGACCAGGCTGAACTCCATCACCCGGCGCAGGCTGTCATCATCGTCTATGAGGAGGATCGTAGGTTTTGTCATAATAAGAATCTCTGTACCTATTCAGGTCAGTTGACTGAAGGTAAATATGACATTTGTGTTCATCCAGGGAAATCCGAACCAGAAAGAACAGAAATCCCGTTTTACCACCTTCAGCCTTATAACCTTTTCTTTGCATCACACAACCGGGATCTTCACCGTGAACATCGTTCCCTTGCCCGGTTCGCTCGCCACTTCAATGACCCCGTGGTGATTCTCGATGATCCGATAGGTGATCGCAAGCCCCAGACCGGTGCCGTTCTTTTTTGTCGTAAAAAAAGGGCTGAAAAGCCTTTTCCGGTTCTCTTCGCTGATCCCGACCCCGGTATCGGCTATCCGCACCACGACCATCCCGTTGTTCAGACCGCTCTCCACGGTCAGGACGCCCCCCTGCGGCATGGCCTGCAGGGCGTTCAGGATCAGGTTCAGGAACGCCTGCTTCAGCAATCCAGCATCGAGACGCTGTTTTCCAACAGAAGGGTCAAGCCGTTTATCAACCGCAATGCCCGATTTCCGGGCCTCCTGGGCCGTGAGCACGAGGACGGACTCAAGCTCTTCATTCACATCGGCCTGCTGAAGCTCTGGCTCTTTGGGCCTGGCAAACCCGAGGAATTCCTGCAGGATCTTGTTCAGCCGGTCCGTTTCCTTCAGCAGGATCTGGATGAATTCGTACTTGGCATCCTGCGGATCATAGTCGTCCCTCAGGATCTCGACAGCCCCCTGGATCGCACCGAGCGGGTTTCTGATCTCGTGCGCCATTCCTGCAGAAAGCTGGCCCAGTGCCGACATCCGGTCGGCGCGCCTCAACTGCTCTTCGGTCTGGAACAGG
>Ga0334722_10004844_pt1 | contig 13822 bp, 11 predicted proteins | sample C3_bottom_MG_FD_207210 | JGI IMG/M metagenome (GOLD analysis project Ga0334722, IMG submission 207210) | Sediment microbial communities from Yellowstone Lake, YNP, Wyoming, USA - C3_bottom | ecosystem: Environmental > Aquatic > Freshwater > Lake > Sediment | place: USA: Wyoming | collected...
ATTTGGATAATGATGGCAAGCTCGAAATCGTCTTTGGCGGCGGCGACCAGCGTGTCTACGCTCTCCGTTCCGATGGCACGATGATGCCCGGCTGGCCCAGATTCGTGCGAGACTTGGTGGCGTCCTCTCCCGCGCTCGCTGATCTCGATAATGATGGTTTTCTCGAAATCATTATCGGAGTAGATACCCATTCTGAGCCCGCACCCTTCAACACATCCAACGGTGGCGCGCTCTATGTTTTCCGCTACGATGGTTCTATACAACCTGGTTTTCCCAAATTCATCGGACAGGCAATTTGGTCATCCCCCGCCGTGGGTGACCTGAATAACGATGGTCAATTCGAGATCGTTCATGGCACGAGCACGGTCTGGAATAATACCGCGGCGGGCTACGCGGTCTACGTCTGGGACAAATTAGGAAACCTCAAGTGGACCGGAACGACCAACGGTTACGTCGAAGGCAGTCCCGCGCTTGCCGATCTCAATGGCGACGGCAAACTGGAGGTTGTCGTTGGAGCCGATGATGCCAAGTTGTATGCTTGGCAAAGCAATGGCGCGTTGCTGTGGTCAAGGACGCCCGTCAACTTTCAGGGCATTGCAGCACCTGGCTCATTCGGGTCGCCAGTCTTGGCAAATTACAATACAGGGAATCTAGCCGCCTACATCAATGTTATTTGGGATACGGCTGTGTCAAACGGCTCCACTGGAACACAGTTGACCGAGACCTTCTTCCCAGATTCAAATAGCATTTCTTATACGGGAGGATGCACGACCCAGGCAAATGCGCCGGTCTTGGGAGACCTCGATGGCGATGGCAAATTGGAATTGGTCCAGGTCGGCGGCAATAATTCGGGCGCTAACTGCGGCACCGCCGAAGTGGATTTCTGGCGACTCAACGCTTCCGCCCCGACCGACCCAGGCAATCCCACCACCGCGCCCTGGCCCATGTTTGGACAGAATGCGCGACACACGCGTCTCTATCCGCGCCGCGCTTCCTTCGATGCCGAGGTTGTGTCGCACAACATTCCCGCCGTAATGTCACCCGGTGAACAGCGCCAGGTTAGCATCACCCTTCGAAATACCGGTTCCACGACGTGGACGAGCGCCACGCAAATTCGCCTGGGAGCCGCTTCGGGAAACGATCCCTTTACATCATCAACGCGCTTCAATCTCAGTGGCGGCGATGCGATTGCGACGAATCAGACCAAGACGTTTAGTTTCGTTCTCCAAGCTCCGTCCACGCAAGGTTACTACACCACAACCTGGCGAATGGTGAATGATGCGTCCGCGACGTGGTTCGGCAGAACGATTAGCATTCAGGTCAAAGTAGGAAACCAGCCCGCCTTTCAAACCTTGACTACCCAGGGATTGTACGCGGGGGGCATGATTACCACGCCTTTCGCAGGACCAGCGGGCTTTTGGAATTGGACGGCTGTGCTGGAATGGAAAATGACAGCAGACAAGCGCGGCTATTATTTGCTTGACAGTGCGGGTGCCGTTTGGACAGGTGCGGGCGCGATGCCGTTGTTCACACGCTCCGGCGGAATTGCCCCAGACCCGCGTGATCTGGCTCTTGGACCGGATCGAGTGAGCTACTATGGACTCACCGGCAATGGAACGATCTATGGATGTGATGTGATTGGATGCAACCGAACGTTCAGTCCGGCTATTCCAACAGGGATCGCGGCGCGTTCGCTTGCCATCACACCGGATGGCAAAGGCGTCTATGTGGTAGACGGGGCGGGTAATCTTTATCGCGGCGGTACAGCACCTGCCTTGTCTTTGCCAGCCGGTTTGCCCATCATGAGTGGTGACACAGATATCATGCGCCGTATTCAGTTGACGGCTGATGGTCAGGGCATTTATATGATGGATAAATATGGGCGGATCTGGAATGGTGGAAACGCGCCAGCGCTATCCCTGGGTTACTCGCCGCAGATTGGACAAGATTGGGCGCGAGATTTTGAACTGACTGACGACGGCACAGGATTTTATCTGGTCGCCAGTGACAATTCGATTTACCCGGGCGGTACGGCAGCTGGGCTTACGATGAACCGAGCGCCCACCTCCGCAGGTATTGGACGGAGTCTCATTCTGGTGGATAGCCGCCGTTCGACGACGGTAACATCACCGGGTTCTTTTAGTCTCTATCTTCCTCTGATAAAAAGATAAGAGGCTAGTTCCCGATTTGTGCCAACACGCCAACCGTGAAATGCTTTGCGGTTGGCGTGTTTTGTTTGTCCATAGTTTGCAAACCTCCCCGCCCGGTGTATAATACCACTCGTGAAACTTGAACTAGCAATCGCGCAACTGAGCATCGTCGATGGTACGTGGGAAGAATCACCGGACAACCTAGCCGCGTTCGAAGAAACCGCACTATTCGCAGAAGGATTAGCGCGCGGCAACCTTTACGTCGTCATCGAAGTGGCAGGCGAATTGGAAGGACGCGACGACCTCGCGCGGCAACTCATTGAAACGGTGCGGCGCGAGTACGCTTTGGGACGTGGCAGTATGGCGGGCGCACTGACGGATGCGGTGCGTTCCGCGAATGAATTTTTCTATACGACGAATGCGAGTTTGCCGCTGGAAGCGCGCCGGATGGCGGGTATCACGGCTGCCGCGTTGCGCGAAGATGAATTGTTCATCGCGCAAGCCGGACCTGGCTTGGTGTGCATCGTGCGCGATAACGAACTCCAGCGCTATCCCGACACATCGCCCTGGTTCTTGGCGGACGATGAGGCAGTCAATGCTTGGCTCGCCTCGCGCGATTTTCCAACGCCCGGCGCGGTGCCGGTTGGAATTCGCCGCGACTATACGCCGGATCTTTTTCACGCAACGCTTCAGTCCGGCGACATTATTGTTCTATCGACGCGCTCGCTCGTGCATCTGCTTTCCAATGCGGAACTCTTGGATACGATCGCTCGCCATCATCCCGATGAAATTGTTACCAGTCTCGAAGACTTGGCGGGTGCGGCGGACTTGTCGTTGATCGTGATGCGCGTTGCGGGCGAAAGCGCGTCGCTGTCCGATTCACCCTCATCGCCACCTACTCAATTCAAACCTCAGCCGCCCATCTTCGTTCCTGTCCCTAAGGAAGAAGAAAATATAAATTCAACCTCTTTGCCTGACTGGGTTCCGCCGTTGCCAGATAATGTCAGCCCCATTGCAACCATCCAGGACGTAATGCCCAATCCCGCGCCAACCGAAGCAGAGTTGGCGCATCAGCGCGAATTGGAAGAACAAGCCGCGCGGCAACAAGAACTAGCGCGTCGACTTGAATTACAAGAGCAGGCACTAGTACGCGAACAGGAAGAAGCCGAACGCAAGCGCGCGCAAGAAGAACAATCGCGCGAACGCCGCGCTAAAATCCGTTCCGGGTTTCTGCGCGTGGGCGCAGGAGTCACCGGCGGACTCGCCGGAATATTTGGTCGCGTCAACGGCACGGCGATTGGCAACACGGCAGACCGCGCGATTGACAGCGCCTTTCGCGGGATCGCGCGTATGATCGTTTTCATTATTCGCGCCGTCGCGCCCGGCGAACCGGAAGAAGAAACCCAACGCGCATCATCCTCGCCGCGTTCGACGGCGTGGCAACTGGCATCGCTGGTCTTTCCGATTCTGCTCATCGTTGCCGGTGGGTTTATGTGGGTGAACTATCGCACCGATCAACAACGCATCCAAGCCGAACAGGTCAATCAATCGATTGCCGATTCGATCAAGGCATTGGAACGCGCCAAGTCGTTAGCGCCATCGGACAAGAACGGCGCGCGCATTGCGGCTCAGAGTGCGATCACGTTAGCGCAGCAAGCCCGCACTGCCAGCCCGAATGACACGCGCGCGAGCAAGGCGTTCTACGACGCCGAAGATTTTCTCGATGGTCTCAACGGCATATTGGTGCTCTTTGTTCAGCCGTCGTTCAAAACCTTTTCCGAACCTCAAGCGAAACCGACGAGCATCGTCACGCACTTTCCGGATGTGTTCATTTTCGATAGCGGCACCCAGCGCATTTATCGTTTTGCAATTAGCGACACGGGCACGAGCGCAACGCCGGTCGCAGGTGACGGCGTAATTCTCAAAGCCGGTGACAAGGTCGGCGACCGCACCGTCGGTCAGTTGATCGATATGATGTGGATCGACGCGGGGCGATTGCTCGCGCTGGATCGCAATGGCGTGTTCTGGAAATACGATCCCACTCGGTCGGCGTGGGAATCGAAACCTTGGAACGATGCGGCGACCTGGTCGCGCGTCAATCTGGGGGCGAGTTACGCAGGCAATTTGTATCTGATCGATGCGCCGAACAAGCAGATTCTAAAATACAATTCCAATGCCGATTGGTGGTCTGCGCCGGTCACCTTCTTCGATTCTGGAGTCAATCCTGATTTGTCGAACGTCGTCGATATTTCCATCGATGGCGATGTCTGGATGTTGCGCGGCGCGGGATCGGTTTTGAAATGCTCAAAAGCGCGCTGCAGCGACCAACCGATCGCCGATCTCGACGCGCCATTGAAAAATCCAATCACACTATTCACGTCACAGACGCTCGCCGGATTGTATATCGCCGATGCGGGCAATGAGCGCATCGTGCAAATGGACAAGGCGACCGGACGATTCTCGCGGCAGTTCAAAGCGCGCGGGCAAGACCGCGCATCGTTCACGTCGCTGAAAGCGTTTGCGGTGGACGACAAGCGATTTTATTTTGTGAACGGCAACCAGGCGTTCTTTGCGAATATACCGCAATAAGAAAATAATCTCTAGGAGTTGATTATGCTTACAGACAAGCTCTTTGAAAAAGTGCTGATTGCTCCTGCGAAATCTGGTGCTGATCGTCTTTATGTCGTCTCTGGCTATGCTACGCCCTCAATGGTCTACAAGCATTTCTATGAAAAAGGTATGGGAAATTTTCAAGTTAGCCTGATCATTGGAATGTCTAGCATTGAGGGCATCGCACGAGCATACCATCAAGAATTCAAGGATCTGGCACAACGCGATTACAAAGGAAGGTTCGAATGCTGGTACATGACTAAACTTCCACCCGTCCATTCAAAAGCATATGGTTGGTTCGCTGGCAACAAACCTCGTCAGGCATTTGCAGGGTCGGCTAATTACACACAGAATGCATTCATGGAAAAACAACGAGAAGTGATGGTTGACGCTGATCCCGCAGAGGTATTATCCTATTTTCGTTCCTTGCTCTCGGAGTCAATCAATTGCCTAGATTCTAAGGTTGAACGAGTCATCAAACTCGTGGATATTGAGCGTCGCCGCACAAAAGTTCCTACACAGCCGACAATTGTTGCTTCGCCCCGTCTTCTTCCAGTCGTCCTGGGTGACGACGCCCCAGCCGTCCGAGTAAGCCTGTTGGACAATAAGGGGCAGTTACCCCAACGGTCAGGGCTAAACTGGGGACAACGTCCTGAGTATCGACGCAATCCCGATCAAGCATATATTCGCTTGTCGTCTGATGTTTACACACAGAAATTCTTTCCACCACGTGGCAAGCACTTCACAATTGTCACGGATGACGGGCAAACATTCGATGCAGTTATCGCGCAAGATCGGGGCAAAGCAATCGAAACTCATTTTGATAATGCGTTTCTGGGGCGATACTTTCGCCAAAGACTTGGACTAGCCTCAGGCTCACGTGTGGAGTTGTCTCATCTTACTCAATACGGAAGGACAGATATCGATTTCATGAAAATTGATGACGAAACCTACTACCTGGATTTTTCGGTGTAGATGGACAATCTAACCAAAGAGCAACGCAGAAAGAATATGCAACACATTCGCTCGACGGGTACTTTGCCCGAGCGGATCGTGATTTCAGCACTAAGACGCCGCAAGATTTACTTTGCAACAAACGTCGTATCACTGCCCGGCAAGCCCGACATTGTCTTTCGACGAAAGAGACTCGCCGTGTTTATAGATTCTGATTTCTGGCATGGACATTCTAAACGCTTTCAAATGCCAGCCACGAACCGGAAATACTGGCAAGCCAAGATTGAGCGCAACAAGAAACGCGATAAGATAGTAAACCGTACTCTAAGGCAACAGGGCTGGCGGGTAATTCGGCTCTGGGCGTTTGACGTTCAACATCATGTCGAAAAAGCTCTGCAAAAGATATTAGCGGCACTAGGAAGCGATTGATCTTCAATATATGAGAATCTTCAAACTGGGAGAGTTGTTCTGTGGACCGGGTGGACTTGCTCTTGGCGCATCTCGCGCTCGTGTTGTAACAGATCACGAAGTCTATGGCATTGAACATGCGTGGGCAAATGATTACGATGAAGATGCTTGCGCTACATTCCGTTACAATCTCTGTGCAACGGAACCTGAGAAGGTTATATGCCAGGATGTTCATACTCTCAACATCAAAAACCTTGCGCCCATTGATGCTTTTGCGTTCGGTTTTCCCTGTAACGACTTCAGTGTGGTCGGGGAGAAAAAGGGAATCAATGGTAAGTTTGGTCCGCTTTATACCTATGGTGTGAAAGTACTCGATCACTTTCAGCCGGATTGGTTCATCGCTGAAAACGTCAGCGGTTTGCAGAGTGCAGATGAAGGGCGTACGTTTCAGAAAATCCTGGATGACCTTCGGAGTGCCGGAACTGGCTACAAACTAACAACTCACCTCTACAAATTTGAAGACTATGGAGTGCCACAAACTCGTCATCGAATTCTCATCATCGGCATTAAAACAAGTTTAGGAGTTGAGTTTCGAGTGCCCGCCCCTACACATATTGGAAAGTATGTTACGGCACGACAAGCGATTGAACACCCGCCCATTCCAAAGAATGCTCCAAATAATGATTTGACCAAACAGTCCAAGACCGTGATAGAACGATTGACCCACATCGCTCCAGGTGAGAATGCTTGGAATGCACAGATTCCAAAGAGGCTTAGACTCAATGTAAAAACAGCAAAGATGAGTCAAATTTACCGTCGCCTTGATCCTAACAAGCCCGCTTACACAATCACGGGCAGCGGCGGAGGCGGCACACACACCTACCATTGGAAAGAACCGCGCGCGTTGACAAATAGAGAGCGCGCTAGACTTCAAACCTTTCCCGACGATTTTGTGTTTCAAGGTTCCAAAGAAGGTGTACGCAAGCAGGTAGGTATGGCAGTTCCCCCTTCCGGCGCGCAGATAATCATTGAAGCGATACTCAAAACACTTGCTGGCGTACCTTATCCTTTCGTCGCACCGAAGTGGAAAGACGAGACCCAGATAGAACGACAAGTACAACTTGCGTTGCTTGATAAAAAGTCAAATCGATATGGATAAGAAACCGTGTCACTAATTCTCGGTATTGAAACCTCGTGCGATGAAACTGCCGCAGCCGTCGTAGAAAACGGCTGCAAAATTTTGTCCAACGTCGTCGCCTCGCAAATCGAAATGCACGCGCAGTACGGCGGCGTGTTCCCGGAGGTCGCGTCGCGCGAGCACGTGTTGAAAATTGTCCCAGTGATCGAAGACACGCTGAAAGAAGCGGGCATCACGTTCAAAGATTTGGCAGCCGTCGCCGTGACGCACGGACCTGGTTTGGCTGGCTCGCTGCTGGTCGGCGTCAACACGGCGAAGGCAATTTCGTTTGCCAGTGATTTACCGCTCCTCGGCATCAATCACCTCGAAGGACACGTCTACGCCAACTGGCTGGAATCCGCAAACATGACCGTCATCGAAAAACAATTTCCGCTCATCGCGCTCATTGTTTCTGGCGGACATTCCGAAATCGTTTTGATGCGTGGTCACAACGATTATCAAATGCTGGGGCACACGCTTGATGATGCCGCAGGTGAAGCGTTCGACAAAGTCGCACGGTTGCTGGGACTGGGTTATCCCGGCGGTCCTGCGATTCAACAAGCGGCAGAGGACGGCGACCCCGATGCGTTCAAACTTCCGCGCGCGTGGCTGCGCGGCACGTACGATTATTCGTTCAGCGGGTTGAAGACTGCCGCATTGCACCTTGTTCAAAGCTTTGAAGGCAAACGCTTGCCCGTCGCTGACATCGCCGCGAGTTTCCAAGCCGCCATCACCGATGTGCTGGTCGAAAAAACAAAACAAGCGGCGGAAGAATTCGGCGCAAAGCAAATTCTGCTCGCGGGCGGCGTCGCGGCGAACAAACGCTTGCGCGAGCGGATGGTCAAGCGCGCGGATGTGCCGGTGCTGATTCCGCCGCCCAAGTTGTGCATCGACAATGGCGCGATGATTGCCTCAGCCGCGTGGTGGCATTTGGAGAAAGGCGAGCGGAGCGGCTGGGATTTGGATGTGCTGCCGTCGTTGCAGTTGGCGGTGAAAAGTCCACAGTCGACAGTCAATAGTAAACAGACGAAGGGTGAGGGATGAAATCCATTTTCTCTTCATCCTTTTGATTTCTGAATAGGAGACATCATGGCAAATCCGGAGCATCTAGCGATTCTCAAGCAAGGTGTGGAAGTGTGGAATGAGTGGAGAGAAAAGAATCCTGAAGCTGTGCCGAATTTGGATGAAACAAATCTGGAATCAATGAAACTGGTGGGTATCAATTTCAGTCACACGTCTTTGCGAAGTGCGTGCCTCAAGTATGGCGATTTTTCTGGTGCGACTCTTACTTGGGCAGAAGCAGAAAGATCGAATTTCCACGGGGCAAGTTTTATAGCAGCGAACTTGTATAGGGCAAGTCTCAAGGCGTCAAATCTTGAATATGCTGATTTTGAAAAGGCTGATTTAAAAAAAAGTCATACTGAATGAAGCAAAGTTGGATGCCACAAATTTTACTGACGCCAACTTGAGTCAATCTGGGTTTAATTCAGCAACATTAGAATGGACCAAGCTTATCAGGACAAATCTAACAGGCGCTTCATTTAATAAAACAATACTACGTAGAGCGGATTTGTGTAATGCCAACTTCACTAATGTTGCTCTCCACGCGACAGTATTTGCTGAGTTGGACATGGGTTCTGTCAGAGGACTGGACACTGTTCATCATCAGGGTCCATCAACCATTGGTATCGACACCATCTATCGCTCCGGAGGCAATATCCCTGAAATTTTCCTACGAGGCTGCGGCGTCCCTGAAACTTTCATAACTTACGCACGCTCACTTGTCGGGCAACCGATACAATTCTATTCCTGTTTTATCAGCCACAGTTCAAAAGATAAACGCATTTGCGAACGTCTATATGCAGACTTGCAAGCCAACGCTGTGCACGTGTGGTACTTTCCGGAAGACGCCAAGTGGGGCGAATCAGTCTGGGGAGAGATTGATCGCAGCATCAAAATCTATGACAAGCTGATCGTCGTCTGTTCCAAGAATTCATTGACCAGTGGTCCAGTGTTACGTGAGATTGAGCGCGCGCTGAATCGCGAGGACAAGGAAGGCAAGAACGTCTTATTCCCCATCACCATTGACCGATACATTTTCGAAGAATGGGAACATCCGCGCAAAGATGATGTGATTGCCAAAGTTGTCGGCACGGATTTTGTTGGATGGAATCGCAATGCGGACAAGCACGACAAGGCGTTCAAGAAGTTGCTAAAGACGCTGAAAGCAGATTGACGCGCCGCAATGCTCACAGTATAATCGATCAAGAAGATCAATGATGGTAATCCAAACTCCAATCGCGCCAAAAGACAAATCAATCCCAGAGTGGTACACACCGATCACTCCGAAACTCTTGCGCCAAATAACGCAGCGCATCGTAGAAGAGTTTCAGCCGGAGCGCATCGTGTTGTTCGGCTCGTACGCGTACGGCAAGCCCACGATTCACAGCGACCTTGATATACTGGTCATCTCCAATCGGATGAGGAACAAAAGCGTGATCCATCGAGATCGATGCGTTGCCGAAATTGCGCACGCCGCACTAGTTACCGGACAAAGTATCGGAATGGATATCCTAGTGCGGTCTCCATCCGAGTTGGCACATCGATTGCGAATCGGAGACCCATTCTTTCGCACCGTTGCGCTCAAAGGCACAGTTTTATACCGGCGTGAGGGTTCGCGTTTTCACTTTGATACTAAAAAATGGAGAAATCGAATGCCTGAACCTATTCTGATTGAAGAATGGATTCAACATGCCGAAGAAGATTATGAAGCAGCGCTCGATTTGCTTCGGCGTCGCAAGCATCCAATGCCGGCGATGGTTTGTTATCATTGCCAACAATGCGCCGAGAAATATTTGAAGGCATTCCTTCTTGATAACAACAACATCTTTGAAAAGATTCATAATCTCCTTGATCTCAACGAGTCGTGCCAAAAAATAGATGCTTCTTTCGGGTTTGTTGTGGATTGGCTCAAGGTGCTGAATCCATACGCAATCGAAACGCGCTACCCTGGTCGAAGATTTGAACTTGCCGAAGCAAAGGAAGCAGTTGTGCTCATGAAAGAGGTCCGCAAGTTTATCCGCGCCAAGTTGGGGTTGAGGTGACCGAGTCCATCCGTCTTCCCTCACGCTCCCGCACCCCCACACTCGCCCACTCCCAAACCTCCCCCACCGTCTTCTCCCGCGTCTACGCCATCGTCCGCAAGATTCCGCGCGGCAAAGTGGCAACCTATGGACAAATTGCCCGCGCAATTGGATCGCCCGGTGCCGCACGCACGGTCGGCTGGGCGATGCGCGCTTGCCCCGACAATGTGCCCTGGTATCGCGTCGTCAACGCGCGCGGCGAAATTAGTCTGCGCCCGACGACTGGCTATCACGAACAACGCGCCCGGCTCAGGGCAGAGGGCATCCGCTTCAACCGCGCGGGCAAAATCGACCTGGCAAAATACGGATGGAAAAAATTATAACATTTCGCTTTGCACGCAGATATGTTTTTGTGCTATAATATTGATGAAAGAGTCAAGAACACCATACCCGATGCAGGGATGGCGATAATAAATAAGGCGGCTGTTATAGCTGTCTTCGTTATCTCATCTGGAAAGGGGGTGGTCACAGCAATCGATAGCAACTAGATAGCTCACTCATTAACTAGAATGAACTAGAGAATTCCAAAGGAGGAGTAAGAAATGTCAAGCAAGATGCGCTGGGCAATGATCTTGAGCCTAGCATTGGTTATCCTCGTTATCGCTGTCGCGTGCGGACCCGCTCCAACGGCGGTGGTTACCCAAGCCCCCCCCACGGCGGCTTCTTCCGCCGCGTCTAAACCAGCCACTGGCGGTGGCAAGCTCGAAATGTTTTCGTGGTGGACCGCCGGTGGTGAAGCCGACGGTTTGAAAGGCATGTTCGACGCGTACAAGAAAGCGTACCCCAGCGTTGAAATCGTGAACGCGACCGTCGCGGGCGGCGCAGGCACGAACGCCAAAGCCGTGATGACCACGCGCTTGTTCGGCGGCGATCCGCCGGATTCGTTCCAGGTTCACGCGGGCTTGGAAGTGGCGACCTACACTCCCGACAAGTACCTCCAACCATTGGACAGCATTTTCACGTCTGAGGGCTGGGACAAGGTCTTTCCGAAAGACCTCTTGACCTTGTTGAAATACCAGGATCACTACTGGTCGGTGCCGGTGAACATTCACCGCGCGAATGTCTTGTGGTACAACAAGACCGTCTTTTCCGATAACAAGCTCGATGCTCCCAAGACGTTCGACGATTTCTTCAAAGCCGCCGACGCGCTCAAAGCTAAGGGCATTGTCGCATTCGTCTTTGGCGATAAGGAAGGCTGGGAATCCGGGCATGTCTTTGAAACTGTCTTGATCGGCACACTCGGCGCGGATGGCTATCGCGGTTTGTGGACAGGCAAGACGGCTTGGACGGATCCGAAAGTCACCGATGCGTTGAACACGTACAAGAAAATGTTGTCCTACATCAACACCGATCACGCGGCGTTGACCTGGGATGGCGCAGGTGAATACTTGCTCAACGGCAAGGGTGGCATGCAGATCATGGGTGACTGGCAAGATGGTTGGTTCACCTCCAAGAAATTCACCAACTACGGCTGGACGGCTGCGCCCGGTAACAGCGGCATCTTTGACGCGCTGTCCGATTCGTTCGCCATGCCCAAGGGCATCAAGAACCAGGATAATGCCACGAACTGGATCAAGATGGCAGGCTCGAAAGTAGGGCAGGAAGCCTTCAATCCCAAGAAGGGTTCCATCTGCGCCCGCACCGACTGCGATCAATCCTTGTTCAATGCGTACCTGCAATCCGCCGGTAAGGATTGGCAATCGAACGCGTTGGTGCCTAGCGTTGTGCACGGTGCGGCAGCGTACGAAAAATGGGCGACCGCTTACAAGGACACGATGGCGCTCTTCGTGACCAGCGGCGACGTTGCCAAGACGCAAGCGGCTCTCGCGAAAAACTGCGTAGACGCTGGCGTTTGCAAATAGTTCAATCTCGTTGTAACATCGAACGAGGCAGTCCGGTCCGGACTGCCTCGTTCCCAATCTGGAGATGTTTATGGCTCAAGCAAGCATCCTCACTCCGCGTAAATCCAAGCGCTGGCTCAATGGCGACCGCATTATTTCGTTATTATTGATTGCTCCATCGGCTATTCTCATTGCCATTTTTGTTTACGGGTTTATCGGGTTTACCACGTTCGCGTCGTTTACCAAGTGGGACAGCATGTTGCCCGATTTTTCGTTCAACGGGTTGGTGAATTACCAGAAACTTTTCGACACCGTGCGCTTTCAAATCGACTTGCAGAACACGGTCACTTTTACCGTTCTCTTTTTGATGGCTTGCCTTGTCCTGGGTTTCGTCCTCGCCGTCCTGCTCGATCAGAAAATTCGATTTGAAGGATTGTTCCGCAGTATTTTTCTTTTTCCGCTTGCCGTGTCGTACATCGTGACCGGCGTCGTTTGGCGATGGTTGCTCAACCCCGGTAGTGTGCAACTCGGTTCGACCGGCGTCAATCTCTTGTTCGACAACCTTGGACTGGGTTTTCTTAAAAATGGTTGGTACACCGATCCCAACATCGGCATCAAAGCGGTTGTGATTGCGGCAACGTGGCAAATGTCCGGCTATGTGATGGCGATGTATCTCGCCGGTCTGCGCGGCATCCCGGAAGATTTGCGCGAAGCCGCGCGCGTGGACGGCGCAACCGAAATTCAGATCTATCGCCACATCATTATCCCTCTGCTTCAGCCGATCACGCTGGGCGCAGTTATCATCCTGGGACACATGTCGCTCAAGATTTTCGATCTCGTCGTGGCGATGACCGGACCCGGCGCGGGTTTTTCGTCCGACGTGCCGGCGTTCTTCATGTGGGACACGACTTTTCGCGGCAACAATTTCGCGCAGGGCGCGGGCATCGCCACGATTTTGCTAGCGGTCGTCGCCGTGCTTATCGTGCCCTATCTGATTTACAGCACGCGCACGGAGGCGGAAGTATGACCACGCCATCCACCGCGCGCCAAAAAAGCTGGGCGTCTCGACTGCCGCGCCTTGCCATCTATGTCGTCCTCATCGCCTTTGCGATTTTCTATTTGATGCCGATTTATATCCTGCTCATTACCGGGATGAAAAGTTACACCGAAGTGAGTTTGCACACGATGTGGGATTTGCCTAAAGCATTCTCGCTGGACAGTTTTGCCAAAGCGTGGTTGGGCAGTCTCAACGAAGGTTTCCGCGGCTTGGGCGATAATTTTTGGAACAGCGTACAGTTGGCAGTCCCCGCAACGATCATTTCTGCGATGCTCGGCTCGATGAATGGTTATGTGTTGAGCAAGTGGAAATTCAAGGGGTCGAACACGCTGTTCATGCTCTTGCTCTTTGGAATGTTCATTCCGTACCAAAGTATTTTGATCCCGCTCGTGCAATTGATGCAAGCTATCGGACTGTACGGCACGATTCCTGGGTTGATCTTCGTTCACGTCGTCTATGGCATTCCGATCACCACGCTGATC
>Ga0334722_10004845_pt1 | contig 13822 bp, 12 predicted proteins | sample C3_bottom_MG_FD_207210 | JGI IMG/M metagenome (GOLD analysis project Ga0334722, IMG submission 207210) | Sediment microbial communities from Yellowstone Lake, YNP, Wyoming, USA - C3_bottom | ecosystem: Environmental > Aquatic > Freshwater > Lake > Sediment | place: USA: Wyoming | collected...
GTGGCACTGGGGTGGCACGCGGCTTCGTCTCGACGTCCGATGCGGTGCTGGCGAGGTGCGACGATTCGACAAGAAACGGTCGCCGCTCCCGTTTCACCTTGACGTCACCTAAGTCCCCCCACTTCACGCCCCGCTCTATGTAGATGGCGAGATCGTACTCGTTGGCGCGCCATACAAAGCCCCATCCATCGACCACCTGAAAGGGTGTCGAAAGCGCACCTAGCACCGTGAGCTGGCTCGCCGGATATGCGAAGCGAAAGCGGCAGACGTCCGCCCAGGTCACATACGGCGATTCCAGGTCCGCGACGATGATTCGGCAATGACGCACGATGCGTTGAAGTTCCGTCTGGGCAAGCGGATCATCAATGGACTGCCCCTCCCGCTGAATGACGAAGGTGAGTTCCCGAAACTTCCTTGCGGTTTCGTTGGCGCGTTCCCTGAGCTGACAAGTCCAGAAACTGTCGATCAGGGTGCTGGCCAAGTGCGGTATGCCGCGCTCGCCAAGCACCGGGGCAAATGCATCGGGTGGGATACGGTCCTCCATCAGTTTCCACAACTCTTCCGACAGCACGCCGATGGTGGCCCGAGCGTCGCGGAGTTGTTCGATGTCCTCGAACCCCAGTAGCCAATCGACCGAAACGCCAGTGCGCTGCCCGATCTTGAACAGTTGTTCCATGCTCGGTCGGTTCTTCGGTACCTTCTCGCCAGAGACTGGATAGAACCAGCGCCCAAGGGTCTTCTTTGCTACATCGAGCCAGTCTGCTTGCGCGTCAAGGGTTTCAGCGCCGTTTACTCTGGCGGCCCCTTCGATTGCCAATTTGAGGCGTTTTCCGACCTGCCTGCGCGACAGGGGCTTGAGCGTCGGCCAGCTGTCTCTCGGTCTTGCCACGGGGTGTCGTGGTGCGGACATATATGTCCCTCCTAGATGGACATATATGGGACATTCCCGTGGGTCTCGCAAAATTCCGAGACCCATCAGCTTGCATCCGTGGGGCGCACGGAGCGCCATCCGATGACTGGAGGATGCGATGGAGAATGATCTGTTCAGCACGTGGGAATCTGCCAAGTACCTTCGCACGGCGCGTCAGACGCTCGCGCGTTGGCGAGTCCAAGGATTCGGTCCACCGTGGGTGCGCTGGTCACGAGGGGTGTACTATCGCAAAGAGGATTTGGATCGGTTCATCGAGGAGCATGTACACCGCTCGACGTCCGAAACCAGCGCACTGAGCGGTCCACTGGCGACTGACGCCGCGAGGTATGGCCGATGACGCGCCGGAACCTCTTCAAGGTCACTACACCGCTCAATGATGACGAGGTCGACCTCCTGCGTGCGTGGCTGATTCGCGTGGACGGCAGACAGGCGGTCAGCGTGTGGACTGTGCGACGACTGATCGCGACGCTCGACTCCGCCCTCGATCGGCGCTGGCATACCAGGAGAGGAGCATGACCGACGCGACTATCCCTCCCGGCGCTCTACACCTCTGGCACGCGGAACTCCGGGCCCGATACCGGGGTCAGGACGCGACTCGTCCCTCGACATGGCGTTTCGACGCGCTCTATCGCGCCGCGACGTGCGAGGCGAACGGGATCGAGGCGTTGCGCGAAGGGCTTCCAGGGCAAGCCAAACACTGGTTTGCGCGAGCAGCAGCGATTGTCGTCGAGGCGGCCCGGAAGCGCCGAAACGCCGCATGAGTGCCCGCTTGGTAGGTGAAGCCGCGTCCCTAATCAGGGAACGGGGAGGTGCGACTGTTGGGGGGGCCGCCGCTACCGATGCCCTTCGTGATGGGAGCCGCGACGCGCCGCAGAGGGCTCGCGCGTCGACGGCGCGCACATTGGCGGACTGGTTGGATGAACCCGACCTACTGTCCCCGCCAGCCGCCACGATCCCGCATCTCGTCGTCAAAGGTCGCGTGACGCTGCTGAGCGGCCGGGAGAAAATCGGGAAGTCCACCCTCGTCGCCAGCGCCGTCGCTGCGGTGTCTTGCGGGCAGAATGTTCTCGGGGTGCCGATTGAACGCCCCCTGCAGACGATCTGGTACAGCATCGATGAGCCGATAGGCGACACAGTGTTGCGGTTTGGACGCCTCGGCGCGGACGCGGGTCGCATCGCCATCAACCGAGAGCCTCGGCTGGAGAGCGAGCTCCTCGCGGCGTTGGAGGTCGATCTCGCGTCCTTTGAGGGGGTCGACCTGGTCGTGGTGGATACCCTCTCCCGCGTGCTCGCCGCCTCGGGGGTCGATCCGAATTCAAGCCGCGAAGTGGAACCCTTGATCGCTCGCCTCGTTGACTTCTTCCATGCGAACAACGTCGCCGCGATTCTGCTGTACCACACAGGAAAGGCAGGGAAGGAGTATCGCGGCAGCACGGCCATTGGCGCGACAGTCGACGACATCCTCACGCTCCGCCGACGCGGCGCATCGGAGGAGGACGATTTCGATGACGACGCCACGGACGATGGCCGCAGACTGCTCGTCCAGGACGGGCGTAACCTGCGTGGCCGCCTTCAACTCAGTTGCGCCGCTGGGGTGTATGGGCTCTACGAGGAAGCAGCAACGCCTCGCACGCGGCTCTTGGAGGCGCTCAGGGATCAGGGCACGGTGAGAAACCGGGGGGCACTGGCGAAGGAGGCGAGGGTCCGAAAGGGCGACGGACTGCACGAGATTGCGGTCCTGATCGCAGACGGCTGCATCAAGGAGAGCCGTGGCCAACTGCAGCTGACGCCAACCGGTGAGGCCGAACTCGGTTCCCGATCCCGCACGAAGTCCTCCGACGCGAACGCACCGGAACCGGCGGCCGAGTCTCCCCGGTTCCTCGGTTCCCCAGCGTTCCCAGAGCAGGGAACCGCCTCGGAACCGCGTCGGGAACCGGCTGTCGCTCCTGCTGTCCACGACAGTTCCCGCCTGCGCTACCCCCACCCCTCAGGGACGGGAACCGCAGCGCGTCCAGCACCCGAGATACAGGTGTTGATCTAGTGCTGGCCGTAGATCGAATCGTGGTGCTCGACATCCTGTACGGCGTTCGCTTGTCCGTCGCCGCTGACGGGTGGCATCTCCAGGTAACCGGTCCAAGCGCCGTCGTCCCTGCGATTGTACCGATGATCAAACACTACCGGGCCGAGCTTCTTGCCCAGCTGCAGGTTGTTGCCGCGAACGCAGCACCACCGAGCCCGACGCCTCAAGCGCAACAGAGGATAGAGTGACGACTAGGACGAAACCCCCGAAGAAAACCACGCAGAAAGCACGGCTGACGGATGCGCCCGTAGGCAGCCTGGTACCGATGCCCAATGGGGGCGCCCTTCGGAATGGCGGGACGAATCGGGGCGGGTCCGGTCGTCCGCCGGAGTCGATCCGGGCGCGGTCACGCGACGCATACGAGAGAATCATCGAAGAGATCGAGGCGCGTGACCTTACGCAGGCGACCCTCGGCGAGCTCGCCGTGCTGGCGAACACCACGGGCCGCTACGGCCTGGGCACCTCGGACGCCGTCGCCGTGACGTCCGGCGCACAGCCACTCAGCGCAGAAGAGCGCGCGACGCGGGTCCAGACACTCCTGAACACGCTCGCCAAGCGGGCCCTTGCACCCGGCGACGCGGAGGGTGACGCGGTGCGCACCGACGACGCAGGGGGGTAGGTCCGCTGCGGGGGCGGCGGTGCGTTTCGATAACCCCCCTTGAGGTAGTAGCGCGTTTGCGGCGGGCCTCAGAGTAGGAGCTGAACCAGCGTGACCTGTCAGAATTGACGGCGAGCAAATATTCGAAGTCGGCCAATACGACCGGGCGGCTGGGCGGGCTGGCGAGCGATGACGATGCGCCGGATGAGGTGACGGGCCGCATCGTTCGCGATCCGTTGCTGGACTTCTCCCGTAGCGCAGCGGAGGTGCAATCTGCGTTCCCATGACGCCGATCGCCGATCCCCAGTTCCCCCGCCACTTCACGATCCGTCGAACGCGTGGTATTAGGTCGTTACCGATACAGATTCTTCAATCGAGCGGGACCATCAGTCGTTTGGTGAATGCTCAAGCATCGCTGGATTCGGTTCTGTCTGGCCAGAGGGGGCAATCACGTTAGTGACTACTGCGTATTCCGGAGCAATCCGGCCACCCATTCCGGTTGAATCCGGCCACCCAGTCTGGACCAATCCGGCCACTGGGTCCGGCGCCGGGCGGCCACCGCGTAGGTGAGTCAGTAATCTGAGGAACGCGGGGTCCCATTTCGTGGGCCAGCGGTGTCATTCCGGGGACTTCTACCGCGACGGGCTCGCCCCACCCGGAGGCACAGGTTCGGCTCTTCGAGGAGCTACGAAGGGTCTTGGGAAGGCCGCCATCTGCCATCGATCTGACCGGTGCTCTTGGGCACATGCTCGATATCGGGCCACGCGACGGCGTCGAAGAACTGACTCGCGTTGCCTCTCGTGCTCTTGTCTTTCTCGGACATAGTCGCTCCTGACGGCTACGCGAACTGCATCAGCTAAGCTATCCCTTCACCAGCTTGAAGCTCACTTGATAGCGGTAAAAGGAAATCGACGGCACGGACAGAAGAGCCCATCGCAGCTTCTGGTCGTCTTCTAGCGCGATGATCACTCCTTCGACTGTTTGGTCGGCCTCGGCGATCTGTTCTCGGACAAACCCCATGTAGCGCAGTACTTGGCCGACCACGACATCGCTGACACGCCCGCGCTTCAGCTCAACGACGAGCAGGCGCTTCTTGTCTTTGCTGATGGCCAGCACGTCAATCGGCCCTGCGTCAGTAGCGTATTGTTGGCCAACTGCCTCACCGTCCTCTTCATAGATCGAGAAATCCCTGCTGAGGATCGTCTGGTTCCAGTTGGTGACGAGAAAAGCCTCCAGATGCTTCTCCATCGCGAACGCGACTGGGTCCTCGACGTCCGGGTCACCCGACACCACAGGCAGGTATGACCCCTGCGCCGGGGCTTCTCCGATGAGTCGGGAGATCTCGTCGTGATAGTTCGAGATGTCACTAACCGTCCCGATTGAACCGGCGGAGTTCCGAAGCGGTTCGCTCATCGCTGATCGAGCAATGGCCGTCTCCAGCCACCGTACCTTCCGGCGATGCGGTAGCGTCTGGCCAGGGGCGTAGAAGTAGTCACCCTGCACCTCACCGACCCGATAGGCCCCCTCACCGTCCGGGCACAACACCACGTCACCTTTCTGGATTCCCTTCGACACTGTCCAGAGCGCACCGCAGGCGAGGCCCGCCCCGATTCGGGACTTCTCAGGGTGTTTGCTGAGGAGGACGGGAATGAACTGCTTGTTGAAGGCCCGCCATTCCTCCGGCAGTTTTCGGCTCAAGTCTTCAGAGATATCGAAGTCGGTGCCGATGAAGCCGCCCGCCAGGCATTCAGCGGCGTGCGCGCTCCTTCTGCCAAGCATGACGCGGTAGTAGTTCCTCATGAACCGAAGCTACGCTCGCACTGCTGGGCTTGCCAGCCGCGTCCGTCGCGCCCGGGACCTTACAACCATCGCGCTCCGGCATACGTCGGTGTCTTGCGGTCCAGGTTGATCAGAACTCGTACCGTAGAGTGCTAGCACTGTCAGAGCACGTACTGCAACTTTGTGCGACGCCCTGACACTCAACGGCACCCCACGAGACGCCCCGTGCCCGATAAAGAGGCCACTGCACGAATCAAAATCAATAAGCTGCTCGAGGCGGCTGGTTGGCGTTTCTTCGCTGATGCCAACGGGCCAGCCAACATCTGCCTGGAGCCAAGCGTCACGCTCAACTCGAAGGATCTGGCCGCGCTCGGCGACAACTTCGAAAAGGCCGGAAAGGGCTTCATCGACTTTCTGCTCCTCGATGCCAAGGGCTTCCCGCTGCTCGTCCTGGAGGCCAAAGCCGAGGATAAGAACCCGCTGGTGGGCAAGGAGCAGGCACGCAAATACGCGAAGTCTCAGAACTGCCGGTTCGTCATCCTCTCCAACGGCAACCTGCACTACTTCTGGGATCTGGAGCGCGGCAACCCGAACCTCATCACGTCGTTTCCGAGCCCGGGTTCCGTCACAGAGTACCACAAGGTCAGCCCAGATCCCCAGCGCCTCATCGCAGAGCAGGTCGGTGACGACTACATCGTGCTGACGCAGCGTCCGACCTACCGGTCTGAGGCGGGCTGGCTGAACGAGGCGGAACGTCCTGCCTATGTGCAGGCCAACAAGTTGCGCCTGCTGAGGCCCTACCAGTTGAAGGCCATTCACAGCCTGCAGGCCGCCGTGCGCGACGGGAAGGACCGCTTCTTGTTTGAGATGGCCACCGGGACAGGGAAGACCCTCACCGCCGCTGCCGTCATCAAGCTCTTCCTGCGGTCCCAGAACGCCAGCCGCGTGCTGTTCCTCGTTGACCGGCTGGAACTGGAGAATCAGGCCTGGAAGGCGTTCGTGGCGTTGCTGTCCGCTGACTCCAAGACCGTGATCTACAAGGAGAACCGGGACGACTGGCGGAAAGCTGAAATCGTCGTGACCACCGTCCAGTCCCTCCTCTCCAACAACAAGTACCAGAGGCTCTTCTCCCCGACCGATTTCGATCTCGTCATCTCGGACGAAGCGCACCGTTCGATAGGGGGAAACGCCCGTGCCGTCTTCGACTACTTCATCGGGTACAAGCTGGGCCTCACCGCGACGCCCCGGGACTATCTGCGCAAGTTCGACTCGTCGAAGCCAGGCACCCGCGATCCGCGTGAGGCCGAGCGCCGTCTGCTGCTCGACACCTACCGCACGTTCGGCTGCGAGAACAGCCAGCCGACGTTTCGCTACTCCCTGCTGGACGGGGTGAAGGAGGGATACCTCATCAACCCCACCGTGGTCGACGCGAGGTCGGAGATCACGACGCAGTTGCTCTCTGAGCACGGGTTCATTGTCACGTTCATGGACGATGAGGGCGAAGACCAGACGCAGGCGTTCACGCCGCGCGACTTCGAGAAACGGTTCACGTCGAACGCCACCAACTTGCTGTTCTGCAAGACGTTCCTCGAAAACGCATTGCGCGATCCCATTAGTGGGGAGATTGGGAAATCGATCATCTTCGCGGTGAGTCAGCATCACGCGGCCAAGTTGGCGCAGGCGCTCAACCAAATCGCCGATCGGATGTTCCCGGGCAAGTACCAGTCGGACTTCGCCGTCCAGGTAACGTCGCAGGTGCCCGATGCCCAGCAGATGACTATCAACTTCAGCAACAACAACCTGCTCGGCTCGGGTAACTTCCTGCCCGCGTATAAGACCAGCAAGGCCCGGGTGTGCGTCACCGTTGGGATGATGACCACGGGCTATGACTGCACTGACCTGCTGAATCTGGGCCTTTTCCGGCCGATCTTCTCGCCCACCGACTTCATCCAGATGAAGGGGCGGGGCACCCGCAAGCACGATTTCCGCGAGCAGTTGTTCGACCAGCGCTTGAAAGACGAGGTGGCAAAGCCCCGGAAAACCGCCTTCAAGCTCTTCGATTTGTTTGCCAACTGCGAGTACTTCGAGGAGAAGTTCAACTACGACGAGGTGTTGAAGCTTCCCGCACCGAAGAGCGAGCCGATAGACCCGCCATTCCCGCCGCCGGTGCCGCTGGGCGACTACGAGCATCAGGGAGAGGACATCCTCGCCTCGATCACGGAAGAGGCCGTCGGCCCGCAGGGGATGAAGATCGACCGGATGTTCTTTGAGCAGTTTGGGGACGTCATCCGTGCTAACAGCTTCGTGGCGTCGGCGGTTGAAGCAGGGCAGTGGGACCGTGTCATCGACTACGTAAACCACGAGATCTTCAACAAACCTGAGGAGTACTACACGCTCGACAAGCTGAGGAAGGCCGCCGCCGTGGATCGCCGGTTGTCGCTGCGAGAGATCCTGGAGAAGGTCTTCAATCTCATCCCAAGCTTCAAATCGACGGACGACCTGTTGGAGGAGGAGTTTGCCAAGTTCGTAGCCGACTACAAGCCCGAGGAAGCCGAGGCGATTCCTGCCATCAAGACGTACTTCAAGGCGTACCTCACCAGCTCACCGATCAGAGAGATCATCGACAGTAAGCAGTACACACATCTGGCGACCAACGCGGTCTTCTCAACCCGGGATCTTCTCGCAGTGCCGAAGCAGTATCGCGATCTCGTTCCTGACTACATCAAGGACTACGTCTCCTTGAACCAATTCGCCGCCTGAGGCAGCAACCTGTGCTTGATACCGATACCAAACGCCGCATTGACACCGCCCGCGATATCCTCGTGGGCAAGGTGCCCGACCCCAAGTCTCAGGTTGAGCAGATCACGATTGCGTTGATCTACAAGTTCATGGACGACATGGACGCCGAGTCCGAGGAGCTGGGCGGCAAGCGCAGTTTCTTCACGGGGAAATTCGCGCAGTACGGCTGGGCGAAGCTCATGCGGAAGGGTCTGGGTGGGCATGATACGCTGGCCCTGTACGCGGAAGGCATCAGCAAGATGCCGGAAAATCCAGGCATCCCGAAGCTGTTTCGGGACATCTTCAAGAACGCCTACCTGCCATACCGTGATCCGGAGACGCTGAAGGCCTTCCTAAAGATCATCGATGAGTTCTCCTACGATCATAGCGAGCGGCTCGGGGACGCCTTCGAGTACCTGCTGTCCGTCTTGGGGTCGCAGGGCGACGCGGGGCAGTTCCGCACGCCCCGCCACATCATCGACTTCATGGTCGAGATCGTCGCCCCCCAGAAGGGCGAGGTCGTGCTCGATCCGGCCTGCGGCACCGCCGGGTTCCTGATCTCGGCCTACAAGCACATCCTGCGAACCAACACCGACGCCAAGGGGCACAGCAAGCTCACGCCCACGGAAAAGGGTCGGCTCGCCAAGAACTTCACCGGCTACGACATCTCGCCAGACATGGTGCGGCTCTCGCTGGTGAACATGTACCTGCACGGCTTCACCGATCCCCACATCTTCGAGTATGACACACTCACGTCTGAGGAACGGTGGAACGAACACGCCGACGTGATCCTTGCCAACCCGCCCTTCATGTCCCCGAAGGGCGGCATCAAGCCCCATAAGCGGTTCTCGATCCAAGCTAAGCGTAGCGAAGTGCTCTTCGTGGACTACATGGCCGAACACCTGACGCCAACGGGACGCGCCGCGATCATCGTCCCCGAGGGCATCATTTTCCAGAGTCAGACCGCCTACAAGGACCTGCGGAAGATGCTCGTCGAGAACTCCCTCGTCGCAGTCGTCTCCCTTCCGGCGGGCGTGTTCAATCCCTACTCCGGGGTGAAGACCAGCGTCCTCATCCTCGACAAGTCCATTGCCCGGCAGAGCGACACCATCGGCTTCTTCAAGGTGGAGAACGACGGCTTTGGCCTCGGTGCCCAGCGTCGTGCCATCGAGACGAACGACCTCCCACAGGCGCAGGCCGAGCTCGCCGCCTACCTCCAAGCCCTGCGTTCCAGGGAGTCCACCAAAGCGATTATCACCCTTACGTCGACCGCCCAGATCGTGCCGAAAGAGCAGATCGCCGCTAATGGCGACTACAACCTTAGCGGCGAGCGATATCGGGAAGGGGCTGCCTCCACTCATTCCTTCCCGCTCGTCTTTCTCGGGGAAGAGACTCTCTTCCGCGTAGAAAGTGGTGGCACGCCCAAGTCAGACGTAGAGGAGTACTGGGGCGGCGGAATCCCCTGGGCAACGCTCGTTGATCTTCCAGCGACAGACTTCATTTCTGAGATCACGGCCACCAAGCGAACGATCTCCGACAAAGGCCTGCGCGAATCTTCCGCGAAGATGATCCCGGCTAACTCGGTTGTTGTCTCGACCCGCGCGACCATTGGTCGCATTGCCATCAACCGCGTCCCCATCGCGACGAATCAGGGATTCAAGAATGTAGTGATCAAAGATTCGTTGCGGGCAGTGCCGGAATTTGTGGCGCTCGCACTCACCAAGCTCGTGCCGACGATGCATGCATGGGCGACAGGCGGGACGTTTGCGGAAATCTCTAAGTCCAAGTTCTGCGAACTCCAAATCCCCCTGCCGCCGCTGGAGGTGCAGCAGGAGATCGTTGCGGAGATCGAGGGCTACGAGAAGGTCATTTACGGTGCGCGCGCCGTTGTCGACCACTACCGCCCCCACATCCCAGTTCACCCCGACTGGCCGATGGTGGAGTTGCGTGAAGTTATCGACGAGCTTGAGTCAGGTGTGAGCGTCAATTCCACAAGCACACCTACGGACAAGGGAGAGCTTGGTGTCCTGAAGACTAGCTGCGTTACCACTGGCATCTTCCAACCCAAAGAGCACAAGACCGTCGTTTCTAACGAACTGACGAGAGTGCGATGCCCTGTCAGAGGAAACACCATTATCATCAGTCGAATGAATACGGAATCGTTGGTGGGGGCGAATGCCTACGTCGACAAAGACTATCCGCAGCTTTTCCTGCCTGACCGTCTTTGGCAAACCGTCATTACCCGCCCCGATATCGAAGTGCGCTATATCCAAACCGTGCTTGCGTCCGATTCATGTCGAAGCCGCATCAGCGCGACTTGTGGTGGAACCAGCGGCAGCATGAAGAACATCACAAAGCCCCAGCTGCTTTCAATCCCCGTTCCCCTTCCACCCCTCGCCACGCAGCAAGCGATCGTGGCGGAGATCGAAGCCGAGCAAGCGCTGGTGGCCGCCAACCGCGAGCTGATCACGCGCTTCGAGCAGAAGATCCAATCGACGCTTGCCCGCGTGTGGGGTGAAGCGGTTCCCGCCGCCCCAGAGGCGTGAACTATGGACGAAGCGTGCTGGCGATGACCAGCCATCCTATCACCCGAGAGTCCCAGTGTCAGGCCGACAGACTCCCAAAGTTGCGCTAGCACTGCGGAGCGCGGTCGAGCTGCGGCAAGAACGCGCGTTCGCCACGTCGTATCTGTCGCTCACGAGCGGATGGTCGCGGAAGCATCGGCAAGACCTCGAACTGATCGTCGCTGGTCTGCCGGTTGGATGGACCCTGGAGGATCGGCTCGTCGCGCACTTCCTCCCGGATCTCAAGGCCAGCATCTTCGCTTTCCATCACGGAGCAGGGCCTGATCTTTACCAGTTGGTCGGGAACACTGCGCTCGTCGAGCGCATGGACTTTGAGCTCGCTTGCAAGCTGCACGATGCGCTATCGGCGCTGTGGATCGAGCAAGGCACGCAAGCATATCGCCCGCCGAGTCGTGCGATACGCACCAGGAGAAAGGCGGACGACGCTGGCTTCGCGCACCACGCGAGTCCGGATGTCGTGGTGATTCTTGTGAGAGGAGTCCCGCTCGTGTCCTTGTCACTTGAACGTCAGGCGCAGTGGAGTCCCGAGCGGTGCAATCAGGCACTGGCACTCTGCACAGCGTTGTTTGCTCACCAAGTGGAGTTCTTCAGCGTTGGCTTCGCTGGAATCAAACCCCTCACCGTCAGGGCGCTTGCAGACGAACTCGGCGTGCACGAGTCGACCGCCTCGCGGTCGCTAGCGGGAGTGGTTGCGGCAACGCCACACGGTCTGGTGCCAGTATGCGACTTCTTCGGGAGCTATCTTCGCACAGTAGACGACAATGTGGTATCGACCCGCGCCGTGAAAGAGCTGATCCGCCAGCTTCTGATTGCGGACGCGGCCGCGTTCACCGACGCGGCGATTGTCGCGAAGGTGAGAGGCCACGGTGTCATTCTCGCCCGGCGGACGGTGGCAAAATACCGAGCGCAACTCGGACTGCCGACGGCGTCCGAGCGAAGGCGAGTTTCGACGCCCCCGGTGATAAACGTCGATGGCGACGGGTAAGCTCCCCCGCTAGGTCCACAGCGAGGAGATTGACTCTGGGCTATCCGGTGAGCTGCACCTGGTTGAGTGGACAACGTCCTGCGGCAGCGCAATGGGCTGTCCGCTGAATCCGGCGCAGTTCAATAATACGTATCAGCTGACTCCAGTGGGCGAGAGCAAGCTCGCAGCGCCAGGTGCTGCTCACGATCAGCGGCTCCGTGCGTATTGCCTCTACCGCCGCCTGCTCGCGAGATCGCCCGCTAGTTTGCCTCCACCAGCCGTGCCACCTTCGTCGCGATGACTGCTGCCAGCCGGGGCGTCGCCTCGTCGGTTGGATAGGCATCCTCGATGAAGCGGCTCAGCGTGTGGAGCGCCGGGACCGCGTGCGTGTCTTGGATGTGGCCGAGAAGGTGGCCCATCGTCGGTGCGGCCATCTCAGGGTTGTCGAGAGCTTTCCCGCAGATGCAGCAGAGGATAGGCGTCATCCGAGCTACTTGCTGACGAGCGCAAGTTGTTGCCCCTGCGACGGCTCAGCTGGCGTCGGCAGAATGTCTGGCGTGGCCTCCTGCTTGCCCGCCAGCCACTCGCTGATGGTGGTCGACGTACTGTCGGCGGCGGTGCGGACCGCATCATCGAACAGATGAGCGTACTTGGCTGTGGTCGCGGTGTCGCGGTGCCCGAGCAGCTTGCCGATCATCAGGAGCGAGCCACCACTCGACGCGTTCACGCTGGCGAACGAGTGCCGCAGGTCGTGAAGGCGCACGTCGTTGAGTTTCGCCGCAATTCGGACGGCGTCCCACGTCCTGTTTATCTCGACGAGCGGCTGGTCGGGTGTCCGTCCGGGGAACACGAAGGGAGACCCAGCAAGGCGGGAAAGGTCAGCGAGTAGGAGCCACGCTGGTGCGCCGATCGTGCGGACGCTCTTGTCGGTCTTGGTGTCAGGCAACGTCGCCGTGCCCTTCTTCTCGTTCAACTCGGCCCATCGAACCGTCAGCGCCTCCTTCTCCCGCCAGCCGGTCAGTAGCAGGAAGCGGATGGCCGCGACCGCGAACGGATTTGACTTCTTCGGGGTGTCTGCCGACTTGGGACGGTGCTTCGCTTTTGGGCCTGTCTTCGGCTCGCGGCGACGCTTCGGCGCGGGTGGGATGCCGATCTTCTCGGCCCGAGTCAGCGCCTCGCCAAGCCGCACCACTTCAGCTTGGGTCAAGAAGCGTTCCTTCGATTTTTCCTTGTACGGCTTGACCTCATGGGCCGGGTTGGTGTGCTTGGCGCGCACCCCTTGGCGCTCGGCGTAGGTGAAGAACGATCCGAGCAGCGAGACCACGCGGTTCGCCAGATACGGCTTCTTGAGCATCGACCGGTGAAGCCGCGCCACGTCAGCTGGCGTGACCGCAGCGACGCGATGCGTCCCGAGGGCGGGCACCACATGCTTCTTCCACAGTCGAGCGTATTCACCGGACGTCGTCGGCTTCCTCCGGTCTTCCACGTCAGCGAGGAAGTCCGCGCCCAGTGTCGAGAGGGTAGGGGCGTTCTGGGCGGCGGTGCGGTTGGCGGCGGGATCTGCACCCTTCGCCACCTCGGCGGAGGTTGCGGCGGCGAGCTTCCGGGCTTGGTCCACCGTTAGCGCACCATAGCGGCCAAAAGTCATGCGTCGCTTCGGGGCGGATCGACCCGTGCCAGCGCGGTAGAGCAGGCTGAACGATTTGACGCCGTCCGGTGTCACCCGCACAGCGAAGCCGGGGATCTCCGTGTCGTACACGTCATATCGTGTGGGGCGCACGGGGAGTGCGTCAATCACCCGCTTGGTGAGCTTGGTGGCCATGCTGGGCCTCGCGACGGGCCTACTGGAGTGCTGGGGTGGCACCGGGGTGGCACCACAACGGAAACCTAGCATCATCCATCGGAACCTACAAGCACCTCTGTCAGAGGAGAATGATGCGAATTGGAATCTTGCCGCAATCCGTCGGAATGTCGGAAAATCTGAATGGGGTTCAGGGGGTCGCGGGTTCGAATCCCGCCGTCCCGATTGGTCGATACAATGAATGCGGTGATCAAAGAGAGTCCCCGAACCACGCCCGTGGTTCGGGGACTCTCGTTTGCCATCCGA
>Ga0334722_10004846_pt1 | contig 13820 bp, 14 predicted proteins | sample C3_bottom_MG_FD_207210 | JGI IMG/M metagenome (GOLD analysis project Ga0334722, IMG submission 207210) | Sediment microbial communities from Yellowstone Lake, YNP, Wyoming, USA - C3_bottom | ecosystem: Environmental > Aquatic > Freshwater > Lake > Sediment | place: USA: Wyoming | collected...
TTCTGGTTCGTTCAAGGGATCAGGATTCGCCAGAGGAGGTGTCTTTGACAGGTTTAATCTGGAGCAGGGCAACAGGGTCTATGTCTTCAGGGATAAGGATTACAGAATCCTGACGGAGTTAAGGGCTCCAGGCTCTCCCCAGATTAAGGAAGGTGGTATCTTTATTATAAGAGATACCGACTTTAATCCAGCGGAGACCTTCAAATTTAATCTTCTTTTGCCTTTCAGGCCAACTGTTGCAAAGAAGGAGTTCAGGTCCTTTAGTGCAGATTATAGATTACCTGAAGGTTTTATAGAATAAAGATGGAGAAAGGAATCTTAACAGAGGTCTCAGAATTTTCCCTGTGGAGACAGGTATGGGAGATGAACATACATAACATCATCCTGTTTTCCCTCTTCCTTATTATGATTCTATTTGTTATGACCTTAAGGGGACCTCTCACGAGGAGAAAGAGGCTTGCAGGGATTATAAGGAATATATCCCTTTTAATCTCATTTATCTTTGCAGGATTAATCCTGAAGGCACAGCCAACGACTACCAATATCTTGATTATCCTGAATTCTCTTAAAGAGAAGGAGTTTCCTCTTGGCCTTTTCTTGCTCGAGCCATTTATATTTTTATCCTTTATCTTTATAGCCCTCACAATGGTATTATGGGGAAGGGGTGTCTTCTGTGGCTGGCTCTGTCCCTATGGTGCGATGCTGGAGCTCCTCAACAAGATTCGTGATAGATTTTTACCACGGCTCAGATTCTCTATCCCTGAGAAAATCAGTTCAAGACTTATATATCTGAAATATCTCATCCTGCTCCTTATTGCAGGTATATCCTTTTATAGCTTCATGCTCTCAGAATATCTTACAGAGGTTGAGCCTTTCAGGACCTTTGTCCTTAAACTGAAGAGGGAATGGTATTTTGTTGCCTATTTTCTGGTCATAACTATAGGTTCTGTTCTTGTTTACAGGGCCTTCTGTCGATACCTCTGTCCCCTTGGCGCAGTCCTGGCAATCCCTTCCTTTATCAGGAAGGTCCCTTTAATCAGTATTAAAAGATACGACTTCTGCTCCCGTTGTAAGATCTGTGGAAGGACCTGTAGACCTGAGGCTATATCTCAGGGAAGGATCGATATGAGGGAATGCCTCGAATGCCTCGAATGCCAGATAAATTACTGGGATCAAGACCTCTGCCCAGTCTTGATAAGGAAGAAAAGAGAAAAAGATAGGGAGGTTCCTTTGAAGGCTGCAGTAGTATCCCTAATTCTATTAATCCTCTTTATCCCGGGCATCATTTATGGCAGAACGATCTATGTTGGAGAAGGTGGACTGAAGGGCATAAATGAGGCTATAAAATCTGCAAAAGATGGGGATACTGTTGAGATCAGGGGTGGTGAGTATAGCGAAGAGGTGATTGTAAATAAGTCCATTCATATAAAGGGTATAAATAATCCCTTACTGAGACTCGAAAGAGGCAATATTATAACAGTAACAAAGGAAGGAGTTGTGATTGAAGGCCTTAACCTTGTCCACGGCAGGAATGTAGCAGGAACCCAGAGCACAGCCATATTCATTTCAAAAGGTGCTAATAATGTGATAGTCAGAAATAATAGACTGAAGGATGTCATGTTCGGTATATGGGCAATAAGTAACAGAGGAGTAAGGATTGAAGGGAATGTTGTGGAGGGAAGGAAGGAACTTGAATATAATTATAGAGGTAATTGTATATATCTCACAGATGCTCAGGAGGCAATCGTATCAGGTAATAGACTGAATTATTGCCGCGATGGTATGTATGTTGAAGTCTCCCATGATGGAAGGATAACAGGAAATGAGATCTCAGGCTCAAGATATGCCCTTCACACCATGTGGGTCGATAGAGGAGTCTTCGAAAATAACAGGGCATGGGAAAATCTCGTCGGCCTTGCAATAATGTACACGAAACAATCTGAGATAATAGGAAACCTATCAACAGGAAACAAGACCCACGGCCTTCTCCTTATCCAGACAGTAAGGGGAGAGATAAAAGACAATGTGGTAATAGGTAATACAAAGGGCCTTTTCCTTTATAACTCTATTTTTAATAAGGTTGAGGGCAATCTTATAATGAATAACAACCTGGGACTTCATAGCTGGGGTGGATCTGAAGAAAATACCGTAACAAGGAATTCCTTTATAAACAACGAAGTCCAGGTAAAATTTGTGGCAAGCAGAAATCAGGAGTGGGACAATAATTACTGGAGCGATTACCTCGGCTGGGACATGACTGAAGATGGCATCGGTGATATACCTTATGAATCGAATTCAGTAGTTGATCATATATTATGGAGATATCCTGTTGCAAAGGTCCTCTACACAAGTCCTGCCCTTCAACTCCTGTGGGTAATAGAGAAACAATTTCCTTTTTTAAAGGTTCCAAGGGTTGTTGATAAGAGACCGGCCATGTATCCTTTACATGCAAACTGGAAGGTAATGAAAGAGAGGTATCCCTATGCTCCTCAAAAGTATTATGGGGACGTAGAGAAGATACCCCTTCATTAAAGGTGATGAGATGTTGAGAATCGAAGAGGTATCAAAGAATTATGGCGAGATTCGAGCTCTTAACTCCATATCCCTTTCGATAAGGAAGGGAGAGACCCTTGGTCTTGTTGGTCCGAATGGCTCAGGAAAGTCCACGCTCCTTAAGATAATAGCAGGGATATTGAGGCCCTCATCAGGAAGGGTCCTCGTTGATGATAAAGAACTCTCTGAGAGGGGCTGGATAGCCTATAAAAGGAGAATAGGTTATATGCCTGAGAGGATCTCTTTCTATGACAATCTTACTGGAAATGAGACTCTAAGGCTCTTTGCGAGACTGAAGGGCCTTAAGTCCTTTGATCTCAAGGATATTCCATCAGGAATAATATCAGAAGAGATACTTAATAGAAGAGTTGGTGGATATTCAAAGGGCATGAAACAGAGACTCAATCTCTGTCAGGCTATCCTCGGAGACCCTGATATATTGATTCTTGATGAGCCTACATCGGGCCTTGATCCTGTGGGTACAAAGGAATTTTATGATATCATTGCCTCTCTTAAGGAAAAAAAGGTTGTGACAATAATACTCTCCTCACACATCCTTGCTGAGATAGAGGAGAGGATTGACCGGGTTGCAATAATTAAGGATGGATTTCTAAAGGCCATTGGTGGATTGTCAGAACTCTATACAGGTCTTAATCTTCCCCTTAGACTCTCTATACTACCAGCACCTTCACTGAATGGGTCCATCGAGAATCTTTTGAAAAATGAGGGGGCTATGGAGGTCACGAGGAGAGATAATTATATAATTGCAACTATTGCAAGAGAGGATAAGATGAAGATCCTTTCTTCAATCATGCAGAAGAGGGACTATTTTTTAGATCTCACTGTAATTGAACCATCTCTCGAGGAGGTCTTTTTTGGTATCCATTGATGCAATAACTGCGATTGCAAACAAGGAATTGATGGACAGGTTAAGGTCCCGATGGGTTGTGGTTATAGCAATAGCCTTTGCCCTCTTCACCCTTGCTATATCTTATTTTGGTTCTGCACCCTCTGGTATAGCAGGCTTCAGGAGACTCGATGCCACTCTGGCAAGCCTCACAAGCCTCGTCACCTACTTTATTCCCATTCTTGCCCTTACCCTTGGTGGTGCTATCATAATTGATGAAAGGGATAGGGGAACCCTTGATCTCTTTCTTTCCTCTCCCATATCATTTATTGATTTTCTATCAGGAAAATTTACAGGTCTCCTCGCTGCCTTTGCTATATCGACCCTTGCTGGATTGGGCATCTCAGGAATTATCATTATAATCAATACTGGCATAGGCGCGGTGAAGGGTTATCTTTTTTTTATGTTCAACTCTCTTCTTTTCGGTCTTGTCTTTCTGAGCCTCTCTTTTCTTATATCAGTGCTCTTTGAAGAGAGGTCAAGGGTTATAGCCTTTACGATCTTTCTATGGTTATTCCTTGCTGTTCTTTATGACCTTGGTCTCGTAGGGCTTTTGATAGTAACAAAGGGGGGATTAAGTAATATCCTCTTTTCGATACTTTTGCTTATGAATCCTGTTGATATCTACAGGATTCTGAATTTTCTTTCCTTAGGTGAATCGACAGTCTTCTTAGGCCTTGCCTCTGTGGAATTTCCTCCTCTGATGAAGGCACCCCTTTTATGGGCTATTTCTTTTGTGTGGGTTGTTCTACCAATGATGGCGAGTCATTATCTATTTAGAAGGAGGTATCTCAAATGAAGAGATTCTGTATCTCTTTACTATTGTCGCTCTTTATTGTCTCTCCCATCCTGGCCTATGAGGTGGCAGAGATAAAGGATGGTGGCACTATAAAGGGTCATGTCCGATTCAGTGGTTCTGTGCCTGTTGACGAGGTAATAAAAATAGACCGTGACACAGAGGTCTGTGGTAATGAACAGAAGGCAGGAAAGTTTATCATTTCCAATAATGGTGTGAAGAATGCCGTTGTCTGGATCGAAGGGATTAAGAAAGGAAAGGCCTTTAGTTCTCGCGATGTAGAAATCCTGATTAAAAATTGCAATATCGTTCCTCTTGTCAGTACAGGTTTTGTTGGGGGAAGATTCGTTTTCAAAAATGAAGACCCTATACTCCATACAATCCAGTTGAAATTAAGTCTCGAATATCATAAGTCCCTTTCCCAGAGGCCTCTTGAGGATGGGGCAACTATATATAATATTGCGCTGCCGAGAAAAGGAATGAGGGTGGAGAAACCCATTAAGGAATACCATGCTTATTCAAAAGAGACCGGTTATATGAAGGTGAAATCTAATGCCCATTCATGGTTGAGGGGATATATCTTTATCTTTGACCATCCCTATGGAACTGTTACAGATGATAATGGCTCCTTTATGATCGATAATATCCCCCCTGGAGAATATACCCTTATGGTATGGCACGAGGGCCTTGGTCTCAAGGAGAAGAAGATAACTATTCACGGAGGCAGGGTAGAAGATGTGGAGATCGATCTATCTAAGTAGCCTTCTCAGTCTCCTATTTCTCATAATCCTGATAGGTTATGCCTTAGCTGAGGGTCCGTCTATAAATTTTAATGAGACGAGATATGATTTTGGTTCTGTAAAGAAGGGAGAAAAGATAGAGCACGAATTCGAGTTTCGAAACGTTAGTAACGAGGTTCTGAGAATAGAGAAGCTCATACCTGCCTGAAGGGCCTGTACGAGCGCCTCTGCCAGTTCGGCAGAGATAGGCCCTGGTGAAAAAGGCAGGATAAGGGTGACAGTTGATACAGGAGTTCCTGCCGTGAAGGTGGGGCATATAACAAAGTCCGTAGAGGTCTGGACGAATGATAAAGAGAGAAGGATGATAACCTTAATTATTACAGGAGAAGTGGTCTCTCCTGAAGAAAAGAAGTGAGAGGAGACTCAGTAATCAGGGTGATTACAGGTCATGCTCAGTAGAAGGGAATTTCTTCTCAGTTCATTATTTCTTCTGACTGACGGGGCACTCATTAGCCTTGCCAGTTCAGAGACAATCAGGGATAAAGATATTAAGTCCCTTTCGCTAAGGGTTATTTACATTACAGAGATATTAAGGCCACCAAAGGCAAAGGTCATAAGGATCTGGTTTCCTGTTCCAGAGACAGACCATGCCCAGGAAGTCACGGGATTGAAGTTTCAGGCACGAATATCCTATAAGAGAACGGAAGATAAGGAGATGGGGAATACATTCTTTTATCTCGAGACAGGGAATATAAAGGAAGGCGAGAGGTTTACCCTTTTATTCAATATCAGGAGAAAGGTCGAGTTACCTGAAGAAGATAGAGGGAATCCTGATATATTCCTTAAGCCCTCTGAATGGGAGAAGTGGGATTCTTCTATAATGGATTTTGCTCAGAGAATAACAGGAAGAGAGAAAGATCCTTTAAAGATCGCAAGGATAGTCTTTGATGCCCTTATCGAAAGGCTCGAATATATCCATGAGGTCTGCGGAAGGGGTGTGAGTACTATCGCCTTTGAGGAGAGGAAAGGAAGGTGTGACGAGTTTCACGCCCTTTTCAGAAGCATTTTGCTGTATAAAGGAATCCCTGTAAGATGGGAAGAAGGGATACTCCTTCCTTATCCTTCAAAAATGAAGAGAAAAGGAGAGATAGAGGCTGACTGCATTAATGCCCATAGCTGGGTGAGATTCTACGCTGGTAGTAAATGGATACCTGTTGATGTCTCTGAGGCTAAGAGGAGACCTGATATGAGGGATTTTTACTTTGGCAAAATACCACCTGACAGGATCAGGTTTTCCACAGGACGGGGGATTGATCTGGTGCCGAAACAGGAGGATATCATTAATACCTTTCCATATACTTATATGGAAGCAGATGGTATCCCAGCGGTATATGGTCATAATTACCTGAACAGGCTGAGATTCGAAGTTGTGAAGATGGAGATCTGAGAGATGCGGTGGATGGTTATATTTCTTGTAATGCCTGTTATTTTTATTTATTCATCTATTCATGGAGCTGAAGATGGACTTATAGGTCGTCCTGTTCCTACCTTTGTTTTGCCTGATGAGGATAATAGATATGTGAACTTCGGTCTCCTCATCGATAGACCGACTATCATCTATTTTACCCATAATGCCTGCCATTACTGTACCCAGATAATTGCCCATCTGAAGAGGGCAGAGGCGAAATTTGGTAGAGATAAATTGAGGATAATCGGGATAAATATAATGGCAAGGGATAACAGGCTTGTAAGGGCCTACAAGGAGCAACTTGGCTTCACATTCCCGATGTTCGCTGGAAACAGGGATGATCTGCTAAAGACCTACAGGATTAATTATGTGCCTGTACTCGTTTTTGTGGATTCTAATAAGGTCATAAAAAAGATTGTAGGACATTATATCCATGAGCCTGAGTTACACAGATTAATAAAAGATATCATCAAAGACTGATTCAGAAAGGAGGTGATATTTATATTTGTGTCGGAACGGGAACTCATTTTGATAAACGTAAAAAACAGGACATTATGTCCTGGAGTTATTAGCAAAACGAGGAGGTAAAAGATGAAAAGGATACTGATTTTTTTGATTGTGTTTTCAATCTTGATGGTTGGAGCTTCTTTTGCATATGAGGTAGTGGACGTTAAGAATGGTGGTGGTATTAAGGGAAAGGTGAAGGTTGCTCAAAAATACGATGACCCTGTATTGAAGATAGAAAAGGATGTAGAATTTTGCGGGAAAAGCCAGCCCGCAAATATGTATCTGATATCCGGTGATATGGGTATAAAGAATGTCCTGGTGATTGTTGAGAATGTCCAGAAGGGAAAGGCTGCCCCAAAGACGGACACTGTTATTGATAATAAGAAGTGTTATTTTGAACCCCTTGTAAGTATCGCTTATAAGGGTGCAAATTATGTCCTCAAGAATAGTGACCCCATCTTACACAATACGAGTCTTGCTGTTATGCTGGGTGACAAGAGGAGGACAGTATATAACCTTGCCCTTCCTAAAAAGGACCAGGTTATAACAAAGCCTGTAAGGGCTACAGGTCTACACGATGTGAAGTGCGATGCCCATTCATGGATGAGGGCCTATGTCTATGTCTCAGAGCATCCTTATGTGGCTATTACAGATGCCAGTGGCAACTTTGAGATAAAGGACCTTCCTCCTGGTAAATATACTATAAGGTTCTGGCACGAGGGTCTTAAGGAGGAAAAAAAGGAGATTGAGGTCTCTGCTGGAAAGACAACAGATCTCCAGGTAACTATGAGTAAGAAATAATGATTGTAAGGGTCGCCTTGGCGACCCTCATTATCCATGGTGAGGTGGAGGTGCTTTGTGGCAGAAGGGGATGTAAAGAAGGGAATCCTTAAGGGTTTCATCAAACTTACTATTATCCTTGCTGTGGGTTTTGCAGCCCTTTATTTACTAAAAGGAATACTTCCAGGACCGAGTCAGGAGGGTTACAGGTTCTTCCCCCTGATAGGTAGCAGGGTGTGGGTCTGGATTATAGCACAGATTCATCTCAATTTCGCAGCCTTTGTCCTCGGTGTACCTATCTTTGCTGTTGCGATGGAATTCCTTGGCTGGAAGAGGTCTGATGAAAGGCTTGATAGAATTGCCTATGATTTTACAAAGCTCTTTACCTTAGCTTACACACTGACTGCTATCATGGGTGCAATCCTCATGGTAAGTCTCCCTATTTTATATCCGAAGTTTATAGACCATATGCTGAAGATCCTCGGTCCTACATGGTGGGTTTATATACTCGTGATGTATGGCGAGGTCTTTGTCTGCTATTACTATTTCTACTCCTGGCACAAGATGAAGGACAGGAAAGGTACTCATGTGGCAATGGGAGTATTGCTGAATATAATGGGAACGCTCCTCCTGCTTATCACAAGTTCATGGGTTGGTTATATGACCACACCAGGAGGCGTAAGCCCATCAGGTGAGCTCATAAGCAGATGGCATGCAATCAAGACTTATATGTGGATTCCTCTATCCCTTCATAGACTTGTGGCAAATGTGGTCTTTGGCGCAGGCATAGCTGCTGCCTATGCTGCCTACAGGTTTATAACAGCAAAAACAGAAGATGAAAAGGCCTATTATGACTGGATGGGTTATACCTCAGCAATGATTGCTATAGGATTCTCTCTGATACTCCCTGGAATAGGATATCTTCTGGGGATTGAGATCTATGCCTTTAATGAACAGATGGGTATACAGCTTATGGGTGGATTTTTTGCCTGGCTCTGGGTTATGCAGGCAATCCTTATAGGAGCTATTCTCTTCTGCATAAATTATTATCTCTGGATATCCCTTAATAAGATGCCTGGTGGTGAAAGATACTTCAAGTACGTAAAGTTCCTCTTTATCGTTGTACTGCTTGGCTATATGATATGGCTCACTCCTCATAGTGTTGCCCTCAGCCTTGAAGAGGCGCGGAGGATCGGTGCTTATCATCCTGCCCTTGGAAATCTCGGTGTCATGGCTGCCAAGAATACAGCTGTCATAATCTCTTATCTTGCAACATTCCTGAGTTATGCAATCTTCAGGATGAGCAATAAGGAACCTGTAGTACCATGGGCAAAGACAGGGCGAACCATCAGGGCCGCCATAATAATCATCTCCTCTATAGTAGTGCTGATTCTCGGTGTGTACAGTTATATGGTCCCTGCCTCTGTCAGGGTCAAGGTACTTTCGCCTATTCAATTTGGTGTATTCTTCCTCTCCATAATAGGTCTTTTTGTTCTTGATAATAAGATGTATAAGGGTGCAAAGATATTGGGTGAACCCCGATGGGGAAAGATGCCTGAAAGGTCTCAGTACGCCCTTATCGGGATAACCGTCACATTTACATGGCTTATGGGTATGATGGGCTATATGAGGTCAGGAGGAAGGCAGTACTGGCATGTTTATGGTATCTTGAAGGATACGAGTCCAGATGCCTATCTTCCTGCCCATGGTATTGCTGCTGTAATAGTGACCATACTTACCCTGATCTTCTTTGCATTGATAGCCTTTGTTTTCTGGAGCATCATGAAGCTTGAAAGAGTCGTTCAGGAAAGGAGGCAGGAGGTATGAGAGGAGGAGCTATCAAACTCGGTATAGCCGTAATTGGCATAAATCTCTTATTTGCTTATATCGGTTTATACTTCCTTCCACAATCAGAATCACATCCGCCAAAGGAGCTGAAGATACAGGAAGGTGTTACATCTGATGAACTTATACAGATAGGAGAGCAGATACTCTTCGGGAAAGGACAGTGCATGGTCTGCCATCCCATGAAGGCAGAGCCCGGGATGAGAGCACCTGCCATAGATACTATCGGGAAACACATGACAGAGGAGGCTAAAGAGAGGAATATGAAGCCAGAAGATTATGCCTTTGAAGCCCTTGTCAACCCTGGTGCCTATGTAGAAAAAGGTTATGATAACATTATGCCGCCTGTTCATAAACCTCCAACATCATTATCTGAAGGTGAATTAATAGCCCTCACAGCCTTTCTTCAGAGTAAGGGTGGAAGGGTAACAGTCTCTTATCCTGCCTCCTTAGAGGCACTAAGGGCCCAGATAGCGAGGGCCGAGAAGGGAGGTAAGTAGCCATGTGGATATATCCTGTGATAACCTTAGCTGGTATTGCAATCTGCGCAATCTCTGTAATAAAAAAGTCACCCTTCTTTAATTTTCTCGGCATTCTAATAGCCATATACGGTGCACTGAAGAGTATGTCCCTTATAATGCCCCCTCTTCCAGGCCAGGTAATTACTATGTATATGGCTATGGCTGTCTTTGCCTTTCTGATATATTTTTCGATTCAGGAAGAGACATTCCAGGCCTTTCTCAGGCCTATAAGGTCTGTCCTTGCTGATGAAGATAAAAAGGTCCAGCGGATTATAATCGTTTTTATAGCAATACCGGTTCTTGCTGGTGTTGTCACCTATTTTAAAATAAAACCAAGGTATGAGCCACCTGTTTCTGCCAGGATAGTCCATCCAGAACCTCCTGCTGAGATAGAGTTCAGGGGTAAACCGATAAAGATCCTCGGCCTCGAGAATCCCTTAAGGAAAGACACAGCGAACCTGAAGAAATATCTCGAGGAAGGCAAGAAGATCTATTATCAGAACTGTTTCTTCTGTCACGGTGATGACCTTGATGGCAAGGGACATTTTGCTCAGGCCTTTAATCCATTGCCGTTGCCATTCAGGGGGACTGACACTATTGCCCAGCTTCCCGAATCCTTTGTCTTCTGGAGAATAGCAAAGGGATGGAAAGGGCTTCCACCTGGTTCTAATCCCTGGGATTCATCCATGCCTTCTTTTGAGGACTTCCTCACAGAAGAGGAGATATGGAAGGTAATCCTTTTTATATACGAAGCAACAGGAAATAAACCGAGGACATGGTAATTGAGGAGGTATAAGATGAGAATCTTCTTGATTATAATATTATTGCTTACAGCACCTGCTAATATATTTGCTGAAGATAAGGGGAAGGCCCTTTATGATGCCTGGTGTGCCCAGTGTCATGGTTATGAAGGTAAGGGCGATGGATATGCTAAGGATTTTACCTTTCCAAAACCAAGGGACTTTACAGTAGGTACATATAAATTTACATCAACACCAACAGGGGACCCCCCCTCTGATGAAGACCTCAAGAGGATGATAAGGGATGGTAATCCAGGGACATCTATGCCTGCCTGGCGGAGGTTCAGCGATGAAGAGGTGACAAGCTTGATTAATTATCTGAAGAAATTCGCATCAGATGTCTTTACATCAAAACCCACACCTGTAAAGATTACGAAGGTCCCATCCTGTTCTGACGATATGATAAAAAAGGGCAGAGAGATTGAGGAAAAGACTGCAAAGTGCTGGGAATGTCATGGCAAAGAAGGAAGGGGTGACGGAGAAAAGTCCTGGCAGGAAAATTTCAAGGATGATTGGGGTAATCCCATCTTACCGGCTGACCACACCCATCCCTGGGAATTCAGGAAAGGGGGGTCTCTTGAAGATATCTATCTCACTATAACAACAGGTAATAAGGGAACACCCATGACATCCTATCAGGATACCCTCTCTGATGACGAGAGATGGGCCCTTGCCTGTTATATAAAGTCAAGACAACAGGAAAGGAGACTTGGTGTCTCCCTCATGGTAAAGAAAACCCCTCGGATACCATCTGCAGAGGATAGAACATGGGATAAGACTGACTATCTTGATCTTCCCCTTGCAGGTCAAATTATGTTTGAGCCAAGGAATTTTACTCCTAATATTACGAATGTGAGGATAAGAGGGCTTTATACAGATACTGAGGTTGGCATAATGCTCGAGTGGACTGATAAGAAGCCGAATAAAGGTGATGATGGTATGCCTCCTGATACAGTAAGGATCCAGTTTCCTGTAAAATCAGGAGAGAAACCCTATTTCTTTATGGGAGATAAGAAGAATCCTGTCTATATTTGGTCCTTTAATGCCCGTGATAACATGGGTGTTGAGTTCAATGCAAATGGTCCAGGAAATCTTATGCAGCAGGAGAGCAAGGATATCATGGCAGAAGGCTTTTACAGAAATGGCCTTTACCGTGTCCTTTTCAGGAGACCTCTGATTACAAAAGATGACCATGATACAAGATTTGAGACAGGAAGGTTTATACCATTTTCTGTTAGTATCTTTGATGGCAGGAATAGAGAGGAAGGTAACAGGGCAACCATATCGGCCTGGTATTACATGATTCTCGAACCACCTACACCTGTTAAGGTTTATGTCTTGCCTCCTCTTGTAACTATTGTCTTTCTTGTTGGAGGTGTATTCCTTCACATCAGGATGAGGAAGAAGTAAAAGGCTTCAGAATGAAGGACATTCCTGTTAGAATTGAGCAGGTAAGAGACCTTTTTCAGAAGGCCTCCCTTATCCTTATTTTCATTATTATGATTTCCTGTGAAAAGGGAGATGAGAGACCTCTTCCTGTTAAGTTAACAAGGGAGCATGCCTGCAGGGTCTGCGGAATGATTATTGTTGATTTTCCAGGTGCAAAGGCACAGATCCATTATAAGAATGGTCAATACGACCTCTTCTGCAGCACCCTCGACATGTTCCTCTTCTATCTTCAGCCTGATAGACCTGGAAATATCAGGGCTATTTATGTAAATGACATGGGAAAGGCTGATTGGGAACATCCAGAAGGCTACTGGATCGATGCAAAGACTGCCTATTATGTTTATGGAGGAGATGTTATGGGACCTATGGGAGAGGCCCTCGTTCCTTTTTCTTCTCTCTCTGATGCAGAAGAGTACATAAAGAGGCATGGCGGAAGGATCCTCAGATTTAATGAGATAAATCAGGATATCCTCAAACCGAGGTGACAATGAAAAGGGTCTTTCTTGTCCTTTTAGTAATATCTGGAGTCTCTGGTCTCTTCATAAAAGGAGAGACTGCTGAATTAAAGGGATTAAAGGACTCCGTTGTAACGATATATACAGCAAATCCTGCTAAGGGAGAAGTCTATCAGGGATCGGGCTTTGCTGTAAAAGACAATACCGTCGTGACAAATCTCCATGTTGTATATGAAAAGTGTAAGGACAGAGAATTACCCGTGATTGTTGTCAGTCAGGAAGGGATATTTTATGGAGAGGTCATATACTGTGATCCTGAAAGAGATATAGCTGCCCTCGCTGTGAAGGGGCATCCTTTTAAGCCAATAAGGTTCGGTAAAAGGCTGAAAAGGGGTGAGAAGGTTTTTATAGTGGGTAATCCCGAGGGAGAAGGCATTAGTATAGTACGGGGAGAGGTTCTGAATCTGCTGGGACCTGATGAACTAATCCAGACAGATGTATATGTGAAAGAAGGCAATAGTGGAAGTCCCCTTTTTAATATGAAAGGTGAGGTTATCGGGATGATGACCTTTCAGATCCATGGAGAAGAAAGGAGCAGTTTTGCCATCTCTGCGAGATATATTCTCCAGGGTCTTGATTGTTGGAAAAAGAGGGCCAATGATGGGAAGACGTGAAGCCTTGATTATCGGTATTTCTTGCCTACTCCTCACAGGTCTTTTTGCCATGGTCTATAAAGATTATTACAAGTGGAATGATCATTCTGGAGTAAGAAGCCTCCAGAGGTATCTCGGAGGGATTGGTCTTGGCTCTGTTGTGAGTCCTGAATGGGGCTTCCTTAATTATGATCCAAGGATAGATTATGTTGATGAGACAGGTCTCTGGCCAATTCCCTGTGGATATAGTTACTCACCTGAGAGGGGATTCTCGATCTCTGATATAAAGGAGATTTCCCTTAAAGATCTGTCACCAAAAAAGGCAGGAATCCTCAGTCAGGCTGAG
>Ga0334722_10004847_pt1 | contig 13820 bp, 7 predicted proteins | sample C3_bottom_MG_FD_207210 | JGI IMG/M metagenome (GOLD analysis project Ga0334722, IMG submission 207210) | Sediment microbial communities from Yellowstone Lake, YNP, Wyoming, USA - C3_bottom | ecosystem: Environmental > Aquatic > Freshwater > Lake > Sediment | place: USA: Wyoming | collected...
GAGACCGAGGTCTCCTTGTTGATGCGCCGGATGGCCTCGCCGAACAGGGGAGCCACCGACAGCACGGTTATTTTCGGCCCCTTGATGGCCTGGGCGTTCCGGTTCAGGGGAATTGTGTCGGCAACGATTATCTCTTTTATGGGTGCCTTGCTCAGCCGCTCGGTCGCCGGTCCGGAAAATATCCCGTGCGTGGCGCAGGCATAAATGTCCCGGGCACCACGCTCCTTCAGGGCCTGCGAGGCCTGGCCCAGGCTGGAGCCGGAGGCGATGATGTCGTCGGGGATGATCACATCGAATCCCTTTACATCGCCGATTACATGCATGACCTTGGTTTCCACCGGACCCAGCCGGCGCTTGTCCACGATGGCGAGGGGCACGCCGAGGCGTTCGGCGAAAACCCAGGCCGCCTTGATCCCGCCGACATCCGCGGTGGCCACCGCCAGCTTCCTGATGTTCTTGGACTTGATGTATTTCACGAAAACGGGCAGAGCCATCAGGTGGTCCAGGGGAATGTCGAAAAAGCCCTGGATCTGCTCGGCGTGCAGGTCCATGGTGAGCACCCGGTTCACCCCCGCCGCTTCCAGCAGGTTGGCGATTAGCTTGGCGGTGATGGGCACCCGGGGCTGGTCCTTGCGGTCCTGCCGGGCGTAGGCATAGTAGGGGATAACGGCGGTAATCCGGCGCGCGGAGGCCCGGCGGGCGGCGTCGATCATTATCAGGAGCTCCATCCAACTGTCATTGACGGGGGGACAGGTGGACTGGAGCAGGAAAACATCGGCGCCCCGGATGTTCTCGCAGAACTTGACCCGGATCTCGCCCTCGCTGAACTTCCCAACCTCGATCTTCCCGAGCTGGCTTCCCAGGTGCTTCGCGACGGCTTTCGCGAGTACGGGATTGGAATTGCCGGAAAAGAGCTTCAAGTCTGACATTATGCCTTCCTCCTGTTTATTTTGTGGGCGGGAACTCCCGCGAAAACCGAGCCGGGCGGGACACTGCGGCGGGCCGGCAGGACGGCTCCTGCACCCACGACACCCCGGTCACCGACCCGGGCCGGGGCGACCAGCACGGCCCCCGAACCGATAAAGGCGTTCTGGCCGATCCTGGTCGGCCATTTTGATTTGCCGTCGTAGTTGGCGGAAATGGCGCCGGCCCCGATGTTGGTGCCGTCGCCTACGGTGGCGTCTCCCAGGTAGGAGAAGTGGTTCATCATGGCTTTCCTGCCCAGGCTGGTCCGGACGCACTCCGCGTGCGTTCCCACCCGGGCCCCGGCGCCCACCGTGCAGCCGGAACGGACATGGGCAAACGGGCCGGCCGAGGAGCCGTCGGCCATGGCACTTCCGGTTATCCAGGATGACCTGACCTTTACGCCGTTCCCGATGCGGGAGGAGGTTATGACACTGTGCGGGCCGATCTCGCAGTTCCTTCCCACCGAGGTCTCCCCCCGCAGGATGGTTCCGGGTAGCAGGCGGGTTCCCGCCCCGACGGAGACATCCCAGTCCACGGTTACCGAGGCCGGGTCATCGACGATTACCCCGGAATTCATGAGGGCCGAGAGCTTGCGGGACTGCAGGACGGCCTGGGCCAGGGCCGCCTCGGAAAGCGTATTTATGCCGATGGCGGCCTCGGCCGAGACCCGCACGGTTTCCACCTTGAGTCCGCGGGCGAGGGCGAGTTCGACGGCCCGGGTGAGGTAGATCTCCCGCTTCGCCCCGGCCGGTTTAACGGCGTCGAGCAGGTCAAAGATGGCGGGGACATCCAGCGCATACATGCCGGCGTTGATCTCCCTGATGCGCCGAACCTCGTCACTGGCTTCGGTCTCCTCGACGATGTTGGCCACCGAGCCGTCGGGGTCGCGGAGCACCCGGCCCAGCCCGCGGGGATCATCAACTATGGCGGTGGCGAAGGTTACCTGGGCCCGGGAGCGGGTATGGGCGGCCAGCAGGGCGCGGACATGCGACGGCTCGAACAGGGGGTTATCGGCGTTGATGATGACGAGGGTGCATTTCTTTCCCGCGTACGGCTTCAGCCTCATTACGGCCTCGCCGGTTCCGCGCGGTACGGGCTGGACGACCATCCGGGGGCAGTTACGGACGGATTTGGCGAGTTCGGACTTGATGGCCGGGCTGGTAACGGCGATGACCTTCCGGATCCCCGCGGCGCGCAGGGTGTCGACGGTATAGGTGATGAGGGGGCGGCCGAGGAGGGGATAAATCGGCTTGGGGACGGATATCCGCATCCGCTCGCCCCGGCCGGCCGCCAGGATCGCCCCTACCGTTTCCATTTTATTTCCGCACCATAAAAGGAATCGGCGGCCGCCGTTTTCAGGACGACTGGTTCTTGAGCCTGGTTTCGCGCTTTAGGAGGACTGTCCGGATGGTCCAGAGCACGACCGGAATCGCGTAGAGGATGACCAGGTTCATGGCCTGGCTGGCCCACTTGAATTCCGGCTCGGCGAGGGCCCAGAGCATGATGGTATAGAGGACGGCGAGGGATATATAGATGATGGTGAGCACCTTCAGGTGCCAACGCCAGGTAAAGTCCGGATCGGGAGCCGTTGTCGGGGCCTGCTGGGCCTTGTCCTGCGCCATATATTCCTCCTCAAGTAGTTGGTCTGTATCGGTTTAGAGATTACCCCAAGCGCTCCCTTCCGGTCAAATATCCGGGCTAAAAGAAGGGGGGTGGGGGAGGACGGTGGAGGATGCGGCGGGCAATCGTTATGTCCCTCCGGACGGCCCCGGCCAGTTCCGCCGTTCCTGAAAACTTCCGCTCCGGGCGCAGGAAGGCCAGTATCTCGGTCCGGATGAGGCTTCCGGGGACGGCCCGGGGAGGACGGGTCTGCCCCGAAGGGGCGAGGCAGTGGACTTCCAGCAGGGGAAAGCGGGCGTGTTTTTCCACGGTCGGCCGGAGGCCCAGGTTGGCCACCCCGGGAATCCGGCGGGTCCCCAACAGCACGGCATATACGCCGTTGGGCGGAAGCAGTCCGCCGGTCGGATGGATGTTGATGGTGGGGAAGCCCAGCTTCCTCGCGAGTTTCCTGCCATGGACGATCCGGCCTTCCACCAGGTGGGCATGGCCCAGCAGGCGGGAGGCCCGGAGGACCTCGCCCCGCATTATCAGGCGCCGGACCAGGGTGCTGGACACGACCGTTTTGTCCGACCGCGCCGGGGGGACAACCCGGACATTAAATCCGTGGGCTTTTCCCAGACGGCGGAGAAGCCGGATATCGCCCCGCCCACCCCGGCCGAATCGGAAGTCCTTTCCGGTAATTACCTCCGAAACGCCGAGCCGGCGCACCAGGAAGGACCTGACAAAATCCTCCGCCGTGGTCCGGGCCAGGCGGCGGGTGAATGGAAGGACCACCACGCGCTTCATGCCGGAAAGGCGGAGTTTTTCGACGCTCAGGTGCCGGGGCATGAGGCCGGGCGGGGCGGCGTGCGTGGACAAAAGTGACAATGGATGCCGGTCGAATGTGACCGCGACCGGTACGGCTTTGAGGGCCCGGGCCCGCCGGACCGTGGCGTTAAGGAGGGCTTGGTGTCCGAGATGGACCCCGTCGAAAACCCCGATGGCCGCCACCACGGGTTTTTTCACGGCTGGGGCTCCGGTATCAGCCGTTCCGGCATGGCCAGGAGGCCGCCCGGATTTCCCGGATCCGGCACGGCCCGGCCAACCCCGAGAAATCCCCCGTCCCTGGTCATGATGATGAAGTGGCTGCCCGGTTCAAGCCGCACGGGCGTGGAGCTCCGTTGCGTCCCCGGCCCGGCGGGAGTAGGCGTGCCGAAGGGGGGCAGGGGAGCCGGCCGGCCATACCGCAACAGGCGGGCCGCATCCCCCTCGAACCCGCACACGGGCAGGGGGGCCAGGGCGTTTTCCGGGCTGACCAGGAGTTCACCGGTCCGGCCCAGGCCGGTTTCCCGGCGGACCGTTTCAGGGGAGAAGGAGGACTCGATGGGGAAAGGGCCTGACCGGGTCCGGACCAGGGTTTCCAGAAGTCCCCCGCATCCGAGCAGGCGGCCCCATTCGGCGGCAAGGGCCCGGATGTAGGTCCCGCCGGAACAGACGACGCTGAACCGGACGCGGGGAAGTTCGACCGAGATTATCCCGAGCGACTCCACGGTGCATTTGCGGAGCGGCTGTTCAACCGTCTTCCCCTCGCGGGCCAGCTGGTATGAGCGCTGGCCGTCCACATGGACGGCGGAATAAGCGGGAACCGGGAGTTCGAGCGTGCCGATAAGGGATTTCCCCGCGGCGGCGGCCTCCTCCGGCGAGCAGGACACCTTCTGCGGGGGGGTGAGTTCACCTTCCATGTCGAGTGTCGTGCTCTCTCTGCCCAGCAGGACGACGCCTTCATAGGCCTTCTGGTGGTCCATGAACTGGATGAACTTGCGCATGGGACCCACGCCGAGGACCAGCACTCCCTCGGCCTTGGGGTCGAGGGTCCCGGCGTGCCCGCAGTTGGCCCCCAGGATCCCCCGCATTTCCTCGATCATGTCGTTGGAGGTCGGGCCGGGAGGTTTCCGGAGGTTGAGGAAGCCGGAAAGTGGTGCCGTGTTCATTGGGGTATTTTCACATGAAAGGGGCAGGCGCCGGGCCGGTCAGCGGTAAATCAGGTTCTTCAGGAGCCGGAGGTTGGCCCGGGCGGCGGGATGCCCGGGATTCCTCCGGAGGATTTCCCGGAACAGCCGGAGGGCTTCGGCGTCCTTTCCCTGCGCGGCACAGGCGGTCGCGAGGTTGGTCCACATGTCCAGGTCCCGGGGCTTCAGCCGGGCGGCCTCGCGGAAGGCGTCCTCGGCCTCGCCATACTGCGACTGCCCGGCGCGGATCTTCCCGACGGCTCCCAGGATCATCGCCCGCCCCATCCTCCCGGGAAGCTGAAGGGCCCGGCGGTAAGCCGCAATCGCCCCGGCGTTATCGCGGTTCCGGAGGGGGGCCATGGCGGAGGAGCTTAAGGCCAGGGTGTAGATATCCAGGACGCTAAAGGCGGTTGGGTCTTTGAAGGGAAAATCGGAATACATTCCCCGCATCCGGTACCGGTGGAAGTATCCCTCGACTTCAACGGCGGATGGCGTCCGCAATGCCGGGGGCGGCTTTTTCCCGATCGAATACACGATCCCATGGAAATCCAGGCGGGCCTGCAGGGCCGGGTAGGAGCACATGCTCAGGTGGTAGAGTCCGGCCCGGGAACCGGCCAGGTCGGTGAATGCCACCACCTTGTCCCTCCAGGCCCGGTTGCGCACATTGGCGGTGGCGGCTTCGGGGTAGCGGGCCGACAGCCTCTTCCATCCCCATTTCCTGTTCAGGAAGGGGTTCGTGATGACCATCCCCACATCGGGCCGGATTTCCTCCACCCGCAATATGGAATGGAGGGGGAAGGTCTGGTAGTCCGCTTCACCCAGGATTATTGCGGGCCCGGAAATTCCCGCCAGCAGGTTATGGGCGTAATCGAACCCGATATAGTCTCTTGAATGGTCCAGTTTTTGGAAGCGGGAGCCCGCCATCGAGGCCGCAATAAGTCCGCCCAGGATCCACACGCCGGGACGCCAGCGTTTCGGCATTGCGGAGCGGACCAACAGGAGCCCGGCGCCGGCGCCCAGGGCGGTAACGGCGAGGAAGGGCAGGTAGAAGCGGTCGGTCAGCCACAGGTAGAGTTCACCGGTCGAAATGTGGACCGGGTTGGCCGCCACTGAAACCGCGCCGATGGTTAATACAGCCCCCAGTAATGGGGCGATAAACTCCCGGCGGCGCGGGCGCCAGAGGATGGGAAGGCCCGCCAGGGCCAGAATGGTGAAGGGAAGCCCGGATTCGCGCAACGGCCGGAGCAGGGCATCCCCGGCCTGGAGGAACGGCATGGAGGCGGACTTGCCGATGGTGGCATGCTGGCCGAAACCCCTCCGCATGATTATGTCCACCAGCCCGCCCAGCGTGGCCGGGTCGCCCCACACCGGCTCATGCGCAGCGCAAAACGGGAGCTGAATGTAGAGGGTGCATCCCAGCGCGCCCGCCATGGCCCCCATCAACAGGCGCCGGGTATTCCACGGCCATCCCATGAGAAGGAAAACCGGGAGCCAGGCCACGCTGCTCATCCAGTGGTTGGCCATTCCCAGGCCGGTGAAAAGCGCCCCGGCCATGGGCTGTCCCGCCATGAAGGATAGAAGCGCGAGCAGGGTGAGGAGGAGGTTTAGCTGGTAGATGCCGCCTTTTCCCGACAATGAGCAGTCCCAGAATACATCCGTGCCCGCCAGCATGAGGCCCGCCAAGGCGCCCGCCATGATCCCGGCCGGGACGGGGAAAAGGCGCGCGGTCAAAAGGGCCACGGCCGAGGCGGAAGCGGCCCCGGCGGCCGCGGAAACAAGGTTGACGCGGAAATACGGCCCGCCCAGGGGAAGGACCTGGGCCAGTTTTCCCGTGAGCGTGTCCAGGGGATACCCGGGCGCGTGCTGGACCCCGAGGTTGACCGCGGAGGAAACGGTCTCGGGTGAGTCGTCCACCGGGAAGGCCGGATACAGGGTGGAAATGTACAGCGCCATGGCGGCGAGGAAGACCAGCGCGGCGGCCGTGGTTTTCAAGGATTCGTTCCCAGGATCGCCGACAATTCCCGTTGTTCGTTCCGGGTCAGGAGCTCGGACCGTTTTCCGGCGCGGATGGCATAGCTGAAGGCGGCGCCCCGGTCGCCCTTTTGCAGGGCGTCCCGGGCCAAGGCCAGCAGGGCCGGGGAAAATTGCGGCATGATGGCGACCGCTTTTTGCAGGAGGCCCGGGGCTTCGCCAGCCCTCCCGGTCTTCTGGCGGGCCAGGGCGAGATGGGTGAGGGCGGCGGCGGAAACCAGCTTTTCCCCCGGCAGGAGGGTCGCGATGTGAAGGAAATATTCGGCATCAGGCAGGCGGTTGGCCGTCAGGGCCTGGGCCCCGTGGTAGGCGAGTCCCATGGAGTAGTTGGCGGCGGCCCGGGTCGAGACCGCATCGCCGTATTTCTCCACATCCACGGCGCCCCGCAGGCGCAGGGCGGGAAACCGGGGGTATTCATTCCTGGTCCGGTCCGCGTCAACGGGGAGGGCATGGGCGCGGAAAACCACGCCGCGGGGCACGAGGTAATCCCGGCTTCCCGCCCCGGTGCAGCCGGGAGTGTAGTAGGTCTCGCGCTGTACGGCGTTGACGGCTATGAAGCGGGGGAGGTGCTTTCCGGGATCCTCCTCAAAGGGGGGGAAAAGAATGAAGGGATAGTGCGGGGCCATCGCGCGGTAGGAGATGCTCCAGCACAGGAATGGCTGCGGTATGACGGCGACACCCGCGCCGCGGCCGAGGATCGTGGACAGATAGGAAAGGGGAAAGGAGGGGTCGTCGCCCTCCGTCATCAATATCGAGCCGGGAGGCACGGAGGCAAGTTGGTTCACCGCGAAATCAAACGACAGGTAGTGGCGGTTGCGCGGGGACATCCGCCCGTTGATCAGGGCGGGAATCGAGAGGGTCAGCAGGGCGAGCGAGCCCCAGACCCGGGAGCGGGTGAGGAGGGCGCCGCTTCCGAGGCCGGCCAGCAGGGCCAGGAGGCCGTAGGTCAGCAGGTAATAACGCTCGATTTCTGGGGTGGGATAGGCGAGGGCAAAACCGAAATTGGCCAGGATGGTCAGGGCGCATCCGGTGGCCGCCGCCGGGGCCGCGCCCCAGAGCATAACCCCTCCGGGAATGGCCAGGGCCAGGATGGGGCCGAGTTCCGTGAGGGGCATGACGGTGGCCTGGGTTGCCAGCCGTCCGGCCAGGTCGCCCGGGCCCTTGTTGGATAGCATGATGAACCGGTATTGCCGGGCCGCGAGGTAATAGGACAGCCTGCCGAAGTTGTCGGGAACTCCCCAGTTGAATTCCGGGTTCTGGACGGAGCGGATGGGGACGGCCACGGCTTTGGCGGAAAGCGGCAGCAGCCAGAGAAAAACCAGCAGGACCAGGCGGGACCAGGCGGGCCGGGCCTGCCACACCGCCAGGGCGACCGCCGGGACGAGGTAGAGTCCGTGCAGGTGGTGGGAAAGGGCGAAGCCCGAGAGGAAAACCGCCGCGGCGAGCCGGCCCGGCCGCGGTTCCAGGGCGTGGCGCAGGAGGGCGTGCAGGGTGAGGAGCATTAATAAGACGGACATCGTGTATTTTTCCGCGATGCCGGCCTGCCACCAGAGGGTCCGGGAAACGGCGAACGCGGCGGCGGAAATCCAGGGGACAGCGCGGGCGATGGCCGGGGAAATCCGGGGGATCCGGGCGGCCAGGAGGGAGGCCATCGAGAACACCAGGGTGACCGCCCCGGCGCCCGCGGCGGCGGACAGGGCGTTCATCCGGAATGCCGGATCCCCCAGCGGCAGGTACTGGAAAAGGCGGCCCAGCATGGTCAGCCAGGGATACCCGGGTGGATGGGTCACCCCCAGGGTGAATGCCGCCGCGATCATCTCGCCGGAATCCTCGAAGGACACCGTGGGAGAGGCCCCGTGGATGAAGAGGCCGAAGGCTGCGAGGAAGCAGTACGCCATGGTCATGTTTGTACGACTATTATGGGGGAGCGGTGCTTTTTACGCCGGGGACGGGGGCGCCGTGAATTTACCGCCAGGTTCGGTGTAAATTATGGCATATGCAATCAGCCTGGCTGCTCATCGGCGCCCTGGCGGTATTCGCGGTTGCCTACCGTTATTACAGCGCCTTCCTGGCCGCCAAGGTGGCGGTCCTTGATGATCGAAGACCCACTCCCGCCAACCGGCTCCGCGACGGGGTGGACTACCACCCGACCCACCGGCTGGTCCTTTTTGGGCACCACTTCGCGGCGATAGCGGGCCCCGGCCCGCTTATCGGCCCGGTCCTGGCCATGCAGTGGGGGTACCTGCCGGGCTATATCTGGATAGTCGTGGGGGCCTGCCTGGCCGGTGCCGTCCATGACTTCATCACGCTCTGGGCCTCGGTCCGCGAGGACGGGCTGTCGCTGAACCGCATCGCCCTCAACTCCATCGGCCGGCTGTCCGGCCTCACCACCTCCGTAGCCACGCTTTTCATCGTCGTCTGCACGCTGGCCTCGGTGGCCATTGTCGTCGTGAACGCCCTTTCCGAAAGCTCCTGGGGAATGCTCACCATCGTTGTTACCATACCGGCCGCCCTGTTGACCGGGCTGTGGATGTATAAGATCCGTCCCGGAAAGGTGGGGGAGGCGTCCATCATCGGGGTGTCCATCGTCATGCTGGGGGTTTTCGCGGGCGCCCCCTTTGCCGCCTCTCCCTGGGGCCACCTGCTGGTGTTCGACAAGCCGACCCTCTCGATAATCCTCCCCGTCTATGCCGCCATCGCCTCTATCCTGCCGGTGTGGGTCCTCATGTGCCCGCGCGACTACCTCTCCTCCTATATGAAGATCGGCGTGGTCGCGGTGATCGGCGTAGGCGTGTTCCTGGTCAATCCCGTGCTCAAGATGCCGCCGGTTACCCACTTCGTCCACGGCGGGGGCCCGGTGATCTCGGGGACCGTGTGGCCGTTTGTCTGCATCGTCATCATGTGCGGCGCCATTTCCGGTTTCCACTCCCTGATCGCCTCCGGCACGACACCGAAGATGATAAAGAAGGAGTCCGATATCCGGCCGATTGGTTACGGGGCGATGATCGTCGAGGGCGTTGTCGCCCTCACGGCGCTGGTGGCCGCGGCCGCCATGGAGCCGGGGGATTATTTCGCGATAAACACCCCGCAGGACCTTCCGGCCCAGAAGGCAGTGTACGCAAAGATGATCGAGACCGAAAAGGCCCAGCGGAACTGGGACCTGAAGCCGGTGGAATTGAAGCAGCTCGAGGAGGGCACGAAGGAAAAGCTGGCTGGCCGGACCGGCGGTGCGGTTACCCTCGCCGTGGGCATGGCCAGGGTGTTCGCGGATCTTCCCGGCATGAAGACCCTGCTGGCCTACTGGTACCACTTCATCATCATGTTCGAGGCCCTGTTCATCATGACCCTGCTGGAAACGGGGACCCGGGTGGCGCGGTTCGTCTTCCAGGAAACGCTTGCCCAGTTCCGGCCGAAATCCCGCACGGCGGGGAAGCCCAACTGGGGGATGAATGTCGGGATGAGCGTGGTTACCTGCTCCCTGTGGGGGTACCTCCTTTATACGGGGAGCCTCAACACCCTGTGGAGCATGCTGGGGATCGCCAACCAGTTATTGGCCTGCATCGCCCTGGCCATCGGCACCACATATATCCTGGTCCATTCCCCCAGGCGGGTATACGCCCTGACCACTTTTTTGCCCTTTCTCTTCGTCCTTTCCACCATCCTGACCGGCGGGACCCTCCGGGTCATGGAATGGGCGGCGAGGATCCCGGGCATGGCGGTCACCGACCCCACGAAAGTGTTTCCCCTGAAACTGCTGGCCATTATGGCCTCCATCATGCTGGTGCTGACCGTGGTGATAACGATAGACGCGGCCAGGAAGTGGGTGGAGATAATTCGGACTCCGGTGAGGAGGAAGTAAGTTTACAGTTATTAGTTTGAAGTTTTAAGTTCATCTAATTCAGTAACGTACTGCCTGTTTTCCACTTACCGCTTAAAACTGCCCTCTCCCTGCTCTCACTTGATTGCGATTACCTTCTTGACCGACTTATCACTTACAACTTAAAACCGCCTTCTCCCCGCTCTCACTTAATGACTATTACCTTCTTTGTTGACACATAACGCCGCGTTTCCAGCCTGATGTAATAAACTCCGCTGGATACCCGGTCGCCGTTGTCGTTCTTGCCGTCCCAGTACTGCTGGATATCCACGCGGCGGGGAATGAGCCCGGTGTGCAGGGTGCGGATCCTCTGGCTGAGCGAGTTGTACACCGTCAGCGTGACGGTGGTGTCGTCTTCCTTGAGGTTGTACCAGATCTCCAGCTTGGTGTTGGCGCTGGGGAAAAGATTGCGGTTCAGCTTGATGACCCCGGGTGAGCCGGTGTCGACCGTGGTAATGGTGGCGGTGGCCTCGGTGTAGTCCGGGAAGTCCTCGGGCCCGTTGCTGTTCGACAGGTTGGGCATATTGACCCACGCCATGGCGGAGCTGGCGAGCGTGAAGGTGGAGGAGCCGGTTGCCGAGAAGGTCCAGGTGAAGTGGCCGGCGTTACCCTGGGCGATGGCGGTTTCAATCGTCGGAAGCGGACCCGACATGTACCAGGCCTGCCCGGCGGGAGTTACATCGATCTGCTGGTAGGGGGTCATGTCCATATACGACCCCGCGCACCTCCCGGTGTTGGTGATGGTCATGATCACCTGGAGTTTCCACCTGGAGGCCAGGGTGGTCTTTTCCTCGGTAGGCGTTATGGAAAGGCTGGAAGCCAGGCAGCTGGTCTCCGGTTCGCTGGTCCACCCGGTGGAAGTTTCCGTGGCCGTAAGACCCCATGCGGTAACGCTTCCGCTTACCGACCCGGCTATCGCTGAAGGGAGACTGCCGGAGACGGTGTAGGTCCAGACGAATATGGCACAGTCATTTTGGGTAACGACGCCGCAATAAGAGCCGCCCGCGCATGAAGATTCGACCCTGGTGCAGGTAAATGCCGTTGGGCCGGTCATCTTGGAATAAGTAACCTTGTCGAAAGTGAGGGTCGGCGAACCGGTCATGGCGGTGATGGCGTATTCGGTGTTGTTCTTGGCGACCACCTCGACCCGGACATGGTACTGGTTCTTCCCCAGCTTATGGGTGATCGTCGACATGGTAGTGGATATGGGGGTTTGGGGTGCGGATATGGATGAAGAGAAATCCTTGGATGTCTGGGCGCTGGTGGCGAGTATGGAGCCATTTACAGATCCAGATATCACCGTGACGGGATTGCCGGTGAATGAGTAGGTCCACTCGAAAGTGCAGCCCTGGCCTGTCGCCAGTGTCTTGGGGAAGAAGTAGCCGGTTGCGGATGGGGACGACCCGTACAATATCGGACCGGACCGCCTGCTCGTACTGACCAGTCCAGTGAAGGACAGGTTGGGAGTTGCGGTCAGGTCGGTTAGGGTGTCCACGCCTGTATTGGTAACGGTCATCCTTACGATAAGGCAGTACTGGTTTGGCCCCAGTGTGATTGTCTGGGTCGCCACAGTCGTGGTCAGGGAGGTGCTGGCACTGTTTGCGGTGCCCGTGGCGGAGGTGTACTCCGGCAGACCGGTAAAGGAATTGACTCCGGAGGCCACTCCCGTGAAGGTGGCGGGCAGGGCTCCGGTTGCCGTGTAGGTCCAGGTGTATACGGATGTAGCCAACGGGGCGATCGTGACGACTCCGGGGAGTGGCGCGGTCATCATGGAGGCCCAGGGCGAACCGAACTGCGTGCTGGAGGGGGTTGCCAAATCAATATTGACGCCACCGTTGTTTTTTACCGACATCGTTACGGTGAAAAAATACTTGTTGGTGGCCAACTGGATGGCGGATACCGTCATGACGCTGGACAAGTTGCTGGATGTCGCGGCGCTAACCATTGCCGTGGCGCTGGTGTAGGCCGGAATGGCGTAGGGGGGCCAGGTCGAATTGTCCGTTCCCAGCGCCTCTCCCGTGAAGTTGGCAGGGAGGAATCCGGTCGCCGAGAATTCCCAGGTGAACGACTGGGTGGTAAGCGGGTTGATGGACGGTGATGTGACCGGGAGGGCGGTCGGGTTCGTAAGGCCGGCCCAGGGTCCCCCGGACTGCGTTAATGTCAGTATTAAGTTGTTTATTGTGTTAACAGGGCTGTTATTGAATACATCCAGGACAGCCAGGAAATAATACTGGGTTGGACCGAACTGGGCCGTGGTAATGGACAGGGTGCTGGACAGTGGGCTGGCCTGAAGCACTGAGGGTGAGGCGGCGGCGGTGGTACAGGTCGGGTATGTCGTGATGGAATCGGTCCCGTCCGCCTGTCCGGTGAATGAGGAAGCCACGGGGCCAGGGGAAGAATAAGTCCAGGTGTATATGGCATCCGTTCCCGCCGCGATGTTCGCGGGCGCCGGGGTCGGTCCGGTCAGGAGCGAGGCCCCGGCCGGGGATGTCTGGGTGGTTGTGGCCGCCATTCCGCCCATGTTGTTTACGCTGTGGTTGAAGACATCCATGGTGACGATCTTGTAATACGAGCCGAACCCTGACTGGTAAGTGGCAACCGAGATGGTGCTGGAAAGGGCGGGGGCCATCAGCGTGGGGTACAAATAGCGGGCCCGGGAAGAAACATGTTCATCGGGCGCGCCAACTATGGCGTCGGACAGGACACCCGTAACCGTTAATGACAGGGTGGAAACCGTATAAGTCCAGGTGACGCTCGTACTGGCACCGGTTACCAGGCCGGCGGGAGGCGCGGGGGAGGGGCCGCCTGTTTTTACGGCCGTTGGATCGGAAATTGTCGGGTCATCGATCGTTATGGAACTGGCGGTCCGGGACCCGGTATTGGTGACCGTCATCGTGATCCCCAGCGTGTAAAGACCGGAGCACTTCCGGGAGGCGACCACCGACATGGCGGATGAGAGCGCGAGGTTTTGGTTGAAGGAGGCGCCCGACGAAAGCGTTCCGGATATACCCGAATACAGGACATCCCACCCGGCCGCTGTCCCGGTGAAGCGGACATAATCGTTGCCGTAACCCGTGAATGAATAGGTCCAGGTGAAGAAGGCGGAACCTCCCGGGGGCAGGCCCGGCAGTTTTGACGGGGCACTCACCAGAACGGCCCCGGTCAGGCCGGCGGGAAGCATGGACATGGCCAGCCCGCGCGGGTCGAGGTCCTTGATGGCCGCTTCGCCGGTGTTAGTTACGCTCAAAATCAGGGAAACATACATTCCGGTGACGGTGGAAGTGAATGAGGTCGCCAGGACAGCCGGGTTCAGGGCGGGGCCGGTCCAGTGCAGGATG
>Ga0334722_10004848_pt1 | contig 13819 bp, 15 predicted proteins | sample C3_bottom_MG_FD_207210 | JGI IMG/M metagenome (GOLD analysis project Ga0334722, IMG submission 207210) | Sediment microbial communities from Yellowstone Lake, YNP, Wyoming, USA - C3_bottom | ecosystem: Environmental > Aquatic > Freshwater > Lake > Sediment | place: USA: Wyoming | collected...
GCTTTATCTTTTAAAAAACCCCATCAAGTTAAGTTACATTATCACGCTATTTATTGTGATGCTGCTCATTATTTTTTCCGCCACGTGGTTCGGAATCTATCTTGCCAAGGGTATCACGGTGCCCATCCAGGATCTGGCAGAGGCGACCCGTCGCATTGCCCGCGGGGATCTGGATCACCGGATAACCGTTGTCGCCGATGCCGAGATAGGCGTACTGGTAGATTCTTTCAACCAGATGACAAATGATCTGCAACAAAGTAACGGGGAGCTGCAACAGGCCAATATCAATCTCGAGGAGCGGCGGAAGTACATGGAAACGGTTCTCCGCAATGTCTCGGCCGGGGTAATTTCTTTGGATAAAGATGGGGTTATTACCACCATCAATCAGGCCGCCGAAGAAATGTTTGAGATCAATACGGAAAAGATTATTAACCGGCGTTTTGAAGATGTTCTCAGGCCCGAGCATCTTGCTTTGGCGAACCAGTTTATCCGGGAGGCAAGGAACAACAATGCCGGTTTTCTGGAAAAGCAGATGGAATTGAAATTGAAGGATAAGGACTTAACCGTCCTGATGACAACGACCATCATCAAGGACGGAGACAGAGAAGTCGGCATGGTCGTCGTTTTTGAAGATCTGACGGAGTTGCAAAAAGCGGTTCGTGCGGCCGCGTGGCGTGAGGTGGCCAGACGCATGGCCCATGAGATCAAGAATCCCCTGACGCCGGTGCAACTTTCCGCCCAGCGTCTGCAGAAAAAATATGGCGATAAACTGGGCGCGGACGGGGCCGTATTTCAGGAATGTACGCAGACCATCATCAACCAGGTAGAGGTGCTTAAAAATCTGGTGAACGAGTTTTCCCGCTATGCGCGGCTGCCCGTTACCAATCTCACCTTAAATGATATTAATGATGTTATCTCGGCATCGATCGCCCTTTTTCAGGAAGCCCATAAAAATATCCATTTTACTTTTCGGGGCACTGCGGATATGCCAAAACTGAGAATGGATGGCGAACAGATCAAGCGGGTGATGGTGAACCTGCTCGATAATGCCGTGGCGGCCGTGGCGGGTAAAGAGGGCATGATCGATATCACCATTTCCCATGACCTCCGGTACCGGAAGGCCAGGGTGGAGGTGGCGGACAATGGCTGTGGCGTGCCCGTCGGCTATAAAACAAAGATGTTTGAACCTTATTTTTCTACGAAGAAGGCCGGCACCGGTTTGGGGTTGGCCATTGTCAGTTCCATCATTGCCGACCACCACGGCTATATCAGCGTGCGGGACAATCCTCAGGGGGGGACGGTGGTTGCTTTTGAATTGCCCGTCCCCGAGGGGGAGCAGATTAACGGTGCTGCGTATGCGCTCCCTGAAGCATGAAAATTTCTGGGTGGCGCAACAAGTATAACTTAGAGAAGGGCTTATGCGTAAAACAATATTAATTGTTGATGATGAGGAGAGTATCTGCCAGTCCCTGGGCGGTGTTCTGGCTGATGACGGATACGAAATCGTGACGGCCGGCAGCGGGGAAGAAGCGCTGAGGATTGTGGAGGAGGAAATGCTGAGCCTGGTGCTGCTTGACATCTGGCTCCCCGGCATTGACGGGATTGAAACCTTGAAAATCATCAAGTCCGAGCATCCGCAGCTCCGCGTGGTCATGATGTCGGGTCACGGCACCATTGAAACGGCAGTGAAAGCCACTAAACTGGGCGCCTTTGATTTTATTGAAAAGCCTCTTTCACTGGACAAGGTGTTGCTCATAGTCAAGCATGCCCTCGATATAACCCAGCTGGAAGAGGAGAATGTCCTTCTTAAACAAAAGGTTACTCACGAGTATGAACTCACGGGCAACAGTGAATCGATTACGGATTTGAAGGAAACAATCAGCCTCGTGGCGCCTACGAATGCCTGGATATTGATCATGGGCGAAAATGGTACGGGCAAGGAATTGGTGGCCCGGTCCATACACAAGCAGAGCAAGCGGGTTAATAAGGCATTTGTAGAGGTAAATTGTGCCGCCATACCTGAGGAACTCATCGAGAGCGAGCTTTTTGGCCACGAGAAAGGAGCCTTTACCGGCGCCACGGAAAAAAAACGCGGGAAGTTCGACTTGGCTCATGAGGGAACTATTTTTCTTGATGAAGTGGCGGATATGAGTATGAAGGCCCAGGCCAAGGTGCTGAGAATCCTACAGGAAAAGAAGTACGAACGAGTGGGAGGCACGAAATTGATTGCCACGGATGTCCGAGTACTTGCGGCCACGAATAAAGATCTGGAAAAGGAAATGGAAGAGGGAAGATTCCGGCAGGATCTTTTTTACCGGCTCAATGTTATTCCGCTCCGGGTGCCGCCGCTCCGGGACAGAAAAGAAGACATCCCGCTTTTGGTGAAGCGCTTTTTGAAAGATTTTTCCTTGAAGGAAGGGGAAGCGGAAAAGACGATTACCAGTGAAACACTGGCGATCCTCATGCGTCACGGGTGGCCGGGCAATGTTCGGGAACTAAAGAATATTGTCGAACGGCTGATTATCATGAAAGTGGGAAATGTCATTGATGTGGATGATATTCCTCTTTTCATGAGAAAAGACCATCCTCCGGAACCAGCTATTGCCGATGACGCCCAGGATTCCCTGCGCGAGGCAAAAAATGCCTTCGAAAAACAATATATTGCCGGTAAATTAAAAGAATTCGATGGTAATGTCTCCCGGACGGCCGAGGCCATCGGCCTGGAGAGAAGTAACTTGCACCGCAAGATAAAGTCCTACGGCCTGGACGTCAAGAATGAGGATGCCGGCGACGGCGAGTGAAAAACCTCTTTCCGATACTAGCGAAGCTGAAATAAGGAGGAACATGTTATGACGACCTATGTACCATGATCCCGGCGCTGTCATTGAAACATCAGACAGTATAAATTGCAATTTACGCGCAGAATGTCGAATATGTCATCGACATAACATAATAAATTGTGCGGACTTGTCCGTTTGCCGGGCGGAACGGAACCGAACCCTGAATGAAGCGATCTTGTCTGCTCATTACAACCGCCTGCCCACCTCTTGCCGCAGATCGGCCCAGGAGAATTTCAGAAAGGGCAAAAAAGCCAAGCCGAGAATAATGGTGAGGCTGATGCACAGGAAGTGATAGAGAATGGCAAACGACAGGGCCTCTGTTTTGGCGATGCCGAAAAGGCTTAACCCCAGCACGCAGGAGTAGTGCCAGTTGCCGATGAAGCCGGGCGCCGTTGGGACGGCAATGCCGATAATCAGGATGATCATCAGGACAAAGGGCGCAACGGGCGGCAGTGAGAGGTTGAAGGCCAGAAAAAGAAAGTAGATCGCCAGGGCGTCAACCAGCCAGATAAGGAAGGAAAGCAGCAGTATCTGAAAAAGGCGCGGTCCATCGCCGATGATCTGGAACCCATCGAGGAAATGCTGGAGTAAGCGGCCCAACAGTTCTTCCCACCGCTGTGGGCAACGTCGTAAAAAAAAGTTCAAAAAAGACTCCAGCAGAGCACGCTTGAAGACGGCCAAAACAATCACGGTCAGCAGGGTCAGATTTACGAGCAGGAAGATAACGTTGGCCTTGATCAGCCAGGGGGGGAGCTGCGTAAAAAACGGGGTCAGGGACGCGATAGTCAAAATGGCGACGCCGTCGAAAAACCTTTCCAGGAAAACCGTGCCCAGAGCGGCTGGCATCTTGATGGAGCTGTGGCGGGCCACCAGGTATGGCCGTAAAAGCTCACCCAGCCGGGCGGGAAGGGCGGTAATCGCCAAAAATCCGACGCTGGTTATGGCCCAAAGGGTGAGCGTCGCCAGCTTCCCCAGGGGGGCAAGGATCATTCCCCAGCGCCAGGCACGCAAGGCCTGCATCAACATCATCAAGAGCAAAAACGGCAGGATATAACCGAAACCAATTTTCGCCATATCGGCGATAACACTATGAAAATCTGTCCCTCGAACGGATAGATAGACCAAGAGCGCGCTGATCAGGAGGCCGGGAATTACTTTCTTCATCCGTTCACGTCAAATTAGTCCGGGGTTCGGCATCAGTTTTTGGATATATTATCACTGATTTTATCGTGGAGCAGCTGGGATGCTGTCTTATTGCCAAAAACTCCCACCCGGACGATAACAGTAGTGACGTTTTTTTCTTTGTATCTGACGTCAAACCGGACCTTTTCATCGTTGATGACGGCGGCGATATGGCCTTGCCCGATTTCCTTGAAGGGCTGTACATTCAGGGCGCGCATATCGGCCATGGTTTTTTCGCAAGCGGTCCAAACAGGATCGTATGCATATTTATAGTCGTTCTGCATGGCGCCGTCGATGTATAAGTAGGTGCCGGCGCTCGTTCCCGCGATGGCGCCCACTCCTACTACTGCCGCGCAGCCGGACGTAAGTAAAACAACCGCTGCAAACCACAACATCCATGCTCTACGTTTCCTCATTCTTTATCATTCCTCCGATTGGATTTGAGCCTACCCTACTCTTCACCGCTTATCACGGCAAATTCACGCAGCAGTTCTTCCTGCTTTTTGTTCAGGTTTGTTGGCACCACCACCAGGGTTTCAATAATCTGATCGCCTTTTCCATATTCACCCAGCCGGGGGATGCCCATGCCTTTCAAACGAAAGGTATGGCCGCTCTGCGTGCCCTTAGGAATTTTTATCTTTTCCTTGCCCTGGAGTGTCCGCGCTTCTATCTTGGCGCCCAGTGCCGCCTGCACAAAAGAAACGGGGATGCGGCAGTAGATATCATTGCCTCTTCTTTCGAAAAACTCATGGGATTTGACGGTAATGAATACATAAAGGTCGCCGCTGGGGCCACCGAATTCGCCCGTTTCTCCCTCCCCGCGCAATCTGAGCCTTGAACCCGTTTCCACGCCGGCGGGAATTTTTAGTTGGATCGTCTTCGCGGCCTCCTTTTTTCCGGTGCCGCGGCAGTCAGGACAGGGATCATGAATAATGCTTCCCCGTCCCTTACATTGCGGGCAGGTGGCACTGATGGCAAAGAAACCGCTGGATTGCATCACCTGGCCGCGGCCCTGGCAACGGCTGCACGTGGCGGGAGACGATCCGGCCGCTGTTCCCATGCCCCGGCAGGACTCACAATTTATCAGCTTTTCTAGAGTGACGTCGATCGCTTTACCGAGGGCGGCGTCTTCCAGGGAGATGGTCATGTCGTAGCGTAAATCGGCACCGTTCCGCGCTCCTGCTCGCCCTTGTTGTCGACCGCCATTGAAACCAAAAACATTTTCAAAGATATCGCCGAAGCTGGAAAAAATATCGTCAAATCCCGAAAAACCCTTAAATCCTGAGCCACTCAGTCCCTCATGACCGAAGCGATCATAGATTCCCCTTTTTTCCTGGTCGCTCAGTACCTCATAAGCTTCGGCGGCGGCTTTAAACCGCTCTTCCGCTTCCTTATCACCGGGATTTTTGTCCGGATGATGTTGCATGGCCATTTTACGATAGTTTTTCTTTATCTCTTCCGCCGAGGCATCCCTGGCGACATTGAGAACCTCATAATAACAAACTTTAATCATGTGAGTATTGCATTTCCTTCCATTTTTGCGAGCTCCTTCGTCTCCTGAAGTAATTGTTCATGGCCGCCTTTTTCAAAGACAAGGAGGGCAAAACTATACTTTTTCAAAGCCTTGGCTGCTTGACCGATGGCCAGCCACTCTTCCGGGGATGCAGGCCTGTTCAACGCCCTGGATGCCTGCAGGAAGAGCATCACATCGCCCATTTCCTGAGCGGTGACAATGATTTTTTCCAACCCGGCCGTGTGATTTGCCTTCTGATAAAATTCAATGGCGTCTGATATCCTGCCGGCTTCCAGGAAACTGTCGCCGTAAACGATCAGTTCGCCGGCCGTTTTCTTTTCTTCATACAGCAGTTGCTGTTTCTTCCGATAATCAGGGAGAATATCGTTGTTCATAGTTTTCTTTTCCCTAGGTTGTTAGCTGTCGGCAAGATAGTAGTCTTTGCCGTTTCTGTCAAGGTGGCGGGTTATTTAACCAGACGCCGCAATGCCTCGGCATACTTTTCCCCGGTCATGGCGATAATTTCCGGAGGAAGATGGGGCGCCGGCGGCTTTTGATCCCATTTGATAGAAACAAGATAATCCCGTAAAAATTGTTTGTCAAAACTTTTCTGGGGGCGGCCGACCTCATAATCATCGCGGGGCCAGAACCTTGAGGAATCCGGCGTGAGCAACTCGTCGATCAGGATCAGCTCCCCATCGAGCATGCCAAACTCCATCTTGGTGTCGGCAATAATTATTCCCGCTTCCGCGGCGATGATCTCGGCCCGCTGGTATATGGCCAGGCTGGTTTCCCTGACCTGTTTCGCCAGTTCCCGGCCCAATGTCTCTTCCATCTCTCCAAAGGACATTGGCATGTCGTGTGCGCCGGCGTCAGCTTTTGTGGAGGGGGTAAAGATGGGCTCCGGCAAGCGCTCCGATTCCCTCAACCCGGCGGGCAGCCGAATGCCGGACACGGGTTTCCCGGCACGGTAATCATTCCATGCGGAGCCGCTGAGGTATCCACGGACTATGCACTCTGCGGTCAAGGGGCGCGCTTTTTTGACCAGCATGCTGCGATCCTGCAATGTCTTGCCATAAGGTCGGCAGACTTCAGGATAGGTCAGGGGATCGATGGAAATAAAATGATTTTTTATAATGTCTTCCATCTTACGGAACCAGAATGCCGACATGCGGGTTAGAATGGCTCCCTTACGGGCGATGGGATCGGGCATGATCACGTCAAAAGCGGAAATCCGGTCCGTAGTGACGATCAGCAAGAATTCTTCCACTTCATACATATCGCGCACTTTTCCTCGGCTCAGCAATTTTAGAGCGGGAAAACTGCTTTCCATCATTCCTTCTTCTTTTACTTGCAAAATGCACCTCTGAATTTATTGGCCATTACGCTTCGCCAGCGCCGATTACGTTAATTATCAATTGAAAATTATTAGTGATTTCTCCTGTCATAAGAAGGGATTGTGCTCCTTCTCGTGACCGATGGTGGAGCTGGTCATACGGCCATAGTTATGCCCCGGCAAGACACGCGTTTCATCGGGCAGCCGGAAGAGCTTTTGCTGGATCGATTGATACATGACGTCCCAGGAGCCGCCGGGAAAGTCCGTCCTGCCCACGGCCTCCACGAAAAGAGTATCACCCGTAAAGACGATGCCCGAACTGTAAAGAGACATGCTGCCTTCGGAATGTCCCGGTGTATGGAGGACGTTGAGCGTTATATCGCCGACCCGGATCTGATCGCCGTCCTTGACCGTAATATCCGCCGCCGGCGATGGCTTGGCATTGAACATGGAAAGAAGTGACGCCGGCGTGTTGGTGAGCCGGGAGGCATCGTCTTCATGCACGATGATCTCTGCCCCCGTGAGCTTTTTCATGTCGCTGTTGCCGGAGATATGGTCTACGTGACCATGGGTATTGACGATATATTTAATCTTCAGATTATTCTTTTTCGCCCGGGCAATGATGTCTTCCGTTTCCGCCGCCGGGTCGATGACCAAGGCTTCTCCACTCTGCGGATCACCGACCAGATAGGCAAAAACCATCATTTGACCGACTTGAATCTGTTCCAAAAACATAACAACTCCCTGTTATTTCTTTTCCACGTAACCCGTAAAGAGAGGTCCCTCTTCTTTTATTTCTATGAATTTTTCCCCCGTCAGACCGCACCAGGCCGGAAGATCATCGGCAAAGCCGGGATCATCGGCCACAATTTCCAGCACTTCGCCGGGTTTCATGCCCGTCATTTCCTGTTTGGTCCGCACAATGGGCATCGGGCAGAACAGCCCCGTACAGTCGATTGATTTATCAGCTTTCATATAAATGAACTTGCCTTACTCCTGTTTTTTCTCGCATTCCGGGCACTTGCTTAATTTGTTACCGTACGAGGCGCCGCATGTATCGCATTTGATCAAGACGACGTCGCAGGGCTGACAAAAGGAAGGCTCCAGGCAATCCTGTTTTAGTTCCGATTCGCAGAAACCGCAGCTACATTTTTTTTTCATGATTTTTCTCCCTGCTTTTTCCGGTAATCCTCGATGGCTTTATGCAGTGCGTCGGCTCCCAGGTTGGAACAGTGCATCTTGTTGGCCGGCAATCCTCCGAGTTCCTGGGCGACGCTCGCATTGGTAATCAGCATTGCCTCGTCGAGGGTCTTCCCCTTGGCCATTTCGCTCACCATGGAGGAAACGGCGATCGCCGCTCCACAGCCGAAAGTCTTGAATTTTACATCCTCGATGATGTTATCTTTGACTTTTATGTAAAAACTCATCATGTCGCCACAGACGGGGTTGCCGATCTCACCTGTTCCATCGGCCTCTTTTATTTCACCCACGTTGCGGGGATTCTGGAAGTGATCCATCACTTTTTCGGAATAAAACGGCATAATTTTCTCCTATCCATCTTCTTGATTTTGGTCATCTTCGTGCTCGTGCTCATAATCCGTGCCCGGCCCGGCGGCCCGGCGTTGCCCCGTCTTCTGGAAGTAACCGTAAAGGGGCGACATCTCGCGCAGTTTGGCGACTATCGGCGGAAATTCAGCGAGCAGATAATCAATGTCTGCATTGGTATTGTATTTGGAAAGTGTCAGGAGAATGGAACCCTGTCCAACAGCTGTATCGACCTTGATGGCCGCAAGCACATGGGACATCTTGAGGGCCTTCGAGGCGCAGGCAGAACCGCTGGATACATAAATGCCCTTCTGGTCCAGGAAAAGGAACATACCTTCTCCTTCCACAAACTCGACTGAAATATTTATATTATTCGGTAGGCGCTTTTCCCGATGCCCGTTGATGTAAAGGTAAGGGATTTTTTCCGGCAATGCCTTTATCAGACGCTCCCGGAGTTTGATCATATGCCGGTAATTATCTTCCATCTCCTGGGCCGCAATCTCGCAGGCCGCCCCAAAGCCGGCAATGGCGGGTACATTTTCCGTGCCCGCGCGGCGGCCATTCTCCTGTATGCCGCCGTCAATCTGCGGTACGATCCGGATGCCTTTCTTGAGATAGAGAGCCGCCGCACCTTTGGGGCCGTAAAATTGCGCTCCCGAGAGAGTCAGCAGATCAACTCCCAGTTTCGTTACCTCTATGGGCATAATCCCGGCGGTACAGACGGCATCGGTATGGAAGGGAATGTTTCTTTCCCGGCACAGGCCGGCAATTTCCGCCAGTGGCTGGATGGTGCCGATCTCGGGATTGGCATGCTGGACAGAAACCAGGATAGTATCTTCACGGATTGCTTTTTTGAGATCCTCGGGAGATAGGAGACCATACTGATCCACCGGCAGCACGGTGACCTCAAAATCCTGCTGGCTGAGACGCCGAGCCGCATTCAGGACCGAAAAATGTTCGATCTCCGAGACGATGATATGCCGGCCTTTTTGCCGGTAAGCCTGGGCGACGCCCTTGATGGCCAAGTTATTGGCCTCCGAGGCGCAGGAGGTGAAATATATCTCGCTTTCCTGTCCGCCGATCAGTTGGGCCACCTGGCTCCGGGCCTTTTCTATCGCATCTTTGGAATGGGTGCCGAGAGAGTGGATGCTCTGAGCGTTACCGTAATACTCACGTAAATACGGGAGCATTACATCGATAACCCGCTCGTCCACCCGAGTATTGGCATGATTTTCAAAATATATATCTGGCACGGAAAATAACCTATAATTTACTGAATATATTGCCTTTTTTTCCAACAGCCCGTTCTATTGTCAACCAAAGGGCACCGTGCGTTCCCACAGTTCAAAAGGAAGACAAGGGGGCGTTTCCATTGGCAATTAATTTTGAACTATACGTTTTAGGGCAAGGTATGTCAAGAAAACAATCTATTTTCCTGCAGCTGCTTAGCGGTCATCACTTTTTCCTTAAAACCAGTACTCTGGATATTTCCGTTCCTTTGCCAGGTTGTTCACGATCAAAGCCACGATCAGCAGGATCAAGGCGCCGGCTCCGGCGGGAACAAAAGCGTAGAAGTAGCCCAGGTTGTGTATCTTTACCCCCCCAATTACCGCGATTAAGGAAGTTGCGCCGCCGGGAGGATGGAGCGTTTTGGTGGCCAGCATCGCCACGATCGCCAGGGAAACGGCCATCGCTGCCGCCAACCAGACGACGCTGCCGAAGATCTGCTGGCAGGCTACCCCAACGAGGCCGGAGACAATATGCCCACCTACCAGGTTGCGCGGCTGGGCCAGCGGACTTTTGACGGCGCCGTAGGCCAAAACCGCGGAAGCGCCGAAAGAACCGATGAGCAGGGTAAGATCGCGAGGCTCAAAGTAACGGGAAGACAGATAGGCACAGATCATAATCCCTAGCGAAGCACCAATCCATGACCAGAGCAATTCCACTGCTCCTACTCCCGGCGGGCTTGCGGCACCGCCTCGCATTTTAACGAAATATTTCTTTAATACCATAACACAGACTCTCGTCTCATCTTTGCCCATTACCGATCAGGCCTTCTTTCCTATTGCCCGGACAATGTCCCCCCGGGAAATTATACCCACCAGCCGTCCTTCCTCATCCACGACCGGTAGGCGCTTAATTTGTCGCTCCTCAAGCATTATGGCTGCTTTCTTGACGTCTTCATCAGGGGCGATGGTTAAAGCTGGGGTACTCATGACATCTGCTACGCAGTTGCCGGCAGTAACTGTCGCCTTCCCTGCATCTCCCAGGATGTTCCGCAGAATGTCTTTGAAGGTGTGATCTTTTTTCATCCCGATGAGTTGCAGGAGGTCCGCCTCGCTGATAACGCCGATCACGCGCTGGCCATAGTCTACCACGGGCATGCCGCTGATTTTGTGTTCCGACAGAAGGTGTGCTGCTTCATGAAGATCAGCGTCCTTCCCAACAGTGACGACCTTCGCGGTCATTACTGTTTGCACCGGTATTTTTTCCGCCAGCCGCTGTCGGGCATGGCGCAGGGCGATTACGTAGATCCGCTGGAGGTCCTCTTCCGTGATGTCTACATAGGTCTTCATCTCCCTGAGGGCGGCCCGGAGGTCTTCCTTGTCAAGAAGGGGGGAAGTCTGTTTGTCAATCATAAGGCTCCTCAAGCTTACGCATCCTTGTTAGTCAGTGGGCGAGTAAATCCTGCTACTCCCTTCTAATAATTTCACCCCGCAAGCTGACGACTACGTGACTCATGGGGATGTCTGCATTGGCCGCCGCCATGCCTCTTTTGACGATCACCGGTAACCCCTGGCAGCAGGGTACTTCCATGGTAAGAACTGTCACGCTCTTAACCCCCGACATCTTGAACACATCGGTGAATTTCTGGATGTAGGATTCAGCGTCGTCAAATTTCGGGCACCCGACCATAAGTACCTTGCCCTGGAGAAAATCGCGATGGAAGTCGGGGTAGGCAAAGGGCGTGCAATCGGCGGCAACGAGCAAATCCGCTCCCTTCAAAAACGGCGCAGTCGCAGGCACCAACTTGATCTGCACCGGCCAGTGGGAGAGGGCAGAGACGGTACCGGCGTGAGAAGTTGGCTTGTTGGCCTCCTCGCAGGACTTGAAGGGTCTGGCAAAGTCCTGTATCTGGCTGGAGGGACAACCGCAGGCCATGGTCGGCGCCGCTGGGAGTGGAGGAGGGGGAGACTTCTGCAGATGCTCTTCCACGGCTTTTTCGTCAAAATCATCGGCTTCCCGTTCTATCACGTGGAGGGCATCATTCGGGCACTCTCCGAGACAGGCGCCGAGACCGTCGCAGTATTTTTCGGCCGCCAGGCGGGCCTTGCCGTCGACGATCTGGATGGCTCCCTCGGCGCAGGAAGGCACGCATTGTCCGCAGCCGTCACATTTATCTTCTTCTATTTGTATAATTTTACGCATGATTTTCATTTTAAAAATCTCCTTTATAATATCCCTCTATTTTTTCTTTGCCAGCAGTTCTCCGGCCAGCTTCCGGCCGCTTCTCGTAAAAAATGACTTCTCAATAATGGCGGCCAGTTTTTCTTCACCCACGGGTTCTTCTTTTTCTTCCAGATTCACGGTGAGGTCCGCGTCAGAAAGGATCTGAAAATTCACCGTTTCTTCGGTGCGGGGATGATGATGGTGCCCGATGATATCGCAGACCTCGTCGATGATGTCTCTGCTGGCGGAAAGTTTGGCCAGAATTTCCCTGGCTATGGGCGGTCCTTCTTCTTCCTGATATTTTGCCTCGGTGCTGCCATACTTGCGTTCCGCTTCATGAATGCCGATGTCGTGGAGATAGGCAGCGCACAGAACCACCACCATGTCCCCCCGCTCTTCCTTGGCAATCTGTTCTGCGTACCGGGCGACCTTCGTGGCGTGACCGATGCGCCGGAAATCTTGTCTGAAGTAGCGTTTCATTTCTATCGCCACACGGTCTTTCAAAAGATCCTTTCTCTGGGCCAGCAGTTCCGGCGGCAGTTCTCCCAGGCACTGTTCGGCATGCTGGCAATATGACGCACAGCCGAAATCCATCCGGGGATTGACAATTTTATTTCCGCAATTTTTACATTTACGGGAAGACTCATCTTTGAAAAACTCAATGACATTACCGCACTTGGGGCAGGGGGCGTCGAAGATAGCCCCCGGTTTCCAATAGCGCGTATCCTGTCCCGGACACTGCATATTTTCGCTCCTTTTTAGTAAGTTAGAAATCAGGTTCTGCGTATTTTTGCAGAAAATGATTTCGTAAACTTACTTATCCCGTTTATCGGGATTCGTTGGGGAGACAGATTTTAAATCTGTCTCCCCCTAGATTTTTATCCCAGAATCGCCTTCAGATCTTCATCAACCGTCGTGATCGGCTTGATGTCGAAGGTTTTGACCAGCACATCCAGCACGTTCGGGGTGATAAAGGCCGGCAGGCTGGGTCCCAGGCGAATGTTCTTGATGCCCAGGTGCAGCAGGGTCAGCAGGATCGCCACCGCTTTCTGCTCGTACCATGAGAGGATCATGGATAGCGGCAGGTCATTGACGCCGCAACCGAAAGCACCGGCCAAGGCCACGGCAATCTGGATGGCCGAGTAGGCGTCATTGCATTGGCCAATGTCCAGCAGTCGCGGAATACCGCCGATATTACCCAACTCTTTGTCGAAGAAGCGGAACTTGCCACAGGCGAGCGTCAAAACAATGGTATCGGCCGGAGTCTTCTCCACAAATTCGGTATAGTAATTCCGGCCCGGCTTGGCGCCGTCGCATCCTGCAACCAGGAAGAAATGGCGGATGGCCTTGCCCTTGACGGCTTCGATCACCTTGTCGGCCACGCCGAGCACCGCATTTCTCGCGAAGCCTACCATTACGCTTTTTCCGTTCGTATCGGCCGGGAAACCGGGCAGAGCCAGCGCCTTGTCGATGACATACTTGAAGTTAGTGCCGGCGATGTGGGTAATACCGGGCCAGCCCGTCGGACCGCTCGTAAAAAGGTTATCCTGATAAATATTGCTGGGTTTCTGGATGCAATTGGTGGTCATCAGAATGGCGCCGGGAAACTCCGCAAACTCTTTGTGCTGGTTTTGCCAGGCTGTTCCGTAGTGTCCGTAAAGATGGGCGTATTTTTTCAAACCCGGATAGCCGTGGGCTGGCAGCATTTCGCCGTGGGTGTAGATATTGATGCCCTTACCCTCCGTCTGCTTGAGCAGCTCCTCCAAGTCTTTCAGGTCATGGCCGGATACGAGGATGGCCTTACCTTTTTTGGCTCCCAGCGGTACGCTCGTGGGCGTCGGATGTCCATAGCTCCCGGTATTGCCGGCATCAAGCAGCTCCATCGTCCGGAGATTAATCTCGCCGCACTTCAGCACAAGACCCACCCAGTCGTTCAGTCCCAGATCTGTTCTT
>Ga0334722_10004849_pt1 | contig 13818 bp, 8 predicted proteins | sample C3_bottom_MG_FD_207210 | JGI IMG/M metagenome (GOLD analysis project Ga0334722, IMG submission 207210) | Sediment microbial communities from Yellowstone Lake, YNP, Wyoming, USA - C3_bottom | ecosystem: Environmental > Aquatic > Freshwater > Lake > Sediment | place: USA: Wyoming | collected...
AGCACGGCCAACTTCAACGGCAGTGACATGTACCTCTCCGCTCAGGCGGGTTGGCTTCGCAAGGCGGACGGCTCGACGGCCCCGGCCGACACGACTGGCAACCCGGTGACACCCGGCGCCCACCTGTTGTCCGCCGTATATGATCGGTCTAACAAGCGCCTGAATGTCTATGGCGTTGGCTTCATGACCGGTAACTTCGACACTTCGAAGCTCATCCTGGACAACGGGTCAACAAGCTTTACCTTCTCTTCGTTGGGCGCATATAGGGCCTCTGATACCCTCCTGATCGTGCCGTTGTCCGACAACGCATACAACGCGCTTGAGGGCGATACAACTGGTGCCTACCAAGTGGTCGCGCAGAGTGGCTGGTTCAACGACGCCGGGGCTCAGCGGTCCGTCCCCACCCCCTTGGCCATACGCACTCAGGTCACGCTCTACGGCGTCACCTACACGAATGGCACCAGGTCCGGCGGCTCCGTCACTGCTGGTGGGTACTTTACCATCACCGGCAGCGGGTTCAGCAACGCCACGCTTCATGCCGAACTGATGTCGGTGGTCAACAAGGCCATCAGCAACGGGACGCCGTTCAGCCTGGCCAACGCAACCGCCACGGTCATCAACGATACAACCATCAAGGTAACCCTGACCAATGCCGACACCGACACGTTCGAAGGCGGCTACAGTGGGACCGCCCTCTATCTCGAGGGTCAGGATGGGTGGCTTGTCAAGTCGAACCGAAGCGCGGTTGCCATCCCAGACTACGCACTGCGATTCACCCGGTAACTCTGGTTCAGACTCACATGACGACCCGGTACCCCAAAAGGGCACCGGGTCGTTGATCATTTGTAGATTGGCGAAGGTTTGTTGGAGAGCTTTTCAGGGAGCGCTAGTAGGAACAAGTTCTCCGCTCCCGAATAAGAGATGAGAACTCAATACCTAAAGGAACTCTACAAGGGGTCGAAGCCGCTCGTAGGAGGAGCTACATGAGAACGAACCGCCCTTTAATCTACGTTTTGGCAATTCTCTTGATCATTGCGCCGTTCTTTGGCGGGCTGTATCTGTGGGACTCGCAACTGGCTTTCCTGCTGGTATCATCCCTTGTTCTGTGCATCTTCCTATGGTTGCAGAACAAGCAAAGACGTGTCCATCTTCTCAAGCCTTTAGACTATGCGGTTTTCGGTTTGACAGTTCTATACCTCATTTCTACGGTGTGGGCAGTCGCACCCCGCCAAGCTTTTCAAGTTGGTTTGAAGCAGGTCTTGTATACTGAAATCTTCTGGTTAGTCTCGAGGTCGCTGCTTACCGATCAAGACCGGCTACTTTGGGTCAAGATACTCGCTGCAGCATGCGTTTTCATTGCGGTAGCTTCAGTCGTCTTGGCAGCGGGATGGATTCCGTACAGCGGCGCTGTTGTCGACAATCGCATTGCCGGCCCCTTTCAGTATCCAAACGCGTTGGCCTCTCTCTTGCTCTTTGCCCTTGGCCTGCTCATAGCTCTTCGTGGGCGGGCGAACAGTTTGACGGAACGATTAGTGGCCGGGAGTGGACTGTTCTTTATCCTGAGTGTCTTTATCTTTACTTACTCCCGCATCGCCTGGTTGATTGCTCCGATCGTTGTAATCATAGTCATTCTCCTGTTTCCCAGGATACGGAGGCTGGACGCGGCACTGGGATTTGCGATCGCTTTCCTGTCCACAGGTCTGGTTTTTGTTCCGGTTGACAACGCTTTGCGTAACGCCAATCTTACAGCGCTTCCGCAATGGCTTCTGCTTGGTCTAGTCGTGTCCCTGTGCCTGGAAGGCATGAACTATCTGATTCGAGACCACCGCAAGGTACAAGGTGGAGTACTCGGATTCCTGGGAATCGGCGCCGTGATTGCAGCTGGCATCACCCTGCCAAGGGCCTCGTCTCTGCTTCACCGGCTGACCTCAATCTCGACAGGGGACACCAGCTCCTTGATGCGGTACTGGACCTACAGAGATGCCCTTCACGCTTGGGTGTCGATATCACCGATTTTAGGTCTTGGTGGTAATGGCTGGTACACAGTCTTTCGAGCGTATCGAAGTGCGGTTTATACCTCTAGGTTGGTCCACAGTAGCCTTCTTGAAACTACTACAGAGTTAGGAGTACTCGGCGGACTTCTCTTGATGGCGGTGTGGTTGCTATCACTGCGTTCGGCCTGGCGGGGGCGCAAAAGTGCCGTAACTGCAGAGAGCGCCACGACATGGGCAGGTATCCTTGCAGGACTTGTAGGCCTAATTGCACATACCTTGTTGGACTTTGATCTATGGTACGGAGCCTTCTCGATGTTTCTGTTTGCCGCCCTGGCATTTTGCCGGTCATCAGAACCCGTCTACGCAGATCATCCTCGCCCCATCGATGGATCGTCAAAATGGCTCACCCAAGGAGCTACAGTGGCTTCGGCTCTGGTCGCGTTCCTGTCAGGTTGGCTGTTGTACGCGATGTCACTGCATGCACTGGGCGTTAGTTCTGCTGTTAAGGGAAACTATGACCAGGCGGAGACTGCGCTGCGAAGAGCAGCCGTCATGGTTCCTTTTGATGCCGCCTACCGCGCCTCTCTTGGGGATTTTCTCGCCCAGTACGGAAAGATCTCAGGTCGGCCCGCATTAATGCAGGAGGGCGGCCAGCACCTTAAGAGTAGCCTTGGCCTGGACCGGTTTAACCCGGAATACCACCTGCTCTATGCTGACTATCTGGAGAAGTCTGGACGCGATCGTGAGGCATTCAACGAATTGGTGCAAGTGACTGCGATCGACCCCTTCACGATCAGTACTTACCAGCAAGCCCTTGCCCAGGGTACTTCCCTGTCAGTGAAGGCCTTCTCCACGAAGTCTCCGGACGCGAGGCTCATTCTGCAGCAGGTCGGAAGCCTTCTGAACCAACTGGATTCGACCCGCCAGCGGCAGCCTTCCGGGATTCCATCGGATTGGCTATTGCAGACGGATGATCCGATGATCCAGGTGTATCGAGGGGCGTATTTAGCCCTGACCGGAAAATCCACAGAGTCACTTAAGCTCCTTCAGCCTCTCACTCGAACCGATGATATCACGGTAGCCAAGGAAGCCCTCCTGTGGACGACCGCTGTGTACCGAACGTCTGGGAACGCCGCGGCGGCGCAACGTAGCGAAATGCAGGCCAAACTCCTGGACGACACCATTACCGCGAGGCTGCCCGAAGTGGTTCAAGCGGTAACTGCGGCCTCCGCCAACAGGTGACCCCTCGTCCCCTGGTCACCCTGGAAACCGCGTCGAACCAAGAATGCCGTAAGCTAACCCCCGTAAGACCGGACGTTCAACCACCGTGCAATGATGGCAGTTGAGGTCCGTATTACGGGGGTGCCAGTCCGTCCAGAAAAGGATTCAGGTATACGATACTTGAATAGTCATGTTGCTATTCGACACACGAAACAGGTGATGCCAGTGTTCGGGACACCCACCCGCGTTAAGGTAACAATAATAGTGATAGCGGTCTTGGTCCTGGGTGTCCTTGCGGCATCCGATATGGTCGCGCGATCTTCCGCCCTGGATCTTCCGGCCAAGTGGATAGACGGAGCCGCACAAGGACGCTTTGCACTAAAGGAGGGCGTCAATCGGTTTGAGTTTCAGGTCAAGAACGCCACAGGCCAAAACGTTGGGGTCCCCCTAAGCATTGAGGTGACCAAACACGGAGCCCGGACAGAGGTAAAGGATAATCTGTTCGAACATGTTCTTTCCGGGGCACCGGAAGAGATAAAAGACCCACGTGTACTGACCGTTGGGGAGCTGGACGAACTCCTTCACGGCTTCACATCATCCGAAAGCAGACCGGTTCTTGCTCGTGCTGAAGCTTTGAGGCATGCCGTATTTCAACAGTTCCCGGACAAGAACTGCTCCTTCCTGGCATGGGCATTCGCTCAGGCCGGGAGAGACCTGAATCTTGAAACCCGGGTAGTCTATCTGTCTGCCAACCGAACCAACCAATACGATTCCCATACAGTGGCGGAAGTCTTTGTTCCTGAGCTAAACAAATGGGTGATTATGGACCCGACATTTGATGCGTACTACACCGTCGATGGCGTCAAGGCAAGTGCCTACGAAGTCTTCCGCGCGGTGTCTCAGGACAGGTCTGATCACGTCACAATCGTCCAGCAGGCGGGGTTCCCAGCGTCAAGAAATGCATCGTCATATTACGTGAACCCGATCCAGTTGTTTCAACACATGCGTATCCACATCGGGAGGGTGATTCTGGCTCCGGCAAGTGACATGACGGATGCTGAGTTGGCTAATCCCTATGTGATCACTTCAAGTCAACCTGACGACTTTTTCAGGTTTCATGCCGCGCCAAAGTCGGAACCGTTGCCCTTTCTCTTGAAGTACCACGTCGGCGCGAACTACCTCACGTATCAACTGATTGGAAATGAACATGCAGGATCTATCTCCATTCGATCAACTAGCCCCCCTCACTGGTTACCGGGACTTGATGAAGACGACGACGATGTCGTTGAGGAGGCCAACCTTGTGCCTAACGCCCTGATGACAGCTGATAAGGACGGCGACGGAGTCGCCGATGGATGGTCTCCTTACAAATCAGGGAAATTTGAACTGATTCCCGGATCCCTGTCGGATGGTAAAGCTCAACACGTAACCGTCTCCGACTCACGTGGCGGGGGAATTCGCATCGATGTTCCTGTTGAGAGAGGTGAGCACTACCTTGCTACGGTCTATGTAAGACCGCTTGTTGGGGTGCCTACAGTCTCCTTCCAAGGGGCTCTGAATCCACCATCTTACATCCCAGTCAACCAGCTCGTATGGACGAAAGTTGCTCCCCCGGTGTTCACGGCCACCTCTGACAGGCTTACGGTCTACGTCTACCAAGATTCCCCAGTTGAGTTCGTTGTGGAGAAGGTCAGCGTCAAGAAAGTGAAGCCCCTCAATCCTTCCCAGGTAACAGTGACATCTCGGTGATCAAGGCGAGGACTGGAGTAGTGACACGGAAGTCTGGTTTCGTAGCGAACGCTGCGCTCACTGTTTTCGTGAAGTTTGGCGGGCTGGTTGTTGGCTTTGTCGTGAGCGTGCTGTTGTCCCGCATCTTGGGACCTGAGCAGCGAGGCGTCTTCGCAGCCGTGTCCGGCGTGAGCGGCCTCACACTCCAGGTGGCCAGCTTTGGGTTGCAGGGTGCATTTACGTACTATGGTGCAAGGGAACCTCGGTGGAGCCCGGGTCTGTTGCGCATAGCTGTTCTCACTGGCTTGGGTTCGGGGGGAGTGGCGGCCGCAACGGTGTGGGCCGTGTACGCAGCGGCCCCGAACCTCTTCATCGATCTACCGGCGATTCCCCTTGCTTTTAGCCTTGCCACCGTTCCGTTGAGTCTGTGCATACTTTACGTGCAGAACCTGCTGCTCGGCTGGGGCGCCGTCCTCCGCTTTAACGCGGTCGATGCCATCAACAAGGCACTGTCCACAGTACTTGTCCCGGTCTGGCTCCTCATCAGCCCCACGGTTCTGGTGGCTATGAAGGCCACGTTCTGGGTGCAGTTCCTCACTGCCTTCCTGACCGTTCTGTTTGCCCTGACTGCAATCCGCAGACCCTCCGACCCTCTGCCCCCCTCCCTCAAAGACGTATATGCTTACGGCATTCGAGGGTACCTGAATACGGGTCTGGTTTATCTCCTGGTCCGTTCCGACATTCTCATTCTGAATTACTATGGCGTGAGCAAGGTCGGACTGGGGCACTACAGTGTGGCGGCTCAACTTGTGGACATCCTCGTAATCGTTCCGTCGACGGTTGGAACACTACTCTTTTCGAGAGTCGCGGGGAACCAACAAGACACTGGTGCGTTTACCGCAAAGGCCTGCCGCCTCTTGATGGTGGTATATTGCAGTCTGGTGCTGTCAGCAGCCCTTCTCGCCCCGGTCGCTGTCCCCTTCGTGTTTGGCCGGTCGTATGCTCCTGCAGTCCGGTTCTTCTGGCTCCTGCTCCCCGGGGCGCTAGGCCTGGGCATCGTCAACCCCCTTAGCCAGGATTTGGCTGGACGTGGTATGCCCTGGGCAGCCGTGTTCGCGTGGGTTCCACCGCTGGTTGTCAATTTAGCAATCAACTTCCTGTTCATTCCCAGTCACGGGATTTCAACGGCCGCCATTAGTTCGTCCGTTGCCTACCTCCTCGCGGCGCTGATCATGGCCCGCTTGTTCCTTGCGAGGGCAAGACTCTCTCCATCGGTCTTGGTGCCGAACTTCCGAGAAGCCTGCACCGTAGCGAAGCAAGCCCTTTGGCACCGATAGCGTGGAAGCCGGGAACTTTCGGTAGTTGGCGCTCCGCCTTGGAGATGTTGGCCAAGAAAATCCCGCACCGAACTGGAAAAATGAAGAGCCCATCCAGACTGCACGTCTGTCGTTAGCCGTTTGTCAGCGGCGCTGCTAAAATCCCAATAAGGGCAAGATGAAATTCCCCACCCCTAGAACATCTAAGGCATCTCATGACTTGTCGGTCATGGAGGTGCCTCATGTTAAGGAGTGGGGAAATCTTGGATTTACGGGAGATGTTCGAGCAAGGGCTCTCATCACGGAGATCGCCCGCCGGACCGGACGAGACCGCAAAATGGTTCGCAAGTGGATCAACACCCAGGGCCCGCCGGGGCCGCGCAAACGCCAGGTTGTCAGCATTCTGGACCCATACAAGCAGTTCACTCTGGTCATTTGCTCATAGTTGGTCAGGTCACGCTCCTCTACATTCCCCGGGCCTATTCTGTTGTGAAGAACCAGGACGGGCAACAGGACCTCCGAAGGTACTTGAGCCCATCCTGGAAGCTGACTTCTACGAAGGCTCTTACGCCTATGTCCTGGCGAATGCCGCTGACCGTTTTTACACCATTTCCAGGGACAGGACTGCGCAATTCAGAGTCAGGTGCACCGTTGCCCCCAAATCTTTCCGAGCGCTGACAGTTCTAGGAGTTGGATAGCCTCGCTCCTACTCCCACTGCCACCATAATCCCCAAAATCCCCCCCCAAACTCCGGTGCCATTTAAGGCCAAGTTGGTGCCCGCAATCACTCCCTGAAACAAGAATACTAGACTACTCAGCGCTCCTGCAAACTCCAGGTCCTTCGTTATACTTCTTTGTGGAGACAGGAACAACGTTAGTGTCCGCCATGCCATATAGGCTACAACAATAAGAAGTCCCACAAACGATAGGAGCCCACCTTCAACCCAAACCTGTGCAAGCAAGTTGTGTGGCGAAGTGTATATGGGGTCAAGCGAAGCGTACTGGCCGTACCCTGCCCCGAGCCACCCATATCTCTCGATCAAGAGTCTGCTATACTTTAGCGACTCAAGTCGCTGCTCTAACGAGACATCGGACCCGTCGACAGTGGAGGACGTCAATGATGAGTTGGGTTGTGCTCCCTGAGTGGGTCGTGTTGCCTGAGAGGCTTGCTCTGTCCGAGTGCGCTGTATTGGTTGGGCGGACGGACTGGATGTTGGCGTCTGGCCGAGATTGGATGGGCCGGGATTCTCGATAGAGGGTGTGCCACCCTCTGGCACCACTTGGGATCTCGGCGGTGTTTGAGATCCTGAAAAGGTGTTACTAGTAGCGGTGTGCTCCAAAACCATACGATTGACTGCTGTAGCCAAGCTACCGTAAACACTGCGTCCGGCCGGGCTGAGTACGACCCCAAGAATTACGAGGAGTAATGTAATTGGTAGGCCAGGCCGATTCCTTTGCCGGAAAGTATATATTATCAGGCCTGCCAGCCACAGGATGGAAACAATGATTGCCGATCTGGAGAACATCAGCAGCAGGGTTATCACACCTAGCGCTGCCACAGTCCCGGAAATGGCTCGGCCCAAATTCGACACACCTGTGAGCGTTGCCAGCACTGTTAGCGCCGGACACACAACCATTACAAAATCGACCATGTGTGTCGAGTTCCCAAACGTAGCTACCCCAAAATCCCCCTTGAAATTGAGGTTCATTTTCAGAGACAACAAAGCAGCCACACTTGTCGGAACACCAAATGCCTGGACGATTGCGACCATCCCACAAAGTAGCGGAAGAAGTGCACCCAGCCCTACCAGAAGAAGAATTCGGGCCGAATTGTCAGTTTGGTGCACAAGAGATCGGACAGCGAAAAAAATGGCTACCGGTAGTGCCACAGACATCAGGGCGTTAGCCGCTGCCTTTGATGGGGAACCGGAAGCGACGGAAGATACTAACGCACCAGCCAACATCAGAATCCCGCCACATCGCAGAGGGATTGGCACAGCGTTCAAGACCTTACGGAGTGCACCTGACCTCAGGAGGAGAGCCATAACAACGGTGACAGTCACGACCTCGGGAAGCAGTACTACCATGAATGGATGCTGGGGCACTCTGAGAATCAGGTCTCGCCAGATTCGGGGGAACCAACTGTTACTGAGCGGGAGATAGCTGGCGATGCCCAAAACGATAGCCGAAACCCGCGTGGCCTTGGTGGCCGCTTCAGATGCCAGGGCCAGGCTAAGAAAAAGCACAGGACCGTAGAGCGCGATTTCAGACAAATGCACTGGTTTTACCGCCGCCACTACGGCGATGGCTACGACCCAAACTGCGATCAAGCTGCCCAGCCGCCAGTCTCGCCAGGATCCTGAAGTCGGCCCCGGCCATGTTACCAGTTTTTCGTCGTTCCCCACAGACATTACAAAGACACCCCCCTTGTAGTGAGATGTTTGCGTCGACAAGCGCTTTTAACGCAATCGATGTTGCAAACCAGGTGTGGTCCACTGTACTGGTCCCTGTTTAGCTCCTCGTCGGTCCCGCGGTCGTGAAGGCTACGTTCTGGGTACAATTCCTCTCCTGACCTTAGCGTTAACCATTACGGCCATGCACAGCCGCCTGAGCCATGCGGAGTTGCTCCTGCATCTTTGCCACCCAGCGCCGATGTCCGTGCTAACGTATTTTCGGCTCTTGGGCTACCCGGGGGCAGGTGCCGGCGATACTGCTGTGGCAGAACGGTGACGGCCATTGCATCCTCAAAGCCTGTCTCTTGCTGCCTCCCAGCGGTTCCGCGTATGTTGTGCTTAAAACATCATGACCGGATGAACTTGACCGCTTCTGACAGATGCCTCAACGGCAAACGTCGCAGCTGTGGTTGCCAGAATTTCGTCCAGCGCTATGGGCGAAGGCTTACCTTGGGTGAGCGCCGTCACCCAAGCCGCCACCTCCTCTTTGTGGCCCTTGTCCTGTTGCCCATTGCCCAGTTTGACTTGACGGCTGCCATAAACGGCACCGGTCCGAAAATCATCAATTACGGCTGAGCACCCTCCACCGAAGACCTCAAGACGCTCTTTGGGCAAAATGGGGCTTCCGGTACTGCTGTAAACGATCTGACCAACGGAACCGTCACCAAACCGAACCGTAACAGCAAGGTTGTCGTTACCAGGACCTCCGGGCACGGTGGCCGGCACCGCGAACACTTCGGTCGGTTCTCTGCCAACCAGATACTGCATCAGGTCGATAAAGTGGCACACCTCGCCGAGAACCCTGCCACCCCCCTCAGCTGGATCCTGTGTCCAGTGGTTTCCCGAAATCGCCCCGGCGTTAATTCGATAGTTCATGATCAGGGGGCCCTTACCGCTCATGTGCTTCCAGACTTCCCGCGCGATCGGGGCGAAGCGCCGGTTGAAGCCGACCATTAAACTGCGTCCGTCATGCCGGGCTGCTTCAGCGATACGACGAAGTTCATCCGAATTGAGCGCGAGAGGCTTTTCGACAAAGACGGCCTTTCCCGCCTCCAGCGCGGCGAGAACTGTCTCCGCGTGCAAGTTGTGGCGGGTCGCGATCATAACCGCATCGACCTCACCGTCTCTGAGCACCTCTTCCACGTCGGTCGTGGCGTAGCGGGCACCCACCTTCCGTGCTACCTGGGTGCAACTGATGCCGGTGGCGGTGACCACAGCCTGAACACTAGCGTTGGGGATGGCGCTCAGCGCAGGGATCAGAACGGACCGGGCAAAATCCCCGGCGCCCACAATGGCAACGCGCAAGTTCCCCGCCCGCCCGGCCTTGAGCGGTTGGATTTCCACGCGTCGCTTGAGATCGGTCTGCTCAGGATACTGGAGCAGAACCCCCAGAGTGTTCCCGCCACCTTTGGCTGTGATAAGGGCGTAGGCCTCCTTCGCTTGAGTGATTGGGAACCGGTGCGTGACAAGATCTCCGATCTTGACACTCCCTGCCTGTACCAGCTCCAAGAAGCTCTCCATGTTGCGCTGTTCCGTCCAGCGAACATACCCAAACGGGTAGTCTATACCTTTCTCTTCGTACTGCCGGTCATACCGGCCCGGCCCGTACGAACGCGACAGCCGAAGCTCCAACTCCTTGTCGTAGAACGGGCGCCGCGGCACGTCCATTCCGACAGCACCGACGACGACGACAATGCCCTTGTCCCGACACAACTCCCCGGCCAGTGCCACCGGGTCATTTGACTTGGTGGCAGCGGTGATAAGTACCTTGTCCACCCCACGGCCGTGAGTCCACGACATGACCTTCGACACGAGGCTATCGTCCGAACGACTGAGAGCGAGTCCAGCGCCGGACTTGGCGGCCAGTTCGACCTTCGCCGGATCGAGGTCAATTCCAACCACCTTGCAACCCGCCGCCCTGAGAATCTGAACGGACAGCTGACCCAGGAGTCCCAGGCCGATCACGCAAACGCACTCACCCAGACTGACTTCCGCAACCCGCACACCCTGCATGGCGATGGCCCCTAGCGTGACGAAAGCCGCATCCGCAGAGGCAACACCGTCAGGAATTCGGACGCAAAGGTTCTTCGGGACAGAGACGTATTCTGCATGAGACGCGTATCCTTGGCCAGCGCACGCCACCCGGTCACCAATGGCCCACCCAGAGACTCCGTCGCCAACCGCTACGACGGTACCGGCACAGCTGTAGCCCAAGGGGACCGGCGTCTCCAGCTTCGCCATGGCCTTGGTGAATGTGGCCCGTAGCCCTTCTTGCTTCAACTTGACAAGGACCTTGCGCACTTGGTCCGGACGGTCCTTGGCCTTTCCAAGAAGGCTTTTCCTGCCGAGCTCGATCACCATTCGCTCCGTTCCCGGGCTGATGAGACTGTGCTCAACCTTTACAAGCAAGCCGCCGGGGCGCACGGAAGGGACTGGTACTTCTTCTATGCACAATTCACCAGTGCGCATTTTCTGAATAACTTGCTTCAACCTAAATCATCCCCTGTGCTCTGAGTTCTCTGACCATGCGTTCAACCCCCATCTGGAAACTCAGGGGACGGTAACCAAAGTCACGAGTTGCCTCCGCATAGTCGAATGCCTTGTCCTCCGTGAGCCGGAGCAATTGCTCGACCTTAATGAACGGTCGCGGAACCAGGCGTTCATAGAGCCGAAAAGCTGCAATCACTGGCTGAATGGGGAAATGGACCTTCCAGACCCGCCGGTGCAACGCAGCGCTGGCATAGTCAATCAGAGCATCAAAAGTCAAGGGTTCACGGCCCGGAATATTATAGGCTCTCCCGACCGTCATCTTCGCAAAAGCGGCATCGACCACAGCCTTCGCCACATCGGAAACATGGACAGGCTGTTGGAGGCGCTGCCCATCACCTGGAACAGGCATAATCGGGAAACGCTTCAACAGCCGCAACAACCGGTAGATATTGCGGTCAGCGGCGCTCCCATAGATCATGGTAGGACGAAGAATTGTCCAATCCAAGCCGCTCGCCATGATGGAGTCTTCTGCCGCCAGCCTCACGAGTTTCGTCCGGGCAGGGAGCTTGGTGAACAACGCCGTCGTACTCACAAAAACAGCTCTGCGAATGCCTGCCTCCTTGGCCGCTGCAATAAAGTTCTCTGCATGACCAAACCCTAGGGAGGCGACATTCAACAGCACCTGGCACCCCTTCATCGCCCCCGTCAAGGCAGGCAGATCTTCGAAGGTGGCGATCGAGGTCTCCGCCCCCAGCCGCTTCAGGAACTCGCCTTTGGCAGGATTTCGAATAACGGCCCGGAAAGGCAGGCCGCGTTCAGCAAGAAGAGCGCAGACATAGCTGCCGGTGAATCCTGTAGCGCCTGTGACGACAATCATCGGAGGGCCTCCTGTGCGCAGGCCTGCTCCAGTACCGCCAGATACCGACGTGCCAGTTGTTTCCGATCATAGTGCTCCATGACAAAGGCTCGCCCTTTGGCTCCGAGTTCGGCCCTAAGAGTGGCATCCCGCTGGAGAGACCGAATGGCGGCGGCGATGCCGTCGGAGTCTTCGGGAGGCACCACAATCGCGCCGCCGCTGTCCCGCAGGATGTTGGCTGCTTCGCCGGCCACGCTCGCCACGATAGGCCTGCCGGATGCCATAATCTCAAACATCTTCGACGGAATAAACGTTTCAAACAGTTGGATGTTGCGCAGTGGCACCAGGCATACATCGGCTGTGGCATAGACTTCGGGCATTCGCTGTTTTGGCTGGGACGGTACAAACGTTACGTTCGTCAGCGCTTGACTCTGTACTCGGTGAATAAGGTCGTCTTTGGCCGCCCCATCCCCGACAAAGAGGAAATGCACGTCGGGCATGACCTTCGCCACATCAATCAGAACATGCAGGGCGTGCGAAACGCCATGGGCTCCGGCATACTGGACGACAAATTCGTCCTTGAGGCCCAGTTCAGCCCGAAAATCCGTCTGTATGGGCATTGGTATATACCGTTGAGGGTCAACACCATTCGTTATGACAACCACTTTATCCGCTGGTAGCCCCCGCGCGACCAGTGCGTCCTTGAACGCATGGGTTACGACCACGACTCGGGCAGCCCGCCGGTAGAGGAACATCTCAAGCTTTTCGAGAAGGCGGACGGGAAGGCTTCCTTCCTTAAGCATGCCCAGCGCCACAATCGCGGCCGGCCAAAGGTCCCGCACCTCAAACACAAACGGCACTTTGAACCAACGGCTCATGAACCACCCAGCCAGCCCCGAGAACAAGGTTGGTGAGCTTGTCACCACAACATCCGGCCGGGTCACCCTACCCAGCCCTTGCAAGACGGCCATGATGGTAAAGAACAAGTGCGACAGAGTCTTCTTCACAAAGCCCTTGTTCGGAGTCGCATAGGTCCAGACCCGATGTACAGTAACCCCGTCAACAACTTCTCGCATGTATCGTCGGCCACGGTAGGACTCTGGCACGACGCCCGTTGGATGGTTGGGGAAACAGGTGACAACCGAAACGTCATGTCCAGCCGCCTTCCACGCCTGAACCGTTTCCATGCCACGAGCCGATGGCGCCCCAGGCTCGGGCGGGAAGTAGTGGCAAACGTAGAGGATGTGCAAGAGTTGTTACCCTCCTATTCCGCTGACGGTCACTCCAGCCTCGCTCACTTGAACGCTTACCTCTCCTTGTTCCGTAAACAGGTGAACGAGACCGGAATCGGTGACACCAACGCTGGGAGGCCTGAGGCCTGGACACATAGCGAAAGCGAACCAACGGTCATGTACTGGGGTCCACTCTAGAACGGGTGCGGGTATCAGCACACCGAAGCGGGGGCTGTACCAACCCGGACCGGGACCCTGGCTCCGTGAAACGATTCGGAGGGAATTCTCTGCCGCCGCGGCGGTCAAGTGCCCGGCAGGACCCTTCACGGTAATTCCCGACGTAAGCATGCGCAGGTCGTGACCAGGGGCTAGCGTAAGCCTTGCCCGGGGAGACAGCCCGCTGCGTGACAGCCAGTCCACCAGGAGTAAGCCGTCTGGCCAAGCGACTAGCCAGCGGCGGTGCATGATTCGGCGATCGGTGCCGAAACGCATCTCGCCCATGAACCATACAAATTCGCCAGATGTTCC
>Ga0334722_10004850_pt1 | contig 13817 bp, 14 predicted proteins | sample C3_bottom_MG_FD_207210 | JGI IMG/M metagenome (GOLD analysis project Ga0334722, IMG submission 207210) | Sediment microbial communities from Yellowstone Lake, YNP, Wyoming, USA - C3_bottom | ecosystem: Environmental > Aquatic > Freshwater > Lake > Sediment | place: USA: Wyoming | collected...
CGCCCCGACCGGATTGGTCAGCACGCCCAGGTCGAACCCGGGCGGCGGCGTCGCCGGCACCAGGGCCGAGGGAACGCCCCGGCCGGTGATCTCGGTGCGCAGCAGGTCCCAGGTCAGGTTGTTGCGGAACAGGGTGAACGCCATGGTCAGCCCGACGGTCGTGCCGATCTGCCGGAACAGCGTCAGGTCGCTCGTGGCCGCGCCCAGCTCGTGGAACGGCACGGCGTTCTGGACGACGATCGTGAACACCGCGAACGTCGGCCCGACCCCCAGGCCGGCCACGAACATCCACGCCCAGAGCATCGGGTCGCTGGTGTCGAGGCGCAGCTGCGTCATCAGCCCGAGGCCGACGCCGAGGAAGACCATGCCCACGAGCAGGATCGTCTTGTAGCGGCCGGTCCGGGCGACGAGCTGGCCCGACAGGATCGAGGAGAAGATCAGGCCGATGAGGAACGGCAGCAGCTTGTAGCCGGACTCGGTGGCCGAGGCGCCCTCGACGACCTGGTAGTAGAGCGGCAGGAAGATGATCGCTGCCCCGAACCCGAAGGTGGCCAGGAAGATGGCGACCATCGATGCGCTGAACGTCCGGCTCTGGAACAGGTGCAGCGGGATGATCGGCTCCTCTGTCCGGGCCTCGATGAGGACGAACGACACCAGGAGCGCGACGCCGAGGGCGAACAGGCCCCAGATCCACGGGTTGCCCCAGTTGCCGTCCTCGGCGATCGTGAGCGCGACGAGGAACGGCACCAGCCCGCCGACGAGGGTTGCCGTCCCCAGATAGTCGATCTTCGGCCGGGCCCCTTCCTTCTTGATGTTCGGCAGCAGGCGCGCGATCACGAACAAGGCCACGATGCCGATCGGGACGTTGACGTAGAAGATGGCGTGCCAGCTGATGGTGTCGGTCAGGAAGCCGCCCAGCCCCGGTCCGAGCAGGAACGCGACGCCGAACACGGCGCCGAACAGGCCCTGGTACTTGCCCCGCTCGGCCGGCGTGAACAGGTCGCCGATCACGGCCAGCGCGATCGGGAACAAGGCGCCCGCGCCGAGGCCTTGAACGCCCCGGAACAGGATCAGCTGCCACATGGTCTGGCTCAGGCCGGAGAGCGCCGAGCCCGCGATGAACAGCCCGATGCCGAACATCAGCATCGGCCGGCGGCCGTAGAGGTCGGACAGCTTCCCGTAGATCGGCACGCTCACGGTGCTGGTCAGCAGGTAGGCGGTGACGACCCAGGTGTAGTAGTCGGCGCCGTTGAGGTCGCCGACGATCCTGGGCAGGACCGGCCCGACGATCGTCTGGTCGAGCGCACCCAGGAACATCGCCAGCAGGATCGCGGCGAGGATCTCGAACTTGGTGCGGCGCGGCAGGCCGAGCGCCGGGTCGTGGGCGAGGTCCGGCATCTCCGGCTCGTCGAACAGCATGGGTTCCAAGTGATTGCTTTCCTTTCGCGTGCAGGCGGGCGCCTGCGGGCGTGGGGTGGGACGCCTGCCCCCTCAGGGGGCGGGATGGGCAGGGTGGTGCGGAGTACTTGGGTTGGCGTGGGCGGTGGCCCCGCAGCCCTCGTCGCCGGCCATCTCCTCGGTGAGCGCGGCCCCGATGTCGCACACCGCGGCCGAGAGCCGTTCCAGCTGCGTTGCGTCGAGGCGGGCGAGCGCCCGGATCATGACCTGGCTCTTGACCAGCTCCACCTCGTCCACGAGGTCGAGGCCAGCCTGGGTGGGGCGGACGAGGACGATCCGACGGTCGTCGGGCACGCGCACGCGCTCGACGAGCCCGCGCTCCTCCATGCGGTCGATGATCCCGGTCGCGTTGGACATCGACGCGCCGAGGATGTCCGCAACGCGGCCCATGGGCATCGCCTCGTTGTGTCGGAGCAGCGTCAGGACGTGGAAGTGCGTCATGCTGATGCCAAGCCGCACGAGGCGCTGCGAGCCCGCACATCGGAGCGACCCGACGGCCACCGCGAGGTCGGCGAGCACCGACTCCGCTGCGTGCCGGCGGTCGGCCGAGAGTTCGGATTCGACAGTTGTTTGCATCACATGAAGTATTTACCCGACGCGAATAGTTCTGTCAACATCAAGGGCCGCCGTGCCGAGGAGGAACAAGCATGCGCTTCGCGCTGATGATCGAACCCCAGCAGGGCCTGACCTATGCGGAGCAGCTGGCGATCGCCAGGCGCGCGGAGTCGCTCGGCTTCGAGACGCTCTTCCGCTCGGACCACTACGAGAGCTTCCCCGGCGCTGCGGGCAACCCGACCACCGACGCCTGGGCCGTGCTGGCCGGGCTCGCCCGCGAGACGTCGACCATCCGGCTGGGCTCGCTGGTCTCGCCGGCCATCTTCCGGACGCCCGGCAACCTGGCCAAGGTCGTCGCCACGGTCGACGAGATGGCCGGCGGCCGGATCGAGGTCGGCGTCGGGGCCGGCTGGCACGCGCACGAGCACGAGGCGCACGGCTTCCCGTTCCCGCCGATGGAGGAGCGGGCGGAGCGGCTCGAGGAGACGCTCGAGATCCTCCACGGGCTGTGGGAGGGGCCGGACGGCTGGTCCTTCGAGGGCCTCCACTACACCGTGAAGGACGCCTGCTTCCGGCCCAAGCCGGGCTCGCTCCCGGCCCGCAATGGCGGGCGCCCCAACATCATCACCGGCGGCACAGGGACCCCGCGCGGCTACCGCATCGCCGCCCGGTACGCCGACGAGTTCAACCTCTCGTCCTCGAGCCCCGACGAGGCCCAGCTCAAGTTCGCCCGGGTTGACGAGGCGTGCCGGGCGATCGGCCGCGACCCGGCGACGCTGACGCACTCGGTGATGGCGGGCGTGCTCATCGGGCGCGACGCGGCGGAGCTCGAGCGGCGGACCGCGAATCTCGCCGAGGCCTTCGGCGGTGCCGACGAGGAGTTCAGCGGGTGGATCGAGCAGCGGGCGCCCCGCTGGGTCTACGGCACACTCGACGAGGCGCGGGCGGCCGTCGAGCGGTTCGAGGCGACGGGCGCCGCGCGCCTCATGCTCCAGGACTTTCTGCCCCGCGACTTGGAGATGATCGACCTGATGGCGGAGGCGCTCTTCTGATGGCCGCGACCGATCCCAGCTCGGATCCCGGAGACCTGCTCGACGAGGAGGCCCGCCTCACCCTTCCTTCGCTCAGCGAGGCCGACGCGATCGCCATCGGGAAGCTGCTCCTGGCCCGCGCCGAGGCGCGCGCCCTCGCGGTCACGGTCGAGGTGCGGCGGGTCGGACGCGTGGTCTTCCGCGCCGCCCTGCCGGGGACGTCCCCCGACAACGACGCGTGGATCGCGGGCAAGGCGGCCACCGTCGAGCGGTTCGGCCACTCGACGTGGCTGGTGCGCCAGCGGTACCTCGCCCAGGGCACCACGTTCGAGGCGGCGACGGGCTTGGGACGGCCGGCCTACGCCGCCCACGGCGGGGGATACCCGCTCGCCGTCCGCGGGACCGGCGTCGTGGGCGCGGCGCTCGTGTCGGGGCTGCCGCAGGAGCAGGACCACGCGCTCATCGTCGAGGTCCTCGAGGCCTATCTGGCTGGCGAGCGGCCGTAAGCGCCAGGGTGGGGACCGGTCACGCGGGGGCGTCGGCCGCCTCCGCAGCCCGCAGGTAGCGCTGGTCGTCGCGGCGGATCGGGTCCGGATTCGTCCCGCGCGATGCGGCGATGGCCAGCGTCAGCAGCTGGAGCGGTGCAGCGGCGCCCAGCAGCGCGCTCGCCTCGTTCGGCATGTCGGGCTGGTCCGGCACGACGATCCGCCCGCCCGGGGTCAGGGAGTCCGGGATCAGCCGCGCGGCCGTCTCGCCCAGGATCGCGCCGGGCCGCATGCCCACCACAGCGGCCGCCGCGAGCGCCTGGCGTGCCCGGGCCGAACGCCGCTCGAACGCGCCGCGCTCGAGGGCCAGCAGGACCAGCGACGTGTCCGGGCCGGTTGCCGGCAGGTGCCCGTGCAGGAAGGTCTCCAGGTTCCGGTAGGTCGCGGGGAGCCAGGCGGCCTCCTCCACCTTGAGGGCGAGCTCGCGGGCCGTGGTCCGGTCGGCCCCTGAGGCGATGACGACGAGCTGGCGGGCCCGAGCGACCGCGTTGCCCATCGGCGCGTGATGACCCCATGCGGCTTGGAGGCCGGTGGCGATGCGCCGACGGAGCTGCGATGGATCCGGGGCGGGGCCGCCGATGAGGCCCGAGGTGACGCATGCCGCGGCCAGCGGCGAGACGTAGCCGACGGTGTGGCACCAGCTGCGGTCCATCTCCACGGTTGCGAGCACCACGTCGCAGCCCTGTGCGGCCGGTGAGTGCGCGCTGGCGGTGATCAGCGCGGTCCGTGCGCCCCGTTCGCGGGCTGCAGCGAGGGCGGCGATCGTGGCGCCCGTTCCGCCCTCGTGGCTGACGCCGATCACCAGGCCGTGCGGCGGGTCGCAGGACAGCTCGAACGCCTGGGCGGACTGCGGGCCCGGGGCGGGCAGTCCAGCGCCGGCGCACGCCTCGCGGAGGATCGCAGCGGCGGCGCGAGCGGCGTGCTCTGACGTGCCGCAGCCGGTGATGACCACGGGCTCGCCCCGCCCGAGGGTCTCGCGGACGACTGCGGCCAGGGCGGCCGCCGAGCCGTCTGCGAGCAGCCGCTTGCCGATGCGCTCGACCAGCGCGGGCTCGGCCGCGATCATCTCCGCCATCGCCCACGGCGGGGCGTCCCGGAGCTCCGGCATCGGGAGGTAGTCCCACGGGTCCGGGGCGGCGGGGAGGGGAGCTTCGGGATCGAAGTCGCCGAGAGTGGACCGCAGATCGCTCATCGGGGGATGGTAGTCGGGCGGTCCAGCCGGGGTCGAGGGGCGTCTCCTCGCGTGCGACTCCGGGATGCGCGGCGCCGCCGGCAGGACAGACGCCCGACCTGGCACGGCGCGGCGGTGGCTGCCGGGTGGGGCCCAACGCCATGCCCCTCGCACCTCAGTGCCACCTCGCCGCATCGCCCGCGGCGGTGCTAACGGCCGAACCGAGCCGTCGCACCGCGGACGGCGGTGCGAGCGAACAGATCGCGCGGTGGTCGTCTCCGAGCGCTGCGTAGCACCGCGCGGAGCGGTGTTGCGACGGCACGCGGCCGCTGCGCGCTCAGTCCTCGGACGCGGGTGCCGGGCCGGGCCCGCGCCTGAACGGCGGCGTCGGGGGCTTCGGCAGGCGGCCGATCCGCCGCACCGGCCAGTAGCGGAACCACGCCCGCCCCACGAGTGCCTCAACCCGCACCGGGCCATAGGTGCGCGAGTCGATGGCGGTCCCGCTGCCGGCGGCGGCGAGCGAGTCATCGTCGGCGTCGGAGAGCAGCCAGGCCTCGTCGTCGGCCAGGCGGAGCCACGCCCCGGCGAATGGGATCCAGTCGCCGGGGCGGCCGGCCACCCGCTTGATGGCGAGCTCGCCGGAGCCGGGCTCGCGGAACACCACGACGATCCCGCGCCGCGGCCAGCGACCCACGGAGGGATCCACGAGCAGCCAGTCACCGGCCTGGATCGAGGGCGTCATCGACGCCTCGGCCACGGCCACGCGCCAGGGACCGCCGAGACGGCCGTGCAGCCCGCGGAGCCCGAGCGGACCGCCCGATCCTGGACGCCAGGCCCCCCGGACGCGACGAGGCCCCGTCACGGTCATCTCGACGGGGCCTCGTCCACTTCGCGTGCTGCGGGCGCGGGTCAGCCGGGGCGGCCGGCGACGCGGGTCTTGCCGAGACCGCCGGTGGCCTTCCACGCCGCGTCGACCTGGTCGATCAGCTCGAGGAGCTTCTTGGCATCGTCGAGGTTCGTCGAGGCCTTGACCTTGGAGGTCTGCTTGTTGGCGTCCCAGAACAGCTGGTGGAGGTTGGGGACGGTCTCGAGGTGCTCGGGCTTGAAGTAGTCGTGCCACAGGACGTCGAGGTGGTGCTTCACCAGGTCGGCCTGGCGCTCCTTGATGATCAGCGCGCGGGCCCGGAAGGTCGCGTCCTCGCTGGCGTTGTACTTCTCGATGATCCGGTAGCAGGACTCGGCCTCGATGCGGGCCTGCTCCGGGTCATAGACCCCGCACGGCAGGTCGCAGTGGGCTCGGACGGTGGTCCTGGGGGCGAGAACACGATGGAGCATGGGGGCGACCTCCGGGGTGGCGCTCGCGTGAGCGACGCAGTGCGCCGGGTTTCGACGACGGTTGTGCCAAAAGTGTCGGCGCCGCGCGGCGGGGCTGTCAAACGGAGGGCGGGACGGAGCGACCTGGGCACGCGGCATGATGGTCTGCCGTGGGATCGCGAAGGGACCCGGCGAACCCGTGGCACAAGGCGATCGCCGGTCCTCCCCACGTTCGCAGCCAAGAGAGATCGACGTGGGCTGGACCGTGCTCGCGACAGGGGCGGTTATCTCGGTCCGCAGCTGCTGCAGATCGACCTTATCCCGCAGGCGCCCGACGAACGCGGCGGCGGCCCGCTCCGCATCGAACCGGGCTCGGTTGAAGCTTGCCTCCGCGCGGGCATTGCCGTAACGGTCCCAGAACGGGTCAAACACCCTCCGCCATCGCTGGCTCGACACTTCTCGTGGCGGGGCTCTTCCAGCCGATCAGGCAGCGATCAGCGAGCGTCGACCGACGGCCTACCATGGGCACGTGAGTCATCGCGGGATCGAGATCGAGCGCAAGTTCCGGCTTCGGGCAGCACCCGAGCCCGCGTCCCTGGCGGCACACGGAGCCGTGGCCAAGCGAATCGAGCAGGTCTACCTCCAGCCGGGCGCGGACACCCCTGCCGATGATCTGGCCCCCGAGGCCGAGCGCGTCCGGAGGATCGAGCTCGCGGACGGCAGCGTGGCCTACCGGCGGACGACGAAGCGCCAGGTCGGCGCCTTCAGCTTCGACGAGGCGGAGGATGCCATCAGCGAGGCTGACTGGACCGCCGCCCTCGCGCGCGCCGACCCCGATCGGCGGCCCGTCCGCAAGGTCCGCTACGTCGTCGCCCACGGCTCGCAGACGCTCGAGATCGACGTGTTCGAGGTGCCCGCCGACCTGGTGGTCGTGGAGGTGGAGCTGGCGTCCGAGGACGAGGCCGTGGCCCTGCCCGAGTGGCTTGGCGAGTGGCACGAGGTCACCGGTGATCCGCGGTACCTCAACGTGTCGCTGGCGCGTCGCGACGCCGAGGTGCCGCCGTACGATTGAGGCGTGCCTGCGCGGTCCGGCTACCGGAAGGAGTCGGCGCCCGTGACCCGCAGCGCGTAGCCCGTCGACCGCACGTTCCGGAGCCCCGGGTGCCCCGCCCCGATCAGCTTGGCGTTGAGGTGGGTCAGGTGGGTGCGCAGCAGGTCCGCGTCGGCATCGGAGCGCCCGGGCCAGACCGCCCGAAGCAGGGTCCTGTGGTCCACGACGTCGCCGCGACGGAGCGCGATCAGCACCAGCAGCTCGAACTCGGTGGGCGTCAGGACCAGGTGCTGCTCGCGGACGCTCGCCTGGCGCCGGCCCGGGTCCACCACCAGGCCGTCCGGAAGGGGACCGGACGGTGGTCCCGGGTTCGGCGTGCCGAGCCGGCGCAGCAGCGCCCGAAGTCGGGCGAGCAGCTCTGGTGGGCGGAACGCGGCGTTGACGACGTCGTCGGCACCCGCATCCAGAAGGGCGACGACGACGCGGTCATCCAGGTGCGCGGACAGCGCGAGGATGGGCACTTGGACACGGCCCAAGATCCGTGGGATCAGTTCCACGGCCGGCCCGTCGCCGAGCCGCTCGCCCACGATCACGAGGTCTGGCGCCTCGTCCGCAACCCGAGCGAGCGCCGACGCGCCGCGGTATGCGGTCACAGCCTCCATCCCCGCCTCGCCGAGGACGTGGACGATCTCGCCGACGCGGCTCGGGTCACCGTCTGCGACGAGCACACGGACGCGGGTATCCGCGATGCGGACGACGCCGCGCCACGCCCTGTCTCCCGGGCCTGAGGGACTCATGGGCGATTGGGGCCGATGGGCGCCGGGCGGGACCCCGAACTCGTCGGCATCGCTCGGCGTCCTCCTCGCTACGGCTGTTGCGGCGTCAGCAGAGCGTCGCCCTGGCGCGCAGCGTACCGGCCCGCGGGGGCCGCGGTCCATCCCGTCTGGCGGCGCGGTGTGGTTGCGCCAGCGTTGCGGACGTGGTCTGGTCCGTCACGGATCTGACTGCGGTCTGGCACCGCAACCCTGCTGCTTCGGACGGGTATGATCGCGGTGATGACCGATCGAGCGATCCCGAGCGCCGACGGGGCTGATGCTTGCCCGTTCGTCGCCTTCGACGACGACCGCGACGCCCGCTCCACGGCCCCCGACCATCGGCACCGCTGCTTCGCGGAGCCTGTGCCGGCACCGCGTGCCATTGCCCACCAGGAGGCGTACTGCCTCTCGCCTGCGTTTGCCGTCTGCCCGGCATTCCAGGACTGGGCGCGCCGCGAGGCTGCGGCCGCACGGCCTCCGGCTGCCGCCCCGGCTCCCGCAGCCAGGGCGCGTGACGACGACGCTTCGCGACCCGTCCCGATGGCGCCCCCGGCGCGCGAGCCTCGGCACGCGCCGCCCGGCGTCGCGCAACCGCTGCCGCCGCGCAAGTCGCCCTCGAGGGATTGGGCCGCGCCGCCGCCTTGGGTGGCGGAGGCTGACGGGACGGGCGAGGAGCAGCCTGCCAACGCCGCCCGGGGCGCGATCCCGGGCTGGACGGCGGGCGACGCCGACGTCGGCGGACCTGTCGATGCGCGGTCGCGCGGCACCGACGCCTGGGGCGAGGCGGCGCGCGGTCTGGCCGACAGCCCCGCTGCCCGACTCGCGGGTCCCGACCGGGAGATGCCGACGCCCGCCCGCCCGGCGGGCTCGTGGGCGACGGCCCCCGCGGTCGACGATGACGACGCTGACGATGACGGCGAGCCGGCCGACGCCGCCATCCCGCCCAGCCGCCCGCAGTCCGCCTGGAGCCAGCCGATCGCGTCGCGGCCCGCTCCCGGTCGCCCGGCGAGGAATCGCCCGGTGCCGCCGGCCCGGACGCCGTCGTCGCGCGATGGCGCGAAGCCGATGCCAGCGGACGCGAACGAGCTCTTCGGCCCCGCCTGGGAGCGACCGCGCCGGTACGAGGCGTATCCGACCCTCAAGACGAGGGTCGGCCTGCCGTCGCTCCACGGGGTCCCGCGCCTGGCGCTCGCGGCCGTCGCCCTGGTCATCGCGGCCGCGTTCCTGTTCTTCGTGGCCCCGATGATCTTGGGACTGGGCCAACACTCGACGCCGACCGGGTCGGGCCAGCCGTCCGCGGAGGTGTCGGCTGCGCCCACCGACACGCCGCTGCCCACGCTGGCGCCCGCACCCACCCCGTTCGTGTACACCGTCAAGTCGGGCGACAGCCTGAGCGCCATCGCGCAGCGGTTCGGGACCACGGTCAAGGCCCTGCTCAGCGCCAACCCTCAGATCAAGAACCAGAACTCGATCAAGATCGGCGACAAGATCACCATCCCGGCCCCGGCGGGATCGGGCGCGGTGACCGGCGCGTCGCCGTCGGTCGTCAGCGGGGCGTCGGCCGGCCCGTAGTCGCGGTCGCTGCCCGTCGCGGGCGAGAAGGGGCGACCGGCCTCAGCGGGTGCGCGGCGCGAGGTTGATCGAGGTGATCTTTCCCGCCTCGACGCGGAACTGGGCGTCGATCGCCTGGCTGGGCGCGCCCGGCCTCACCACGATGAGGTCCGCCTGGTAGGTGTTGCCCATGTCGCGGACCTCGCCCGGGACCATCTTGAGGCCCTTGTCGGCGCGCAGGAACCAGCCGCTCACCTGATCGAAGCCGCGCAGCGTCCGCGAGTTCTCGCCGACGTGCACGCGCATCTCGCAGCGCTCGTCCATCAGCGCGACCGCGCCGTTGACGTCGCCGCCGTTCAGCAGCTCGAAGAAGATCTCCATCGTGTCGGTGGCGCCCATGCCGGCGAGTGTACCGGGGCGGGCCGAACTGCGGTGCGCCGGTCGATGGCGTGTCCTGCGGGTGGTCCGGGTCGCCCTGGGCCGGATCTGGACCCGCACCTCCGTGACTGGCTACCGCATCGCCACTCGGCCGCGTGCCCGCCCGAGCAGCAGCGCCCCGTCGGGTTCGAGCAGCACCTGCGGCATCGCGGGCCGTCCGTTGTACGTCATGGCCATCGACGCGGCATAGGCGCCGCTGTCGGCGATCGCCACGAGGTCGCCCCGGCGCAGCGGCGGCAGGGCGTGGACGCCGAACGTGTCGGTTGCCTCGCACACCGGCCCGTCGACGCGGGCGAGGGACGCTGCGGGCGCACCGGCGGCTCCGGCCGCGGCGTCCGGTTCCACTCGCACGCCGAGCGACGTGAGCGCGGCCACGCGGTGGTACGAACCGTAGAGCATCGGCCGGACGAGCTCGGTCATGCCGGCGTCGATCACGACCACGCGGCCCCAGCCAGCCCGCTCGCGGACGTGCAGCACGCTCGCCACGATGATCCCTGCGCGCGCGACGAGGAACCGGCCTGGCTCCGTGGCCAGACGCGTCGGGCGCCGCCCGGCCGGGACTGCCGCCAGCAGCCGTGCGGCCTCCTCGGCGAAGCGTCCCGGCGACGGCACCGTCCCGGGAGCGCCGACCGGAAACCCGCCGCCCACGTCGAGCGTGTCCATGCCCGACCGACCGGCCGCCACCAGGGCGAACAGGGCGAGCCCGCGGCGCACGGCGTCGCGCCACGCGTCCACCGCGCCCAGCTGGGACCCCACGTGGAGGTGGATGCCGCGGATGCGGATCGGGCCGGCCTCGGGTGTCGCGGCCGCGGCGGCCGTCAGCTCCGTCTCGGTCATGCCGAACTTGCTCGACTCGTGGCCCACCGCAAGCCCGGCGTGCGTCTCGGGCGCGACGGCCGGATTGAGCCGGAGCAGGACGTCGAGCGGATCGCGCCCGCCACGGCCGAGACCCGCCCGTCCGGCCAGCGCCGCGAGCGCCTCGAGCTCGTCCGTGCTCTCGATCGCCACCCAGCGGAGCGGCACGCCGTCCGCCGCGGCCCGAGCGGCCGCCCGCAGGTCGGCGGCCGTCTTGCCGATCCCCTCGAGCGTGATTCGGTCGTTCGCGAACCCAGCGCGTCGGGCGACGGCCCACTCGCCCCGCGAGACGACGTTGGCGGCCAGGCCCATCGCCCCCAGCCGCTCGACCACGACGGGGACGTCGTTGGCCTTGAGGGAGAACGCGCGCAGCCAGGGGTCCGGAAAGGCCGCGAGCAGCTCCTCGGCAGCAGTTTCGAGCGCCGCGACCGCGGTCACACCCGCGGGCGTCCCGAAGCGCGCGGCCACCGCCCGAAGCTGGTCGGCGGAGGCGGGCAGCGCGGTGCCCGGGGCCACCCCGTCGGCCATGGCGTCGCCCACGGTCAGTCCTTGACGACCATGCCGATCACGGCCGTCAGGACGCCCAGCACGATCGACGCGATCACCGCGGTGCCGATCGCCTCGAGGGTGAGCCCGGACTTGGGCCAGCCGGCGATCGTGAACTCGACCTTGACCATGTTGTCGGCGACCCATGCCACGGCCATGAACATCGCGACGTTGATGACGATGCCGAACAGGCCCATCGTCAGGAGGTTGATCGGGAAGCTGAGCAGCTTCACGGCCGGCTTGACGAGCCCGTTGACCGCGCCGAACAGGGCCGCGATCACGACCAGGTGGACGATGTCGCCGTCGTACTTCACCTGCGGGAGCAGGACCGTCAGGATCGCGAACGCGATGGCCGTGACGGCGAGGCCGAGGACGATGCCCTTCATGCCGGTCCCTCCGAGCGGTGGACGACGCGCCGGCCGACGAGCGGCGACGTATGGCCCGATGATCGCAGACGCGCCCGCTGCGCACACCATGAAGCCCGCCAGCAGGAAGGTGCCGGCGGGCTTCGGTCGGAGGCGACCGCGCCTCAATAGGCGACGGTGCTGGACTCCTCGGTGATCCAGACCTGGGGGGCGCCGTCCACGCCGGCGCGCGTCATCGCCTCCGGGAGGGACGGGTCGGCGGCGAATGCCTGGGCGCCCGCGAGGGTCGCGAAGTCGTTGACGATGACGATGGAGTTCGGGTCCGCGATCGAGCGGGTGACGGTGTGACCGGTGGCGCCGTGCTTGCGCCGGACCTCGCCATGCTCGGTGAAGACGCTGAACCACGTGTCGTAGTCGGCGACGCGGTGCTGGACGATCACCTTGGCCATCTCGGGACGCTCCTTGTGCTCGGCTCCACTCCCGGCTTCGCGCCGGTGGTTAGGGACCGAACTATATAGTTAGGCGACCAATTGTCAAGACCCTAAATATGGGCTACATTCGCGGCATGGCCAACGTGACCATCGCCGACGACTTCTACGAGCAGACCCCTGAGGCTAACCGGCTCGCCACCGAGGCCGTCATGAACACGATCCGCACGGCGGACCTGCTGTTCGACCACATCGACCGGCTCCTGCGCCCGCTCGGGGTAAGCTCGGCCGGGGGCCTCGTGCTGGGCCAGTTGCGCGACCACGGCGCGATGTCGCCCTCGGAGCTCGGGGCGCGGCTCATCGTGACCCGCGCCACCGTGACCGGCGTTGTCGACTCGCTCGAGCGCCGCGGCTACGTGCAGCGGTCACCCAACCCGGGTGACCGGCGGGGGATCATCGTGGACCTGACACCCGCCGGGCTGGAGGTGGTCGCGCAGGTCCGGACGCTGATCCACCAGCACGAGCGCGACTGGATGCGCGTCCTCTCGGATGACGAGCTGACGGCCTACATCTCGCTCCTGCATCGCATTCAGGACAGCGTCTCGGCAGCGGAATAGCCCGGCCGCCGCCGCCCGGCTAGACTCCCGGCGATCAGCCGACCGCCGCCCGGAGACCTCGTGACCGCCTTCGACGATCTTGCCGCGCGCTTCCTCGACGACCTGTTCGCCGCCGACCCCGTCACGGCCACGATGACGGGCGACCACCGCTTCGACGGCCGCTGGCCCGACACCTCCGACCGTGGGCGGCTCGACCGCCTTGTGCTCTACGAGCGCTGGTCGAGCGCGTTCGCGGCACTGGACCCCGCCTCGCTCAGCCCCGACGAGGCCATCGACCGCGACCTCGTCCTGGGCGAGCTGGCCCGCTACCGCTTCTCCGAGGCGGAACTGCGCGAGGACGCCTGGGATCCGCTGGGCTGGGTGTACCTCATCGGCGCCGGCCTGCACTCGCTGATCTCGCGCGACTTCGCGCCGCTGGCAGTGCGGCTCGACGCGGTGACGTCGCGGCTCGAGGGCGTGCCCCGGATCATCTCGGATGCGCAGGCAGTGCTCGGCACGCACCCGTCGCGCCCAGTCTCGCGGCTGCACGCGCGAATCGCCGGGGAGCGGATGGCCGGGGTCACGGCACTCGGCGACGAGGCGGTCGGGCTGGCGAGGGCAGCCGGCGACGAGGCGGCGGCGATCCTGCCGCGGCTGCTGGCGGCGAACGAGGCCGTCAAGGCAGTCCTCGATGGGATTGGCCGCCACCTTCGAACCGAGGTGGCGACGCAGGCGTCGGGTCCCGCCGAGCTGGGCCGTGACCTGTTCGCCGCGAAGCTGCGCTACACGCTGGCCGACCCGGACGTGACGCCCGAGGCGATCCTCGCTCGGGCGGAGCGCGAGTATGCCGCGGTGCGCTCGGAGATGATCCGTATTGCGCGCGATGTCTGGCCGCGGTGGTGCGGCGACCGGGCGGTGCCCGCGGACGACGGCGAACTGGTCCGCGCCGTGCTCGACGCGATCGCGCTCGAGCACCCGCGCGCCGAGGACCTGGTGGAGGTGTGCCGAGGTCTGGTCGCGGACATCGAGGCGTTCTGCCGCGAGCACGCCGTCATCGGCCTGCCGTCCGCGCCGCTCGAGGTCCAGTGGACGCCCGAG
>Ga0334722_10004851_pt1 | contig 13816 bp, 23 predicted proteins | sample C3_bottom_MG_FD_207210 | JGI IMG/M metagenome (GOLD analysis project Ga0334722, IMG submission 207210) | Sediment microbial communities from Yellowstone Lake, YNP, Wyoming, USA - C3_bottom | ecosystem: Environmental > Aquatic > Freshwater > Lake > Sediment | place: USA: Wyoming | collected...
GACAAAGCTTGTTACAAACAGTGTTCCAATCGCTACTTTTTGAAGTGTTCTCATTTTTTATCTTTTACATTAATAACTCTAATCGGACAAAAGGCCACGATTACTTACGTTGCTGTCCTTACGATCTCTTACACCGAAGGGAACACCTTTATTTCATAAGAAGAAGGTGTCAGACCTTTTTCACCGAATCCTTGGTAATCTCCCACGTTTCTCCATACTCAGGGACAATGGCGTTACCACCAAGATAGTCGTGGATGCGCTGGGCGAGAAATCGTTCGGCAGCGGGCTCGCCATGAGCAGTAAAGATGATCTTTGGACGCTTCTCTTTGAGCGCCGCCTCGGCAAACTGCATCAACTGATCGCGATCGGCGTGTGCTGACCAACCCTCCAATTTTTCTATGGTCGCCTTTATTTTTACGTCAGCCCCGGCGATACGCACACTTGATGCACCCTCCATCATGCGACGACCGGGCGTCCCTGGTGCCTGATACCCGACCATAAAGAGTGTGGTGGCTGGGTCGGGCAGATACCGTGTCTCCCAACCGCCTATTCTGCCGCCATGACTCATCCCTGCACCTGCGATAATAATCTTCGGGTTCGGCGACTTTTCGATTGATCTCGAGTCTTCGCGTGAGAGTGTCTTTGTGAGGAACGGAAATTCAAAAATACTCCCTTCCCTCTTCATTTCATCTTCAGTCTCTGGTTTGAAATACGTCATACCCCATTTTTCATAAACCTCGGTCACGTGTATCGCGAGCGGAGAATCGAGAAAGACAGGAATCTTCGGAAGTGAGCCGTCTGCAAAGAAATTAGAGAGTTCGTAGAGCATCAGTTGGGTTCGCTCCATTGAAAAAGCGGGGATGAGAATGGCGCCACCGCGTTTGACGGCAGATTGCAGTCGCTCCTTGAGCAAGAGGTTACGATCATCTTTCCCATGTAATTTGTCGCCATAGGTGCTCTCCATCACGAGAGCATCAGCATCGGGTATCGGCTCCCAGTCAGGTAAGAGTGGCGAGGGCGAATTACCGATGTCGCCCGTAAGTGCGATACTCGTTCCTTCGCCATCTCTAATCCGCACACTCGCCGAGCCAAGGATATGGCCCGTGTTGCGCAAGTAGGCAGAGAGTCCTGGTGCGATTTCTTTTTCAGTATGATAGTCGAGCGTCTCGACGAGAGCGAATGCTCCTTCAACATCATTTGCGTCATAGAGAGGTTGGCGTCCAAGACGTGCCGCTTCTTCAGCGAGAATGTGCGAAGAGTCGAGCAAGATGAGGGCCGCGAGGTCCCGCGTCGCGGGCGTCATAAATATTTTGCCTTTAAAGCCGTCTCGCACCAGCTTGGGGATGCGGCCAACGTGGTCGAGATGCGCGTGAGTCACCACAAGTGCATCAATCGTTGTCACGTCATACGGGAATGGTCCATAGACCTCTTCAACAGCGAAGTCATTCCCTTGCTCGATGCCACAGTCCACAAGCACTTTTCCTTTCTCGCCTTCAATTAAAAAGTTAGAGCCGGTGACCTTCCCTGCTCCACCATAAAAACTTAATCGTAATGACATACGAGCACTTTATCACAATACAGTCCCTCGACTTCGCTCGGGACGCAAAAATCCCGTCTCAACAGAGACGGGATTTTTGCGGGGCTGTCCTCTTAAGCAACTTTGTTCTTGCTACGTGGGATAAGCAACGGTGGCTCTCGGATCTCCTTGCGGAATTCACCAAGCGAACCTTAATGCAGAATTTCCCCAATGATTAGCAAGTTGCGTTTTTAAGAACAGCTCCACGTATAACTATACACCCCGTGTCAACTGACACGGTGGAAAACTCAAAAGCCCCGCGTATTGCGGGGCTTTTTTAGTTTTTCTATCCGAGGATATTTTTCATATCCACGTCGTAGAGTATCGCTTCGTGCGGTACGCGATATGCAATAATTTCTTCAGGTTTGAACCAGTGCGGTATCTCTTTCTCCGCCTCGGGGACCGTACCGGACGCATGAATAAGATTACGGATAGCTCGATCGTCGGAGTCCGCCATCTGATAAGAGTCGACAACGAAGTCGCCGCGAATGGTCCCGATAGAGGCACTTCGAGGCTCAGTACCACCGGTAATTTTCCGCACGAGCTCAACTGCGTGTGCACCTTCCCAGATCATCGCGATGACCGGTCCACTCGTCATGTACTTCTTCAAACGTTCAACGACCAAATTAGCGACTTCGATAGGATTGCTCGATGGCGGCGTCTCACCTTTTTTTACATAGCTCGCAATCGCTTTTTCACCGACGTTCTTCTTCCACTCTGAATCGAGCAGATAATGCTCCTCAATCATCGATTCGGTCGGGATCAGCATCTTGAGCGCCGCAAGCTTAAGACCGAGACGTTCGTACCGCTTCATGATTTCACCGATAAGTGCCCGTTGGATACCATCGGGCTTCACGATGACGAGTGTTCGTTCAGTTTTTGGATGTGCCATTTTCTTGAAAAATAAATCCCCTCTTGTGGGGCGGTTATAAGGTTATGATACGCGCTCCGTCCTTTTCCAGCAAGATGGTGTGTTCGAAGTGTGCGCTTCGTGAACCATCTTTCGTCCTGAAGGTGTACCCATCGGGAGCGAGTATAACGGCAGCTTTCCCCGCGCTCGAGATTGGTTCGAGTGCGAGTACCATACCCTCTTTGAGTAATTCTCCTTCGCCTTCGCGGCCAAAGTTTGGAATAAAAGGATCTTCATGCACGAGGTCACCGACCCCATGCCCGCCGAGTTCCTTCACCACTTTGAAGCCTGCGCCCTCAATCACTTTTTGTATCGCGCCCGATATGTCGCCGATATGCTTCCCTATCTGAGCGGCCGCAATACCCGAGGTAAGTGCGGCTTCAGTTGCATGAAGCAATTTCTTTGTCTCCTCATCAATAGAGCCTACTGGCACCGTAATCGCTGCGTCGACGATGATACCGTTATGGGTGAGGCCGAGATCGAGGCCGACAATATCGCCTTCTTTTAAAATCTTCACCGATTCATTTGGAATGCCGTGCACGACTTCGTCGTTTATCGAGACGCAGAGCGTTGCTGGGTATGGCCGCTGTGCTCCTTCGGGGGTGTAGCCAAGGAAACAGGGTTCATCGCCCCCGTCGCGGATAAGTTGCTCCGCAAGGTCATCGAGCTCTTCGGTCGTCACTCCAGGTGCGACCTTGGCACGAAGTGCAGCAAGCACCTTTGCGAGGCGCTTCCCGCCCTCGATGAGGTTTTCTCTCTCGATGTCGCTCGAAATTATCATTAGATCTTGAGGATGCTCTTCACTTCTTCTGCAATAACTTCAATCGGGCGATGGCCGTCGATGTCGGTAAGGAGACCTTGATCACGAAGATAGCTAATCGCACCATCGGTGTTTTCATAATAGGCTTTGAGTCGCGTGGCGACCGCATCGGGGTGATCATCAACACGTGAATCCCGTTCTCGCCGTAGGGCGATACGCCCGTGCACTTCTTCATCAGGCACCGTGAGATGGAATATGCGAAATGGTCGCCCAAGCCATTTAAGTGAATCAGCAACGACCTCTGCCTCTGTCGGTGTGCGACTCGTACCGTCGAAGATAACCGTGCTGTCGTCAGAAATGGCGAAGAGGGTCTTCAGATACGAATAAACGGCGACCCAACTTGGAGCGAGATCCCCATTATCCATGGTTTGTTTTAGCTTATGCCCGGCAGCAGTCCCCGTCGCTATAATCTCGCGCATCACTCCACTCGTGCCGACCACGGGCCAGCCAGTCGCCTTAGCAAGCATCTCCGCTTGCGTCCCCTTCCCACTCCCTGGTTTCCCGATAAAAAATACGATTGGTTTTTCCATTCGTTTACTCTAACATTTTTAGTATTCTCGAAGAGAAACTTGTGCGTCAATCTTGTTGGCGAGGTCGAGTGCAACCTGTACGGCGATAAGGAGCGCTGTGCCGCCAAGCACAAGCGTCGTGACACCGGTGAGCCCTTGGATAATCGACGGGGAGACGGCAAGAAGGCCGAGGAAGCAGGCACCAGGGAGTGTGATGCGATTCACGACTTTGCCAATATACTCCTCAGTCTCACGACCGGGACGTACTCCAGGGACAAAGGCACCAGTCTTCTGGAGATTCTCCGCGACTCGGTGTGGTTCGAAGGTCACGGCAGTATAGAAATAAGTGAAGAGCACCACGAAGAGGAAGTAGACCGCACCATACTTCCACGGATTCGAGAGAAATGCGGTGTACCAGAGTGCGGCAGAGGACGCGAAAGAGATATGGAATGCCCCGAGTGCCGAGAGCACCATCTGAGGGAGAAGAAGAAGCGAAAGCGCGAAGATGATTGGAATCACTCCAGCTTGCAGAAGGCGAATTGGGAGATACGTCGCGGCGCCCTGCGAGAGTGCTGTACCACGCACGGCACGTGCGTAGGCAATCGGTATCGAACGTTCCGCGTCAGAGACAACCACCACGGCGTAGATGAGTGCGAGTGCGAGTACGAAAAATGCGAGGTAGGCAGGAATATTTGCCGCCGTAGAAGCAAAGATTGTCTGCGAGATACTCGCGGGCACACTCGCGAGGATACCCGCGAGGATGATGAGCGACACGCCGTTGCCGATACCGAACTCGGTCACAAGCTCGCCGAGCCACATAAGAAGGAGAGAACCTGCAGCCACGAGCGCGATATTCGCAATAAGCGCGACCGAGCTCAAATGTACGATAACGCCCTGCCCTTCAAGCAGGAACAGGAATGCGATGCCTTGGAGTATCGCGATAGGAATGGTGAGAAGACGGCTCCAGCTGATGAATTTTGCTCGGCCGGCCTCCCCTTCTTCGAAGTAAGCCTGCTTCACTTGCGGGAAGATAATCGTGCCGAGCTGCATGATAATCGACGCAGTGATGTAGGGACCGACCCCAAGCATCACGATTGAGAGTCGCGAGAGTCCGCCACCCGAGAAGATATTCAAAAGACCGAAGAATTGATTGTTCGCAAAGAAAGAAGCGAGCGCCGCACGATTAACACCCGGAATTGGAATTGAGGCGAGGAGACGAAAGAGTGCAAGCGCACCGACGAGGAACAGGAGGCGGAAACGAATTTCAGAATCGCCAAAGGCGAGCTTGAGTTTATGGATGAAAGAATTAAGCATGGCTGGTGCCACCGGCCGCAGTCAGTGCTGCAAGTGCCGTAACAGAAATTGTACACCCTTGGACGTTCAATGCTTTGGTGAGCGTTCCAGTGCCGAGAATCTTCACGACTGGCGCACGGCCTTTTGCACGACGAACTACGCCGCGCGCAAGCAATGTTGCCGGTGAGACCGTCTCACCTGCTTTGTAGTTCAATTCGAGCGCATCAAGATTTACTGCAGAGACAGCGATACGGTTCGTGCGGACGGTTCGTGCACGATTCTTCCCATGACCGCGAAGTTTCGGGAGCTTCTTGATGAGGTCGCGGACTTCAGGACGGATCTTGTGTCCCGCACGTGCCGTCTGCCCTTTTCCGCCGCGACCCGAGGTCTTGCCGCGCTTACCACCACGTCCAACCGGTGGATTTTTCTTGTTTTTTGTACGAGGAGAAAATGAGTGAAGTTGCATACGAAAATAATTATGCCGAACGGAGTTTCTTCAGCGCCGCAACGGTTGCACGCGCCATCGTAAGTTTATTCTTTGAACGGCTATGAATCTTGGTCACGACGTCAGTCACGCCCGCGAGATCAAGCACGGTGCGCACTGCCGAGCCAGCGACGAGACCGCGACCTTTCGAAGGAATGATTTCGACCGTGGACGACGAGTATTTCATAGACACTTGGTGCGGAATAGAACCTGAAGCGGTGCGTGGAACGGTGAAGAGATGCTTCTTTGCGTCCCGAGTCGCCTTGTCGATTGCGAGTGCGGTATCAACACCCTTTCCAAGACCGACACCGACACGACCTTTCTTATCGCCAATAACAACAACGAGACTGAAGTTGAAGCGACGACCCCCTGCCATAACACGAGCCACACGACGCGCATCAATCGTGACTTGCTCGAACTCACCTCGTTCACGCGGCGGACGACCACCACGACCGCCAGCACGTGGTGCGCGACCGCGAAGAGAGCCACGTGCACCACCTCCTCTCGGAGAGGAAGTCGCTGCTGCGGGAGTAGCTTCCACAGGCGATGCTTCTGCCACAACTTCTGCAACCACAACTTCTGGGGTGCTTTCTATTTCCTGTATAATCTCCGGTTCCATAGGGGTCGTCATAAAGTATTAAAAAGTGAGTCCTGCGGTACGCGCAGCATCGGCAAGTGCTTTCACTTGTCCGCCATAACGATACCCACCACGATCAAAGACAATCGTCGTGATGCCCGCAGCAACGGCTTTCTTGGCGATTGCTTCGCCGACTGACGTTGCCTGAATTGACTGTGACCCCTTGAATTCACGACCGTGTGACGCGGCAAGCGTCTTCCCTACCGTATCGTCGATAAGCTGTGCCGAGACAAAGCGATTGCTTCGGTAGACCGCAAGACGTGGGCGCTCTGCAGTCCCTTTAATGCTTGCACGCACACGAGCGTGGCGACGCTTCCGGAGTTCACTGTTTGTAGTTGGTTTGTGGTTCATATTGTTTAGACAGCCTTCTTGCCTTGCTTGCGACGGATGACTTCGCCCTCATAACGAATACCTTTTCCAAGATAAGGTTCTGGTGGCTTCACGCGACGAATATTTGCGGCAAATTGTCCGACCGACTCTTTGTTTACGCTCTCGAGCTTCATCGTATTTTTTTCAGAGGTCGCAGTAACGTCTTCTGGTATCGCGAGTGGCACCGTGTGCGAAAAACCAACCGTAAGGACGACATCCTTCCCTTTGACTTCCATCTTGTAGCCGACACCGTCGAGAATAAGTTTTTTCATATACGGTGTCTCGACGCCTTGCACCATATTTTTCACATGTGAGGCAAAGGTACCGGTAAGCGCCTTCGCAAGACGTGAACGATCCTTTGGAGTGACCATCACACCTTCTGGACCAACAACGACTTCGACTGAAGGGTGCACGCGCTTCGTGAGTGTGCCTTTCGTACCCTTCACCGTCAGCGTACCGCCTGAAACCGAGACATCGGTCTTTCCTACTGAGATTGGCTTTTTTGCGAGGCGAGACATATAAAAATAATTACCAGATTTCGAAAAGATTCTCACCGCCGGTGCGATTCTTACGCGCTTCAGCATCTGAGATAATTCCCATCGAAGATGAGATGAGACGCGCACCTGTGCCACCCTTCACTTTATGTGCATCAGTGTGCGGCACGTAGAGTCGACGACCCGGCTTGCTGATACGCTTTACGCCACGCAGACGTGCAACGCCACGTTCGTCGTAGGCAAGGCTGACGACAATTTCTTTCTTCACTTCACTCTCTCCCTTGGCCTTTGCTTCGACGTGCGTTACAAAACCGAGTTCCTTGAGCTTCTTCGCAATGGAGAGAATATGCACCGAATAAGGTACTGACACCGAAGCCTTCTTGATAGCTGCGGCATTCTGCAAACGAATTATGAAATCTCCGACGCGGTCAGTTACCATGATGCTTTCTTTACGCCAGGAATCTTCCCTTCGCGTGCGAGCTCGCGAAACTGGATGCGGGAGAGACCAAACACACGCATATAGCCACGTGAGCGGCCAGTAATTGAACAGCGGTTCTTCAGCCGTACGGGAGAAGAGTTTTTCGGGAGCTTCTGGAGGCCTTCAGAGTCACCAGCCAACTTCAAAGCAGCACGCTTGACTGCGTACTTCTTTACGAGTTTGACCTTTTTGGCGTATCTCGCCAGTTGTGATTTTTTAGCCATAAAAAATAAAGCTCCGAAGAGCATCCGCTCAGAATATCAGCGTTTTACGCTCTCGTCAACGATAAGCGGCATGCCGATATGACGGAAGAATGCCTCTGCTTCAGCCTTCGACTTGGCTGTGGTGACGATGGTGATTGCGAGACCGAAGACGTCCTTGAGGTCCTCGTCCGAGGTCTCTGGGAATATCGTGTTTTCCTTGATGCCGACCGTCATATTCCCCATGTCATCAATCGCCGTAGCTCGGAGACCGCGGAAGTCTCGAGTACGTGGGAGTGCGATATGAATGACCTTATCAAGGAAATCGTACATTCGAGCACCACGAAGGGTGACTTGAAGACCGACCGTATCTCCTTCGCGCACTTTGAAGGAGGCGATAGAAGTCTTCGCGGCCCGCGGGGCTGCCTTCTGTCCCGTGATCTTCGCGAGACGATCAGAAATAAGTTCGATTTGCTTCTTGTCGCGCTTCTTCCCCACGCCAGAAGAGACAATAACTTTCTGGATGCGCGGACCTTGCATCGTGCTCGTGTAGCCGAACGCTTCTTTGAGCGCGAGATATGCTTCCTGTTGGCGTTGTTTGGTAATAGACATAATTATTTCTTTACGCCCTTAGTTTTCGTTGGCGCGTCGAGTGCGGACGCAATCTTCCCTGAAGAAACAATCTTCACGTTTGAGGCATCAATCGCTCGTGGGCGCTCGACAATACGACCGACTTTCCCCGCACCACCCTTCATATGGCGTTTATAGAGCGCAACGCCTTCGATGACGACCGCATTTTCGCGTGGGAGTGCACGCACAATAACGCCGGACTTTCCTTTGTCCTTCCCTGCGATTACTTTTACTTTATCTCCTTTTTTTACGTGCATATACAATGTATTAAACGACTTCAGGCGCCAAAGACACAATGTTGTGCCAACCTCGTTCAGAGAGTTCGCGCGGTACGGGACCGAAAATACGGTTCCCTTTCGGGCCCATTTCCTTACCCTGCTTCTCGATGAGTACGACCGCGTTCTCGTCGAAGCGGATATACGAGCCATCCTTTCGGCCAAAAGGCTTCACCTGTCGCACCACCACTGCGCGGAAGATATCCTTCTTCTTCACGGCCTTGCGTGGTGCAGCGGTTTGAATCGATACCACAACGACATCCCCAATCTGCGCATAGCGGCGCTTGGAACCACCAAGCACTTTGAAGATTCTCGCGACTTGTCCGCCAGAATTATCTGCTACCGTCACAATGGATTGAGGTTGCAACATATTATTTTTCGGTCTCTACTGAGACCGTCTTTGTCGGGTCGATAGCGAAACGCTTCAGTTTTGAAATCGGACGAGTCGCGACAATCGTAACCGTATCCCCCACCGAGACCGTGTTCCCTGGGTCATGCGCGAGATACTTCTTCGAACGTACGAAGTATTTCTTGTACTTCGCGTTCTTCACGTAACGATCGACTTTGACCGTCGCCGTGTCTTTCATTGCTGTCTTTACGACAACACCGACGAACGATTGGGGACGAATAATTTTTGTTTCCATATTATGAGGCGGTTTTGAGGGACCGAGCGTGCTGTTCAGTAAGTATGCGAGCAATTTTTGTGCGGAGCTTCTTCGGAGCATTGCTCTCTTTCGCGCGGGCGCCGGCAGCCGAAAAGCGCTCGACGCGGAGCTCAGAGCGCGTATCAGTGAGGAGCTTCAGAAGCTCCGTATCAGTTTTCTCAGTCATGTGTTCTTTTTTTGTCATACAAATAGGGAAAAAGCAATGAATTAGTGTCGAGTGACAATCGTTGTCTTGACCGGCAATTTCATGCCTGCCTGTCGCATGTGCGCGCGAGCAATCTTTTCATCCACACCGTCCATCTCGAAAAGGATGCGTCCTGGGCGTACTTGGAAGACGTAATGCTTCGGATCGCCCTTACCGCTCCCCATGCCCACCTCTGCAGGCTTCGCTGTGACTGGTCGGTCCGGGAAAATACGAATCCAAAGCTTCCCCGTTTTCGCTGTCGCGCGGGTGAGCACCTTACGTGCCGCTTCGATTTGATTGCTTGTGATGCGCGCAGGGGTCAGCGCCTTCAGTCCAAAAGAACCGAAAGCAATCGTGACACCGCGCGTATCAGGACGATGCAGATTCTTCTCGGAAAGACGCTGGGTCTGCCACTTGCGATGTTTTACTTTTTTCGGAAACAACATATTCAACTATTAGCCACGGGGGGTGCTTTCTGGCATGCGTACCGGTGTCTTCTTATCTTGGTACACATTGCCACGATAGATCCAGACCTTGATACCGATCACGCCATACGGCAAGTAGGCTTGCTCGTGTGCGAAATCAATATCGGCACGGAACGTCTGGAGAGGAATACGACCTTTCTTCAATTCCTCCTTGCGGCTCATCTCAGCGCCGCCAAGACGACCCGAGAGTGCGATACGTACGCCCTCGACCTCGCGTACGGCGATAACCTTCTCGATTGTTTGTTTGAGCACACGACGAAACGGCATGCGCTTCTCGAGCCCCTCCGCAATCATGTACGCAACCACGGCAGCATCCGTCTCCGGCTGGCGGACTTCGACAATATCGAACTTCACTAACTTGCCGGCAGGCAATGCCTGTCCTGTAGCCTTTCGTACGACGTCGGTCAGCTCAGTGCGCAGTTTCGTGGCATTCTCTCCAGAACGGCCTATAACAAGGCCCGGGCGAGCAGTCGAGAGAATAACCCGCAGCTCACTTTCTGAACGCTCAATCTCAATACCGCTCGTATAGGTACCGCGCAAACGCTTGGTAAGAAAACGACGAATCATCTCATCCACTTTGATATTCTCGCGATAACTCTTCTTGTCGCTCGTGAACCAACGACTCTTCCAGTCTCGGATGATGCCGAGACGATGTGCGTAAGGATGTACGGTATGGGTCATATAAAATTATGCGAGGGTCACTTTTACTCGGCTCTTACGACGACGGATAGCAGACGCACGACCAAATGCACGCGGCATATACTTCTTCAACATGCCGGCGCTCTCGACGATGATCGACTGCACTTTCAGTGTTTCAACGTCAACACCCTGCCCTTCTGCATTCGCCGCGGCGCTCTTGATGAGTTTCGCGATAGGTTCTGCAGCGCGGCGCGGCAAGAACTCAAGCGCCGCAAGTGCATCCTTCACCTTCTTTCCCTTCATAAGGTCAGCCACGAGGCGAACCTTGCGGGGTGTCTGGTTATAGCTCTCGAGAATTGCGCGTGCCATATATTATTTCTTAGCGGCTGGGGCTGGGGACTCCTTTGCTGATTTTGCGGAAGCGATTTCTGCCTGTTGCTTCTTCATTTCCATGTCCTTCTGCATCTTGCCGCCGTGACGGAGGAACTTTTTCGTTGGCGAGAACTCGCCAAGACGATGCCCTACCATCTCTTCAGAGACAAGCACCTCAAGGTGGGACTTGCCGTTGTGGACGCCGAAGGTAAAACCGATCATTTCCGGGCTTATCTGGCTGCGGCGCGCCCACGTGTTTATCACGCCGGCAGAGGCCGGTTTCTTATCGATGAGCTTCTTCAGGAGCTTTGCGTCCACGAAGGGCCCTTTTTTGAGTGAGCGTGACATGAAAGTAATTAAAAACCCGCTCAGCGGGATACCTCAAAGATACAGGAATCCGTCTGGGGAGTCAAATGTACCGTTCCCAAGCGTCCTCATAAATCCTAGGCCGTTTCAGAACCTTGACATATCTCGTATAAATTGTGATTTGCCTCCTCTGCCACAGGACCACTTCCTTTGGTACACTGGAGCATATGAAAAAGAATACGTATATCGGCATTGCCGTCATTTTCGTCATTATTGCCGGAATCACTTTTTACGTCGCAACCAGACCTCTACCCGCAAAAGCGCCGGGGACTACCGGAGCTGGAATTATCCTCCCAGCAAAGGGGTATGCCGAACATGCAACGTACTACGACATCGTCGCCAACTATGCGAGCAGCACTCCTCTCCGCAACAGTGCCAGCCCGCTTGCCGATGCAACGGCCCGCTCGCTTATGTATGGCTATGTCCGTGACACGATTGCGACCTTCAAGACTGAAGGTAATTTCGACAATCTCACAAGCGAAGACATCAAAGCAATGGGATTTGATCAGGGTCGTAAAGAAAAACTTCAAATCGCATATCTTATTGCTTCATCTCCCCGCACTGTTTCCTATATCTTCACGATCTACGAAGATACGCTCGGTGCACATGGGAATACCTTCTTTAAAACGTTTACCTTCAACACAAAAACAGGTGCGCCACTTGCACTTACTGACATCTTCTCGGGCGATTACTTGAACACTCTCTCCTCACTCGCACGAGCGAAGCTCCCCGCAATCATCGGTGATGCTGCTGATACGACATTCATCAAGAGCGGCACGATGCCGGAAACAAAGAATTTTGAGAATTTCTTCTTCGATAATAAGGATTTCGTTATTCTTTTTGCTCCCTATGCAGTCGCTTCCTACTCTTCAGGGCCCCAAACATTGCGTATAAAGCTCTCTGAACTCACAAGCATTCTAAAACCGGAGTACCGATAACCAGATATTGTTTTCTCCTCCAAGAGGAGTACCCTCTCGAGAGAGGTCCAACCCAACGAGGAGGTGCTATGCGACACGAACTACAGTATGCCGAAATGCGACCGGCGTCATTCGATCCGACAGTGATGATCGGTGAACGGAAAACGGAAATCATCGAGGCAGATACTGCCGCAGAAGCGGAACAAGCTGCCAAGGTGTTCCTTGCCGGAAGAACAAAGATTTCTCTTTTCACTCTACGGTTACCGACGCTCCACCGAAGCTGAACCGGAAGTTCCAAACAAAAAGACCCGCATCATGCGGGCCTTTTTTATTTCTCTTTCGATTATCCCTTACGTTTCTTGCCGACTTTACGACGAGCGACGATGAAGACGTTTGAGTACTTCTTCGGCGTGCGGGTCTTCTGTCCCTTGCCGGTGGGCTTGCCCCACTTGCTCTTTGCACGACGAAGTCCGCGGCCCTGTTTGCCTTCGCCGCCGCCGTGCGGATGATCAACAGGATTCATGGCGGTACCACGAACCGTCGGACGGATGCCGAGCCAACGTGAGCGACCAGCCTTGCCGATAACGACAAGATTGTATTCCTCGTTCCCAACAGCACCAACCGAGGCCCACGAGAGGTCAGAAACTCTACGAATCTCAGTCGAAGGAAGTTTTATCTGCGCATAACCGGCGTCGTGTGCGACCACTTCGGCATAATTCCCCGCCGAACGGACAAGACTCGCCCCCGAGAGCGGAGAAATCTCAATGTTGTAGATAAAGGTGCCGACGGGGATCTTGCCCAAAGGAAGACGGTTGCCCGGCGTAAGCGGTGCGTTCTCTGAGACGATAAAGGTGGAACCGACTTTCATTTCCTTCGGGAGGATGACATAGCGGCGCGCGCCATCGTTATAGAGTGCGAGCCCGATGAACGCAGAGCGAAATGGATCATATTCAACTGTCTCAATCTTGGCCGGAATGTCCTTCTTGTCGTATTTGAAATCGACGTCGCGGAAACGCTTCTTATGACCCCCACCTTGGTGACGCGTCGTGATACGACCAAACGCGTTGCGTCCGCCTTGGCTACTCTTCTTCTTTAAGAGTGGCTTATGTGGCGCATGACCGGAGAGCAACTCCTTGTACGGGAGGGTGGTCATGTGACGGCGGCTCTTGGATGTGGGTTTATAGGTTTTCATAGATGATTATGCAAACTGAATCGTGTCGCCCGCATTCAGATACACATAGGCCTTCGAACGCGCGGCGCGCGTGCCAATACCGCGTTTCGTGCGCATCATCTTGCGCTTTGCAGGAAGATTCACGATGCGGATCTTGCGTGGTTCAACGTTATAAATCTCCTTGATAGCTCCCGCGATAGAAGCTTTTGTTGCGCGTGGAGTAATCTCAAAGGTGTAGACGCCCTTCTCGGTCGCGATGAGCGCTTTCTCAGAGAACCATGGTGCACGGATGATTTCATGCGCAGCACCATCCTTACTCGGTGCAGTTCGTGCGCGGTGCTT
>Ga0334722_10004852_pt1 | contig 13815 bp, 11 predicted proteins | sample C3_bottom_MG_FD_207210 | JGI IMG/M metagenome (GOLD analysis project Ga0334722, IMG submission 207210) | Sediment microbial communities from Yellowstone Lake, YNP, Wyoming, USA - C3_bottom | ecosystem: Environmental > Aquatic > Freshwater > Lake > Sediment | place: USA: Wyoming | collected...
ACGTCTTTGGCATGATAAGATATAATTAAATCCGCTCCAGCCCGCTTCATCGACGTAAGTATTTCTAAAACAATCCTTTTTTCCTCAACCCAGCCATTGCGAGCTGCTGCTTTAACTAAAGAATATTCCCCGCTAACATTGTAAACACAAACCGGATAGCCAAACTCCTGTTTAACCCTCCAAACCACATCAAGATAACTCAAAGCCGGCTTTACCATTACAATATCCGCGCCTTCTTCAATATCCAGTAATACTTCTCTTAAAGCTTCATTGCCGTTTGCCGGATCCATTTGATACGAACGGCGGTCGCCAAATTGGGGTGCCGACTCTGCTGCTTCCCTAAATGGACCGTAAAAAGCCGAAGCATATTTAGCGGAGTAGGCCATGATCGGGATGTGACTAAAGCCGTTGGCATCTAATGCTTCGCGGATAGCTTGAACTCTTCCGTCCATCATATCCGATGGAGCTACCATATCCGCTCCGGCTCTTGCATGAGACACCGCCGTTTTTGCTAACAATTCTAAAGTTTCATCGTTAACTACATCACCATCTCTGATAATTCCACAGTGCCCGTGACTGGTGTATTCACAAAGGCAGACATCAGTAATGACGTAAAGTTCCGGTACCTCTTTTTTTATTGCTTGGATAGCCTTTTGTACTATTCCATCTTCGGCATAAGCACCGCAGGCTACCTCATCTTTATGTTCAGGAATACCAAACAGAATAACTGCAGGTATTCCCAGAGAATATACCTCGTTAGCTTCCTTAACCGCTTCATCAATTGAAAGCTGGTATACTCCCGGCATGGAGCTTACTTCTTTGCGATAATTTGTTCCTGGTGCCACAAATAAGGGATAAATAAAATCTTCCGGGTGTAAATGATTTTCTCGTACCATGGAGCGAATTTTTTCATTGGCCCGTAAGCGTCGCATCCGTAACTTCAAATTCATGTATTTTCACTCTCCTTGATAATAATTTTTTAAAGACTGCCACATGCCATCAATGGTATATTTAGAAGCTAATAATTTCACCAAAATATCTTTTTTTTGAAAAACCTCAAAGGTAGTAGGGCCTATTGCCACATGAGGTAATTTCAAGGCCTTAGGTTCCTCTTCAATAAATTGATAAAAATTATTAAAGGTAGAAGGACTTGTAAAAAAGAGAACGTCAATTAAATTTGCTTTAAGTAAGCTGTTCAAAAAAGGCTTCATTTCTGTATTTGGTCTATTTTCATAAACTAAAAGTTTTTGCGGCAGATAATTGTTATTTATAAAAATGTCCCAAAGTTCTTTCCGCCCAAGACTTCCTTGTACAATAATTACATTTTTCTTAATAAGATCCCCATCAAGTAATTCCCGGGCTAAAGCCTCGGCAGTAAATTTTTGGGGAGTAAAATCAGCATTAAAACCATACTCTTCTAAAACTTTAGCTGTCTTTTCCCCTACTACCGCAATTTTTAAACAAGCTAATTTCCGAAAATCAATCTTTAACTGCTGCAGGTTGAAAAAAAAGCCCCGGACACCATGGGCACTGGTGAGAATAAGCCAATCATAATTAGAAAAATCTAATGATAAAATATTTTGATCCAAAAGATAGTTAATTTTAAGAAGAGGGACCTCGATTCCAACCGCCCCAAACTGACCGGAAGATTTTTGGTCATCGGTCTCCATTCTTGGGATTAAAACTTTTAAACCCGTAAGTGGGCCAAAGTTATACTTTTGTTCTAAATTAAAATAGCAAAAACTCGGGGAAGATAATAGTTTATTAAATTCTTCCGGTTTGGTAATTAAAACTACATCCTCTGGACTAAGATCTCTTGGAAATTCTTTAACTCGATAGGCATTGTTAAAAGGGTGAAAAAGAATATCATATTCTTCATTAAAGTAGTAAAAATTTTTTGCATCTCTTAAGCCCTGAAAAAATAATTCTGAATTTAATAAGAACTCTTTTTGACTGGCAAAGAAAACCCGGCAAGCAACCGAGTTAAGCATTAACATCACACCTAATCTCGTCTAATATTTTGTCAGCACCTTTAGCCAGTAATTTTTCGGCTAATTTAACTCCTATTGTTTCCGGATCTTCAGCACTACCCTCTTCTTCGTCCCGCAAGATAATTTTGCCATCTAAACTGGCAACCACTCCTTTTATTATAAGACGTCCAGCCTTTACTTCTCCCAAAGCTCCTATGGGTATCTGACAACCGCCTTCTAAACGTTTTAAAAAAGCTCTCTCGGCCCTGATAGCCCGGTTAGTCTCATAGTGATTGAGGGGCTCTAAAAGCTTTTCAATAAAAGAGTCATCTTCCCGGATCTCTACCCCAATGGAACCTTGTCCAACCGCTGGTAAACAAAAATCAAAACTTAAAATTTCCGAAATTTTTTCGAAAAGTCCAAGCCTTTTTACCCCAGCAAAAGCTAAAATCATCCCATCTAAACCCATTTCTTCCATCTTGCGAAAACGAGTAGCTAAATTTCCCCGCAGCGAGTGCATTTGTAAATCTGGTCTTATAGCAGAAAGCTGAGCAATCCGTCGAAGGCTGCTGGTGCCAATTTTAGCTCCCTGAGGTAAATCGGAAAATTTATAGCCTTTAGGTGAGATTAAAACATCCCCGGGAAATTCCCGCTCACAAAAAGCTCCAATTTTAAGACCCGCTGGCAGCATAGTAGGAAGGTCTTTTATACTGTGTACTGCCAGGTCAATTTCTCTATTTAGCAGGGCATGTTCTAATTCTTTGGTAAAAAGCCCTTTATCACCAATTTTTGCTAAAGCTACATCTAAGATTTTATCGCCTTTAGTTTTCATGGTAACAATCTTAAAAGTAATTTCTGGATAAAACTCCCTTAATTTGTCTACAACCCAATTGGTTTGCCATAAAGCTAAAGCGCTATCGCGACTCCCCACAATAACTTCTTTCTTCATTGTTTTCCTCCAGTTCTTCCGGTTGTTGGATTGGGTTTTTGGGACGTTCTCCCTCTACCTGTAAGTCAAAAATATTTTGAAAGATTTCGGTATAGAGATGTCCCTGAGGGGTTAAGGCATACTGTTTTAACTTAACTATAGGGGTATGAAGCATTTGATTAACTATCCCATGGGCTAAAGAACACAGGATATTTTTTTCCCGTTCGCTGATATTTCCAAATTTATTGAGAGCTTTAGTTAGCTCTTTTTGTTTTATCTCTTCTGCTTTTTTCTTTAAGGCAACAATTGTTGGTACAACAAATTGAGAGCTATGCCATTCAATAAAAGCCCTTAATTCTTTGTCGATAATATTTTCAGCTAATTCTGCTAATTTTTTTCTTTCTTCTAAATTTTGGGTTACAACATTCACAAGCTTATCTATATCATGCAAATATACATTGGGTAGCTCGGAAATCTCAGGATCAATATCCCTTGGCACCGCAATATCAATTAGATATAGAGGTTTTTGCCGTTTATGGACTACTGGTTCTAAACGCTCTTTATGAATAATAACATGGGGTGCACCCGTACTGCTAATAACCACATCAACGTCTAAAAGGCGGTCATATATTTTTTCAAAAGGAATTGCTTTTCCGTTAATCTCCCGGGCAAACTGTTCTGCCTTATCAAAAGAACGATTAGCCACAATAATCTCGTTAATTCCATAATAGTTCAAATGTTTTGCCGTTAAATTACTCATTTTTCCGGCACCAATTAAAAGTGCTTTCTTATCGTTTAAACTCCCAAAAAATGAACACGCCAATTGAACCGCAGCATAACTTACTGAAACCGGATTTTTATCTATACCAGTTTCAGTACGAACTTTTTTGCCTACGGTAATAGCGTGTTGAAATAAAGTATTTAATATTTTATTGGATGCTTTTAACGAAGTAGCTTTTAAAAAAGCATCCCTGACCTGGCCTAAAATCTGAGTTTCCCCTAAAATCATGGAATCAAGGCCAGAAGCAACCCTAAACAAATGCTGCACGGCATCATATAAAGTATAGTTGTAAGTAAAATTTTTTATGTCTGAAAGTGAAATGCCTGCCCAATTGGCTAAAAATTCTCTTACAGCTTTTAAGCCATTATCAATTTCCAGTGCTGCTACATAAACTTCCGTACGATTGCAAGTAGAAAGAATTACAGTACCGTCAATAGTTGGGTAGGACTTTAAAAAAGAAAAAGCCTCCCCCAACTGGTGCTCGGAAAAAGACAATTTCTCCCGCACTTCAACCGGAGCTGTCCTGTGATTTACCCCCACAACCACTAAATACATCTCAAACGCGCTCCTTTATCAATTTTTTTAATACATTTTTCACAAATTATTTCTACAAAACTAATTAATTTCCTGCTAACGGCTAATAATTTCTTGCCACAATAAATTCAGCAATTTCAATAAAAGTATCTTTTACCGGCGAGTTAGGTACAAAATTAAAAGCTGTGACTGCTTTTTTGATGTAATTTTTAGCCCACGAATAAGCTTCAGAAATACCGCCTAAAGCTTTAATTTCATCAATAATCCTATCAATCTTGGAGTTATCATCAGACAAATTTAATAAATCATTCCAAAGGGTGTTCTTTTTATCATTTTTTAAAGCAAGTAATACAGGTAGAGTAATAAGTCCCTGGCGTAAATCGCTTCCTACAGGTTTACCTAAAACTTTTTCATCAGCAGTAAAATCTAAAATATCATCAATAATTTGGAAAGCCATGCCAACATAAAGTCCGTAAATCCTTAAAGCTTTTATTACCTCTGGAGAAACGTTTGCCATTACCCCACCTAGCTCACAACTGGCTGAGAGCAAAAGAGCGGTCTTCCGGCGGATTTTAACAAGATATTCTTTTAGACTAGAAGAAATTTGGTTTGTCGAATTCAACTGTTGGATTTCTCCCGTAGTCATCTTAACGCTTACGTCGGCAAGTACTTTGGCCACATAACTATTTTTACAGGCATCAATTAAAAGAAGAGATTTAGCAAAAATTCGGTCTCCAATGTGTATGGAAATTTTATTACCCCAATTAGCTTTAACTGTGGGAAGACCTCGGCGAAGAAAAGAATTATCGACTACATCATCATGAACTAATGTGGCCATGTGAATTAACTCTAAAGCCATGGCCAGCGGCTTTACCTTTTCGTAGTTATACTCTCCTAACTTTGCCGAAAGTAAAGCAAAAGCCGGTCGCAGTCTTTTTCCTCCCGCTCTTAAAAGGTGAAGGGCAGGATCGTTTAAATATTCATTTGCTTCGGAAACCTCATGAAAAAGCTCTTGTTCTATTTTTTTCAAGTCTTCTTTGATTAAGCTAAACAATTTCGTGTCCTCCAATTATTTTTCTTTAAAAAATAATTCTTCTTTAACAGGCCAAAATCCTTCTTCGAGAATTTTGACGAAATAACAATTTTATTATATAATATTTAGCGTGCGGAAAAAAGCCGGGAGTGACTGGGTCCTGGTGGGCCCCGCGGGCTTCAAACCCGTTGTTGGGCGGCAAAACCGTCCATGGTAGGTTCGATTCCTATTCACTCCCGCCAGTTTAAAAAAAGTACCGGTCCGTGTCGTGGACCGGTTTTCTTTTTAACTAATTGTCTTCTTTATTTGATTCTAAAAATTTAGGTGTTGTAGTTTTTAAACCCATGGGAAGTTTTTCTCTATCCGCCGAAATTCCTTCCCTTGTTTGATTAACTTTTCGCCAAAACTGTTCTCTTTTGGTTTCAAGTAATTCCCCGTACTGATCTGGTTTTTTAGGTTTCATCGTTATAACCTCCTTTGCTATTAGTATTAACCTAATCCTTCGATAATTTTTCTTGCATGCTTTTCACCATTGTAGGTAAATAATACATTTTTACGATCAACGACCGTTTCCAAATGTACAGGCTTTCCCCATAGCTCGTAAACATACGGTAATGTTTTTTCTAAATAATAAATGTCCAGCTCAATTCCTTCAAAACGGTGTTTTAAATAAAGTTCACCATTTTTACCAAAATCATCATCTATCACTTCAATATAAGGAAATCCACAATTATTTAAACTTAACACTAAATTATCTCTTACCTTTTCCCAACTTTTTTCCGTTACCCGCCACTCATTTCCTATTTTTTGAAAATTATACAAATCAAGTTCGTCTACTAACTCTTCAGTTAAATAATTTCGTAAAAATGACACATCCGAATCAATTTCTCTTACTTCAAAAATCACGTCTCGTCCAAATTTTTTTTCAATATTTTCAATAACCTTTAAACCTAAAAGATAAGGATTTATACTAAACCGGGATGGGTAAAGGATTTGGGCATTTAATTTGGCAAACTCCACACTTTCATCTTCAGTTAAATCCAGTTCGCGCATAATTCTCATATGCCAGTAGGCAGCCCAGCCCTCATTCATAATTTTAGTCTTTAGCTGAGGCCAAAAATATTTCATTTCTTCCCGCACCATAAAGATTATTTCGCGTTGCCAGTCTTCTAAATAGCGGCTATGCTGCCCAATATACCCCAGTAAGTCTTTTACCGGTTTTTTCCCTTCGTTTATTTCTTTTGTTTCCTTTTTATCATCTTCCCATAAATCATCATAAGGCGTTTGGGGCTCTTTAGTATTTGCTTTGGAATTTAGCTCTTTTAGAACATCTGTAAAAGGGTCAATATGTTCTTCAATGGAAAGAACTGCATCTAAAAACTTTTCAACTTTAGCTTTCCCATACTTAAAAGAAAATTCACCTATCCTTTGTGCATGCACCGACATGGTTTCAAGCATTTGACGGTTGGTATTTCTAAAATGCCAGTTATTTTTAAAAAAATCCGAATGACCATAAACATGGGCTATTACTAATTTATTTTGAATTAAACTGTTCCCTTCCAGCAAAAAAGCATAACAAGGATTGGTGTTAATAACGAGTTCATAAATTCGACTTAAATTATAATCATATTGGGTTTTCATTTTGTGATAAGCCTTGCCAAAACTCCAATGGGAAAAGCGGGTTGGCATCCCATAAGCACCAAAAGTATAAATTATTTCCGCCGGACAAATTTCAAAACGCATTGGAAAAAAATCAAGGCCAAATCCCAAAGCAATTTTTTCAATTTCTTCTGCTGCTTTTTCAAGATAAATTAACTCATCCATAAAACTTCCCCCAGACCTAAACATCTTTTCCTAAAAAAGCTTTAAGGGCTTGGTACACTCCTGCTTTATCTTTTAAAGATGCCATGACAAAGTTCGGGCTATTTATTTTTTTATATTCATTTTTTAAAGTTGCAGTGTAATAATAAGGGCCCTCAATTTCTCCGTAGCCAACTAAATTGCAACATTTTAAAAGCTCGCGCACTAATTTTAAACATAGTTCATTATCGGACGCTAAATTATCACCGTCAGAAAAATGAAAAGCATATAAATTATAAAGATTTGGATTGTAGCGGTGTTTTATAATCTCCAAAGCTAACTGGTAAGCCGAAGAACATCTTGTACCGCCACTTTCTCCTTTGGAAAAAAACTCTTTTTCTGTTACTTCTTTGGCTTCGGTATGATGGGATAAATATATAATTTCCACATTTTGATATTTTAATTTTAAAATCCGTACCAGCCAAAAGAAAAAAGTTCTGGCAATATATTTTTCAAAAGGTCCCATGGAGCCAGAACTATCCATCATAGCAATTACTACTGCATTGGATTCCGGTTTTGTCACCACTTCCCAGGTTTTATACCGTAAATCCTCTTCAGTAATTTTAAAAAGATTATCACTATTTTTTAAGAGATTTCGCTTTAAAGCTTCATACACCGTTTTTTTACGGTCAATATTGCCTTTTAAGCCTTTTTTTCTAATATCGCGAAATTCATAACTTTCGTTCTTGAGCTTAGCCTGACTTTTATACTTCATATGGGGGAGTTCTAAATCTTCTAAAAGAATTTCGGTTAATTCATCGATTGAAACTTCAGCTTCATAGTAGTCTTGACCAGGCATATCTCCGGCTCCTTTTCCCTTATCCCCTTTTGTCGCCCCACTATCTTTTCCTAAAACATCTCCGATTTTGGTACCACCACTTCCTTGCCCGGTATGTTTTTGTTTATTAAAATCATAGCGAAAACGATACTGTTCTATACTTCTTATCGGTATTTTAATAATCTTTTTGCCGTCGCTCATTATTATCGATTCTTCACTTAAAATTTCAGGGAGATTTTTTTTAATCGCCTCCCGTACTTTTTCCTGGTGGCGTTGTTTATCAAGTTCCCCTTTGCGGTGAAGGCTCCAATCTTCTTTGGAAATAGTAAAATTTCCCATTATCCCCCACCTACCTATTTAATAAGCTCCCAACATACTTTAAGAGCTCGTTAGCACAAACCGGACAATAACCATGATGGCTAATAAGCCGCTCGCTTACTTCATTTAATTTCTTTAACTGCTGGGCATCCGGAGTTTTTGAAGAAGTGGTTATTTTAACTATGTCCTTTAAATCGGCAAAAAGTTTTTTCTCAATAGCTTCTTTTAGGCGTTCATGGGATTGATAGTCAAAGGTTTTCCCTTTGCGAGCATAAATTGAAAGTCTTATTAAGATTTCTTCACGAAAACTTTTTTTGGCAGTCTCGGTTACCCCTATCTGTTCTTCAATTGACCGCATTAACTTTTCATCGGGCTCTAATTCCTCATCGGTAATGGGATCTCTTAGTTTTGTTCCATTACAATAAGCTTCAACATTATCTAAATAATTATTAAATAAATTTCTTGCCGACTCTTCAAAGGAATAAACAAAAGCTTTTTGCACTTCTTTTTTGGCTAGTTCATCATACTCTCTTCTAACAATTGACACTAAATTTAATAACCTATCTTTTTCTTCTTTGGTTATGGACGGATGCTGATCTAAACCATCTTTTAAGGCCCGTAAAACATCTAATGGATTAATGCAAGCAGTATCAGTTTTTATTAAGGCCGAAGAAAGACGGTTTATTACATAACGGGGATCAACCCCCGACATGCCTTCTTCTACTGCTTCATTCAGAAGCTCTACTACATCTTTTGGTTTAAAGCCTTCTATACTTTCCCCATTATAAAGTTTCATCTTTTTTACCAAGTCCATTCCCTGTTTTTTACTTTCTTTCAGCCTTGACAAAACCGAGAACATTGCAGCCACCCTTAGAGCATGAGGGGCAATGTGGATATTGGTTAAATCGCTTTGTTTTATTAATTTTTCGTAGATTTTTATCTCTTCTGACACCTTTAAGTTATAGGGAATTTTAATTACAATCATCCGAGATAACAGTGCTTCATTCTTTTTATTACTGATAAAGGCTTTATATTCGGCTTCATTAGTATGGGCAACGATCAGCTCATCGGCATAAATTAAAGCAAATCGCCCTGCTTTAAAGTTACCTTCCTGGGATAGGCTTAATAAGTTCCATAAAAATTTTTCATCACACTTTAACATCTCTTGAAACTCCATTATTCCGCGGTTAGCGATATTAAGTTCGCCATCAAAACGATAAGCCCGAGGATCAGATTCTGCACCATAAACCGGTAAGGCGCTAAAATCAACACTTCCTGTAAGCTCGGCAATGTCCTGGGATTTCGGATCTGATGGGGAAAAAGTCCCAATACCAATTCGCTTTTCTTCGGATAAAAAGATTCGCTCTACCCTAACATCCTCAATATTCCCCTGGTATTCTTCTTCAAGCATAACTTGACAGCGGGGGCATAATTCGCCTTCAATGTAGACTCCAAACTCCTTTTCGAAATCTTCCCGCAGTTCTTTGGGGATTAGATGAAGGGGCTCCTCATGCATGGGACAACCTTTAATAGCATATACTGCCCCTTCCTCGGTTCGGCTGTACTTCTCTAAGCCTCTTTTTAACAACGTTACCAGAGTAGATTTTCCGCCGCTCACCGGCCCCATTAACAAAAGAATCCGTTTCCGGACGTCAAGTCTTCTTGCCGCAGGATGAAAATACTCTTCCACTAACTTTGCTAAGGTCTTGTCTAAGCCAAAAAGTTCGGAAGAGAAAAAGCGATATTTTTTGCCTTCCTCATTCTCCTCCACACCATAGGATTTGATCATGTTATATATACGACTGTGGGCGAGCTGAGCTATATAGGGCCGTTTTTTGACTAATTCTAAGTATTGTTTAAAACTGCCTTCCCAGGCAAGTTCCCTTTCTCTTTTTTTGTAAGCCTCTAGTTTTTCTAAAAACTCCATAGGCTTACCTCCCTTCGTGTTAATACATTATATGCAAGATAATTTTTAAATAAGCAAACACCACTAAATAAAAATGCCGGCAAACGCCGGCGTTAGTTTGTTAATGCTACTACGATTAAGTTCTTATCTAAAAAAACCCGGATCACCGTTTCTAATTCCTGGGTAAAGATATACTGCACTTCCTCCCCTTCGCAAAAAGTGATTAAATAAACCACTTTTTTAACCCCCACATAAGGTTTGTTGGTAAAATTATATGTATACAATATCCATTTATGCTATAGCCGTAAAAAATAGCCGCCAATTTGAGCGGCTATTTTAGCGGTAGTTTGTAAACTGTAAGACCAGCCCAAAATCTTTTTCATTTAAAAGCTTTATTACTGCCTGCAGCTCATCTTTCTTTTTCCCAGAAACCCGCAGTTTATCGTCTAAAATCTGGGGTTGAACTTTAAGTTTAGCTTGTTTTATGGTATCAATAATTTCCTTAGCTTTTTCCCTTGGAATACCCGACCTTAATTTAATTTTTTGCCTTGCAGTTCCCCCTAAAGCCGGTTCAAGCTTACCGTATTCCAAAAATTTTAAAGAAACCTGTCTTTTAATTAGTTTGGACTCCAGGACATCAATAGCACTTTTCAGGCGATACTCATCGTCAGCATTGATTTTAATTTCTTTTTCCTTTTCATTTAACTCAATTTCTACTTTACTCCCTTTAAAGTCGTACCGCTGGGAAATTTCTTTTAAGGCCTGATTTACAGCATTAGTGACTTCAGCCATATTAACTTCCGAAACAATATCAAAACTATAATCGCTGGCCATTTTTTTCCTCCTTATGCTTCTTTTTTTCAATTATACCGGTTTTTTATTAGACCTGCCAGTATTTTTGCTCCAAAAGCCTAAACTGCAAAGCCTCTGCAACTTCGTAAACATCAACTTCCTCTTTTTCTCCTAAATCAGCAATGGTTCGGGCTACTTTTAACAAGCGGTCATAAGCCCGGTTAGATAGGACTTTTTGCTCAAATACTTCTTTTAAAAAATCTTGAGCTTCTTTTGTAAGCTTAAGATACCGTCTTATCTGCCTTGGCGAAAGTTCGGAGTTTGTTGAAATATTTAACTTAAACCCCCGGTATCTTTGTGTCTGGATTGCACGAGCTTTCAATACCCTGGAACGAATCGCAGCCGAAGTTTCATTATTTTTAATGTTTTCCATCTCCTGATAACGAACCCGCATGACTTCAACCTGTAAATCAATTCTATCTAAGAGAGGGCCGGATATCTTTGCTTGGTATTTATGTACCTGGTGAGGTGTACAGGTACAAGGCCGCTCTTCATCCCCATAAAACCCACAGGGGCAGGGATTCATAGCAGCGATTAGCATAAACCTGGCCGGATAGGTGGCCACCGATTCTACCCGGGCAATGGTAACCTCTCCCTCTTCCAAGGGCTGGCGCATCGCTTCTAAAACATCTTTTCCAAACTCGGGTAATTCATCCAAAAACAACACTCCAAGATGGGCTAATGTAATCTCCCCGGGACGGGGCTTTTTACCGCCGCCGGTTAAGCTTATTTTAGACGCGGTATGGTGGGGACTGCGAAAAGGTCTTTTTGTAATAAACGGTTTGTTTTTTAAGAGTCCCGCCACACTATAAATTTTGGTCACTTCAAGCATTTCTTCATACGTTAAATCCGGTAAAATTGAGATAAGCCTTTTAGCAAGCATCGTCTTTCCAGTTCCCGGGGGTCCAATCATTAGGCAATTATGATTTCCCGCCGCCGCAATTTCCAGAGCCCTTTTCGCCACCGCCTGTCCTGCCACATCGGCAAAGTCCAGCTCTTCATCGGGTTTTTCCCGGAGTATTTCGGTAATATCAAGAGGCTTTTCCGGTTTAAGCTCTTCTTCTCCCGCTAAAAAGGCTACGATTTCTCTTAAGCTCTTTATCCCGTAAACCTCGACTCCCGACACCAGTGCCCCTTCGGTGCGGTTGTTATACGGAACCACCGCTTTGGGTTTCGATCCCCTTACAGCTAATACCGAAGGTAGGACTCCATCTACCTCCCGGACCTGACCTTCCAAGGATAATTCCCCTAAAAAGATGTAATTTGAAAGGTCAGCATTTAATTGTTCGCTCGCTGCCAATATACCAAGCGCTATTGGTAAATCAAAATGAGAGCCTTCTTTTTTTAAGTCGGCCGGGGCAAGGTTTATAGTTATCCTGGCGATGGGAAAATCAAAGCCAGAATTCTTAATCGCCGATTTTACCCGCTCCCGGGCTTCCTTGACCGCCGTATCGGGAAGGCCCACCACCTCCATCCCCGGAAGCCCGCGGTTAATATCCACTTCCACCTCCACCATTTCTCCATTAATGCCGTTTAAGGCAACGGTATGGACTTTGGAAAGCATTCAAATTCTCCTTTTGCCATTTTTGTTTCTTATTCGGCATATTTCCTAAAATTCCTCTAAAAAGAGAAAAACCTGCTTGAAAAAGCAGGTCAGGAGGTTTCAAGGACTAGCAAAATGTTTATGTCATATTTCTGCTAACAATGGTAACTAATCTTTAATTAAATCTGTTCTAATTATTTCCAATTTTAATTTTTTCTTTTCATTCTCTAAGTAGTCAAGATACTTTTTTAATAATTCATTTTCAGTAAAATTACCATTCTTCTTTAGTTCATTTAATATCGCTTGACGAACTTTTCCCTTTAAAATAGATTGCCGATAAACTTCAAAAACTTCTTTACTCTGCCAGTATTCATCTTCTGTCATATTTAAACCCTCAAGATAACTCAAAAAAGACTTTACTTCTTCCGGATTTTCATTTTTTAATTTTTCTATATTTTCTTTATTTACTTGGATAACTGTTTTAACTTCTTCATCCGTAACAGTAATATTTCTTTTATTTGCTTCATTTTTAAGTATAATCCTCTTTTTTAATTCATCAAACACATCTACCGATTTTGGTTTTTTTCCGGAAAGAGCTAAAAAACTTTTAATCATTTCATAATCTCTTAAATGTATATCATAACCATTAATTTTTGCTATAACAACATCAAAATTTTTATCATTATTTATTTTTTTATTTTTTTCACCAAACAGTTTATGAATATTTAAGTTTTCTGCAATTGAATTAAAAGAAAATAAAAATAATACTATGAAAATAGAAATTACAAGGCCTAAAATATAAAATTTACTTTTTCTCATAAACATACTTCCTTTCTTAAAATGTTAATTTTATCCCTGTTAATGTTCTTGAAGTTGGAATTGTTGAATCTAAACTAAGCCAGAATATTTTCGGTACTAATTCATTATAATCATAGTTATAAAGATATAAAGCTTGGACATTTATAAATGAATAAGGCTCATCAGCAGGGTCATATATACTTGGAGAATTATCTATAGAAAAAGCGATATCTTTTGTTTTTACACCATTTTTATAATAATCCACCCAAGCATTTGCTATTTCCTGATCAAAGGGATAAGCATAAGTATTAGCATTTTTAATTACTCCTCCTATATTTTGTTTATAAATTGTATACTTGATATGTGTTTGGCAATATAAAAATGCAGAAAACGGCAAAGAAAAATGCAGAAAAAATATTGGCCATTGCCAGCACAAAAAGATACATAAGAGGTAATATTTAACAGTTAGAGAGGGCGTTTTTAAATCTATAACTCTCGCCTTTAAACACCAGGA
>Ga0334722_10004854_pt1 | contig 13808 bp, 12 predicted proteins | sample C3_bottom_MG_FD_207210 | JGI IMG/M metagenome (GOLD analysis project Ga0334722, IMG submission 207210) | Sediment microbial communities from Yellowstone Lake, YNP, Wyoming, USA - C3_bottom | ecosystem: Environmental > Aquatic > Freshwater > Lake > Sediment | place: USA: Wyoming | collected...
ATTCTCCCCGTCGATAAATTCGACAAAACTTCTTTTGCCATTACCGAAGTCCCCACGCTCGGTGAGGCATTAATTGATTTTACTCGGGCTCGCAACAATAACAGCCGCGAGCAATCTTTCAAGCTCGATAAAGAAACCAAACTCCATGTGTACGCTATCGGTGAAATTTCAGGTGACGAACGGGAATTCGCCGATTATGGCTATATCTTAAATGCCGCTTCCGGTGAATCGGTCTGGGAGATGAGTTGGCGCAATACCGAACATGCCGGCGGTGCTGACAAAAACCGCATGTTTGACGATTTCGTGACGTTACCGGCCGGCACCTACACCGCCTGTTATGTCACCGATGATTCCCACGCCTATCGTCACTGGAACGATGCCGCGCCGTTTGATCCGGAAAGCTACGGGCTGGCCATCTATCCCGCCGGAAGCACCAAACCGGCAAGTTTCAAACTCGTGAGTGAAGAGGATATAAATAAAGGGACCAATATATTGGCCAAAATTACCCGCGTGGGAGATGATGAACGCCGCCATGCCCGATTCAAACTGGACAAAGAAGCGACAGTTAATATCTATGCTCTCGGCGAAGGGATGGGCGGCGATATGTATGACTATGCTTATATAGTCGATTTAGGCAGCGGCCGCGACATTTGGGAAATGCGCTATCGCAAGACTGACCATGCCGGTGGCGCCGAAAAGAACCGCATGGAGAAGGATGAAATCACACTTGGCCCTGGTGAATATGAAGTCGTGTACGAATCCGATGGCTCGCATTCTTTTAGCCACTGGAACGACACTCCCCCCAGGGACCCGCTCAACTGGGGCGTGACTATCTCGATGGCGAATTAGGCATTTGGGTTAAAGATACCTGTATCTACCAAAATTGCCAAAATCATAAGGCAGGGCCGGAAATGGCTCTGCCTTTACTATGTCGCTGATTTACAACAAGTTATTTCTCGAAATATTAAAAAAAAGACGATTTTTATCAGATTACCTATTGACTTTTTTTCAACATTGCCGATATTAAGGACTGAAATGAATCGTTTCCGCGTCGGGCTCTGATCAGGACTTTGTATATCCAAAACAAAAACTATCAAGCATCTGAATCACGGGATCGAGTGCGCAATTGTGCGCGAATAACGGGTTTGTCCCGAAGAACTAAAATCCTCGTGATTTTGAGTTTCGGTCTGGGATTGACCAAAACAAATGGAGTGTAGAATGAAGATCTACATCGGCAACATGTCGTTTGATACGACAGAAGAAACAGTTCGCCAGGCTTTTGAAACCTATGGCGAAATCACCAGCGTTAACCTGATATCGGACCGCGACACCGGACGCCCCAAAGGCTTCGGGTTTGTCGAAATGGCCAATGACGAAGAAGCCAAAGCGGCTATCGCCGGCCTTAACGGCACCGACATGGGTGGACGTACTGTCAATGTCAACGAAGCGCGCCCACGCCCTGAAGGCGGCGGCGGCGGTCGCGGCGGAAGCCGTGGCGGCAATCGTGGCGGCGGCAATCGCGGTCGCTCCTGGTAATTGACTATAAGCCTTTCTGTCCTGATCTAATTCGGACAAAATGCTGAAATCAATAAAGACCCTCGATGCAAATCGGGGGTCTTTTTTTATGCACGCTAATCAGAATCAACGAATCCCGTCATTCTAAAAAAAACTGTAATCTTGTAAGTAATACCAGCACCGACCGCCATCTACAAAGATTTTATTATTATTGTTACCTTGCTTATATTGACCACCTGATGATTTTTCATTCAATTATCTAAGAGGAGACGGTGAAAATGAAATGGATTACTCGTTCCAAAGTAAAAGTTGACCGAGTCGCTTGCCCCTGGCTAATCAAGAAATTTGTCGATTCGAAAGCAGAATTCCTGTTTGTCCCGGCAGAACAGGTCATGCGGGTGGCCAAAGAAGAGGACGCCATCCCGTACGATGTTCCCGATGTCGAATTGGGCCATCATGGACAGGAATGTTCCTTTGAAGCCATTCTTAAGAAATACAATCTCAATGTCAACCCGGCGCTGGTTCTACTGGGGAAAATCGTAAACGGCGCCGACACCGACAATTCTCTTTGGAATCAGCCGGAGGGCGCAGGCTTAGATGCCATTGCCGAAGGCTTCCGACATCTGGGATTCAAAGATGACCTTGAAGTAAACAAGGCCGAACACATTGTTTACGATGCGCTCTATGCTTACTGTCAGGAAATGATTCGTCAGGGCAAGTCAAATGGCGCGTTCAAGAATTGATATTATTCTTCTTTTTGTCGCGCGCATTACGCGTCTGTTCGCTTACGGGTCGCTGTCGATTTTATTAGTTCTGTATCTGGCACAAGTGGGCTTGAGCGAGCAGCTCATTGGGCTGCTGTTGACCTTCACGCTCGTAGGCGACGCTATTCTCACACTTTGGATAACGACTTCCGCCGACGCCATAGGCCGACGCAAAATGCTTTTGATTGGCACCGGACTAATGATTTTGGCCGCGGCTGTATTTCTGGTGACTCACCAGTTCATATTGTTAGTTATGGCCGCGATTGTGGGCGTGATCAGTCCCAGTGGGAGCGATATTGGACCATTTCTATCTATCGAGCAGTCGGCTCTATCACAACTTGTCCCTGACAACCAGCGCACAAAAATTTTCGCTTGGTACAATCTGGCCGGTTCACTGGCCACCGCCACCGGCGCCCTGGCCAGCGGCTGGCTGGTTAAGTCCCTTCAGACACACGGCCTGACCGAGTTTGACTCCTATCGGATTATCCTAATTGGCTATGGCGCTTGTGGCGCAATACTGGCAGCGCTTTACTTGTGTTTGTCGTTATCGATTGAAACTGTAATCAGTTCCAATGCGAGAAAGCGTACTCTGGGTCTGCATCGCTCGACCGGCTTGGTGATAAAATTGAGTTCCTTGTTTGCTCTTGATGGCTTCGCCGGCGGCCTGATTGTCCAGAGTCTTTTGGCGTATTGGTTTCATGTCAAGTTTGGAGTTGATACGGGAATTCTTGGCACGATATTTTTTGGTGCCAACGCCTTGGCGGCTCTGTCAGCATTGCTGGCAGTTCGCATTGCTTCTCGCATCGGACTCATCAATACGATGGTGTTCACTCATCTTCCGTCCAACGTTTTGCTAATCATGGTGCCACTCATGCCCAATCTCACTCTGGCTATCATTGTTTTATTATTGCGCTTTAGTCTGTCACAAATGGATGTACCCACCCGCCAGTCGTATCTCATGTCCATAGTTTCGCCGGATGAACGTTCGGCCGCAGCCGGAGTCAGTATGATTGCCCGTTCAACCGGCGCTTCGTTGTCACCGGCCATTAGCGGAGTTTTTTTGGGAAACCCGCTTCTGTTTAGCGTCCCAATCTATATTGCCGGGGTATTAAAGATTATCTACGATTTGCTGTTGTATCGGAGCTTCAAATCTTTGAAGCCTAAAGAGGAAATCTTGCCTGATTAACTTTTCTCTCATTTTCTTTTCTTTAAAATATCCATAGATTCTTGCATTATTTGCTTAAGGACGGCTAAATCAACGTCGGCAAGTTTCTTAATATACAAACAGCCTTTGCCCATATTGAATTTTCCCAGTTTTTTCAATAACTCCGGTCTTGCCTGAATGGCGCACAACGAATAAAAAGTCAGATTTTGTTTCCGCGGAGAAAAACCAGTCAGACACGCATCGCCTTCCCGACCGCTTTCATATTTGTAGTGGTAAGAACCAAAGCCGACAATCGCCGTTCCCCACATCTTGGGCTTTTCCTTAGTGACTTCACTCATAAGTTTCACAATTTCGATAGAATCCTTGCGCTTAGTTTCATCTTTAATGCCATTCAAGAACTTTTCAACGCTTTTTTCGGTCTGCTTGGTTTTTAGTTCTGCCATCTTGATCTCCTTTACACTTCTCCCAGATAGGCCTTTCTTACTTCTTCGTTTTGCTCAATCTCCGACGCTTTCCCGTGGAGCCTTATCTCGCCGGTCTCCATCACATAACCATAATGGGCAATCTTGAGAGCCAGATGAGCGTTTTGCTCAACCAATAGGATAGTCGTTCCCAGTTCTTTGTTTATCTCAACAATTTTTTCGAAAATGGCCTTGACCAGTATCGGTGCAATACCCAGCGATGGTTCATCAAGTAAAAGCAGTTTCGGTTTTGCCATTAATGCTCGCGCGATGGCTAGCATCTGTTGTTCACCGCCGGACAGTGTGCCGCCCATTTGTTTGAGCCGCTCATTGAGACGAGGGAAGAGCGCAAAGACATATTCTAAATCTTTTTTGATTGCAGCTTTGTCTTTCCTGAGATATGCACCCATGTCGAGATTCTCTTTGACCGTCAGATTGGCGAATATCATACGACCCTCGGGGACATGTGAAATTCCGGCTGCCACAATTTCATGAGGAGGTTTATTGCCAATCTCGCGGTCACGAAAAAGAATTGAGCCGCCGGCCACTTTGACCAAACCGGAAATAGCGCGCAGTGCGGTGCTTTTGCCGGCGCCGTTGGCCCCGATGAGAGTGACTATTTGTCCCTGCTGCACGGTGAGCGAAATGCCGCGTAGCGCCTTGATGGCGCCATATGAAACATTGAGGTCACGCAGCTGGAGCATGGCGACTGTACTTTCTCACACCGTTTCACCCAGATAAGCCTCAATTACCTTGGGGTCCCGTTTTATTTCGTCTGGTGTCCCTTCGGCAATGCGAGCGCCGTAATCCAACACGACTATGCGCTCACAAATCCCCATCACCACTCTCATGTCGTGCTCGATAAGCAAAACTGCGACAGAGAAGCGTTCTTTAACATCTTTGATTAGTTTCATTAAGGCAATCTTTTCAGAAGGATTCGTGCCTGCGGCAGGCTCATCTAATAGCAGCAGGCGCGGCTTGGTAGCCAGGGCCCGCACGATTTCCAACCTTCTCTGCTCGCCATAAGGGAGCGAACAAGCCGGTTTGTCGACCATATCGGCTAAATGAAAAATTTCCAGCAACTCCAAAATATTTTCTCGGATGGCGTTCTCTTCGTTTTGAAATTTTCCCCAGGCAAAAGCCGCAGCAGCGAAACCATAATTCAGGCTCTTGATAAGCGATATTTGTACGCTTTGAAAAACGCTCAACGAACGGCATAAACGAATATTTTGAAATGTCCGAGCAATGCCCCTCTTGCAAATATGATAGGGTTTTTCGCCGACAATGGATTGCCCATCAAATTGAATGTCACCGCTGGTGGGTTGGTAGACGCCGGTGATAATGTTGAATACAGTTGTTTTCCCGGCGCCATTGGGGCCGATCAAGCCAATCAAACCATCTGACGGAATTTCTAAATTAAGTTCCGACACGGCGGTAAGTCCCCCAAATCGCATCGTGCAATTTTGCAGGTTCAAAATAGCCATACGACATTATGAGCGTGCCCGGCTCGCCCTGACTTTTCCTTTGAAAGACTGAAGTAATTTTTTAAAATACTCTCCGTCGCCAAACAAGCCCTGCGGACGGGAAATCATGATAATGACTAAGGCCAGCGAGTAAATGACCATGCGATATTCTGCAATCGGCCGCAGCGCTTCCGGCAAAACAGTCAATACTAAAGCGGATATAAACACACCGACATTGTGACCCATGCCGCCGACAATCACCATCACCACTATCTCAATAGATTTAACAAAACTGAACTGCGACGGATTGATATAAGTCACGAAATGAGCATAAAGCCCACCGGCAATTCCGGCAAAAAAAGCGCCGGTCACGAAAGCGATAACTTTGTAGCGCGTCGTATTAATGCCCATGGCCTCGGCGGCCACTTCATCGTCGCGCACCGCCAGAAATCCTTTGCCATAAGTCGAACGAATCAAATTCGACAACAAGTACATCAGAATCGCCACAAATGCAAAAACCCAGAAAAAATTGGTCAGTTTGGGAATGCCTGTAAATCCGCGTGCCCCGCCCAAAAAATCAATATTTTGAATTATTACTCTAATTATTTCTCCAAATCCAAGCGTCACTATGGCCAAATAGTCTCCTTTAAGACGCAAAGATGGAATTCCGACCAGCAAGCCGAGAAATGATGCAACCAGTCCGCCGCACAAGAGCGCGCCCAAAAAAACAAAGCTGGCAGTAATGCCGCCGGCTCCGAAATGTGAAGTAATAACTGCCGAGGTGTACGCACCCACCGCCATGAATCCGGCGTGTCCCAGCGAGAATTGACCGGTAAAGCCGTTGACCAGATTCAGCGATGCGGCCAGAATGACATTTACGCCTATGTAAATAATGATTTGAAAATAATAGGCATTGAAGTTTGACTCAAAATGCGCCACAACCAGCGCCACGACAATTGTCACCAGGAGAACCAGCCTGCGAGTGAAATGGGCCGACTTCTGCATCATACTCTTTCAGATTCAAACTTGCCCAACAGCCCTGCCGGACGAAAGAGAAGAATGACTATCAGTATGCCGAAAGCGATGGCGTCACGATAGGTGGCCGATATGTAACCGGTTACAAATGTTTCGGTTATGCCTATGATTAGTCCGCCCAATGCCGCTCCAACCAGATTCCCGATACCTCCAACTACAGCAGCAATGAATGCCTTTAAGCCGGGAAATACTCCCATCAGCGGATTTATGCTGGGATAAACTGATGCATACAGCACCGCTGCGGCCGCCGCTAAAGATGAACCCAATACAAAGGTGAACGAGACAATTCGATTAATATTTATCCCCATAAGTTTTGCTGCCTGAAGATTGAAAGACAATGCCCGCATAGCCGTTCCCGTTTTGGTGGACATCACCACCCAGCGCAGCAGCAGCATCAGGCCGATTGCCGTACCTATTACCATAAGTGGAGTCGAACTGACTACTACGCCACCGGCATCAATCACATTGGCTTTGGGAATCAGATCAGGGAATGGTTTGGGGTCAGGGCCAAATACCAGCTGGCCGCCGTATTCAAGAAAAAAAGATACGCCAATCGCTGTTATCAAGACTGTGATAGTAGGACGCGAGCGCAACGGCTTGTAGGCCAGTTTTTCAATGGTCACACCTAGAGCCGAACAAACCAACATTGAAAGAACCATCGCCAGCGGCCCGGCCAAAAAAAGATTGCCACCGCACAATTTGAGAATCATCGGCGCGGCAAAATAGGCCACGAACGCGCCGATCATAAAAATGTCACTGTGGGCAAAATTGATAAATCGGAGAATGCCGTAGACCATAGTATAGCCTAAAGCAATGAGCGCGTAGATACTCCCGAGCGATACACCGTTAATAACTTGTTGAATAAATTCACTCATGCCGGAAGGAGTATTCGCTTTTTGATAATGGGCCTGGCCGATCCGGGATCTATAACGCAGCCGACCAAACCAAAGTTGTCGACGCCACTGTGGTCAGGTCGGCCGCGTGTCATTATGACGGGTTCAGTTTGGAATGAAGCTTGAACTTGCCATCCTCAATTTTTACAATTACGATCGCTTTACGAGCATTCCTATCGGCGTCGATGGTCGTGGTACCTGAAACTCCAGGGAAACCTACAGTGGTTGCTAACGCATCGCGAATTTTTGTCGGATCGTCGCTCTTGGCTCTTCCAATAGCATCAAATAGAATCTGTGCCGCATCGTAGCCCAGTACGGCCATCGCATCAGGGACTTCTCCACCGAACCTTTGCTCGTAAGCGCCCACAAACTTCTGTACAACGGCGCTGGTGTCATCAGCAGCATAATGATTTGTGAAATAGGTTCCGTTCATAGCGTCACCGCCTACTTCCAAAAGCTTGTTTGAGTCCCAGCCGTCGCCACCAATAAAGGGCATATTCATTTTTAGGTCGCGAGCTTGTTTTACTAACAGAGCACTTTCCTGATAATAACCCGGAACAATAATCGCGTCCGGTTTTAGCCCTTTAATGGACGTTAGTTGCGCCCGAAAATCAGTGTCTCCCTCGCTGTAGGCCTGTTCACCCACTACTTTTCCACCAAGTTTGGTGAAAGTCTCTGTAAAAAATTGTGCCAGCCCAATCGAATAATCATTCTTCACGTCTTTTATCATGGCCACTTTGCGTGCACCGAGCGATTCATAAGCAAATTTGGCCATCACTTCGCCCTGGAAGGGGTCGATATAGCAGACGCGAAAGATATAGTCGCCTTTTTTGGTAACTTCCGGATTGGTCGAGCCCGGAGTCACCATGGGAATCTTATTCTGCTGGGCAATGGGGGCCGCGGCCAGTGACCGAGATGAAGCAATTTCTCCCAACAAAGCACGCACTTTATCTCGAGTAATTAGTTTTGTTGCCGCCAGAGCTGCTTCTTCCGGTTTGGATTGGGTATCTTCAGTTAAGAGATGAATCTTCTTACCTAAAACGCCTCCGGCAGCATTGGCCTCGTCAACGGCCATCTCAATGCCGTGAAGAGTCGATGTTCCAAAAGTGGCCGTAGTACCGGTCAGGGAGAGATATGCCCCAATTAGAATCTCATTTTGTTCGGCCTTTTTCGCACAGCCAAACAAGACAACCGCCATCACTAAAACGGCGCAAAAAAAACGGGTATTAAATCGCAAGTTCTTATCCTCCAATGTCTCTAACAGTTTATGGAAAGGGTAAAGTAACAGCCGATTTACCGGCCAGTCAATATGTTTCTGGCTGCCTTGGAATTGAACTCTAGGCTGAAATTTGCGAGAATTCAGGTGCCCCTCTTTTTGAAAGGGAGCCCAAAGATTATCAGGCGGTATATGAGTACTTCTGCCGTCCACTAGAAAAATGCGTTGGACAAGCTGTCAATAATCTGAATTTTCCAATTTGAATTTTGTCTTTATTATTCCTGATCGCCAGAAGCGGATAGCTCTCCTTCAATGGCTGATAATCTATTCTCCAAAGATTTCATTCGTTCCTTCAGTATCTGATTCTCTTTTTGCATCCGTTCTGCTTCGAAACCAGCGTCGGCTGATGCCGTCTCGGCATTGTCGGTAAAAGCTGGAGTAGTTTCGGTAACCGTGCCGTAAGCTGTGGGGAACCAAAGTAATGTGAGATGCGCGTTACCCAGAGAGATGTTACCACCGTTTTCCTCTGCTATCAACCAGAAAGTGTCGCTCGCTGAGCCGACTTTGAACACTCCCTGCACCGTGACCGTCATGATGTAGGTTCCACTTGGAGCGGCCGATGAAATTTGTGCTTTGTACCCCCCTCCTGCAGGGTGCGTCGCACTTGTAGTCGAGACGGAGAAGAAACCCACCGAAGTGGTACCATTAGCGTGGATAAAAGTAACCTCGAGAGTGCCAATGGCAAATACGTATCCGCTATCAGTACCTGGTGGGTTAGTAGTTTGCTGCAACACATTTTGAATCGCCCCAGTGAGGCTTCCGAAAGAGTTATTGTTGTTTGCGGCTATCCCCGGTTCGTCTTGCATCTCAAATTCATCTATGGCGTCAACGCCAAACTGCACTTGATCCGTTCCAGTTTGAGCTGGTTCAAGGCCGATGACGACGCTGCCACCAAGGTTTGTCATACTGAAGCTGCCTGCGGTCACATTTGAACCGGCGATAACAGAAACACCGCTGCTACCATCATTCCCTTTGCGAAGAAGCAGCCTTCCTCCGGAGGTGCCCATGGCGTCCAGATAGACAGTTTGATCGCCACTAGCGTCATTGAGGTCTATCGACCCGGACGTGTTGCCGCCTAAGTAAGCTAAATTAGTTCCGTCTGCCTTGTTAAGGTCAAGAAACCCCCCGCTTGAACCGGTGGCATCAAGTGTCACGGTTGGGTCACCGGAAGCGTCATGCAAAATAAGATGCCCTTTATCGTCGGCCACAAGCTGACAGTACATAATACTGTTATCGCTTAACTCCATGACAGTAGCGGTACCACCATCCTGGCGGACCTGAAATTCAGTTGTGGCATTGGCGCCAAAATCGATCGACAACGGGCCAGTCATGAAATCGCCGGTCTCATTAACAAACGGATCCCCGGCAATTTGGTTGGCTGTGTCAGCGCGCAAAGATTGAAAGGTCCACGCGTTTGAAGTCAATTTTGTCCGCGGTGACAGTTCCGGGTCAATCCCAATGGTTATTCCCAGCCACCGTTCTGTCGAAATATAAAATAAATTATCTGGCAAAACCGGCATGGGTGCTTTACCCAGTTGAATCGAGAAAAGTCCTCCCGCAACAGCTACGGACACCAGACCGCTGCTCCACTGCGAGACTCCACCTGCATCCATATCCCAGATGCCAAAGGTCATGTTATAGTTGCCATCCGACACCGGCGTGCCACCGGCATTTGTAAGTCTCCCCTGATAGTTAATTGTTTTGGGAATGTCTGCATACCCAACGCCAACTAGGATTGTAATAAGCAATCCTACCGACAGACAATTAATTCTTCGTATCATTTTAACACCTCCGTATTAATAAATTTTTGTATTGAACATTCTATGACCAAAACTTCTGACACCACCGAAAACTTCAGAATTGACCTAGCACTGAGATATGTAGAAAATCTAAGCTGCCGGCCTCTATCAGCTTAATGAAAAGTAATGGCTAAGATGTCTGCTGATAATAATATTAGTTCAACCCCTGAAATATCGCAATCCGAGGCAAAAGATACAAGGGAATTGAGCTATGTCGAAGGAGTCACGCAACTATCAGGTTGTTACCTACCCCCGCTACAAGCTTCGAGCATTTCGGTTTTGCTGACAATATTTTTGGTGCCGTAGCCCGCGAGCGGCCAGGTGCAGACATAGGTTTCAACATCTAATCCCAGTTTGGCGATAGTGTCGCAGAGTTTTTTTGATCTTCCCGTTAACGGCTGCCCCGGTCGGTAGAATAAGAGGTCTCCTGTTAACAGAACTTTTTGACGAGGAAAGTAGAAGATAAAATATTCGTCAGTGTGATCTGATGCCACGTTATAAATCTCCATTGCGTTCACTTCATCATCGATCCGGCGCTTTTCTTTGACCGTGGTTATTTGCAGCGGTTTCGGTTCCAGAGTCAAGGCATCAGGGCGTAGGTCGTGGTGACTTTTCACAATTTCTTCAATCAGCGGAATAGTTGAAGGGGGTTCAATAATGACCGCACCCTCTTGTACCCAGCTTCTGGTCCCTCCGACATATTGCCCGTGAATGTGGCTGAAAGCAAAAAAGCTCACCGGTTTTTGAAAATGTTCCGGCACTATCCTGGCCAGCAAATCACAGTTTCGAGAATTGTAGGCCCCTTCCAAAACAACCAGATAATCGTAGAATTCCGCCACCATCACCCGGGTGTTAATCGAATCCACATCTATGGAGAATAAATGCGGCGCCAGCTCCTTGAAAGTAATCTCACTTGCAGCCACCAATCGAGTGCGGTCGCGCTGGCGGTCTCCTGCCGGCATGCTCATCTGAATGCCCCGCTCAATAGCTCCAAATTCGAAATGAGCAATTTCGCGCCCTCTTAATGAGACAGTCACACTACCTGCGAACTGACCCGCAACACCCTCCGGCCAATTGGTGTATCGCACATCTTCAGTACCGTCACCATACAAATCACTGTAAACGCGCCGATGCAGCGACGTTATTTTCCCGGATTGACCATCAAGAGACATACTCCAGAGTTCATCTTTCCAGGCAAAGAGATAACCATCGGCATGGTCCGGCTCCAGATTTTCGCGCCGTTCCAGGATGGCGTTAGCCACCATGGTCGGATGCAGCGTCTCTACTGTTGCCGCAGAGACGTCTCCAAAGGATTCTGCGTACTTTTCTTCTCCAGAGTCATTCACTTGAAAAATGCGGCCGCGCCTGACATAATAGATTTCCTTATTGGTATCTCCATTGTCAACCCATTCAAATTCGAGGGCAGTTTCGCCCAGTTCCGGGTTTATCATAAGCGTCAGCAACACATCATACTTGCGAAAATCCCCTGGATGCCAGGGATGTGATGCGTCCGTCACAAAACCTTTTCCTATTATCCGGTAAGCTGAATTTTCCAGGCTCATCAGTTTGTCAAAGACATTTCCTGCCGCCGCTTGTCCAGGGATCAGGTAGAGTAGGAATACCAAACTGACCAGACGCATCAACCCCTCCTAAGAGCCTATCTGCTTCTTCTGAAATTTGTGACGCACCAACTCAATAAGCGCCGGCAACATTGAAATGATGATGACCGCCAATATTATCAAACTGAAATTATTCTTTACGAATCTGAACGTTCCGAAATAGAAACCGCCCAACACACAAATGGTTACCCAGGCGATTGCTCCGGTTATATTATACAGCGCGAATCTAAAGTAGCCCATGCGACCCACTCCGGCCAGAAATGGCGCGAATGTACGGACAATCGGCACAAAACGGGCAATGACAATTGTCTTGCCACCATACTTTTCATAGAAATGTTGGGTGCGCTTAATGTATTCTTTCTTGAAGATGCGGCTGTTCGGATCTGCCAAAAGCCGCCGACCAATGCGATATCCTATGCTATAATTGGCAGCATCACCCAAAACGGCCGCTAATGTCAAAATGAGCAAGAGTAACCACACATCCAGCATTCCTGCTCCGGCAAAAACTCCTGCAGCAAATAAAAGAGAGTCTCCCGGCAAAAACGGCGTCACCACTAACCCCGTCTCACCAACGATGATGAGAAACAGAATGGCATAGGTCCACACGCCATAATCCTGGATGATTTCATACAAATGACGGTCGAGATGAACAAAAATGTCAAAAATGTGTTTAATGAATTCCATGAATGCTTGCCATAATAATATGATTTATCACAAAAATTCGAATTGACCTGTCAAACATCAACTACAATGTTAGCTTGGCCTTTGCCCTGAAATTATGAAACTCCCTATCCGACACTTCCGGAACACTGACTATTATCGAAATATTATTCTATTCTTGGCGCTAAATGTTCCGCTCATTTTTGTGCTCCTGTTACGCAATTTGCGGCAAGTTGATTTCACCGCGTTGACCTGGATATATCTCTTTTGCGTCACCATGGGTTATTATGTGCTCGCCCTATTGATAGTTACCTCTTTGGTCTTTCTCCTTAGCTTCTCCTTAAAAAGATTCGCCAACGCCTTTGCAGGAGCACTGTTAGTCCTGTTCGTTTTCTATTTGCTCATAGACAGCCAGGTTTACAGCATAACGTCCCTCCATATTAATTTCTTCTGGCTGGAATGGGTCATAAACGATTACAAAGGACTGGGCTTGCCGGCCTCAACTGTACCGTCTACGTTACTAGCTTTGCTTCTTGTGGCAGTCATCGAATTCGGCATTTTTGTGGGAGCGCGCAGGCTTGCCCGACCAAAGCACTTAGCCGTTTATTTTTGGCTTCTGGCGCTCATAGCGCTGGCCGCCGGCCAGACGATTCATATTGCTACTTATGAAACCAACAACATGCACATCACCAGCTTGACGCCGGAACTACCGGCCTACTTGCCCCTAACATCGCATAAAACTGCCGTCAAGTATGCCGGCATTCTGCAATTTGGTGGAGACCAGGCCGGAATCAAAACCAATGAATTAAAGGGATCACTTCACTATCCCCTTAATGAAATTAGATGTAACATTTTGAAAGATCAAAAACCGCCAAATATCGTGGTCATTTTCCTGGAAAGCTGGCGCGCCGATGCCATGAATGAAAAAATTACTCCTAACATTTTCAAGTTTTCACAGAAATCTACTGTTTGCCGACAGCATTTCTCTTCGGGGAATTCCACAGTGGCCGGAACCTTTGGATTTTTCTATGGTCTCGACCCAACCTACTGGACGGCCGTCACATCCGATAATGTTCTGATAGATAATCCGGTTTTGATCGATATTCTCGAAGAGTACAAATACAATTTCGGCATTTTCGCTAAATCAAATTTCAAGCG
>Ga0334722_10004855_pt1 | contig 13806 bp, 11 predicted proteins | sample C3_bottom_MG_FD_207210 | JGI IMG/M metagenome (GOLD analysis project Ga0334722, IMG submission 207210) | Sediment microbial communities from Yellowstone Lake, YNP, Wyoming, USA - C3_bottom | ecosystem: Environmental > Aquatic > Freshwater > Lake > Sediment | place: USA: Wyoming | collected...
TAAGATCCTTGATCCGCGACTGCACGCTCTCCGGGGTAATGGAGTGGGTCTCATTGTATGCCGACTGAATGGCCCGCCTCCGTTTGGTCTCCTCAATGGTTTGGCGCATGGAGTCGGTGAGCCGATCACCGTAAAGGATCACCATGCCTTGCACATTGCGGGCAGCCCGGCCGCAGGTCTGGATAAGCGAGCGACCGCTGCGCAGAAATCCCTCCTTGTCGGCATCCAGAACCGCCACCAGCGAGACCTCGGGAATATCCAACCCCTCACGAAGCAGGTTGATCCCCACCAGCACCTGAAACTCCCCGAGGCGCAGATCGCGGATCAATTCCATGCGCTCCATGGTTTTGATGTCGGAATGGAGATAGCGCACCCGCACCCCGAGCTTTGCATAATACTCGGTGAGATCCTCGGCCATCCGCTTGGTCAGGGTGGTGATCAGCACCCGCTCCCCGCGCTCCTCCCGCAGCCGGACCTCTTCCAGCAGATCATCCACCTGATTGGTGGCCGGTCGCACCACAATCGGCGGGTCCAGAAGCCCGGTGGGCCGGATCAACTGCTCCACCACCCTGCCGGCAGCCATCTCCAGCTCAAAATCGCCCGGGGTCGCGGAGACATAAACCGCCTGGGGTATCCGGGCCGCGAATTCATCAAACATCAGGGGCCGGTTATCCAGGGCGGATGGCAGGCGGAAGCCGAACTCGGTCAGGGTTTCCTTGCGGGAACGGTCCCCCCGGTACATGCCCCGCACCTGGGGGATGGTCACGTGGGATTCGTCGGCAAAAAGAATAAAATCAGGGGGGAAATAATCCAGCAGGGTGGGCGGCGGCTCTCCCGGCTTCAGGCCGGTGAAATGGCGGCTGTAATTCTCGATCCCGTGGCAATAACCCAGCTCCTGGAGCATCTCCAGGTCGAACATGGTGCGCTGCTCCAGGCGTTGGGCCTCGACCAGCCGGTTGTTTGCCTGAAAAAAAGCGAGCCGCTCCTTGAGTTCCTCCTTGATGGTGGCCATGGCCCGCTGCAACCGATCCTTGGAGGTGACAAAATGGCTGCCCGGAAAAACAGTCAGCTCGGAGAAGCGCTCCAGCGCCTTACCGCGCAGGGGGTCGATGATGCTGATCGCCTCGATGGTGTCCCCAAAAAACTCCACCCGGACGGCGCGATCCTCCTCATAGGCCGGGAAGATCTCAAGCACATCCCCCCGCACCCGGAAGGTGCCGCGATGAAAGGAAAGATCGTTGCGCTCGTAGAGCATGTGAACCAACCGGCGCCGCATCTCCTCCAGGGGATACTCCTCCCCTTGCTTGAGGAACAGATGCATGTTCTGGTACTCCTCCGGGGAGCCCAGGCCGTAGATGCAGGAAACCGAGGCGACGATGATCACATCCCGCCGGGTGAGCAGCGCTCTGGTCGCCGAGTGGCGCATCTTGTCGATGGCCTCGTTGATGGCGGAATCCTTTTCGATGTAGGTGTCCGACGAGGGGATGTACGCCTCGGGCTGGTAGTAGTCGTAGTAGCTGACAAAATACTCCACCGCGTTTGCGGGAAACAGCTCCTTGAACTCCGAATAGAGCTGGGCGGCCAGGGTCTTGTTGGGGGCCATGACCAGGGCCGGACGGCCTGTTTTGGCAATGACCTGGGCCATGGTGAAGGTCTTGCCCGAGCCGGTGACCCCGAGAAGAACCTGGTGCGGCAGCCCTTCCGCCAAACCCCGGCACAAAAGGTCGATGGCGGCCGGCTGATCTCCGGCAGGCGCGAAGGTGGTTTCAAGTTGAAAGGACATGGACCGCATCTCCAGGGGCAGACGACATCACAAGAAAGCCTTGGCATCATACCATATTTAGGGGCAGGCCCTAAGAAGAATACCAAGGCCTGCCCTTGGCCAGGCCGAGCCCAGCTCTTGTTCCACGCCGGGATATGCCCCCATTTTTCACAGATACCCCCAAACGATTCGGCCCAGAACAGAAAAAACATCCTCGCCCATGAAGAGGATTGACAAGCAATGCTCTTCAGCCGTATATAGTGGTCTTATTCATGGTGTAATTTCCAACACTTTTCCCCCCACACGCGTAATCAAAAATGGGTTTTCCCCCGCACATTTTCTCACAGACCAGGCAAGCCACCGGGCAGCGGAAAAGCCCGTCTCCGCCGTTGTTTCCCTTCGGCCCGCAGCCTGGGCGCCGCCCAAAAAGTCTCCCGAACAAGAGAGCCATATGACCAGGGCAAACATTCTCATTGCCATAGCAATCGCGGTTATTTCCAGCAGCATCTGGGCTTCCGTCAATCAGCCGGAGCAGGAACCACGCTGGCCCAAGCGCATCCAGGGCTTTTCCTTCTCGCCCTTCCGCGAGGAACAAAGCGCCATAGACCATATCCTGCCCACCGAGCAAGAGATCGACGCGGATCTGGCCCTGCTGGCCCCAAAAACCCACGCGGTCAGAACCTATACGCTGGAAGGCTCCCTGGCCTCGATTCCCAGGCTGGCCCGCAAACACGGGCTCAATGTGACCCTCGGCGCTTGGCTGACCAGCGATCTGGAACGAAACGAGGTGGAGATCGAGGCCGCCATCAAGGTCGCCCAGGAGAACCGCCGGAACGTGGTTCGGATCATCATCGGCAACGAGGCGCTCCTGCGGGGCGACCTGACCCCGGAACAACTCATCTCTTACATCGACCAGGTACAGGAGGCCGTTGAGATTCCGGTGAGCACGGCCGAACCTTGGCATATCTGGATGAAGTACCCGGAACTCGGCGAACACGTGGACTACATCGCCACCCACATGCTGCCCTACTGGGAAGGCGTGGAGATGACCGAGTCCATCAATTACATTGTTCAGCACATGAACATGCTGAAACAGAAATTCCCGAACAAGCAGGTGATAATCGGCGAGGTGGGCTGGCCCAGCAACGGCCGAACCCGGCAGCTGGCCGTGGCATCCCCGGCCAACGAAGCCATCTTTCTCCGCCGTTTTCTGGCCAAGGCCGAAAAGGAAAAATACACCTACTATGTCATGGAGGCCTTTGACCAACCCTGGAAACAGGGGAGTGAGGGCTCGGTGGGCGCGTACTGGGGCGTTTACGATGTCAACCGCCAGCCGAAATTTCCCTTCACCGAACCCATTGTCAAAATTCCCGAATGGCGGATGCTTGCCGGGATCTCGGCGATAATCGCCATCATCACCTTCGCCTTTCTCCTGATCGACAGCAAAACCCTGCGCACCCGAGGCCGCAGCTTTCTTGCCACCATTGCCTTCGGCGCCGCCACCGGAGCGGTATGGATCGTTTACACCTACACCAGACAGTACCTGAACCCGACCACCATCCTCATCGGCATTCTCATGGTGATCGGCATGATCGGGGTGGTGGTGGTTCTCCTGGCCGAGGCCCATGAATGGGCGGAGGCAACCTGGCTCTCCCAGTGGCGCCGACCCTTTATCCCACAGCACCTGGAAGATGACCAGCTGCCCATGGTCTGTGTCCAGGTGCCAGCCTACAACGAACCGCCCGAGATGCTGATCGAGACCCTGGACGCCCTGGCCCAGCTGGACTATCCCCGCTACGAGGTCCTGGTCATCGACAACAACACCAAGGATCCGGCGGTCTGGCAACCGGTGGAAGCTCACTGCCGTAAGCTCGGGCCCAGATTCCGTTTCTTCCATGTGGCCCCGCTTGCCGGGTTCAAGGCCGGAGCGCTGAATTTCGCCCTGGAAAAAACCGCGCCGGAGGCTGAGATTCTCGCGGTCATTGACAGCGATTATGTGGTAACCCCGGACTGGCTCAAGGACATGGCCCCCCAGTTTGCCAAGCCCTCCCTGGCCATTGCCCAGGCGCCCCAGGATTACCGGGACGACGGGGAAAACCTTTTCAAGGCCATGTGTTACGCGGAGTACAAGGGATTTTTCTATATCGGCATGCTGACCCGCAATGAACGCAACGCCATCATCCAGCACGGCACCATGACCATGGTCCGCAAATCCGTGCTGCAAGAGGTCGGGGGCTGGGCGGAATGGTGCATCACCGAGGATGCGGAACTGGGCCTGAAGATCTTTGAGCGCGGCTATGAAGCCACCTATATTCCCAAGACCTATGGCCGGGGGCTGATGCCAGACACCTTCCTCGACTTCAAGAAACAACGCTCCCGCTGGGCCTACGGAGCGGTGCAGATCCTGCGGCGGCACGCCAAGGCCCTGCTCTTTGGCAGGCAGACCGCCCTCACCAGGGGACAGCGGTATCATTTTGTCGCCGGCTGGATCCCCTGGCTGGCGGACAGCCTGAACATGCTCTTCACCGTGGCCGCACTGGGCTGGTCCACGGGCATGGTCTATTTTCCGCTCAAGGTTGACCCGCCCCTGGTAATCCTGTCGGTCATGCCGCTTACCCTCTTTGTTTTCAAGGTGGGCAAGATGATTTACCTCTACCGGACCAGGGTCGGCGCCACGGCGGGCCAGACCCTGGCCTCGGCCCTGGCGGGCCTTTCCTTGTCCCACACCATTTCCCAGGCGATCTTCCTTGGTTTTTTCACCAAGGACAAGCCGTTTTTCCGAACCCCGAAGCTGGCCAAGAGCCATGCCTTGTGGCAGGCCCTGCAATCAGCCAGGGAAGAAGGGCTGATCATGATTGCCCTCTGGCTCGCGGCCATCTGCGTCGTGGTGGCGCAAGGGTCGGAAACCGCGGATCTGCTGGTCTGGATCATGGTCCTGCTGGTCCAGTCGATCCCCTATCTGGCGACAGTGGTCATGTCAATGGTGAGCGGCTTCTCAAAAACCAAGGAAAAGATCATCAGCAATATCACGGCGCCCCCTCCTTCCGCGCCCGAGCAGGAGAGCAAGGCCTGATACAGGCTGCGCGTAAAGGAAACCAGCCGCCAATGCCCTCCCCAGACCGGCCCCGCAAAAAGAGAGGATTTTCCCATCGGCTCGGCTCATTTTCTCGCCTGGCATTCCGGGGGGTTCTCCTCTGTCTCGCGGCAACCATGGCCATTACCCTTCTCTTCCGCTGGGCGCCGCTGCCATGCAGTTCCCTGATGGTCCAGCGGCAGATCGCCTCCCTCTGGCAAAAAGACAAGGAATACCGTTTTCGCTACCGATGGGTAGAACTGGGGCGCATTTCCCCTTATGCGCCGCTGGCCGTAATCGCCTCCGAGGATCAAAGATTTTTTAACCACCTGGGCTTTGACTTTGACGCCATGGAAAAGGCCTGGGAATACAACCAGCGCCAGACACGAGTGCACGGGGCCAGCACCATCTCCCAGCAGGTTGCCAAGAATCTCTTCCTCTGGCCGCAAAGAAGCTTTGTCCGCAAGGGGATGGAGGTATATTTCACCCTGCTGCTCGAAGGGCTCTGGCCTAAACGGCGCATTCTTGAGGTCTATCTCAATGTGGCGGAGTTCGGGCCAGGCCTCTTCGGAATAGAGGCAGCCAGCAAGGCCTACTTCCACAAATCAGCCGCCAGACTGAATCCAGCGGAAGCCGCCATCCTGGCGGCCATCCTGCCCAGCCCCCTGCGCTCAAGCGCGGCCCGCCCCTCCGGGTACATCAGTCAACGGGCCTGGCATATCCAGCAGCAAATGCGGCTCATGGGCGGCCTTGCCGCGCTCAAACCCCTCGGCCAAATTCCTAAAAAATAACTTCGGGACTCTGCTCGGCAAGGCTAAGGCACACCTCTTTCCGGGTAAAGGGACAGCGAAAGACGAGCCGATGGGCGACAAGTTCCATGCCGGTGGTGTTCTTGTTGCCGACCCCGTATTTCGGATCGCCGAGAACGGGATGGCCGAGCATGGCAAAGTGGCGGCGGATCTGATGCAGCCGTCCGGTTGCGAGGGTGACTTCGACCACCGAGGTGTCGCTGGCCGGGTCATGGGAGGCAAGGGCATATCGGGTAATGGCGGGTTTGCCATCCAGCGGCAGTTCGATCACCCCCTGCTCCGGGCTGGGACAACCGAGCACCGTCACCCGATACCGCTTATCAATGGCATGGTCCTGCAACAGCTTGGAAAGCTTGGCCGCCGCCGTCTTGCTATGGGCCAGGATCATCAGCCCGGCGGCCTCCCGGTCAAGCCGGTGCACGGGCAGGGCAGGCCGTTTCAACCGAAAATGAACCTCGACCTGGCGGACCAGCGAACAGTGATCGCCGTAATCCGTCCCCTGGGCCAGCAGGCCGGCGGGTTTCAGCCAGACACTGTAATGACCGGCATCGTGCAGACACCGAGCCAGCGGGGGTTTCACCGCGAGAAGCCGCGCGTCGTAATACAGGTCAAGAACCTCGCCTGGCCGTAGCTGCGCGGTTGCCTTGCGCAGCCGTTTTCGCCCGCCCCTTTTGGCCGTCAGCCAGACCGCCCCCTTGCACATGGCGTCTTTCACCCGGCTCTTGGCAAGCCCGGCCCGAGCCGCGATCAGTTCGCAGGCCGTGCCGACATCCTCGGGGGCAACGGTGATCCGCAGGGTAAACGCGGTCGGAAGAGGCGCCGCCTGTGGGCCGCTATCTGAAATGCTCATAACCTCGATAACTGATCTCCCGGCGCTGGCCCGCCTCTTCAAGAAAAACGCCCTGTCCCTCGACAATACGACCCACCGCAAAAAGCTCTCGGCCGGTTTGCTCCCGGACCAGACTGCGCAGCCCCGCCAACCGAGGCTCGGCTGCGGTGCACAGCAACTGGTAATCCTCCCCCCCAGCAAGCGCCCAGTCAAGGGCCGACTGGCCACAGGTTTGGGCCGCCTTGCGCAGCAGAGGCGAAAGAGGAATCTTTTCCGCCGTCACCACCGCCCCGACCCCGCTCTCCGCGCATATATGGGCTAGATCCGTGGCCAGGCCGTCGGAAAGATCCTGCATGGCATGAACCATACCGCTGGCCGCCAGCGCCCGGCCCAAAACCACCTGGGCAACAGGGTCCAGATGCGCGGCAACCAGGGGCTGCCAGCCAAAATCATGGCCAAGCCCAGATTGACACAGGGCCAGACCAGCCGCCGCCTCGCCCAAAAAACCGCTGACCAGGACCACATCCCCAACCCGAGCGCCCTTTCTGGTAAGCAACTCCGCCTCGGCCATTTCCCCAAGCACCGTGACGGAGAGTACGCTCTCCTGCCCACCCTGCACCGTATCTCCCCCGATCAGAACAACCCCATGCTCGGCAAGCACGGCGGAAAACCCGGCCATGAACGCCTCCAGCCACTGACCCTCAACGGTCGGGGCCAAGGCCAGGGAAAGCAGGGCAAAACGGGGCAGGCCGCCCATGGCCGCAATATCGCTGATATTGACCGAGGCCGCCTTTCGGCCCAATTCAACGGGAGGATGCCAGCGCAAATCAAAATGAACCCCCTCCACCATGGTATCGGCGCTGACCAGGCTGACCCGGTCCGGGGCGGTTTTGTACACCGCGCAATCATCGCCGATTCCGACCAGAAGATCGCCAGAACTCCCGGCCGTCTGGCGGATGCGGGCGATAATCTCTCTTTCCCTCCCGGGCCTGGCCATGTTCACTCTCATTTTTTCCGTCAAGCCGTCGCCGCTAACACTGCTGCGAGCGGCGATGAAATAGTCAAAAAAATACAAATAGTTCGCAACAGCTCTTAAGTTTTCCCAAAACTATCCCGATCTGTTGAGCAAAGAGCAACGAGGAACCGATCATGCAAATAATCTGCTGCGTCTGTCACAAAACAAAGAACCACAAGGGCTGGGCCAAACAGGCGGTCAGATCCGGGGCGCCGCTCTCGCACGGCTATTGCCCCCAGTGCTACCAACAGATGCTGGAAAAAATTGAAAATTTCTTTGCCATGAATGGCTTTGGCAAAAGCGCCTGACCGCCCAACCCTATTTGATTACCTTGAGATACGGCCCTTTCTTCTTGCCAGGGCCGATCTGGCCGCCGCCTTTTTCCAGCGCCAACCTCCCGCCCCCGCCAAAATCAATGGCCTTGACGAACCGCTCCGCGCCACCCATGGTGAATATCTCCTGCCCGGTGAACTGTGGCGTGCGCAGGGCCCAGGCCACCTTTTGCGGAGGGATGGTCAGCAACTGCAGACTCACCTGCCACCACTCCTCTTTCTTGCCATAATCACGTTCGATCCCTGTGACCAGGGCATACATGATCCGTTCGGCCACGATCAGGACAATATCTCCGACCTGGGTGGTCTCCTTGAAGACAAAGATATTTTTCAAATCGTTTACAATTTTTTCTATCATGGGATAAGTCTCATAAAAAGGAACCTCTTGCCAAATAAAAACAAGATACCCAATCGGGGGAATTCTTTCAACCAAAGCCCGTCTGAAAGGTTACACCACGGGCCAGCTCGCTTTCCTGTTGTTCTTTTGCTCCTTTTTTTGTTTAATCCTGCAAGATACGATCTTAGCCAACTTTATACTTTATCGGGAACTTTTTCCCCGACGGCCGGTCTTAACAATATAATAAGTAAAATTAGCCCTGGTCCTTTGGGGCAAGCGGATCACGATGCCATACCAAGAAGCACCCGAGCTTGTCCGCGCCTTCCGCCAGGGGGACCAGCAGGCCTTTAACCGGCTGGTGACGCTGTACCAGAGAAAGATCTATAATCTGGCTCTCGGCTATGTAAAACAGGAAGACGAGGCCAAGGATCTGGCCCAGGACATCTTCGTCACCGTGTTCCGGCAGATAGACAAGCTGAAGGACGAAAGCAAGTTCGGGGCCTGGCTCTATCAGCTGGCCTTGAACCACTGCCGCAATCGTTACCAGAAACTACGTCGCCGAGGATTTTTCAGCAACCAGTCCCTTGACGACCCGGAAGCAGACCTGCACCTGAGCTCTGGAGCCACCCCGGAAAAAGATTATGAACGGCAAAACACCGCGCTCCTGGTTCGAAAAGCCATTGCCTCCCTGGCGCCAGCGGAAAAAGAAGTCATTCTTCTCCGTGATCTCCAGGAGCTGTCGTACGAAGAAATCAGCGAAATCCTTGCCCTGCCCATGGGCACGGTCAAGTCAAAGTTGAACCGGGCCCGCCTGGCCCTGAAAAACCGCCTGAAACATGACGGCCTCGCAAAAACCTAAAAAAACCTCTGTAAATGGCCCGCCCATGCAATGCACGCAAACCCAGCCACTGTTCACCGATTTTGCCGACAACACCCTCGGCCGCGAAGAGCTGCACGCCCTGACCGACCATCTACTCGGCTGCCCGACCTGCGCCCAGGAGTGGCGGGAATTTCAGCAGACCCTAAGTCTGGTGCACAGCCTTGAGGCACAGGCCCCCCCGGCCGATCTGCTGCCGGGCATCCATCTCAAGCTGGCAAAAAAAGGGATGCTTGACCGGCTCTGGCCCCTTGCCGAGAAACTGAATTTTTCCCTGTCAATTCCAGCCGCCGCCGCCATATTCACCATCGCCATGCTGGCCGGATTTCTGCTCAAAACCTCGCCCATGGAGCAGCCCGGTCTCTTCCCCTCCCGTCCTGCCAGAATCAGTGCCTTACGACAAGGCGAGCTCCTTACCCCCAGACGACCACCCATTGCCCCCAAGGCCATGTTTGCCGTCTCCCATAATGGAGGCCAGCAAGGCGGGGACCTGGCGCCGCTTCCCCGGACAGCCCTGGCAACCCATCTGGCCCCGGAAAATGACGCTCCCCATCTGTTGTCCCCGGATATGCATGTAATCCTCGCTGGTATCGACCATGCCAGCCAAGTCGCGTTCTTCCAGGAAATGTTGCAGCGAAACTGGTATATCCACCGCATAAACTCCAGCCTGTTTCTTGTCCATCTCCCCCAGGCGGAGCTGGGCGATTTTCATGATTTGCTTGGCCGTCACCGCTTTGCCCTGATGCCTGCCGCTGCGGCAGACGCCAGCTTCGGCGGCGGCAAGAGCGTGTTGACCGCGGCCATCCGCTTTCAATAAAAAACACCGCCCACTTTTTTCTGGAACCTTTGCCCGACGACCCGTGTCATAATAATCACGATGCGCATCGTTCAAGCATCATTTCTTCCTCCTCCCCTTCTTCCCCAGAAGGGCTCTTTCCTGGGACCGCAGAGCGGCGATGCTCCCGCGGTCCCGCTTTTTTGAACAGAGGCGCACGCACCCCGACCTTGACATCCGGCAAAAGAGATATACACAATAAACAACACCACCCAATAGCGACTGATTGCCCAGAACCAACACAACATTTTATATTGTCCAAGCCACCAAGGAGCACGCCATGATTTCCCCCTTGCCAACCCGTCGCCGCCATCCCGCCTTTATTTTTCTGGCTCTTTTGCTCATGGGGTTCTTTCTTGCTCCCCTGCCCGGAATAAGCCGGGCGGCGAGCAGCCCCCCGGAAACCTTTGCCGATCTGGCGGAGAAACTCAGCCCCACCGTGGTCAATATCTATACCACCCAGACGGTCAAGGCCTCCCGCTCCCCCCATGACCTGTTCAATGACCAGGAAATGCCCGAGCCATTCCGCCGCTTCTTTGGCCTGCCCTCGCCTTTTGACCAGGGACAACCCCAGAAGGAGCAGAAACGGACCAGCCTCGGCTCGGGCGTCATCATCTCCAAGGATGGCTATATTGTCACCAACAACCATGTCGTGGAAAACGCGGACGCCATCAACGTGCGCCTGACCAACTTCGAGGAATACGACGCAAAGGTCATTGGCCGCGACCCAAAAAGCGATCTTGCCCTGCTCAAAATCGCGCCCAAAAATGGCCTGCCGGTAACCGCCTTCGGGGATTCTGACAAATTGCGGGTGGGCGACTGGGTCATGGCCATCGGCAACCCCTTCGGCTTCGAACAGACCGTTACCGCCGGGATTGTCAGCGGCAAGGGCCGCTCCCTGGGCAGCGGCCCCTATGAAAACTTCATTCAGACAGACGCCTCCATCAACCCAGGCAACTCCGGAGGGCCGCTCTTCAACCTCAAGGGCGAGATGGTCGGGATCAATTCCGCCATTTACAGCCGCAGCGGCGGCAACATCGGCATCGGCTTCGCCATTCCCGCCAACATGGCAAAAAACGTTGTCAACCAGCTCAAGGAACATGGCGCGGTGGTGCGCGGCTGGCTCGGGGTCATGATCCAGCCCGTCACCCCGGAGCTTGCCGCCCAGTTCAAGATGGAGCGGCCCATCGGCGCCCTGGTGGGTGAGGTCTCTCCTGGCAGCCCGGCTGATAAGGCCGGCATCAAGCCCGGCGATGTCATTGTCGCCTTCAATGGCAAGGAAATCTCCCAGGTGAGCATCCTGCCCAATCTGGTGGCGGAAACCCCGGTGGGAAGCAGGGCGGAAATCACCCTTTCCCGGAAGGGCGCCTTGAAAAGGCTGCCCATCATCATTGCCAAGCTCAATGAAGAACAGCTTGCCAAGGCCGAACCGGCGGACAGCCTCAACAAACGCCTGGGCCTGGAGGTGCAGGATCTTACCCCGGAGCTTGCCGCCGCCTTGGGCATTGCCGACAGGCATGGGGTGCTGGTTACCGGGGTCGAGCCTTATTCCCCGGCGGCGGAAGCGGGATTACGCAGGGGCGACCTGATCCTTGAGTTCAACCAGAAGCCTGTCCGGGATGTGAAGACCTTCCTCAACGATATCAAGGCGATAAAAGCAAGGTCAACGGTTTCCTTTTTTATCAAGCGGGATGGCCGCACCCGATTTTTGGGCCTGAAGCTCAAATAACCCTTACGAACAGCCAACAAGAGGAATGAGGATGAAAAAAATGCATGGTTTAGGAAAACGTCTGGGCTGGCTTGCCACCCTGCTGAGCATATTCAGCCTGGTCAGCAGCTGCACCTATCAGGACCGGGTCGCCCCGCTCAACCTGCCGGACGCCAAAAATGGCGGCATCGTGGTGGGCGATGGAGTCAAGATTTCCGCCCTGGCTTTCAGCGACGATGACGCGGCCAAACAGGCCTTCGGCTTTGGCGCCCGCAATGCCGGCCTGCTGCCGGTGCAGCTCACCCTGCAAAACGACAGCCAGGAAAAGGTAAAAATCAATCCAGAGCAAACCTTTCTCATCGATAACAGCGGCCGCGCCTGGCCGATCCTCTCCCTGGAGAAGACCTATCAGCGGACTTCCGGGCATGTCGATCTAGGGGAAACCGCCAAAGGCGCGGGCAAACCAGCGCTGCTCATGGGCGCGGCCGGAGCGCTGGCCGGACTGGCGGTCGGGGTGGTCACTGGCAAGAATGTCGGCGAGGCCATGGGAACCGGCGCGGTGCTTGGCGCGGCGGGTGGAGCGATTGTCGGGGGAGCCAAGAGCTACAGCGAAAGCGGGGAAAAAATCAAGGATGATCTCGCGTCCAAAAGCCTGCGCAACCAAACGATCCTGCCGCACCAGATCGCCTACGGCGTGCTTTTCTTTCCTGGGATGCCCGGCGAGGAAGCAGACGGGGTGAAAGAGTTGCGGCTCTCCGTGACCATCGGCAACACGCCGCAGGTGGTCGTTCTCTTCCCCGCGACCAGGTAAATTTCAGCGGTTGGCTGACAAACGAAGCGCGGCGGCATCCGCCGCCGCGACCTGGGCAATGGCCGCCCGGACCTTGGCAATATCCTTGCGGCCTGGCGCGAACTCCACCCCGGAATTAAGATCCACGGCAAAGGGGTGCGCCTGCCGGATCGCCTCGCCCACATTCTCTGGGGTGAGCCCGCCTGCCAGAACAACCGGGCGGGGAGGCGACAGCTTCTCCAACAAACCCCAAGCAAAGGTCTGCCCGGTCCCCCCGGCTGCCTTCTCGTGAAAGGTGTCAAACAAAAAAGCCGATACCACCTCGGCATAGGGCGCCAGATCTTCCTGGGCCAGGGATTCCCTCACCCGGAACGCCTTCATCACCCGACAGGCGATTTTGGCGCAGTATGCCGGAGACTCCGCCCCATGCAGCTGAACCTTGCTCAGGCCGCAGTAGTGGGCAATCTCATTCACCTTTGCCGCATCCTGGTCAACAAAAACCCCCACCGCATCCACAAAGGGCGGCAGGCTTTGCACAATTTCCCGCGCCCGTTCCGGGTCAATGCAGCGGGGGCTTTGCTTGACAAAGATCAGGCCGATCGCGTCCACCCCGGCAGCCACCACGCTGGCGACCTCGGCCAGCTCCCGCATCCCGCAGACCTTGATCCGCGTTCTGGCATTCATCTCCTTCATCCCTGCTGCCCGCCAACCAGGGTGCGCAAGGCCACGGCCGGATCCTCGGCCCGCATCAAAGTCTCCCCGACCAGCGCCGCCTTGATGTTATGTTCAGCAAGCCGCACCATGTCGTGGTGATCGCGGATCCCTGATTCGCTCACCAGGGGAATCCCGGCCGGGATCATTTTCTGCAAGCGGAAGGTGGTGTTCAGGTCCATGGAAAAATCGCGGAGATCCCGGTTGTTGACCCCGATCAAACGGCTGCCCGCAGCCACGGCCTTTTCAACCTCCGCCTCGTCATGCACCTCCACCAGTCCATCCATGCCAAGCTCCGCAGCCAAGCCAAGATATTCCTGGATCTGTGATGTCTCAAGAATGGCGGCGATCAGCAGGACCGCATCGGCGCCATACGCACGGGCCTCTTTGATCTGCAAGGGGTCGATGATGAAGTCCTTGCGCAGGACCGGAAGAGTCACCGCCGCCCGCACCGCGGGGATATAGGCAAGCGAGCCTTGGAAAAAATCCACATCGGTTAGCACCGAGAGCGCCTGGGCCCCGCCCGCCAGATAGCTGCGGGCTATGGCCACCGGATCGAAATCGGGCCGAATCACGCCCCTGGATGGAGACGCCTTCTTGGCCTCGGCGATGATAGCCACGCCGGCAAATTCGGTGAGCGCCCGGATAAAGCCGCGCGGCGGCGGAATCTCCGAATCGGGCGCGGCAAGGCCTCGGGCCTTGAGGGCCGCGACCTCTTCTTTTTTGCG
>Ga0334722_10004856_pt1 | contig 13806 bp, 12 predicted proteins | sample C3_bottom_MG_FD_207210 | JGI IMG/M metagenome (GOLD analysis project Ga0334722, IMG submission 207210) | Sediment microbial communities from Yellowstone Lake, YNP, Wyoming, USA - C3_bottom | ecosystem: Environmental > Aquatic > Freshwater > Lake > Sediment | place: USA: Wyoming | collected...
ATTTGGCCAGTTCCATTCCCGCGCCTCAGTCGATACTATTCATACAACGGCGCCAATGCGACGGCCGGGGCTAGATTATTCTTGTTCATTGAGGAGACGAAACATGAGAAAAACGCTGGCTATTCTTGTTGCATCCCTGTTCGTTGCAGGTAGCGCAATGGCGCAACAGCCGGGCGCCGGGGGCACAGGCGGATCGGCGAGCGGCGCCGGAGCGGGCGGTGCGGGCGGCGCAGGTGCCGCGGGCGCAGGCGCCGGTGCAGCTGGGGCTGCAGCGGTCGGCGGAATCACGGCGGGCATGGTCGCCGCTGCCGCGGCGGTTGCCGCGGTTGCCGTGGCCGCATCCACCACCAACGACAATAACCAGACGACCACCACCGTCACCACAAAATAAGAGTACAAGTGCTGCCCGCAGCCGCACTTGGGCTGCTGCGCTATGTCCGCGGAAACACAGCATACGAAGAAGGCCGCCGCCAAGCGCGGCGGCAGGGGTGTAATGAATCCGTTGCAACCGGCCCAGGAGCGAGCTCCGGGATGTATCCGCCGTGGCGGGCCGGCGCGGACTTGAGACGGACGGGAACTCCTCCCCTAACCTGATCGGGCTCCGCACTTCGGATCGGGCGGCGCGTTCCCGGATGCGCTGCGATTTGCTCGTTTCTGCTCTTAAGGCCCCTGCTGTGCAGGGGCCTTTTTTTTGCCGCGCCCGGCGCTATCCTGGCTAGGCCTCGTCCGGGTCGGGATTATCCACCGGCTTGGCCGCTTGCTTCGACGCTGCCGTCGAATCGCTTGCGCGTGCGGCGATTTTCGGCGTCGACGTGCGCACATCGGCGTTCTGCGCGCGCTGCCTGAGCGCATGATCCGCGAGCACCAGCGCCAGCATCGCTTCCGCAATCGGCGTGGCGCGGATGCCGACGCAGGGATCGTGGCGGCCGTGGGTTTCCACGCTCACCGCATCCCCCGCTTTATTGATCGAGCGGCGCGCAAGCCGGATGCTGGAGGTCGGTTTGATCGCCAGGTTCACCAGCAGGTCCTGTCCGGTGGATATGCCGCCGAGAATGCCTCCGGCGTTGTTCGACAGGAAACCATCCGGTGTCAGTTCGTCCGAATGCTCGCTGCCTTTTTGCTCGATCGAGGCGAAACCCGCGCCGATTTCCACGCCCTTCACCGCATTGATGCCCATCATGGCGTAGGCGATATCGGCATCGAGCCGGTCGTACACCGGTTCGCCCCAGCCGACCGGAACGCCTTCGGCGATGACGCAAATTTTCGCGCCGCAGGAATCGCCCGATTTACGCAGCGCGTCCATGTAGGTTTCGAGCGCCGGCACGGCGGCCATGTCCGGCACGAAAAACGGATTCCTGTCGACTGCGTTCCAGTCCTTGAGTTCGATCGCGATCGGCCCGAGCTGCGCCAGATAGCCACGCACGGTGACGCCGTACTTTTCCTTGAGCCACTTTTTGGCGATCGCCCCGGCCGCGACGCGCACCAGGGTCTCGCGCGCCGAGGCGCGCCCGCCGCCGCGGTAATCGCGGATGCCGTATTTCTGCCAATAGGTGTAGTCCGCATGGCCCGGGCGGAAGGTTTCGGCGATGTTGCCGTAGTCCTTGCTCTTCTGATCTTCGTTGCGCACCAGCAGGCCGATCGCCGTGCCGGTCGTCCGGCCCTCGAATACGCCGGAGAGGATTTCGACGCGGTCCGCCTCGCGCCGCTGCGTCACATGGCGCGAAGTTCCAGGTTTGCGGCGATCCAGTTCCTGCTGAATGTCGTCAGCCGACAGTGCCAGTCCGGGCGGACAGCCGTCCACCACGCAGCCATAGGCGGGGCCGTGCGACTCGCCGTAAGACGTCACGCAAAACAGTTTTCCCAGAGTGTTGCCAGACATCGCTATGCTCGTAGATTGTCGCGCGTATTTACTGCATCGAGTTTAACATATCACCTGTTTTGTCCCGGCCGGCCGCGCGCGAGAAACAGCCGCGCGCCCGAATCAAGCCGGTCGCCGCGAACCCAGGTCTTTAATATCACGGACGCCGTGCGCCGCGGGCCGCGCGAAAAATCCGCGCGTCTCGAATATCCCCGCCGCGAACCGCTTGCCGCCCGCGCGCAGGCTGCGCTTGAGCACGAAGTCGAACAGCAGCGGGTTGTATTCGCGCAGGCCCTTGAACAGCGGCGCCGCGCTTTTTTCTATATAGCCCAACTGCCCCAGGTAATCCACCGAGTACAAGGGAAACACGCCCGGCAGCGGATAGTCCGAACCGTTCAGCAGGCGTGCATGCCAATCCTCGCGCTCGATCACCCGGGAGAGCGGCGCCCCGGCGCGCGCCGTCTGCGTCATGGCCGAGATATCGCCATAGAGCCTGCCCGCATAACGCGGCTCGTCCATCAGCCGCGCGAACAGAGCGAAGCTGTCGACCACCGGGCCGCTCGCGCCACGGTCGGTATCGCGCTCCTCGCCCATGGAGGCGCAGTGCGCCACCACCACGCGCACGCCGTGATCCAGCGCGCGCCTCAGGCGCAGCGGATTGCCCAGGTCCTGCGCATCCGTACCGCGCACCGCGCGCTCCAACCCCGCATGCGTGATCAACGGCAGGTCGAGCCGCGCCAGTGCCGCGTAGAAGGGATCACAGAGTCTGGATGCCGGATCTATGCCCATCGCTGCGGGCAACCATTTGAGCGCGCATGCACCCTGCGCTGCCGCCGCCTCCAGCCGTTCTAAGCAGTCGCGGCGATACGGGTGCACCGACGCGGCCCATTCGAAATGGCGCGCATGGCGCTCGGCCGTCTGCGCGACATAGCGGTTGGGCACGTAAAGGCTGGTCTCGCCCCAGGAAACCTCGCCGGCCTCGGTAACGCAGGCGTCGAAAGCCAGAAGCAGCAATTTCACTCCGGGACGCAGGCCCTGCGCCAGATCGCGCAGGCGCTCGACGTAGCTGCGGTCCACCTGGCCCGGCGCGTCGCGCACGCAGCCTGCGTTCATGAAAATGAGGCGTTGCACGTACTCCAGGGGATGGCGCGCGGCCTGGGATGCATCGTTGAGATAGATACCGCTGCCGGAATCGCCGTTGCCGATCAGATGGCAATGGCTGTCCCACAGTTGCTCCGGGTCTATGCCCTCCCAGGCCGCGCGCACCAGTTCGTGCCCGGCCAGCGCCTCGGGCAGGCCGCTGCGGCAGGGATTGACCAGGCCTTGCTCGGGCCAGTGACGCCATGCGGCAAACCCGCCCGCGCCCAGCGCCAGCGCGCCCGAGAGCGCAAGAAATTTTCTACGGGAATCTATCGGAATCGCACCGCTACGCTGGCGAGTCCTTGATATAGCCCTTGAGCATGCGGTTCTCGAACGCCTGCTCCTCCAGCACCGCCCGCGCCACGTCGTGGAACGAAAGCACGCCGAGCAGCGTATCGCCCTCCATTACCGGCATGTAGCGGATGTGGTGCTCGAGCATCGTACTGCGCAGTTCGTCCACTTCGACGTTCGGCGCGATGGTCTTTGGATTCTTCACCATGATCGCGTCCACACGCACGCCCTGGATCGAACCCTTGTTCGTTTGCAGGGCCTGCAGGACTTCGCGAAACGTCAGCATCCCCACCAGTCTGCCCTGACTCATCACCACCAGCGAGCCGATATCCTTCTCGGACATGACGCCGACCCCGTCGCTCACCATGCCCTCCGGGCCGATGGTGACCAGCAGATTGCCTTTTATTCTGAGTATTTCCCTCAGTTGCATGATGTCCTCCTCCGCGATAGGCGGGCTTCAGTTTAGACCATGCCGCGGGCGCCTGCCAGCCTGCGCAAAACGGAGCATATCCGCAATTGCCCCCGCGTGTCTGCATCACCCGCAGGCAAGGCGAGGCCGGGCGACGCGATGGTCTCTGCGCGCTTATACTGACGGACATTCGCGGCGCAGACCGCGGACGCAATCGAAAATGGATCTGGCGCCGCGCGCGAATGCGCGGCTGGATCCGGAACATCAATAAGAAAAGGAAAAACAAACAGTGAAACCAAACCCGTCGCGATACCTTGCCCCAGCGCTCGTTGCCCTTGCGGCACTGGCCGGAGCATCGGGCGCCACCGCGCAAAGCGCCTACCCCAGCCGCCCGATCACCATCGTGGTCGGATTCTCCGCGGGGGGCACCACCGACATCATTACGCGGCTGATCTCGGACGAACTCAGGAAAGGCCTGGGCCAGCCGATCATCATCGATAACAAGCCCGGCGCAGGCGGCAACATCGGTGCCGATATCGTGGCCAAGTCCAAGCCCGACGGCCATACCCTGCTCATGGGTTCGGTCGGTCCGCTCGCAATCAACGCCAGCCTGTACAAGCGCATGCCCTACGACAACCTGAAGGATCTGACGCCGATCACGCTGGTCGCGCACGTGCCCAACATGCTGGTGGTCAATCCGCGCACCGTGCCGGCGCAGACCTTCCAGGAATTCGTCGCTCTGGTGAAGGCGCATCCGCAAAAGTATTTTTACGCGTCCACCGGCAGCGGCACCTCGTCGCATCTGTCCGGCGTGCTGTTGAACCTGCAGGCCGGCCTGGACCTGACCCATGTCCCTTACAAGGGCGCGGTCGCCCTGAACGACGTACTCTCGGGCGAACAGGTGCAATGCATGTTTGCCACCATCCCCTCCGCGATCCAGTTGGTGCGCGGCGGCAAACTGCGCGCGCTGGCCGTGACCAGCCTGCAGCGTTCGGGCGGCGTGCCGAATGTGCCCACCATCGCCGAATCCGGTTTCCCCGATTTCGACGCATCTTCCTGGTTCGGCCTCGTCGGACCCGCCGGCATGCCGCGCGAGATTGCGCTGAAGCTGCAAAGTGAGGTTGCGCGCATCCTGAAGGATCCGGCCATGCGCGAAAAATTCATCCAGCAGGGCGCCGATCCCGTCGCCAACACGCCGGATGAGTTCGCGAAGTACATGAAGGACGAAACCGCCAAGTGGGCGAAGATCGTCAAGGCTTCCGGCGCGCAGGCGGATTGATGTTTGCCGTAGAACGTTTCGCCGAATTTGCCCAGGCGTTTCGCACGCGGCCGATTCCGGCCGAAGTATTGCATCATGCCAAGCGCACGGTGATCGACTGGTACGCGGCGCTCCTGCCCGGCGCGCTGGCCGCGCCGGCGACGCTGCTCGAAAAAGCGCTGGCCGCGGACCTGGACCGCGGCGGGGCCAGGCTCGCTCTCGGGCGCAGGGCGACGGCGCGAACCGCGGCCCTGATCAATGCGACTGCCGCGCACACCATGGAGGTGGACGACATCTACCGCGATGCGATCTACCATCCGGGCGCGCCGACCATCGCCGCCGCCCTGGCGGTGGCCGAGGAGAGCGGCGCCGGCGGCGAAGACTTCCTGCGCGGCGTCATCGTCGGCTATGAAATCTCCACGCGCATCGGCGCGGCCATGGGCCGCGCGCATTACCGCTACTGGCACAACACCGGCACCATCGGCAGCTTCGGCGCCGCGGCCGCGGCGGCCGCCATCTACGGCTTGGACGCAAAGCGCTTTGCGCACGCACTCGCCACGGTCGCGACTTTCGCCGCCGGACTGCAACAGGCGTTTCGCATGGATTCCATGTCCAAACCGCTGCACGCGGGCCACGCCGCGGAAGCCGGCCTGCTCGCGGCGCTCGCCGCGCGCGAGGGCGTCACCGGGTCACTCGACGTGCTCGAGGGCGATGCGGGCTTCGGCCGCGCCATGAGCGACGGCCCGGACTGGGACCGGGCAACCGCCACCCTGGGCCGCGAATTCCACATCACCCGCATGACCTTCAAGAACCATGCGTGCTGCGGCCATACCTTCGCCGCCATCGACGGCGCGCTCGAACTGCAGCGCACGATGGGCGTGAAGGCGGCGGACATCGCCCGTGTGCAGGTCGGCACTTACCGCCCTGCGCTGGAAGTCGCCGGCTACGAGCATCCTGCGACCCCAGCCGAGGCGCGCTTCAGTCTCAAGTACGTCGTGGCGACGGCGCTGACCCACGGCAGCGTGCGCCTCGCCGCGTTCGAGCCCGAGCGCATGGCTGACGCTGCGACGCGCGCACTGATGACGCGCATCGAGCTGTCGGTCGATGCGGCCCTCGACGCGACCTTCCCCAAACAACGCGCCGCGCGCATCGCGATCGAAACCGCGGACGGCCGCCGCGGCGAGCACCTGCAGCCCACGCGCAAGGGCGATCCCGACCTGCCGCTCAGCGACCAGGAACTAGAGCACAAGTTTCTGGAACTGGCCGCCCCGGTACTGGGCGATGCGGCCGCGCGCACACTGATTGCGCGGCTGTGGACCCTGGAGCGCGCGCCCTCGGTGTGAAGCGGATCGACACCTTAATCGCGCCGCGCGCAGTCGGCGCGGTCGCGATGGACGGATTGGATACTTTTGAGGAGGAAACATGAAACGCTTATGTCTTGCCTTGTTGCTCATGCTGTTTGCAGGCGCCGCAGTGGCGCAGGGAAGTTATCCATCGAAGCCGATCCGGCTGGTGGTGGGCTATACGCCCGGCGGCGCGACCGATATCGTCGCGCGCATACTCGCCGCCAAGCTGCAGGAATCCCTGGGCCAAAGCGTGATCGTCGAGAACAAGCCCGGCGCGACCAGCAATATCGCCTCGGAATTTGTCGTCAAGAGCGCGCCCGACGGCTATACCCTGCTGGTCGGCTCCATCGCCAGCGCCACCAACATGGTCGTGTACAAGAACCTCCCCTTCGATACGCTGCGCGACCTGGCGCCGATCACTCAGCTGATGAGCGCCCCTTCGGTGCTCGCCGTGCATCCCTCGTTTCCGGCGAAGAACCTGCAGGAACTGATCGCGCTCGCCAAGCGCGATCCCGGCAAATACGCTTTCGCCTCCACCGGCAGCGGCAGCTCGCCCCACCTGGCCGGCGAATTGCTGAAGCTGCGCGCCGGCATCGACCTGATACACGTGCCCTACAAGGGCGCGGCGCCGGCGCTGTCCGATCTGCTCGGCGGACAGGTGCAAATGGCGTTCCAGACGGCGCTGTCCGCGGTGCCCCATCTGCAAAGCGGGCAACTGCGCGCGATCGCCGTGGCGTCCAACAAGCGCCTGGCGCAATTGCCCAACACGCCGACCATGGCCGAAGCCGGCTTGCCCGATTTCGAAGTATCGAGCTGGAACGGTCTATTCGCCCCCGCGAAAACGCCCCCGGAAATCATCGCGCGGCTGTACAAGGAAGCGGTGAAAGCCCTGGCCGCGCCCGACGTGCGCGAAAAATTGAACGCGCAGGGCGCCGAAGCCGTGGGCAGCACACCCGAGGAATTCCGCGCCTATATCGCGGCCGAGATCGACAAATGGGGCAAGGTAGCCCGCGCCTCAGGCGCGCGGGTTGATTGAGCCGATCTACTCAGAAACCGCCTGGATGCGGAAGCTGGCTGGAGATCTAGAACTGATGCGGTTCTTCACGCAATCGCTGTCTCACCGCTCACCGCCTGCTGAGCAATACCGCTAGAGGTGCGGCGGCAGCCCTACTTCGTCGGCCGGTTCACCAGCACGATGCCGGCACCGACCAGCAGCGCCGCCGCCAGGAAAGCAGCGCTGACCGGCTCGGACAGCAGAATGACGCCGAAGAACACGCCGAACAAAGGCGTGAGAAACGAGAACACCGCCAGCCGGCCGGCAAGATAGCGCGTCAGCAGCCAGAACCAGGCGAGGTAGCTGGCGAAGGCGACGATCACGCTCTGATAGGCGAGGCTCGCCACCACCTTGGGCGTGAGCGCAACAATGCCCGGTTCGCCTGCGATGAGCGATGCCAGCGGCAAGGTGAGCGCGGAAATGCCGAGCTGGTAGAACAGCGTCTTGGTCGCGCTGGCCGCGCTGAGCCGGGTCGCGCGGATCAGCACCGTGGTCGCCGCCCATAGCAGCGCCGCGATGACGCCGAAGGCATCGCCGATCAAAGTCGAACCCGCGGCCGTGCTGAACCCATCGGCGAAAGCCAGCGCCACGCCGAGGAAGGCCAGCACCACGCCGGTCCACTGGCCCGCGTTCAGGCGCTCCCCCGGCACGAACCACTGCAGCCCGAGCGCCGTAAAACAGGGCGCGAGGTAAATGAACACCACCATGCGCGACGCCGCGGTATAGGCAAGACCGGCGTAAATGAACACGAACTCGGCGGCGAACAGCGCGCCCGCCGCGATGCCGCCTTTGAGCGTGCCATCGCGCCGGAACAGCGGGATGCCGCGCAGCCGCGCCCAGGCGTAGAGCAGGACCGCGGCGATAATCGAGCGCAGCCCGGCCTGCATGATGGGCGATATGCCCGCGGCGGCGACCTTGATCGTGATCTGGTTGAAGCCCCAGCACATGCACAGCACGATCATCATCGACACGGCGAGCGCGTCTGCGGGTTTGCGCGCGGCGGTCATGTTGTCGCGGTGGCTGGAAGTCGCGAATGCGCCGGGCTATTTCAAGCCGAGCTGCACCGCGATCGGCTGGGCGGGATAGTGGAATGCGATCGGCCCGTCCGGCTCGGCGTGGATGAACTGGTGCACCACCGGATTGTCCGCGCTCAGCATCTCCTCCGGCGTACCTTCGCCGACGACCACGCCGTCGGCGATGACATACAAATAGTCGACCAGCTTAAGCGACTCGCTCACGTCGTAAGTGACGATGATCGAGGTGGTGCCCAGTGCGTCGTTCAGGCGGCGGATCAGGTCGGCGATCACGTTGAGCGAAATCGGGTCCAGGCCGGCGAACGGCTCGTCGTACATCGCGAGCATCGGATCGTGCACGATGGCGCGGGCGAGCGCGACGCGGCGCGCCATGCCGCCGGAGAGCTCGCTCGGCATCAGATCCCGCGCGCCGCGCAGGCCGACCACGTGCAGCTTCATCAGGATCAGGGAGCGGATCAGTTCCTCCGGCAGGTCGGAGTTTTCGCGCAAGGGGAAGGCGACGTTCTCGTACACCGACAGATCGGTGAACAGCCCGCCCGCCTGGAACATCATGCCCATCTTGCGCCGCATCCGGTACAGGCTGTCGGTGTCGAGCTCGTGCACCATCTGGCCATCGAAGCTGACCGAACCCTGCGCCGGCTTCTCCTGGCCCCCGATCAGGCGCAGCAGGGTGGACTTGCCGCAGCCGCTCGCACCGAGGATGGCCACCACCTTGCCGCGCGGAATCCTGAGGCTGAGCCCCTTCAAGACTTCGCGCTCGCCGTAATTGAACCTGACGTCGGTGATTTCGACCAGGTTGTCGGAAGGGGGGGGCATGGGGTGGTTCGTGGTTCGTGGTTCGTGGTTCGTGGTTCGTGGTTCGTTGATCGTGGCCAGGCGGAATTTTACACGTCTTCCTGCGAACGCGAGACCGTACGACGAACAACGAACCACGTACCCCGAACCACGAGCCACGTACAATGCACGCATGGATACCACCAACAGCGTGCCTTACACCGGGCTCACGCCCGATTGCGTGCTCGATGCGCTGGACAGCGTAGGGCTGCGCGGCGACGGGCGCCTGCTGGCCTTGAACAGCTATGAGAACCGCGTCTATCAGATCTGGCTGGAGGACGGCTCTGCGCCTGGCTCTACGCCGCTTGCCGCTCCAGTGGTGGTGGTGAAGTTCTATCGCCCGGGGCGCTGGACCAATGCACAGATCGCCGAAGAGCACGAATTCGTGCGCGAACTCGCCGAAAGCGAGCTTCCGGTGGTCGCCCCGCTCGCGCCCGGTGGCAGGACGCTGCATGAATTCGGCGGCTATCGCTTCGCGGTGTACCCCAAGCGCGGCGGCCGCGCACCCGAACTCGAGGACCGCGAGACCCTGGAATGGATGGGCCGCTTCATCGGCCGCATCCATGCGATCGGCGCGCTGCGGCCCTTTGTTCACCGGCCCGCGCTGGACCTCGCGAGCTTCGGCACCGAGCCGCGCGATTACCTCCTCGCCCACGGCTTCATTCCGGCCGATCTGGCAGCGGCCTGGACCAGCGTGGTGGCGCAGGCGCTGGAAGGCGTGAACCGCTGCTACCAACGCGCGGGGACGGTAAACAACCTGAGGCTGCACGGCGACTGCCACGCGGGCAACGTGCTCTGGACCGACAGCGCGGAGGCGCATGGCCCGCATTTCGTCGATTTCGACGATGCGCGCAGAGGACCGGCGGTGCAGGACCTGTGGATGCTGCTCTCGGGCGAGCGCGCCACCATGGTGCGCCAGCTGGCCGACCTGCTCGCCGGCTACGAGGACTTCCACGAATTCGACCCACGCGAACTGCACCTGGTGGAGGCGCTGCGCACGCTGCGCCTGATCCATTACTCGGCCTGGATCGCACGGCGCTGGGACGACCCGGCCTTCCCCGCCGCATTCCCCTGGTTCAACACGCAGCGCTATTGGCAGGACCGGATTCTGGAACTGCGCGAACAGATCGCGCTCATGGACGAGCCGCCGTTGTGGCAAGGCTGAATTCTTGACTATCGCGACGCGCTCCGGATCGACGAATCGTAGGAGCGAGCTTGCTCGCGAATTGCGTTCGCGAGCAAGCTCGCTCCTACAACGCTTGTACGCCAGCCGGTCCATGCGGCTGGCTGGCGCCGGCTAGAACTTGTACCTGAGCGACAGCCTGAGCACGTTCACGTGATACTGCGGAGCCTGCAGGCCCATGGTCAGCATGTTCGGTATGGTGGCGGGCGCGACGCCGTCCAGCATCCAGTCCCTGCTGTCGTAGCGCTCCATCCAGTAGCCCGCCTGCAGCGACATGTTCTCCTTCAGCCGGTAGGTGGCATACAGCTTCAGGCTGTCCAGGTTGGCCGTGGCGTGGGGGAAATCGGGATTCCCCGCGCCGGTGTTGACGCTGATCTGGCTGCGCGAGCGCGTGACGCTGTAGTCGGCGCCGATGTCGAGCTTGTCCTTGATCGCCGCGTGTTTCACGCCGAGGCCGAAGGAATCGATCGTGTCCTTGCTGTCGGCCAGCCAGTCCGGTGAGGCGAAAATCTGGCTGCCGGCCTGCTTCGACTTGATCACCTGGTGGTTGGCGAAGAAATGCAGCCGGGTCGCCTCGGTCAGCACGACGCTGACGTCGCCGTTCAGATTCGTATCCTTGGCGTTGGTCAGGCCGACGGCCGAATCCGAATACTTGTCCTCGGACGACTCGTAGCCCAGCCCGATATTGATGCGTTCGGTGACGGGAAAATCGGCGCGCAGGCCCATGGTGTCGCGCGTGCGATTCGCCATATTGAATTTTCGCATCAGCGGGTTCTCGGGCGTAACGCTAGGCACCACTTGGTAAGTGCCCGAAATCCTGCGCTCGCCGCGCGCGAGCTTGAAGGTCACGTCGACCTTGTCCATCACGCGCGAACTCACTTTGCCCCAGGCGGTGTTCTCCTGCGTCTTGTCGACTTCCTGATAACTGCGCTTGTTGGTGTCGAAATCCGCGCCTACCGAGCCGCGCAGGTTCGACGAAGCGCGATACTCGGCGCTGAGCTTCAACTTGTCCTGCTTGAAGCTGTAGGGCAGGTTGGTTCTGGGCGCACCGACAAAAGTCGGCAGGTCGGTTGTCACCCAGTTATAGGTGTTCTGCGGCGTCTGGTTGTCGCGATCGTTATGGGTGTAGGCCGCGTTCAGGCGCAAGCGGTCGGTGACCGCGGAACTGAGCTTCAATGCCGCATCGAGCGTCGATGCGCGCCCGTTCAAGGAACCGCCGGGGCCTGCAACCGTCATGGCGTAAGGCAGGAAGCCGTCGTTTTGCGTCATGCGTCCGAGCGCGAGGTCGGCGGACAGCCGCGTCTTGTCGCTGAACTGGTAGCCGCCATTGGCCGATACCTGGTGAAACTGATTGTCCGGCGCCAGCGCGAGCCGGCCGGCAATCTCGCCGACGAGCGGGGTATAGGGGTTGTCCCAGGTGAGCGCATGATTGCCGTTGCCGAACTTCGAGCCGTAATACGCGAGCTTCAGCTGGAATTTCTTGTCCGAGTACGAAGCCGAGGCGTCCACCTGGTCGGTGACATAATCCACCGGTTCGACCAGCTGGGTCGAATTGACGAAGAACGCGCCACCGGTGCGCAGGATGTTTCCGTCTTTGGTTTCGTGACGGAAATTGACGGCGTATTCCCATTGGCTGCTGCGGTTCCATGACGCGCCCAGGCCCACTTGCTTGCGTTGCGTGTACAAATCGACCTGCTGCATCGTGGCCGCGAGGGGCATTCCGGCCGTCGTCGCTGCCGCAAAGCCCGGCGGCAGGGTCAGCGACGCACCGCCCGCGCCGCCGAACGGGGTCTGCGCGCCGTCCCAGATGCGATGCGTGGTCTCGTCGTAATTCAGGCGCAGCTTGTAGGTCCCCTGCTTGCCGCCTTCGCCATTGATGGAGCGCGTATCCAGGCCGAGATTGGACGCATCCAGATTCCAATAGGCGCCGTCCTCGCCGCGCGAGCGCACGCTGCCGTCGCCGATCAGAAAGCCGCCTTTCTTGTGCAGACCGTTGTACTGGCCGAACTCGGCCGATTTGTCCGAGACCGAACCCGCGCCCACGTCCACCGAGCCCGTGACCCCCTGCTCGAATTTGCAGGACTCGCATTTCCACTGCGAAGTATCGACGGCCGGCTGTGCAGCGCCCTCTGCCGCGGCTGCTGCCGAAGTCAGCGCCGACAGCATGCCGAGCAGTAGCAATTGATTTGAGGTCTTCATATTCTTGTCCTGTTCCGGTTTATCGCTTCGTCGCTACGCGTAATTTGTTTCGCCTGCGCCCTAACGCATCAGCTTGGCCCCGGAGGGGTGATTCGAGCCGTGGATCTGCGAATGGCAATTGAGGCAACTGCCCGCAAGCAGGAAGGCCGAACCGCCACCGCCGCCGCCTGGCAGGCCGGCTGGCGTGCGTGCCACGGACGGATGGCCGGCCACCGAATGGCATTGCTGGCACAACAGCGGCGGATTCTTCTTCAATCGCGCCTGGTTGACCGAACCGTGCGGGTGGTGGCACAAGGTGCAGTCCTCCGCCACCGGCGCATGCTCCCACAGGAAGGGGCCGCGTTTCTCCGCGTGACAGGTGTAGCAGGTCTGATTCACCGTCGGCTTGATCAGCATCCCGGTGCTGTTCGATCCATGCGGGCTGTGGCAGTCGCTGCAGGTCATTTTGCCGAAGCGCACCGGATGCGTGGACGGCTTGGAAAAGTCCGCGCGTTCCTTGCGGTGGCATTTGTAGCACACCTCCGGCTGAGTGGCCTTGGCGAGCACCGGGTCGCGCTCGGCGTGGATCTCGTGGCAACTGGCGCACGCGAGGTTGTTACTGTCGTGCGCGCCCGCGTGCCAGCCGATGCGGGAGCCGCCCTGATGGCACTCCAGGCAATACTTGTTGCGTTCTTTCGGCGCCAGGAAGGAGGTGGGCTTCTGGCTGTTGATGCCGTCCGGGCCGCCGCCGCCATCGGCGTGCTTCTTGCCCGGGCCGTGGCAGGCTTCGCACTGGAAATGCCCCGGACCAAAGGGCGTGCGCTTGTCGGCGCGGTTGGCGTGCTTGGTCTTGAAGATCTCGAACACCGGAAAGTCGCCGCCTTCGACGTGGCACATCAGGCAGGTGTCGGCGCCTTTCTCGCTGTATTCCGTCCCCATGCTCGGCGGCGCCGCGGGCGGCTCAGCCGCCTTGGCCGCTTCCGCTGCAGGAGCCGGAGCAGAGGCCGCTGGCGCTGCCGCTGCAGCCGGCGGGTCGGCGGCGATGGCGTTGAACGCGAAGCCGGACAACAGCAGCAGCGTGGCAAGTAATGATTTATTGATAGTCATCGTTGTCGGTCCGTTAGCCGTGGTTCTTGTTTATCTTCGCGTTCACTTCACACCGTGAACCGTTCTCACGTCGAAAATCTTGCCGGGTCCATGGCAAATGGAACAAATTTCGGT
>Ga0334722_10004857_pt1 | contig 13803 bp, 12 predicted proteins | sample C3_bottom_MG_FD_207210 | JGI IMG/M metagenome (GOLD analysis project Ga0334722, IMG submission 207210) | Sediment microbial communities from Yellowstone Lake, YNP, Wyoming, USA - C3_bottom | ecosystem: Environmental > Aquatic > Freshwater > Lake > Sediment | place: USA: Wyoming | collected...
CGATTCCGCCCGAATGTCCGGCGAGCAACGCAATGAGCGGCGGCAGCGGTGTGGGCGTGACCGTCGGTGTCGCTGTGGGAATCGGAATGATAATGGGGAGAAGTGTTTTGATTGGCGCGGGCGCAACGGCGACTACTTGAGCGGGTCGCTGCGATACAAAAAAAATCGAGACGACTGCCAGCACGAGAACGACCACCCCCGCAATCTGAAAAAATTTTGCAAACCGCACGAGCCACTGTCGACGAATCAGCGTCGATGTTTCCTCGACCTCGGTTTCTTTACGCCGCATCCTTCGACTACGTCCCTTCGGGACTCCGCTTTGCGAAGCACCCCCGTGGGGCAGGATGCTGTCATCTGTCGTCTGTGGTCTGTCGTCTGTCATCTGAGCACCCGCGCATCGCCTACGCGCTTGGTCACACGCTGATCGTCAAGAAATTCCAAGAACGCGACGGCGTACTTGCGGCTCGTGTCGAATTGATCGCGCACCTGCGCCGCCGTCACCTGCCCTTGCGCGTTAATCGTCGCGACGACCCAGGATTGCATTGCGCGAAACGCTGTCGGCGAGAGCAACACCGACTCATTCAACCGCACCAATTTGTCTTGTGTAACCAATGCGCCGATGGCGTCTGCGCCAATCGCCGCTGCCGCCTCTTGCGCCGACGGCGGCGTGTATGGTGATTTCTCAAACTGCGCGAGCAACGCATCGATTTTCTTTTGTAGGTCGGCGCTGAACTTGACGACAAAATCGGAACGCCGCACCAAGTCTTCATTGGCGACCAAAATATTTTCCACTGTGGCACGCTCGATCACTCGGTCGAACACGCGCGGCGCGAGACCTAGCTTGCTCTTCAACTCTTCGCGTGCCAGACCTGCGCGCAATGGGTACTGCTTGTGGAAATCGTCGAGCGCGCGCGCAATCTTGTCGACGAGCACATTCCAATTTGGCGCGGACAGATAACTCGCACCGAGTGCCACCGCCCCACCCGATTGCGTTTGCGCTATAAGAATTTGCGTGACCGCATCCGCATTCATCCCAACACCGCTCGCAATCTCTTTCGCATCGGCGGGATTCGTTCCGCGCGCCGTGAGAAATTGTAAAACGATTTCGTCGGGCGTGCCGCGCGCAAGCGTCTCTAATCGATTCACAACATCGGGCTTGAAACGGCGATGGCGCGTCTTGGCGTTCGCATCGACAATCGTGCCGCCGCCAATCGTGATGCTTGGCGACGCAAAGCGGATGATGAATCGATCATTCTTGGCAACGGCGACTGGCGCGGCAAGTTGCAACTGCACCCAGCCCTCATCGCCCGGTTTGAGTTGCTCGTGATCGAGCAAACGAATGTGCGCGGGGACTTCCACTGCGCCCGTGAAAAAATCGACCTCGGCGTTGTGCGGTAACGGCTTGGGCGCAGACGCTAGATAACGCACGCGCGCATCAAGCAACGTCGATGCGGAAATCGTCCCAGGTAATGCGACGACTTGCCCGCGCAACAATTCTTCCACTGCAAGACCAGAGAGATTCATCGCGACACGACTGCCTGGGACAACGCGCTCGAGTTTTTCCTTATGCGTCTGCAATCCGCGCACTCGCCCGCGCTTGTCGCCGGGAACAATTTCGACTTCCTGCCCAACGGCGAAACTGCCATCGTTCAATGTACCGGTGACGACAGTTCCGAATCCAGCAATCGAAAAAACGCGGTCGATGGGAAGACGTGGCTTGCCAAAATCATTTCGAGGAGAAACCGTTTGCAGGAGTCGATCTAATTCGACGAGGAGATTCTTCAAACCGTCGCGCGTCTTTGACGAGACGGGAATAATTTTTGCATCGGCGAGAACGGTCTCGGCGAGTTCTTTGCGAACGTCGGTCGATACCATCTCGATCCATTCGCCATCGACCAAATCGCTTTTGGTCAGCGCAACGACGCCGCCCTTGATCTGAAGCAAATCGAGAATCGCGAGGTGCTCGCGCGTCTGCGGCATGATGCCTTCGTCGGCGGCAATCACCAACATCGCGGCATCGATACCGCCGATACCCGCGAGCATGTTCTTGATAAATCCTTCGTGACCTGGGACATCGACGATGCTGACCGACTGACCGCTCGGCAGGGTGAGCCAAGCAAAACCCAGGTCAATCGTCATCTCGCGTTCTTTTTCTTCCTTGAGTCGATCGGGGTCGATGCCCGTCAACGCTTTGACGAGGGTCGACTTGCCGTGATCGACGTGACCCGCCGTGCCGATGACGCGCACGCGCTACGCTCCCGTCTCGACCTTGGGAACGACGGCGGTTGCCTTGCGCGACTTGACCGTGCGTTCGGCTTCGGAGCGCGTCATCATGTCGCCAATCACTTTGTCGATCTGGGTTGTCCGCGCTTTTTCAATATCGATGATCGTCTTGATGATTTCGGCGTACATCTTTTCGCGCTCGCGGCGTTCTTTATCCAAACGCTCGACCAGGTCGTGCAATTGACTAACGACTTCGGGACGCCAATCTTCGAGCTTGCCCATGCGGTCGGTGATGGCTGCCATGCGCTTGTTCCACTCGTCGCGCAAGTACTGCCACTCGCCCAGTTGTTGTTGCCAGCGCTTTTCGACATCCGTCCGGACCTGATCGCTTTCCTTACGCCGCGTCTCCTCCATGAGGCGTTGCCACTGCAATAATCGCGCTTCCATCTGCTTGAGACGATCTTCGAGCTCCGCCATCTCGGTATAGATCTTGCGGCTTTCTTTGTGCTGTTCTTGGATCGTGCGCATGTTGGCGATCCAATCGTCGATCTCGCGGCGGCTCGCCTTCATTTGTTCCGCCCATTCCGCCATGTGCCGCGCGCGCACCTGTTCCGCGCGCCGTGATGCGTCGACCGCGTCGGCGCGTTCTTTGTTGAGCCGCTCGCTCAATTGGCGTTGTTCGGTCGCCAGTTGTCCAAAGCGCGGGACCCATTCTTCGACCAATTGAATGCGATGATGGATTTCTTCGACGCGCTTGATGCCTTCTTCGATTTCGGTTTGGTACGTCGGCAGGGTCAGGTCGATGCGGCTAATCAGGTCGTGGTCGCCGATGATCGATCGTTGAAATTGTTGCAACGCTTCGATCTGTAGTTGCATTGAACTGAGAACGGGATCAAATCGTTCGCGTTCCAATTGGCGAATCTTGTATTGTTCCTCATCCACCGCCAGCCGCCGCTTGTCCGTTTGATCGAGCATCGCCTGAACCTCGGCTTTGGTCTGCCCGAGCGCTTGCTCAACCTGGGAATAGCGCAACGCTTGGCTCTGTAGTCGCGCAATGCGTTCCTCCAAATCCTGAATGCTTTTGCCCAAGCTAGCAGTCTGCGCGTATTGCGACGTCAACTGTCCCGATATTTCGGAAATCATCGCCTTGTCTTTGCGATGCTCTTCGTCCAACCAATTTATCATTTGGATTGCTTGATCGAGGTCCATGAGTGCCTCCCGTTAAAGATTACTGTGGCGATTATAGCACGTAAAAAATAAAACGTAAAACGTAAAGCCGAGTAACGTTTTACGTTTTACGCTTTTACTGTTCACTATCCACTATCAACTGTTCACTGACTCAGCCAGCCCTTCGACCGCTCCACCGCTTTCTTCCAGCCCACATAACCCATTTCGCGTCGCGCTTCGTCCCACTGCGGCTCAAACACTCGGTCGATGCCCCAGTTCTGCCGCAATTCGTCGAGCGTTTTCCAAAAGCCGACAGCGAGTCCCGCCGCGTACGCCGCGCCCAACGCCGTCGTTTCGTTGACGATAGGACGCACAACCTTCGCGCCGAGAATATCCGCTTGCAATTGCATCAAGAAATTATTTTTCACCGCGCCACCATCAACCTTCAAAGTTTTCAATGGTACGCCAGAATCCTTTTGCATCGCTTCGATCACTTCGCGCGTTTGAAAGCAAATCGCTTCGAGCGTGGCGCGGACGATGTGTTCGCGTTTGGTGTAGCGCGTCATGCCGATCAGAACGCCGCGCGCATACATATCCCAGTGCGGCGCAAACAAACCGTTGAATGCTGGGACGAAATAGACGCCGCCCGTGTCCGCGACCGATTGCGCGATCTCTTCCGTCTCGGCGGCATTGTTGATGATTTTCAAATTGTCGCGCAACCATTGCACCGCCGCGCCCGCAATCGCAATCGATCCTTCAAGCGCAAAATTCGTTCCCTGTAGGGGCGACCCTGTGTGGTCGTCCAACCCCGATGCGACCGTCGTCAACAGTCCACTCTTCGATGGCACAATTTCTTTGCCAGTGTTCAACAGCAAAAAACAACCCGTGCCATAAGTGTTCTTCGCCTCGCCCGGTTCAAAGCCAACTTGCCCAAACAACGCCGCTTGCTGATCACCCAGGTCGCCGCAAATAGAGACGCGCCCACCGCACGGACCGAGCGGATCGGTAAAACCGTAGAGGTTGGGATCGGACGATGGACGCAACTTGGGCAACATCGCGCGTGGAATGTCGAAGAGTTTTAGCAACTCATCGTCCCAGTCGAGCGTTTTCAAATCGAGCAACATCGTGCGCGATGCGTTCGTGTAATCGGTGATATGAACGCCGCCACTTTTTCCACCTGTGAGATTCCAAATGACCCAGGAATCGATATTGCCGAAAATCGCATCGCCGCGCTCGGCTTTCGCGCGCAGACCTGGGACGTTTTCCAAGAGCCATTGAATCTTCGACGCCGAAAAATACGTCGCAATCGGCAAGCCCGTTTTCGCGCGGATGAAATCGGCTTTGCCATCGTCGATAAGTTTTTGACAAATCGATTGCGTGCGCGTGTCTTGCCACACAATTGCGTTGTGATATGGCTCGCCTGTTTTGGGATTCCACACCACCGTCGTCTCGCGCTGATTCGTGATGCCGATTGCCGCGAGGTCGGATGCGCGCACGCCCGCCTTTGCCATCGCGCCGCCAATCGTCGTGCGCGTGCGATCCCAGATTTCGCCCGCGTCGTGTTCGACCCAGCCGGGCTGCGGATAGATTTGATGGTGTTCTTCGTAGTGCGAGGCGACAACATGCCCAGCGTGATCGAAAATCATAAAGCGCGTGCCGGTCGTACCTTGATCGATGGCTGCAACGTAGTGTGACACAACTCTCCTTTGTCTTTTCCCTTATTTCCTTTATTTCCCCTTGTTCCCTGGGAAATGAGGGAACTGAGGGAAATAAGGGAAAAACCTATTTCGATCTATGAACAATAAAAATTCCGCCCAATGTCAGCGCGCCGCCGATGACTTGAATCAGCGTAATCGGCTGCCCCAGGAGCGGCACGCCGAAGACCGCCGTGATGACCGGCTGCATCAACAGCGTTGGCGCGACGATGGACGCGGGCAAATGTCCGAGCGCATAGTTGAGCAACAGCCAGCCGAACACTTGGACGACGAGCGCGAGGATGACGAGATTGACCCAGGTTTCGATTGGATAACCTGTGAGCGGCATACCAAGCGCGATGCTCAGCGCGAGCAGAACGACGCTACACGCTGCCGCCGAAATCCACCACGACACAAGCGAGGACAGTTTGTCGCGCGCGCGTTCGGTGGCAAGGAAGAACATACCGTAACAAAATCCCGAAACCAAGCCTAGCATATCGGCGATACCGAGCGTGGGATGCTGGAGAAAATCGCCGCCGAGAATCACGCCTGCGCCGAGCAACGCCACCGCCAAGCCGCTCCAAAATGTTGGGCGCAATTTTTCTTTGAAGAGAATCAGCGCGCCGAAACTCACCCACACGGGTGCCGTATTGCCAAACAAGGTGGCGTTCGCCGCGTTGCCGATTAGCACGGCAGTATTCCACGCCGCAAGATCACCCGCGAAAAAAAGCCCAGCGAGCGCGGCAAAGAAAACATGCCGTGAGGACAGCGGCGCGCGTCGTTTCGCTTGCACGCCGAACGGAATCGCCATCACGCTCGCCGCGATGACCATACGATAGAAACCGCTCACGGGTCCCGGCGCGTTTGCCCATTTCACAAAAATCGCCGAGATGCCAATCCCGGCGAGACCGAGTATGAGAGTGAGATAGGGAAAGATGCGGGTTTCAAGTTTCAAGTTCCAGGTTCCATTACGTCCAATAGATGCCTTCGTCGAACGGAACGGCGTCCGTTCGCTACTGTCCTACTGTTTACTGGCTTTCGCTTCCGCCACGATCTTGACGCCTGCGCTTGCGCCGATACGCGTTGCGCCTGCCGCAATCATCGATTGCACTTGTTCGTACGTGCGAATGCCGCCCGCCGCTTTGACACCCAATTCGCCACCGACCGCGCGCGCCATCAACGCCACATCATGCGCGGTTGCGCCGCCAGGACCAAACCCAGTTGATGTCTTGACGAAATCCGCGCCCGCTTCTTTCGACAACTGGCACGCGCGCACTTTTTCATCGTCGGTCAACAACGCGGCTTCGATAATCACTTTGACGATGGCGTTCCCCGTATGCGCCGCATCGCACACCGCGCGAATATCATTGCGAACCAGGTCGTCTTGCTTCGCTTTCATCGCGCCGATATTGATAACCATATCGATTTCATTCGCGCCATCAGCAAGGGCTTGCTTGGTCTCAAAAACTTTAGTCTCGGTCGTGTGAGCGCCCAACGGAAAACCGACCACCGCCGCCACATCGACATCGGTGCCCCGCAAAATCTGCGCGCACTGTTTGACGTACGGCGGATTGACGCACACGGCAGCAAAGTGATACTCTTTCGCTTCGTTGCATAGCTTTTCGATTTCGGCTGGGGTCGCTTCAGGTTTCAGCAACGTGTGGTCGATAAACTTGGCGAGGTCTTGAGGCACAGCGGTCACTCCACTTCGCGCGGAAATACGCGCCGCGCCCGCGTCGATAACCTGACGCACACGCTCTGGACATTTCTGCGCGCAAATCTGACAATCGGTACAACCGTGCTCATCTGCGACGCCGCACAATGGCACAGCATATTTTGTCAGCGCGGTCAGAATAGCTTGGGTGATTTCTTGGACCTGGGGGTCAGCAACATTCATAATAATTTCGCCTTTACCTTATACAACAAGGAGACAAGGGGACAAGGAGTGCAATCATCTCCGTGTCCCCAATTCTCCTTGTCTCCGAATCATTTCTTCAAGAATCGTTTCTCCACTTCCATTATCTTCGCCACGCGCTTTTTGTGTCGCTCTTCGGTGCATTCCGTTTCGAGAAAAATTTTTGCAATGTCGCGCGCCAAGCCCGCGCCGATCAGCCGCGCGCCTAGCGTGAGCACATTCGCGTCGTTGTGTTCACGCGCGTTGCGCGCCGTCGATAAATCGTAACAGAGCGCGGCGCGCACGCCAGGCACTTTGTTGGCGACCATCGCGGAACCGATGCCCGCACCATCGGCGATGATACCGCGCCATGCCGCGTCATCGCTCACGAGTTTCGCAACCGCGTAAGCAATATCGGGATAATCGATGGGGTCAGGCGTGAATGTTCCGCAATCGGTTACAGCATAGCCCAACTCAGCAAGATATTTTGCGAGGTCTTGCTTCAGAGATAAGCCGCCGTGATCTGCGCCGAGCGCGATAATTTTTTGCGATGGCGCAGAAGATGGAGCGGTCTGCTTTTCAGCGAGGACGCGCTCCACGATTTGGCGAACCAGTTGGCGAACCTCATCGTCTTTGATGGTCATATTTATTTTGCGGCGGCGTAAGAATACGTCGGCACGATACCCATTAGTTGGGGGGGCCAGTACGAAATCCACGCCTTGCCAATGATCTTACTTACCGAGACTGTGCCCCAGGAATGTGAATCACTGGAATAATTGCGATTATCGCCGAGCACAAAGTACTCTTCCGGCGGCACGATCACCGCGGGCATCGAATAGGTCGCGGCATTGAGCGGATAAGTTTCATCCAACTCTGCGCCGTTGATCGACACCCTGCCATTGATAACTTCCACCTTGTCGCCGGGCAGACCAATGACGCGCTTGATGAAATCGCGCGAGCTATTGGTCGGCGGGACAAAGACGATCACATCGCCGCGTTCGGGTGGATGGAGCATGTAGAGAATTTTGTTGACGAAGAGAAACTGACCATCGTGGAAATTCGGTTCCATGCTAAAACCTTCGATGCGAAAATTTTGCACGGCGAAGCGAATCAACAAAAAGATGACGAGCGTTAGGATGAGCGTTTCGATCAATTCGCGCAACGCCGAACCGATGCCATGCCAAAACGTTGGCTTGGCTAATGTTTCGGGCGGCGGAAGTTGTTCCGGTGACGACAGCGGCGGCTCGGTGCTCATCGGCGGAAAATTCGATTCGTTAGAGAGTGCCAAAGCAAATTCCTTTCCTACTGTTCTTTCTCAATTATAACCCAAGTCGATATACCGCGCAAACACTTTTGACATCACCGGCTCGGTTCCGTTCGCTTTGCTGCGAGTTGATCGAGCCATTCCTTGTCTTCGACGCGCAAGAGATACGGATTGAATAACTGCGCGACGCAAAAAATAATAGCGATACTTCCCATCGCGGCGATGACCCAGCCCGGATCAAACAGTCCGCCAAACACACCGGTCAGCGCCATACTGATCGGCGATGTGAATTGCGCGATGAGACGCCGCACCGAAAAAACACGCCCCTGCAATTCGCGCGGAACCTGGGTTTGCCAAATCGATTGTGAGTGCGCGTTCATCAGCGGGCCCATCCCTTGCCCCACTAACGCGAGCGCCCCCGTGAGATACACCCAGGACGAAAATCCCAGGACGACCATTCCCGTTCCGACCAAAATCATCGGCAGGAGAATTCCGTAGACGCGACGTTTTTTCAAGCCACCCCACGCGCTGATGAATACGCCGCCCAACACGCCGCCCACACTGCCCATCGTCGCAATCAAAGCAAACGCCGTCTCGAACGTCATGCCGCGCGCCGACCAATCGGGCGCTAAATTGAACTTGACGAGGAGCGGCAGAAAAATTCCAAGCGGCGCGAAAACAAAATTGATGACGGTGAACGTTCCCAGGAGCCATAACAATGGACGCCGGTACCAAATATAGAGCGCGCCTTCTTTAACGTCCGCCCAAATGCTTTTCTTTTTTCCATCCGCCGAATGTAAATCCGTTCGCTGGGGCGATGGGATGAACAGGAAAATCAACGCAATGGCAGCAAGGAAAAATGTGATTGCATCGACACTGATCGCAAGCGGCACGCCATCTTTCAGCGTTGCCAGTCCTGCGCCGATACCAGTCGGAATCAATCCTTGCCGCGCCAACTCCGGTAGTGTAATGATCATCGCCGCAATCGATGGCGAGAGAATGCCCGATAGCGCAAACATCGTCTGCATCATTCCATTCGCGCGCGGCAATTGCTTGTCGGGCACGAGCATCGCATACGACGTGTCGAATGCCGAATTGTGAAATGCGCCGAGTATTGCGCCGATGATGACGAGCACGACCAGCACTCCCAGGTTCAATAGTTGCGTGACCATCAACACCGCGATCACGACGCTGAGACAGCCGCTCAAAAAATCGGTGACCATCATCGTGCGTTTGCGGTCGTGGCGGTCCGCCCACGCGCCCGCAATCGGCGCGCCGAAGATGATGGGGATGCCTCCGGCGAGACCGACCGCCGCGAGCGCAAACGCCAACTCGGGTTTTTGCTCGGGCCGGGAATACAAAATTTGCGTCAGCCAAATCGTCACCGAAAAAAAGGTGAGCGCCGTGCCGAAAAGGGAAATCGATTGAGTGAACCACACAATCAGAAATGTGCGAAAACCATGCGGGGGCGGTTCGTAATTCGTCATGGGGCTATTGTATGCCGGATTGCGTTCATGACAAATTTACGGTCATCGAAATCGAATTTCCTATTTTGACATTCTCGACAGTTCGCCTATAATTTGACCGTCAAGTAATCGAATAGCGGGGGAGAGTTTCGGATTGTTGTTTCGACGACAATCTGGACACCGAAGGGGCAAGTTGAATCGATGGCGAATCGATTGGCGAATCTCTCAGGTCAAGGGACCCCAAGTTTTCCGCTCTGGAAAGTCGAAGTTTTTTGAATCGACGCCGATGGGGCAAGTCGCGAAGAATGATTTCGGACGAATCTCTCAGGCAATCAAACAGGGGATGCGCGACGCTTCGTCGCGTATCCCCTGTTTATTATTTGTGGGACAAATTTATAAATTTGTCCTACGCAAAAGGAGGCAAGGGTGCCAACAGTTGTTCCTAGTTTTCTCCTCAAAAAACTCTACGTCAAAGGCAGTTTCAAAAACACCTCGAATGGTTTCCAACTCTCGCTCAAAAACACGCTCGTTCCTGGGACGCTCCTCGGAATCAGTCCACTGCAAATCGACGGACGTGATGTGCCGCTCGATCGGATTCAACTCGTCGTCGGCGAAAATGCGCCGATGCGCGCAAACCAAATTACGTTCGATAAACCCAGCACGTTTCAACTCAACGCGGTTGTGACATTTCTCGTCGATGATCAACCCTTGTCGCCGGGACCTCATCGATTGACGGTACAGGTCAATACGAAAGAAGCCGGTGAATTGAAAATCGACGCCGAAGATACTATCGAATAACATAGGATGTGTCATTTCGAGCAAAGCGAGAAATCTCTACGAACGAGATCTCTCCTCGTTGCGCTCGTCGAAATGACGCAAGGAGAATCAATCGGATGAACCTCAAACAAACTCCACTGCACGACACGCACGTCGCGCTCGGCGCGCGCATGGTCGAGTTCGGCGGCTGGGAAATGCCCGTGCAGTACTCCGGCATTCTCGACGAGCATCACACGGTTCGCAACGCGGCGGGCTTGTTCGACATCGATCACATGGGACAGTTTGAAGTGACCGGCAAGGATGCGCTCCCTTACTTGCAACATCTGCTCACCGCCGACATTTCCAAACTCGCATTGAACGAAGCGGGTTATGCGATTTTGTGTTACGCCGATGGCACGGTCGTCGACGACACGTTCGTCTACAAACTGCCAGGCAAAACAAAAACCGAAATTATTTACATGGTCGTCGTCAACGCATCGAACAAGGAAAAGGATTTCGTGTGGATGAACGCGCATCGCGGCGGCTTTCGTGTCGAGCTGGAAGATGTCTCGGATAAATATTACATGCTTGCGTTCCAAGGACCCAAAGCGGAACAAGTTTTGCAACCGCTCGAATCGTTCGACCTCGCGAAAATCAAATACCATCACGCGCGCGAATTCAAAATCGGCAAAGACAAGGGCTTGCTCGCACGCACCGGCTATACCGGCGAAGACGGCTTTGAATTGTTCGTTCCGTTCAAGCACGGCAAACACGTCTGGGATGCGATTCTCGAACACGGCAAAGGCGATGGCGTAAAACCGATTGGCTTGGGCGCGCGCGACAGTTTGCGCTTTGAAGCCAAGATGGCACTCTACGGTCACGAGATCGACGCGCACACCACGCCGATTGAAGCTGGCTTGTCCTGGGCATGCGACCTCAACAAAATGTTTATCGGACGCGATTGCTTGCTCAAACGCAAACTCGAAGGCGTTGTGAAAAAGCTAGTCGGATTTGAAATGATCGACCGAGGCATCGCGCGCAAGGATTACGAAATTCAAAAAGACGGCAACACGATTGGGGTCGTGACTACAGGCATGTTCTCGCCGACGTTGCAAAAGAACCTGGGACTCGGATTCGTCGCGCCAGAATTTGCCACTATCGGTACGGAATTCAATGTGGTGATTCGCGGCAACGCGCTAAAAGCCAAAATCGTCAAGACGCCGTTCTACGCTAACAGAGCGCGCGGAAAATAAAACTCGGGATGGCAACCCAGTCGCTTGAGCAGATTTACAACTCCATCGCGCCTTATTATGCTGACGGCGACGGCATCAACGACTACTACACGCTGCCCATCATCAAACACTTTTGTCCGCCGTCTGCAACTAGCGCGCTGGAAGTGTGCTGTGGCGTAGGTCGTATCGCCGTCGAAATCGCCAAGAGCGTTGAAACGGTTTGGGGCATCGATCTTTCACGAGAAATGATTTGCCGCGCCAAGAGTAAAGCAGAAATGGCATCGAACAAGCCGGTGTTCGCGCAAGGCGATGTGCTTGCGTTTGACTTTGGCGATCAGAAGTTTGATTATATCTACGGCGTTTACCTTGTCACCTACTTTCAAATCGATGCGCTGATTCAGAAACTGACGCCTCTGCTCCGCAAAGATGGACGACTCGTTATCATCGATGGAACGCACGGTCCCGGTGTCCCAGGCGCAATGCGTTCTGGATTGCGAGATATGTTCCGACAATCTGCCGACTATACCAAGTTCATGCAGCGATATGGATTGTCGGCGAGTACCTGGGAATGGTTCGTGCATCAATTGAAACGCCGAGCGCTTCTCTCATCGCCAGGTTGGAAACAAGTCGAACAGTGGAAACGTGAACAGGGAAGCAACACCAATTCCAAAATCTGGACAGAAGAACTCATATCCATTTTGCCCAACGTGAAGATCGAACAGATTACATCGAGACTCGCGTGCGCAATGTGGGATCGAACTTGAAACGTATTCAAAGAAAAAGGAGAATCCTATGAGCGACAAACCCGTTAGCTACAAGTCTGATCGCAAGTACGCGGAATCGCACGAGTGGGCAAAAGAGGAAGGCGGTTTGGTGGTCGTCGGCGTGTCCGATTACGCACAGAACCAGCTCGGCGATGTCGTCTTCGTCGAATTGCCCGCGGTCGGCAAAGAAGTTTCCGCTGGAGCAACCTTCGGCGTGGTCGAGTCGGTCAAAGCCGCGAGCGATTTGTTCTCGCCCGTCAGCGGCAAGGTCGAAGCGATCAACGATCTATTGTCATCCGATCCCGCGCTCGTCAACAAAGATGCATTCGGCGCGGGCTGGATGATCAAAGTCAAACCTAGCAACTCCGCCGAACTTGGCAAACTACTCGATGCAGCGATGTATCAAAAGAAAATTGAAGCAGGAGAACTTCACTAACCAGTCTTCAGTAGTCACGCGAAGCGTTCAGTATTCAGAATAAATCTGACAACTGACGACTGACCGCTGACGGCTGATTCGGAGAAACTATGAGCCATCGTTTTATTCCTAACACTGACGCTGATCGCGCCGAAATGCTAAAGACCATCGGCGTCGCGTCGGTTCAAGATTTGTTCGTCGACGTGCCTGCGGATGCAATGTACGCCAAGATGAAATTACCGAGCGCGCTTTCGGAACTTGATTTGATGCGCGAGATGCAAACGCTGTCGGCAAAGAACGCGAACCTCAATGAGAATGCGTGCTTTCTCGGCGCGGGCGCGTACAATCATTTCATCCCCGCCACCGTGCCGCATCTCGTTTTTCGTTCCGAGTTCTACACCGCCTACACGCCGTATCAAGCCGAAATCAGCCAGGGCACATTGCAAACGATTTTCGAATATCAGTCGATGATTTGCGCGCTGACCGGCATGGACGCGGCGAATGCATCGCACTATGACGGCGCAACCGCCGCCGCTGAAGCCGCGATCCTGGCGATCAATCAATTACCTGGTCGCGATAAGATACTTTTGTGTCCGACGTTGCATCCCGAATATCGCGCGACGATTCGAACGTACCTCGAAGGCACCGGCGTGCGCATCATGGGTGATGAAGATTCGCGCAGCACGTTCGAGCAGATGATCGACAAACACCTCGATGACAAGACCGCGTGCGTGATCGTCGCGAATCCCGACTTCCTGGGTCAAGTGCGCGACCTGAAACCGTATGCTGAACGCGTTCACGCGGCAGGCGCGCTCTTCATCGTCAGCGCGTATCCGATTTCGCTGGGGATGTACAAAGCGCCCGGCGAATACGGCGCGGACGTTGTCGTCGCCGAAGGTCAATCGCTGGGCAATCCGATTGCGTTTGG
>Ga0334722_10004858_pt1 | contig 13802 bp, 14 predicted proteins | sample C3_bottom_MG_FD_207210 | JGI IMG/M metagenome (GOLD analysis project Ga0334722, IMG submission 207210) | Sediment microbial communities from Yellowstone Lake, YNP, Wyoming, USA - C3_bottom | ecosystem: Environmental > Aquatic > Freshwater > Lake > Sediment | place: USA: Wyoming | collected...
CGGACGGAGCATCTCAAACACTCCAATCCGCGGCGGTGGCTTGCGACCAGTTGCCGATCGGACTGACAGAGAAGGGCTGAATGCCACAGCGGAACCGGATGGCGCAAATCGAGGAATCCAGCACCGCGCGAGTGGTCGAACTCGACTTCTACAACACCGTCGCCGAAAGCAACGAGACCAACAACGCAGCCGGCGTGCCAACCGTCCTCTGCGTCCACATCTAGAAGGCCACAGGACTCCACGAACGCTCGACACGGCCGCCTGACTGACCCAGGCGGCCGTGGTGCGCGTGAACCGATTCCGGGGGCTCGATTGAGAATCAAGCTCGCGCGGGGTACCCCCTGAGCCGCGCTGGCCAAGGCTTCGAGGCGGAGAGCCGGCTCAATGCGCGTCCGACGTTAGCCCTGTCCCGTAGGCTCCGCGGCATGACTCCCGCACGTCGACTCCGCGAGCGCCTGGCGACCGGTGAGGTGCTCCTCGTCGGCGGTGCCTACAACGCGCTCGTCGCCCGCATCTACGAGCGCGCCGGCTTCGAGGCGCTCTACACAGGCGGCTACGCCGCCGCCGCCGCCAACTTCGCTCTCCCGGACATCGGCCTGATGACGCAGACCGAGATGTGCGGCCACGTCGAGCGGATCTCGAAGGCCGTCTCGTTGCCGCTCGTCTCCGACGCCGACACCGGCTTCGGCGAGTTGACGAACGTCGCCCGCACCGTGCGCGAGTACGAACGCGCGGGCGCCGCAGCGATCCAGCTCGAGGATCAGACCTTCCCCAAGCGCTGTGGTCATATGGAGGGCAAGAAGGTGATCCCGCGCGACGAGATGGTGCGCAAGGTGCGGGCCGCGCTCGCCGCGCGCGCCAACCCCGACACGGTGATCATCGCCCGGACCGATGCGATCGCCGTCAACGGGCTCGACGACGCGATCGACCGCCTCTCCGCGTACGCCGAGGCGGGCGCGGACGTCCTTTTCCCGGACGCGCCGCGCTCGGTCGACGAGATGCACGCGATCGCTGCAGCCGTCGGGGAGAGGCCCCTGGTGGCGAACTACTCGGAGCACGGCAAGACGCCGCTCCTCACGGCCGAGCAGACGGCAGCGGCGGGCTTCCGCATCTGCCTCTATCCGACCACGTCGCTGTTCGCCGCCGCGCAGTCGGCGCTCGAGATCGCGACCGCTTTGCAGCGCGATCGCACGAGCCGCGAGGTGCTGGACCGCCTGATGGTGTTCGGCGATCTGAACGAGCTCCTCGGCCTCTTGGCCTGGCAGAACGCGGAGGAGCAGGTGCTGTGAGCCTCGAGACGACGTTCTCGCTTGAGCTCCCCCACATCGTGTTCGGCCCGGGGAGCTCGTCCGAGACGGGCAGTCACCTCGTCCGGCTCGGCGTAACGCGGGCGCTCATCGTCGGTGACCCGTTCGTCGTCTTCTCGGGCGTGGCGGCGCGCGTGCAGGACGAGCTGCGCGCCGCGGGGATAGAGACCGGCGTCTTCGACCGCATCGCCGGCGAACCGACCGAGGTGTCGGTCGCCGAGGCAATCGAGGCGGCCACGACCGGCCGTTGGGACGGGTTCGTCGGCATCGGCGGGGGCTCGGCCCTTGACACCGCGAAGCTCTGCGCGCTCTTCGCAACGCATGGCGGCGGCATCTACGACTACCTCAACAAGCCGGTGGGAGAGGGACGTCAGGTACCCGGCCCCGTGCTGCCGCTCATCGCGCTCCCGACGACCTCCGGCACGGGCTCCGAGGTGACGACCGTGGCGATCGTCGACGTCGGCGTCAAGAGCGGCATCTCGCACCGCTACCTGCGCCCGCGGATCGCGATCGTCGACCCGCTCCTCAGCGTCAGCTGCCCTCCCGGGGTCACCGCATCGGTCGGTCTCGATGCGCTCCTCCATGCGGTCGAGGGCTATACGACGCTGCCGTACGACCGCCGTCCGAAGCTCCCGCCCGCGGAGCGCCCGCCCTACCAGGGCGCGCACCCTATGGCCGACCTCCTGTGCGCCAAGGCGATCGAGCTCGTCGGCGCGAACCTGCGCCGCGCGGTCGCCGACGGCTCGGACGTCAACGCGCGGAGCAACATGGCGCTCGCCGCAACGATCGCCGGCGTCGGCTTCGGCAGCGCCGGCGTGCACATCCCGCACGCGCTCTCGTATCCCATCGCGTCGCTGAGGCACGCGTGGTCGCCGCCCGACTACGGGGGCGCCGCCTTCGTTCCTCACGGCCTCGCGGTCGCCGTGACTGCGCCGGCGTCGTTTCGCTTCATCGCCGACGCGGCCTCCGACCGCTGCCGCGAGGCAGCCCGGCTGATCGACGGCAGCGACGACCTCGCGGGGTCGTTCCTGAAGCTGATGCGGGACGTCGGCGCACCGTCGACGATCTCAGAAGTCGGCTACAAGGAGGAGGACATACCGGCGATCGTCGAGGGGGCGCTGAAGCAGCAGCGCCTGCTCGTGAACGCGCCGAAGCCCGTCGACGTCGCCGCGCTCGAGACGATCCTCCGCGACAGCCTCTGAGCGGCGTAGCTGACCGCCGTGCGACGGTCGCGTCGCGAATACGCCTGCCACCTGAATCGGGACGGACTGGAAACACTCTGGAAACCAAAGGTGGCGAACAGAGGCGAACGCCCGCGAAGCCGCCGCCTTCGATTGGCTCGAGTTCCAGGCAATCCGCGATCAACGGCAACCAGCCGCGACGCCCGTGGGAATGCTCCGGCATCCCGACCCTGCCCTTCGCGCGCGCCTGCGGATCAACCGGCGTCATGGGCGGAATGTACGCAGTGGGCGACGACCCGACCGCTCTGCCTCGATTCTTAGATGATGGACACTGTGGGTCAGGGTCCTGTCCAGCATCTTCTGGAGTGGCCGCCGGAGGATACGAGCTACGAAACCTTCGTAGGACTCCTCGGTGCGCGCGAGCGTCCGCCCGTTCTTGCTCTGGAGGCGCCAGACGTGGACCGCCCTGATTCCGAGCGTTCTGCCGGTCCATGCGATGAGCCGTGGGGCGTCGAGGCGGACCAGGGTGGAGCTGATGGTGCTGGGTCCCGCCTTCCAGCGAAAGGTCGCACCTTCCACCGCGAGCCCGTCGAGCGATGCTGACTTCACATCGGGATTCCATGCCGGCCACCGTTCGATCGCCGTCAAGATGCTCCAGACGGCCTCGATCGGAGCGTCGATATCGGCCTCCGCGGAAGAGACGACGGGTGCATCGTCGTCGATTGCTGGGTCGCCGGATCTAGCTTGTGCGGTCATCACGTCCTTCACTCCTTTGGCTGCGGGAGACGGCTGCCGAGCGCAGCCGCCCCTAGGGTTCGGTTGCAAGCAAGACCTACGCTGCGGGCTCGAGCACCAGTGCAGTCGCTTCGTCACGCCGCAGTCTCCGCAGCACGGAATACGCCCACGCCGTTCTGACGATGCCCCAACCGAAGGCTGCGACGCCGCTTGCCAGCAGTAGGTAGGCGAGATCCGGAAGACCTTGGGCGATCAGTGTCAGCGACAGTCCGAATTGCTTCGGCACGAGCACCAGGACAAGCAGCGCCCAAGTGAGGTTCAGCGCCAGCGAGAGGGCGATGTGCCACCGCGGCCCAAAACGACCGCCTGGCACGCGCCCGCGCCGCAGAGCCACCACGGACCGAGTCATGCCGCGCAGCTGGAGGACGATGACGCCGAACAGCACCGCGTACACCAAGAAGGTGACGATGCTCGACGGCGGTGGGGGCGGCTCGCGTCCCTCGAGGAGGCTCGTCACGCCCTCCGAGATCGTTCCCATGCGACCGCTGAGGAAGAGGTCGAGGGAGTTCTCTGCGTTGATCAGCACGATCACGCCCGTCCGGCTCTCGGGCACGAGCACCGTGTTCGCGTGAAAGTTGAAGGTCTCGCCCTGATGGTGGATCGCCGGAATCTCGTTGATCGGACCGACGAACCAGCCCATGCCGTAGGACGTGCCCGTCTCTGGCGTCGGGACCGCGGGCTGATGGAGCTCGTCGACTCCCGCCGGCGAGAGCACCGAGGCAGAGCGGAAGTGACCGCCGTTCAACTGGGCGATCAGGTAGTGCGTCATGTCCTCGGCGCTGGAGATCAGGTAGCCGGCGGGGACGAGCCCGCGGTTGTAGGGCAGATCGGCCGCTCTGGGCCTGCCGAACCAGTAGTGGTATCCGGTCGCCAGGCCCTGCTTCTCCGCGGCGGCTTCGGAGGTGAACGAGTGGCGCATCTCGAGCGGGTTGAGGATCTCCGTCTGGACGTAGCTCTCGTAGGAGCGCCGGGTAACTGTCTGCACGATCAGCCCCAGGACCGAGTAGTTGATCGTGCTGTATTGGTACGTCTCGCCCACCGGTGCGGTCAGCTCGACGCTGCTCAACTTGCGAACCGCTTTTTCGAGCGCGGCGTCGCTCGTGTCACCGTTGCCTTGATAACTCCGCCCGGTCTTAGTCGACAGGCCGCTTGTCTGGTTCAGGAGGTGGCGGACTGTGATCTTGCCGGAAGCCTTCTCGTCCGCGACACGGAACCAGGGAAGGTAGCGCTGCACCGGCGCGTCGAGCTCGACCTTCCGCGCCTCGACGAGCTGCATGATCGCCAGCGCGGTGAAGGACTTGCTCAGCGAGCCGATGATGAACGGCGTCTTCGGCGTCACGGCCCGCCCGAACTCGTCCGCCTCGCCGAAGCCGCGGAGGTAGGCGATCCGGTCGTCCTTGACGATGCCGAGCGCGAGTCCGGGGATCCGCTGCGCTGCCATCTCCTCCTGGACGAAGCGCTCGATCGCGGCGAACTCGGGAGCGGTACCTTGCCCGTTGGCAGCAGGAGTGTCAGAACCTGGGCTGCTCGCGAGGTAGGCAGCACCGACGACCAGAGCAGCGAGGGTCCCCCAGATGGCGAGCTTCAGTCGTCGCGGGCTCCAGCGACCCATGCGAGCCGCCAGGTTGTTCGAGCGCTTCGGGGATGACATCAGATGCTCCTTTCAGTTCAGGAGATGCAGAGTCCTAGGCGGCCGGGTCGGCCTCGGCGAGCGGGCGCATGGCGGGCTCGCCCCTGTCCGCTCCTGCGGCGACCGGTTCGCGGGCCGGCAGGAAGCGGGCAACGACGACGGCCATGGCGGCGGCGAGCGCCGCGGCGACAGAGAGGCCGATGCCCATCGCCTGGGTGAAGGCATCGCCGGTGGTGGCGAGCAGGCTGGAGGCGGCGTCGGGTGGCAGCTGAGCGGCGATCGCGTTGGCGGCGCCGATCGAGTCCTCGGCCGCCGCCTGGGCCGGCGTGGGCAGAGCGCCGAGCGAGCCTTGGACGTCGTTCGAGTAGAGGGAACTGACGAGCGAGCCGATCACCGCCACGCCGAGCGCTCCTGCCACCATGCGCGCGACGGTGTTGGTGGCCGAGGCGACGCCCGACTTGGCCGCGGAGACCGCGCCGACGACCGCGTCCGTGGCGGGAGCCATGATCCAGCCCATCGCCAGGGCGAGGCCGAAGAACCAGGCGACGAGCGTGAGCGCGCCGGTGTCGGACTCCCAAAGCATGGTCAGCGCCAAGAGGAGCGCGAGGCCGGTCAGGCCGATTGCGACGACGCGTGCGGTGCCGAGCCGGCGGACGGCCTTGCTCGAGGAGCCGGCGCCCATCATCAACCCGAGCGCTATCGGGGTCATGACCGCGCCCGCCTCGATCGCGCTGTAGCCGTGGGCAAACTGCAGATACTGGGTTAGCGCGAAGATCCCGCCGAGCAGGGCGAAGAAGGCGATGCTGACGGCCGCCGTGCCGATGCTGAAGCGGGCGCTGCGGAAGAAGCCGAGGTCGAGCATCGGGTCCTTGATGCGTCGCTCCCACAAGAGGAAGAAGCCCAGTAGCGCGACGCTCGCCGCGAGCGATCCGAGCACGAGACCGGACGTCCAGCCCCGCTCGGGCGCCTCGATGATCGCGTACACGAGGATACTGAAGCCGGCGGTGGAGAGCGCGGCTCCGAGCAGGTCGAACGCGCCAGGCCGGGGATCACGGCTTTCGGGCACATAGCGGCTGCCGAGCAGCAGCGCGGCGGCCGCGAACGGCACGTTGACCATGAAGACGGACGACCAGTCGAACCACTCGAGCAGGAGCCCACCGGTGAGCGGACCGAGGCCGATCCCGATCGCCGCGAGCGCAGCCCAGATGCCGATCGCCTTTCCGCGCTCCTCGCCGGTGAAGAGGTTGGCGATGATCGAGAGGGTGGCGGGCATGATCAGCGCCGCACCGACGCCCATCGCCGCGCGCACGGCGATCACCTGGTCGGCCGAATCGGCGATCAGGGCGCCGAGGCTGGCGAGCCCGAAGATCGCCACGCCTGTCTGCAGCGCCCGCTTGCGCCCGAAGCGGTCGCCGAGCGTGCCGAACACGAGCAGCAGGCCGGCGAACACGAGGAGATAGGAGTCGACCATCCACTGCAGCTTCGAAGCGGAGGCATTGAACTCGTCCTGCAGCGTCGGTAGGGCGACGTTGAGGATCGTGTTGTCGAGCCCGATGATCACCAGGCTCAGCGACAGCACGCCCAAGGTCTTCCAACGGCGGGCGTACTGAACGGGGTCGATCGTCATTAGGCCGCACTCCTTTCAGGTCTGAGAGGCAAGCAGTCGGCCCGGCAGAGGAGGCCTCGGCAGACCGCGTACGCGAACGGGTGGTAGAAGGCGGCGAGCGCGTGCGCGCCCGGGACGTCGAGGTCGAACTCCTCGTCGAGCCTCTCGTCGGCGACGGTGACCCTGACTCGGTCCGTCGCCTTGCTCCAGAAGAGCGAGACTGCGAGGCCGTCGGTTCCCCGGCTCGCGAGTTCTTTCCAGTCGTTGCTGACGGGGGTAGTCACGACCGACCTCCCTTGATCCGTTGACGTGTTCGGAGGGAACATCCGCCGCGCCTGGGTGGCCTGACTTCACCCAGCGACGAGATCACCCTGGGTGAATCAACGGCTGTGGCGATGTACCCTCCGTCGTCATGTCGACATACATGTCGACGGAGGTCGACGAGGCTCCGCGCCCGCTCATCCAGTCGAAGCTGGAGGCTCCCGTCCCACGCCAGCACGTCTCACGCCGCGAGCTTCTCGAGCTCTGCGCAGGCCCGCCGCGCAAGCTGACGCTGATCCGTGCCCCCGCCGGCTGGGGGAAGTCGACGCTACTCGCCGATTGGCACGCGCTCGAGAGCGAGACACGGCCGTTCGCCTGGGTCGCGCTCGACGGCGGCGACAACGACCCGGTCCAGTTCTGGACTTACCTCATCCATGCGCTTCGCACCCTCGACCCGAGCGCTGGCGAGGTCTCTCTTCCCATGCTGCGGGCTCCGCGGGTCAGCGTCGTCGACGACGTTCTCCCGGCGCTCTGCAACGAGCTCACGGCGTTACCGCACCAGGTCGTGCTCGTGCTGGACGACTACCACCTGGTCAGAAACCCGGAGATCGACGAGGGTCTTTCTTTCCTTCTCGAGCACCTTCCCCAGACCCTCGAGCTTGTGCTCTCGAGCCGTTCTGAGCCGGCGCTCCCGCTCGCCCGCCTACGCGCCCGCGGCGAGCTGGCCGAGATCGACGCGCAACAACTTCGCTTCTCCGACGAGGAGGCCGACCTCTTTCTCAACGACCTGCACGGGCTCGACCTCGACCGTGGGGACGTCATCCGGCTACGCGAGCTCACGGAGGGATGGGCGGCCGGTCTCTACCTTGCGACGCTAACCATCCGCGGCCGGGCAAGCGCGCACGAGTTCATCGAGGCGTTTGCAGGCGACAACCGCCATGTCGTCGACTACCTGAGCTCGGAGGTGCTGGCCGGCCTCCCCGAGGAGATGAGGGGCTTCCTGCTCCATACGTCCGTACTCCAACGCCTCTGCGCCCCCCTCTGCGACGCCGTCACCGACCGACCTGGCTCGGTGCGAATGCTGCACGAGCTCGAGCGTTCGAACTTCTTCCTCATCCCCCTCGACGCGAAGCGCGAGTGGTACTGCTACCACCAGCTCTTTGGCGAGCTACTGCGCCACGAGCTCGCGCTCGCCGAGCCGGAGCATGCTCGCACGCTGCATCGCCGGGCGAGCACTTGGCACCGAGAGCATGGCGACCCGTCCGAGGCGATTCATCACGCCACGGCGGCAGGGGACGTCGCCGATGCCTCCGAGCTGATCCTTCGCCACTGGATCGAGTTCCGGAACGAGGCTCGCCTGGAGACCTTGCTCGCCTGGCTCGACGACCTCCCGCCCGAGACGGTGAGAGGCGATGCCCGGCTGTGCCTCGTGACCGCATCGACACTTCAAGAGGTCGGCCGGATCGCCGAGGCCGATCAGTGGCTCGACGCGGCCGCGCGGGGCGCGGCCGGTGGCTCACTCCTGGCCGGCCCGGCCTCGGTCGCATCCGGGGTGGCCGCGTGCCAGGCAATCAACCAGTACTTCCTCGGGGACGTGAGTGGGATAGCCGAGACGGCGCGACCCGCGCTGGAGCTCGAGGAAGCCGGGTCTGACTATTGGCGGAGCGCTCTCCTCACCACCTTCGGCGTCTCGGTCTTCCTCGGAGGGGAGGGCAGGATCGCATCGGCCCTACTCGACGAAGCGGTGACGTCGAGCGAGGAGTCCGGCCACTCGCTTGCGCTGATCCACGCCCTCGGCTGGTGCGCCGTCGTCCATGCGGAGATCGGTGACTCGGGGCGCGCCGATCGGGTGCTGGACGACACCGAAGCGCTGCGGCGAAGGCAGACCGGGCTGACGAAGTACTTCGGCATGTCTATGGCGCACGTTGCTCGTGGGAAGCTGCTCGAGCGGCAGAGCCGGCTGAGAGAGGCCGACGAGGTTCTGGCCCGAGGCATTGAGCTGGCTCGACGAGGCGACGCCAAGTTCGACCTCTCGTACGGGCTTCTCACCCACGCGGGGGTGAAGGGCGGTCTCGGCGATCGCCGCGCCGCGAAGGACATGCTGCGGGAGGCCCGCCAGACGGCCGAGTCGTGCGCCGACCCGGGCGTGTTGCCGGAGCTGGTGGCAAGAGTCGAGCGCAGGCTCCGCCTCGTGCCGAGCCGCACGACGCGAACGCCGTATGAGGAGGATCTCAGCGACCGGGAGCTCGCCGTGCTCCGTCTGCTGGCGACCGATCTCACGCAGCGGGAGATCGGTGAGGCGCTCTACGTCTCGTTCAACACCGTCAAGACCCATGTGAAGAGCATCTTTCGCAAGCTCGACGTCGCCACGCGCCCGGACGCGGTGTCGCGTGCCCGCGAGCTGAGACTGCTCTGACCGTCGAGCCTGGCCAGGTGAGCGCACAAGAAGTTCTGCGTCCACGTCTCGACGGCTGGACGTGACCTTCCGAGTGGCTGCTACCCCCGTGCTGCCGTAGCCTGCGCAGGTGCGTTAATGACGACGCGCGTGATCGGCAAGGCGAAGCGGGCGCGCGCGCCTGCGACAACGTCGCGTACAGAGGAGTCTTCGAGTCCCTCCGGCGGGGTGCCGATGAGGATGCTGTCCGCCCCGAATGTGCGGAGCGCATCTTCGATCGCGCGGAGTGGATCCTCGTCCCCGATCTCACCCTGGGCTTCGATCCCTGCGTCCCGCAAGCGGGCCAGGCTCTCGCCGAGGTATCGCTGCGCCTGCGCGTGGGCGCCGTCGACCGCGGACGTCCAATGGTCAACCTGCGAGGCGCGCGCGGGGCAGACGACGAGCACCCGTTTCCGGTACCCGATCGAGGCCTCCTCTATCGCACCGACGATCGACTCGTCGGCGGCCGCGCCGTCCACGATGACAAGGATGCGCCGCTCACCCTCGCCCCCCACGTGGGGCGGAGCGGTCGGTATCTCGCGTGTGCCTCGTTGCTGCACGAGGTAGAAGATCGCCGCCCCTGCGGTCAGCACAGCCCAGACCGGCACTCCGACCCAAGCACCGCCGACCAGGCTGGCGACGGCGATCGCGGCGAAAGCCCCCACCGTGACGAGCAGGAAACGAAAAGCCTCGGCTTCCGTGCGGAACGGGTTGCGCATGACGGCTCAGCCCCCCTGGCCCTGGGTTGCGAGCACCCCTTGGACGGCTGCCACGAGCTCGTCGGGCGCGACCGGGGAGACGAGTACCTCACAGCCCTCGAGAAGGTCGGGCCACTCCTCCTTCTCCTCTGCCGCCACCTCGATGATGAGAGGGATTCCGGCACAGCGCGACCGGAGCGCCGCCAGCACCTCGCGCGCCTGCGGCGTGCCCAGCCCGAGGCCTGAGACGACGACGTCGGCGCCGTGGGCAGCCTCGCACCCCTGGTCACCGGCGAGCGGGCAGCGCTGCGACTGAGCCGGGCCGGGGCACACGGCAACCGAGTACCCGGCCTGACGCAGGCCCCCCGCCAGGCTCATCCCCACTGCTTCGTCCGCGTGCTCGATCAGAACGCGGGGATGCCCCCACGGCCACGGCTGCGGGCTCAGGCTTACCTCTCCCAACGGCATTACGCCACCTCCGTCCGGCCGAGCTCGTGGTGCCCACCCTCTTATCGGTCCCCTTGATTAGATCGTTCAACGCGCGAACACATCCGGGAATACGCGGATACCTGGACGGGCCGCATCTGGAACGCCTTCAAAGTGCGCCGTCCGCCGTTCAAGGGACTCAGGGCCTGCTTCCGGCAGCAACGCAAAGCCGCTTGCGGTCGCCCCGCATGCAGACGAGCCCGACGTAGGTCGCGTTGTCGGTGCCGAGAACGACGAGGCGCTTGCCGCCGTCGCGGTCGAGCGCAGCCAACGCCTCGGGCGCGGGCGTGTCGCCGACGACGGTGGGAAGGGTGTCGGTGGCGAAGGACAGAACGGGCGCAGCAGCGGGAACGGCAGCGCCGATCGCATCGCGTGTCACGGCACCGACGTAGGTCGTCCCGTCGAGCACCGGGAGCGCGCGTACGGGGTGACGGGCAAAGAGCCGGCGCGCAGCCCCGACGGTGTCGCCCACCTCGAGCTCCTTGCCGCGGGTGGTGATCGCCGCGGAGATAGGCAGGAAGGCGAACTCGTCCCGATGACGGTGGACGGTCGGCGACGGCCGCGTGTCGTGATCGGTCGCGGTCATGCCGCGGCGGACGCGGTCGATGCCTGCCGGTGACCGTCGGGCTCGGTCGCCCCGGCGACGGTCTCGGCCAGACGCTCGCGCAGGCTGCTCACGTCGATCCCGTGTCGCAAGCTGATGAAGACGAGCTCCGAGCGGGGCTGCACGCCGTCCCAGGTGCCGAGCGGGCGCACGTCGACCCGCGTTCCGACAACGTGCGCGACGACACGCTGCTCGCACGCTTCGGCGAGGTAGAGAAAGCCCTTCGCCCGGTACACGTCGGGCGGAAGCGAGGCCAGCACGCGGCGGACAGGGCCGTAGGACAGGGGCTGGTCGCACACCCACGACCAGGTCGCGAAGGACTCGCTGTGGTCGGTAGCCGGCATCGTCCGGCGAAGGCCCGCTCCACCCGAAACCGGCTTGTCAGAACGGCTGTTCACGCCGAGCGCGACCTCGAGCGGCACGTCCCCGAAGGAGGTCTCGACGACGCGTGCCGCCGGGTAGGACAACCGCCCGCGCAGGGCGTTGAGCTCCTTCGTGGTCACGAGATCGACCTTGTTGAAGACGATCACGTCGGCCGAAGCGAGTTGGCGGCGGGCGAGCTCATGCTGGGCGGGCGGGATCGCGTCGACGGATGCCACGTCGACGACGGTGATGACGCCGTCGATCCGCGAGAGGCTGCGCAGGTGGGGGTCGCGCAGAGCGACCAGGAGCCTGCCTGGATCGGAGACACCGCTCGTCTCGATCAGCACGTGCTCCGGGCAGGCCGGGCCCTCGAGTACGCCTGTCAGCTGGGAGACGAGATCGTTGCTCACCGAGCAGCAAACGCACCCGTTGTCGAGCGCGATCGTCGTCGCGTCGCGACTGACGATCAGCCGGCGGTCGATCGCGATCGAGCCGAAGTCGTTGACGAACACGGTGATCCTCAGCCCGTGGTCGCCCGCGAGGATGCGGTTGAGCAGCGTCGTCTTGCCCGAGCCGAGGAACCCGGCAAGGACGGTCACCGGGATGCGGGCTCGGGGCTCGGCCGCGCCCGGCACGGCTATCGCGCGGGCCGCCGGTTCCATACAACGAGCTGGTAGGAGCGCCAGAGGTACGTGACGGGCGCGCTCACGATGTGGACGAGCCGCGTGAACGGGAAGAGCGCGATCAGCAGGAAGCCGCCGACCGCGTGCAGCTTCACGATCGCCGGCAGCGAGACCATGTACTCCGGCTTCGGGTTGAGCTTGACGAGGGAGTGCAGCCAGGGGACGGCTGTGTGGACGTACCACTCCGATCCCCAGCGGTAGCCGAGCGCGATCCAGATACCGAGGGCCACCTGCGTGGCGAGCGCGGCGAGGAGCACCCAGTCCATCGTGGTCGTGACGGCCGTGACCCGCGGCACGACAAGGCGCCGGACGATCAGCAGCGCGAGCCCCAGAAGCGCGAGCAGCGAGAGCCCGAGCCCGATCACCTCGAGCGTGTAGAGGCGGTTCGGGACGCTGACGAGCGACGCCCACTGGCTCCAGAGCACGAGCGCGACGACATGGGCGGCGAGGACGAAGAGGACGCCGTAATGCCATGCCACGGAGCCCCAGAAGAGCGTGCGGCTCTCGAGGAACTGCGATGACTGGCTGGAGTAGGAGAAGCGGTCGAGCCGGTATCGAGCGATCCCTCCGATCACCGCAACGGCCACTGCGACGTAGGGAATGACGGCGAAGAGCAGGGTGTTCCACATGCCGGTGTCCTCCCTCTCAGTGGCCGCACCAGGCGCGGTCGATGCCGAGGCTGTCGCCGCTGCGGGCCCACTCCCGCTCGGTTTCGGCCTCGAGGGGGTCGACAGCCCGCTCCGCCGAACCGCCGCCCAGCGACAGCTCCAGCGCGCGCAGCACGCCGAGATACGCGTGCCGCAGCGTCGCCGGAGCCTCGGTGGGCGTCGGGACGGCTGCGATCCTCATGCGCGCGAGCGCCGGGAGGAGCGCGTCGGCGACGAGCTCGTCGGCCAGCTCCACGTCGTCGCAGACGGCGAGGAAGCGGAGAAGCACGACCAGGTGGTCCGAGAGGTCGCTCTCGTCCTCGAACCCGGCCGCGCGGAACCGCGTCCTAAGGCCGAGGATGAAGGCACCGCGCTTGTGGCTCTCCTCGAAGAGATAGTGGCCGACGTACGGGTAGCAGGTCGGCTCGGCGCGAGACATCGTGTCCAGGTCGAAGGTCCTCGTGTACTCCTCCTGCAGCGTCCCGTGCTCCGTGTCCTCGACGAGCATCGCGAACGACTCCAGGAGGGAGGCTGCGTCGCTGCTCTCACCGCGCGCCACGTGGGCACAGCGCCACGCCGCAGGTGCCGGCGTCGAATGCGGATACGAGAGCACCTCGACGAACGCTCCTGCGAGGGCTTTCCGGTCGCCGACGGAGGAGGCGACAACGCTCAATACCGTCGCTCCCCGGTCTGGCGGAAGCCGAAGCCCGTCTCCTCCTTGCGCCGGAACGGGTTCTCGGTCGCCTCGATCTGCAGCTCTCGCGCCAGCGGCGGCAGCACGAAGCGCTCCTGGAACGTCGGCATGGACGTAAGCCGGAAGATGTCCTCGGCCTCGGCCGCCGTCGTCCGTCCCGCCTCGAGCGCCGCGGCGACCTCGTCCTCCGCCAGGTTGCCGACCTTCTTCGCCCGCATGTGCACCCGGACGGCGAAGAGCTTCCGGTACACCTCGGCCACGATCTCCTCGTTCCCTGCCGAGAACAGGCTCGCGAGGTAGCGGAGCGGCACACGGGCCTGGTCGAGGTTCGACAGCGACGGCAGCGCGGAGTCGCCGTTCCCGTTCGCCCCGTCCACGTCGTAGTTGCCGCCCTCGATGCGCGCCATCACCGG
>Ga0334722_10004859_pt1 | contig 13799 bp, 15 predicted proteins | sample C3_bottom_MG_FD_207210 | JGI IMG/M metagenome (GOLD analysis project Ga0334722, IMG submission 207210) | Sediment microbial communities from Yellowstone Lake, YNP, Wyoming, USA - C3_bottom | ecosystem: Environmental > Aquatic > Freshwater > Lake > Sediment | place: USA: Wyoming | collected...
CGCTCTCCATGTGGGCAAGTGGCCCTATGGGGCGACGGACATTGAAATCAGCGATATGACCATTAATGACCAAGGGGGACATGCCGTCGGTCTCTTCAATGGGCAAGGTATTGTGCTTCGCCGGATTAAGATCAATGGCATGTTGTTCAGCCAGCAAGTCCACGATGTGCGGATAGAAGATTGTGTCATCGGGGGGAGCGAGACGACCGGCGCTCAGTTTGCCGATTCAGAAGCCGTCCTCATCGGGAATTTTATTCATGATAACGATCATGGCGTCTCGATTGCCGGCAAGTCGAATGTGCGGTTGGAGCGAAACGTGATTATCCGAAGTCTTTTTGAAGCCGTCGTTGTCAGCGATCATGCCCGAGCCGTGCTGGTGAGCAATACCTTGGTCAAGAATGGTGGCGGCGCAGCGTTTCTCGGGCAATCACAGAGTGATGTCACCGGCAACGTGGTCGGGCTGAATCGAGTGGGTTTTGTGATCGCCCCATCCAGTCAGGCCACCACCTCTTTCAATGCGTTCTACAACAGGGATGGTGATTACTTACGAGAAGGTAATCCGAACCAGCCGGCCCCGGAACTCAAAGCCCAGTCAGATATTACCGGCGACCCGTACTTTGTTGACCCAGGGCATGACGATTTTCGCCTGCGCCTCGATACGCCGCTTCTCAAGATCGGTCATTTCCCATACCTCGGCGCCCTTGCACCCGCCTCAACCGCTGCACGTCGATTGACTGAAAAGTAGCATTGAATCAATAAGATAACCCACTCTCACCGGAGCACGGATTTGCATGTGCTATGCTACCTGTACGCCGCAAATCAGATAGGTGATGAGTCTCTGGCGTAGGAATTGCTGATCCAACTGTCAGAGAAACAGGAGGCGACCGTGGCAAGTTACCGACAAGAGCTGGAAAAGCGTGGAGCTGACGGGATTCCGTCGCTCGACGACGTTGAATCAGGCAAGTTGGTCGGTGCCGTCCTCCCCATGTCTGAAAAGGCGCAGATACAGATGCGTAATAGCATCGAAGTGATCGACTACCTCCTCAATCAAGAACGCGTCGTCTGGAGCTGACGGCCGCGTTCTCCATCTCCTGAATCCCTGATCCAAAATCGCCATCTTGACAGGCCCTCTCCTGCCTTCGTACGCTCCTTGCCCTACCAGGATACTGAAAAAGTCCGCCAGCGGCGTTCTCGCCGCGCTCAGAGGCTCAACGTACCGAAGCGTACGCCTCGCCTCTTCGCTCGCTGCGGCCTTGCTGGACGGCCTTTTTGAGCATCCTGGTGGTGTACTCCTATTATCCCAGAGGTACAGACCGATGAAATTCCGGCGTGCCCACAAAGGTTTTCCGCAGCCTGCTACAACTTTCTTTCTAACGAGGAGACACACCGATGGCATACGTTCACCTGCATCATAGGCGTTCTGTGACTATGGCGTATCGGCTCGTGATCGCAACGGCGTTCGTGATGCTGATGCCTTATACGGTGCCGGCTTCTGATGAGTTGCCGAAAGAGGCAGTCCTGCCGATGGGTATGGCCGGCAAGGCGATCCAGGCATCGTTAGATGCCTGCAACAGAGATGGCTACCGGGTGAGCGTGTCGATCGTGGATCGAGCCGGGGTGCTTCGCGCCATGACCCGAGCCGATGGGGCCGGGCCGCATACGGTCGATAGTAGCAGGAAGAAGGCCTATACCGCCGCTAGTCTCCGCCGTCCAACGACCGAGCTGGCTGAGCTGATCAACAAGGTGCCGACCTTGCAAGCTCTTCGCGAGATGAACGATCAGGTTCTGATGCTCGGGGGCGGACTCCCGATCGAGATCGGCGGTGAGATCGTCGGAGGGATTGGCGTTGGTGGGGCACCCGGTGCACACCTCGACGATGCCTGTGCTCAAGCAGGGCTGGATGCGATTGGCGCAGCGCCGAAAGTTCCAGCGCCCAAGTGAGGCGCCAACACTGGTTGGTTGCCATTGGGAGCGTAGCAATGCTCGGCGGTGCTTGCAACAGCAGCGCCCCCGAACCGGCATCTGTGGATATCCCTTCGGCACAGGCCCAGCTTACCATTATTCGAGCGGCGACCGATCTCTTCCTCTCTCGGCACAGTCTCACATTGAGGGTCGAGGGAGCGGGAGGCTGCTCGTCTTCAACGGAGCTGTTCCCCAATACGGGGTATGCGAGCCGACGGAATCTCTATCAAGCGGGAGCGGGTGTGCTCTACGTGGTGGGCCAATTCGATGCCCGCGTCATTGATGTGCCCCACTGTACGATCACCCTCGCCGAGTTTCGCGCCCTCGATCGCTACGTGACCTTCCTCGGCAGCTTCGATGAGAACGAGCAGAAGCGCTGGACCTACTTTCCTGCCGGTCAACGACCAGAACTCCCCTTTGAGAAACGGTAAGGGAGGGGAACGGCAATGTCGGACAGGCTCCTACTGGGAGCTTCGGTCTTTAAAGGTGAGTTCAGAAACGGCGGACTTGTCCAGCCCACCTTTGCCGAGTGCGACCAGTCGCAGGTATTGATCATAGGTCGCTTGAGATAACGGGACGGTAAGCCCGGCGGTCTTCGCTAACGCGAGGGCGATGCCTGAGTCCTTGGCTGCATGGGCAGCCGAGAAGTAGCAGTCATGGGCGTGGTTCTGCATATCCTCGCCATCCGTCTCTAACACGCGCGACGCGGCTCCCGTCTGAGCGAAGGTGTCCCGCAACATCGTCAGATCGAGGCCGAGTGCTGCTCCAAGCCCAAGTCCTTCTGCCAGTGCGGCCGTATTGCAGTTCATCACCATGTTGACGAGGGCTTTGACCTTCGCAGCCTCTCCTGCCGATCCGATATAGTGGAGGTGCGCGCTCAGTTTTTCTAAGAGCGGCTTCGCCGACTCGAACACAGCGAGACACCCGCCGCACATGAGGTAGAGCGTACCTTGCCGCGCCTGTGTGATGCTGCTGGCCATGCAGGCTTCGAGGCTCCGCCCCCCACGTTGCGTCACCAGAGCTTCGACGTCGACGTGCACAGCCGGCGACAGGGTGGCGCAGTTCACGAAGAGCCGGCCCTTGGCGTGGCGAAGAAGACTTTCCGTGTTGGTCGTGGAAAAGATCTGGCGCATCGCAGCGTCATCGGACACGACAGTGAAAATGATGCCCGCGACTTCTGCCACTCGGGCGGGAGTCGCAGTCGCTTCACATCCAAGTTCGGTCGCAAGGTCGGTGGCCGTGGCCTGATCCCTATCGTACACGGCTACGATTGCTTCCTGTTGATCCCGCAAACGCCGGGCCATGTTGGCGCCCATCCGTCCGACTCCCACGAAGCCGATCCTCGAATCAAACTGCCTCATCCGCCTGCCCCTCCGTTCGTGTTAGCATGCGCTCACGCTCGCGCGAGTGTAACATAGCCCTAACAGGCTACGAAAAAACCATTTCGGGACAGCGCGCCTTCGATGGCCTGACCGTCTTGGACAAGAGAAACACACTCCAGCAGGATGCTCAAAAAGGCTGTCCAGCAAGGCCGCAGCGAGAGAAGGACCGAGGCGTACCCTTGGGGGTACGTTGAGGGCCTGAGCGATGCGAGAACGCCGCTGGCAGACTTTTTCAGCATCCTGCTAAGGAATCGATGACGAGGATGTGACGGAGGTGCGCGCGTGCATCAACCCATTGTCGGATTTCATTTAGACGAGTATGGTGATTGGGTGGCCGACCTACAATGTGGCCATGGGCAGCATGTGCGCCACCAGCCACCGATGACGAATCGGCCCTGGGTCCTGACTGAGGAAGGCCGGAAACAGCATCTCGGAGAGACCTTGAGTTGCAAGAAGTGTGACGAAGCGAACGGTTGAACTAGCAGGAACCGTAAAAGGTAAGACGTGAGACGTGAAAAGTTAAACGTGAAAGGTGAGACGTAAGGCGTAGGACCGCCGAGTGCTCCTCCTCCGAAACCTCTTACCTTTTGCGTTTGACGTTTCACGTCTCACGGATCGCTGGACAGCCTTTTTGAGCATCCTGCTACTCGATTGTAGTAACGTCTGGGGGAGGCGCTGCTTTCATGTCGAGGCCGGGTTCTGACCAGGGTTGCAGGCGCGAACCTTCATATCGGTAGCCACCAGTGACTGGGTCACTGGTCAGCAAGAGCGGGGTGTCGAGGTCGAGCACGTCGAAGCCGCCGAGTCCCAGGACCAGGCTGAAAGAGCAGCCCATTGCCATGCGTGTTTCGACCATCCCGCCGATCATCAACTTGCGGCCGGACGCTTTGGTGAAGGACGCGATCTCCACCGCTTCGATCACGCCGGTCTTCATGATCTTGATGTTGATGTAGTCAGCCGCGCCTCGGGCGACGACTTCTTGCGCGTCTGCGAGCGAGCGGACGGATTCATCCGCCGCAACGGGAATGCCGGTCTCTCGACGGATCGCCGCCATGCTGTCGAGGTCGTCCCGCACCACCGGCTGTTCAAGCAGCGCCAGCGCCCCGCCAAATCTCTTCACCCCCTGTGCAAACGTCAGGCATTCCTGGCGAGAGAAGCCCTGGTTGCCATCACCGATGAACGAGATGTCTGGGAATGCGCGATGCACGGCATCCAGCCGCCGGATGTCGTTCTCGACATCTTTGCCGACCTTCATTTTGAAGAGGCGAAACCCCTTCGCATACCATCCGCGCGCCAGGGCGACGGTCTTGTCGAGGTCGGTGATGGGAATGGTGATATCCGTCTCCCGCGCTCGCACATCCGCGCCACCCCAAAGTTGCCACATCGGGATGTTCGACGCGCGGCAGTAGGCATCGATGATGGCGGTTTCGATCCCACAACGTGCGGCTGGATGAGTGAGCGCCTGTTCAGACAGCAAACGCCCAATTTCCTTGTAGCCTGCCGCTGCGCGACCAAGAACTGCCTTGCTGAGTTGGTGAAGTGCGATAAGGCAGCTCTCGCGGGTTTCTCCCCCGACTTCTGGAAACGGAGCCGCTTCCCCATAACCCTGTGTGCCATTGGCCAGCGTGACTCGCAGAAAGACATTCTCTGCCATCGTTCGTGCGCCGGTTGCGACGACGAAGGGGTCGGTGATGGGCACATCCACCGACCAGAATTCCACTTTGCGTATGGTGACTGACATGTCGTCCATTGGAAAGAAAGGGACTTATTCCTTGAAGATTGATAAACGTCGGCCGAATGGGCGCATGAATCTTTGAGTAAGGGTTCTCGTCGATGGAAGGAGACGAAGGGCGCAGGTCGACTAGACTGGCTCACCCATATCGATCGTTCTCCCAGGGGAACGCGCTGTTCGAGTAGCCCCGCACTTCCCAGAACCCCTTTTCATCCCTATCCGAAAATGTAAGCTCCTTCACCCACTTGGCGCCCTTCCAGGCATAGCGCTTCGGGACAATCACGCGGACCGGGCCTCCGTGTTCCTTCCTGAGGGGTTTGCCGTTCCATTTGTACGTCAGGAGCACGTCCCGATCGTCGCAGGCTTCAAGCGGCAAATTGGTAGTGTAGTCGTCGAACGATTTGAAGAGAACGAACTTCGCCGAAGGCAGCGGCTTCACCACGGACAGAATGTGTTTGAAACTGACCCCTTCCCACTCGTTGTCGAACCGGCTCCAGCTCGTAACGCAGTGGAAGTCTGAGACGTCTTTGAACTGGGGCTGGGCGAGAAACTCTTCCCAGGCCCACGTGATGGGATTAGCCACGAATCCGCCGATGGTGAGTTTCCATTCCGAGAGTAGAATGTCAGGCTTTTGCCCGAGATCGAGCACAGGCCAGGTCTCGACGAGATGTTGTCCCGGTGGCAGGCGAGCATCTCCTTCGTAAAACACTTCCCGTTCTTCACCGCCACGCCGGGCCTTGGCCCACTGTTCTTTTGTTTTGGTCAAGCGAGAATTGTCGTCCATCGTGTCGGCCTCCTCGTACAGAGTAGGACAGGAGACGGAGAGCTTACAAGTAGGAAGAGCAGAACTATGAAGGGGGTTGTTGTTTGAGAGTAACTACTCAGGTAGATAGGCTGAAGGCTTTTAGGGGTTGGGCTTCTTGCGCAACGAGGATTCATCTCTGCTTGAACCCAAGATCGTAGGAACCGAAAAGGTGTAGAATGGCTTGATTCGTGCTTTGCGAAATCATTTATAGTCTTCACTCCTCAGTCTTCACACTTCAGCCTTCAGCCTGAATACCTGAGTAGTTACGTTTGAGAAGCCTGTCGATGACAGCTTGAAACTCAGCAAGCGGTTTAGCGCCAACCAATGGACGGCCGTTGATGAAGAAAGTCGGCGTGCTGGTAATGCCGAGCGTGAAGCCATCCTGAAGATCTTTGGCCACCTCTTCGCGATAACGGCCTGTACTTAGGCAAGTGGCATAGGTGTCCGGCTGAAGGCCCAGTTCCTTCGCCAGTGCAGGAAAATCCCATCCCTTCCCTGGGGTTTGCCGGTCAAACAAGATGTCGTGGTACTCCCAATACTTGCCTTGCTCTCCCGCGCATTGGGCGGCTTCGGCGGCTTGTGGCGCATAGGGGTGGTTGGGAACGGGATAATCCCGGTAGACCATGCGGATCTTTTCACCGTAGAGACGGCGAAGTTCCTTCAGCACTCCCACGCTCTTTTGGCAGTAGGGGCATTGAAAGTCCGAAAACTCCACGATGGTGATCGGCGCATCAACCGGTCCGATCGAAGGATCGTCGTCAACGCTGACCGTGAGGATTGGCGGCTCCTGGGGCGGAAGAGTAACGCGAATATCAGTTTTGCGGCGAAGGGAGACCAGCAGTGCCTGCCGAATCCTGGCCTGTTCCTGAAGGTCATGCGATGTGCCATGGCTCGGGCTGTCCTGTGTCGTGCCGGGGCTCAGCCGTTTGACCGGAGCCGGGAGATTTGCAAGCCGGGCGACGGATTCCGATTGTGAAGCCTCGGCCAGGAGCTGTGAGACACTCACACCCTTTCGGGATGCCTCCGTCGCCAGCAGGGTCTCCTCGATTTTCCGTTGTAGCGCTTGGTGCAACAGTTGGTTGCGCTGTTGGTCTGCTTGGTAGAGGGAAAGAGCCGCAGCCTGCTCAACCTCTCGCAAGGTGATCGAGCGGATACCCACAGTTGCGACAACCGGATTCCCAGACGTGGTCGGCTCCGGCTCATACGCTTGGAATGGCCAACGGATACTAAGAAGACCGGCGAAAAGGACAAGGAGGCCAAGGGCGGTCAGGATTCTGGAGGTTGGTATCGTTGTCATCGGATAGAGGGCGATGGTGTCATTTCACTCGGATATCCACTAAGAACCTTAGCCAGGACACCCTCGAAAATCCATCATTTCTTGATAATCCACGCCTGACTCGCGGCGCCCAGATCGTCCGCCTCAAGCAACAACTCCGTAGAGTCGCGTGCGACATTCCTGCCCCCCCCAAGAAGTACCCCCCCTCCTGTATAGCGGTTTCCCTCCGTCCTCGGTATAGGCGGAACAGGCATCCCATTCTAAGCTGAGATATGCACGCCGATGAGGGAAAACAGCCGCAGAAATCCACGTCCTGGCAAGACAGAGAATCACCGATCAATGGCGTGGCGCTTCGGTCAGGAGCAGCAATTACGGTGATCGGTTGCTGCGGCGTGAAGCCTCGTGGACCGAAGCGGGCATGAGCAGCACTATTCTCCAGGCGACGGGCATGATTTCGCTCTGGCGGCTGCGGTTTGCGGGAAGAGGCCATCAGAGATCGCAAAGATTCAGGCTGGAAACCGTGGGAAGGGGCTAGACCATGTCGAATCACGAAAGGGAAGAGAACCACGAAACAGTCGGAACTCCAACAGCTACGTTTGATATCGCACCGGAACTCTCGATCGTTATGCCATGCCTGAATGAGGCAGAGACGATCGGCACCTGCATCCAAAAGGCTCAAGAATTTCTGCACCGGTACAAGGTGGCGGGCGAGATTATCGTGGCCGATAACGGAAGCACCGACGGATCCCAAGAAATCGCAACCCTCATGGGAGCGCGAGTCGTGCATGTGGAGGCGAAGGGATACGGGAATGCGCTCATGGGAGGCATTACGGCGGCGCGAGGTTGCTACGTCATCATGGGTGACGCAGACGACAGTTACGATTTTTTCGACCTCAGCCGGTTTGTCGACAAGTTGCGCGAAGGTCATGATCTCGTGATGGGATGCCGGTTGCCATGGGGGGGTGGGACCATCAAGCCCGGAGCGATGCCCTTCCTGCATCGATGGTGGGGCAATCCCATGTTTACCCTCATGGCCCGTCGATGGTTCGGGGCTCCGATCAACGATGTGTATTGCGGCTTGAGAGGATTCTCGAAGGCCTTGTTCCATCGCCTCAATCTGCGCTGTGCCGGCATGGAATTCGCCACCGAGATGATTATCAAGTCCAGCTTGTATCGGGAGAAGATCGCTGAAGTGCCGATCACGCTCCATCGAGACGGGCGCACCGCCCATCCTCCGCATCTCAAGACCTATCGAGACGGCTGGCGCACGTTGCGGTTTTTTCTGATGTACAGTCCGCGATGGCTGTTCGTCATCCCGGGCGCGCTCCTCATATTCTTGGGTATGATCGGCTACGCTGTCGCCATGCCGGGGTTTACGATTCACGGCATGACCTTCGATGCACATACATTGTTGTTTGCCAGCCTGGCCATCCTGTGCGGATACCAGTCCGTTCTCTTTGCGATCTTCTCGAAGACGTTTGCCGTAAGCGAAGGCCTCATGCCGGAGGATCCCAGACTCACACAGTTCTTCAAAACGATGGATCCCGAGCGTAGCTTATTGCTGTCCGGGGGGGGGTTGCTTATCGGGTGTGGGTTGCTACTTGCGGCGATACAGGAATGGCGACTCGTGAGTTTTGGGCACCTCGATTATGCCAAGACGATGCGATTGGTTGTTCCGGGAGCGACGCTCACGGCGCTCAGCTTTCAAACAATCCTCTCCAGCTTTTTCGTCAGCATTTTGGGGATGCGCCGGCAATGAACCTCCTTGAGCTTCCACATGGGGGCTATATCCAGCAGAAACGGCTGGATGGTCTTGTTCGTCATCTGAAAGACGTCATCCCAAAGAATGCGTCTGTGTTGGATGTGGGTTGCGGGGACGGCCGTTTGGCCGCACTTCTCCGCGAGAAACGTTCCGATCTTCTCGTGCAAGGCATCGAAGTGCTGACGCGAGATAAGGTGTGGATTCCGGTTCAGCATTTCGATGGGCTTACCATTCCATACAAATCGGCCAGCATTGACGTCGTGATGTTCATCGACGTCCTGCACCACACCGACGATCCGGTTTCGCTCTTGCGGGAGGCGGCTCGTGTGGCCAGAAAGAGCATCATTATCAAAGATCATCTGGTCGATGGGTTTCTGGCTGAGTCCACATTGCGCTTCATGGACCGTATCGGGAATGCCCGATACGGTGTGGCTCTCCCCGGCAAATATTGGCGGCTCAGCCAATGGGAGAATGCGTTTGAAGCGCTTGCCCTAACTCCGGTGGAGTGGCGAGAGAAGTTGAAGTTGTATCCCAAGGTCGTTGATATGTGGTTTGGTCGATCGCTGCATTTTGTGGCCAGATTAGAGACGGCGTAGAGGCATGCTCACAATGGCGAGTCTTCCAACGATAGTTCCAGGACAGGTTCTGGATGTGACTGCGTGGGAGGCTGCGTACAGCCGCTTTGAGACCCCAGAGCAAGAGATCCAAAAATTCATCAGGCGCCTCATCGCCATGGGCGCGTCGTCCTGGGAAAGAAAATGCGAGATTGTGGAGCTGTTTTGCGGACGGGGCAATGGCCTGGTTGCGCTCGCCAAGATGGGCTTCTCGCAGATAGAAGGGGTTGACCTATCACCAGCGCTCCTGTCGCAGTTCACAGGGCCTGCGCGCTGTCATGCTGCCGACTGTCGGGCGTTGCCGTTCGACGACGGTTCGAAAGACATGATCATCATTCAGGGCGGTCTGCACCACCTCCAAACCTTACCAGAAGACCTCGATCGTTGTCTGAGTGAAATGCACCGCGTGCTCAAGGCAAACGGGGAGGTGCTGATCGTCGAGCCCTGGCTCACGCCGTTCTTGTCCTCCGTGCACTGGGTGTGCGGGCGCAAGATGGCCAGGCGGCTGTTCTCGAAGATCGACTCTCTAGCGACGATGATCGAGCATGAGCATAAAACGTATCACCAATGGCTTAGGCAGCCTGGATGTGTGTTGAATACGTTTGATCGATACTTTGTTCCAGAGCACAGCGCCTGTCGATGGGGCAAACTGATGTTCGTCGGTCGAAAACGCAACGGGAAAGTCTGATTTGCCCACCAAGGAAATGTTGGAGTCGTTCATGCTCACGAAGGGGACAACCGGTTTTGGTCATGTTGGGCAGGGTAAGACAACGGTGATAGGACTGCCCGTCATTACGAGCTACGAAGAAGTGACCAGGCGAGTAGTGATCCTGTCGCTGCTCTATTTGATCCCCGCAATATGTATCCTCCAGCCGGTCATCTTTGACACAGATATCTGGTGGCACCTGCAGGCCGGCAAGTGGATGGTGGAACACGGCACGCTTCCAGCCACGGACCCGTTCTCCGTCTATGGCGAAGGCAAGCCTTGGGTGGCCTACAGTTGGCTGTTCGAGGTAGGAATGTATGGCCTAGTCCAGGCGTTCGGAGAAGTCGGGATCATTTTGTACACGCTGGTGGGGGTTTGGCTGATCATGATGGTACTACATCGGATCATCGCAACCCGTATCTCCAACTTCGTCCTCATCTGCGGATTGATGGCTGTGAGTATCGTCACGCTGTCTAAAATGTTCACGCCGCGCCCATGGCTACTGACGATTCTGTTTTTCGCAATTACCTTGGAAGTCGTGTTATTGATTCGTGAAGGTAAGGCTTCCCGATGGATGTGGCTCTTACCCCTCGTCTATGTGTTATGGGCAAATGTGCATATCCAATTCATCTATGGGCTGGGTTTGCTAGCCCTAGCTTGTATAGCGCCGGTACTGGATCGATTTGCGCAGCCGTTTATCCGAACTCGACCGGTGATGGCTTGGGGCGCTCCTGGGTGGAAGAAGCTAGTCGGTCTTACCGTCTTATGCGTACTGGCCACACTAGTCACACCGTACCATATTCAACTATATCGAGTAGTCGTCGAACTTTCGGCTCAAACCGGCATGTGGGAATACACGCAGGAGATGCATGCGCCGACATTTCGTATGGCGGCGGACTGGGCTATGTTGGGATTCTTTTCCCTGGTGCTGGTGCAGCTTGGCCGTGGGACCTACTGGTCGTTATTTGAGGTTCTGCTGGTTGTCGCCGCCGGCATTTCCGCGTTTCGTGGGCAGCGAGACATATGGTTCTTCGCGTTGGCAGGTCTCGTAATTTTCCTTCCTCAGATCACAGAAGAAAAAAGGAGACAGTGGGCTACCATACCGCGATCAGGTTTGGCGCCGATCTGTCTCTTGGTAGTAGCCGGATCCGCGGGCATTCTCGGATGGCGAGACTTCTCGGAAGCCAAGATATATGAGAACACGGCGAAAGTGTTTCCCGCTGAGGCGGTCGCATTTGTGGGGAAGCAGGGGTATCAGGGTCCTCTCTACAACCATTTCGATTGGGGCGGGTACCTCATCTGGCGGTTTCCGCATTTGAAGGTCTCCATGGATGGGCGAGCAAATATTTATGGAGACGAGCGGATAAAACAGGCGTTTTTGACGTGGGATGGGAACCCTCACTGGACGGAGGACTCAGAACTCAATAAGGCCGGGGTGGTCATTGCTCGGAAGGACATGGCCTTGGCCGCTCTGCTCCGTCTCGATCCGCGATTCAAGGTGGCTTATCAGGATGAGATTGCCGTAGTATTCACCAGGGCGCTTCAAGATAGAGATCAATCGAATGCGCCCGCATCGGAAGGGTCCCTCTCTGATCCACTGATCGCGGATCTCGCTCTTACACGGTAGGGCGGTCTCAAGGCTGAAGACTGAAGGCTGAAGTGTTCGGAGCTTCGAACCTCGACCTTCAGCCTTCGGACCACGCCTGTCGCGCACAGGCAGGCGATTGCAGCAGAGCTTCATGAATCATGCGGGTTAGGTAGACCCCACTCTCACCCTGCCATCCCTGAGTTACCGTTCTTGCAAAGCTGTTCGACGTGCAACCGGGGGCGTTACCCGCGTATAATGAGCACCATCATTGAGGCACGATGAACTTTGCAGGAGGTGACGCATGGGAGAAAAATCGGCCGTTCTCAAACTGCTTGAGCAGTTGCCGGAGGAGACCACGCTGGAAGAGATCCAGTATCACCTGTACGTGCTCCAGAAAATCAGGGCGGGTCAAAATGCTGTCGATGCTGGGCACGTGATCCCGCACGAGGATGTCATGCGTGAGCTGGCGGGATGGCTCGCGTAGTCTGGTCGTTCGTTGCGCGCGACGACCTCAAGGCGCTGGTGTCCTTCATTAAAGCGGATTCCCCCAGCTATGCTCAGACATTCGGATTGCACATTCGACAGCGGGTCGAGCAATTACACCGCTTTCCCGAATCGGATCGGAAGGTTCAGGAAGATAAAAGCGGTACGTACCGAGAACTCATTGTGGGGAACTACCGAGTTGTCTATCGCGTGGACGAGGACACCGTCACCATCGTGACTCTCATCCACGGTGCGCGCATTCTTCGCCTGTAGGAGCCCCATTCATCCCACCGTGCAGGCAGTGAAGAAGTAAACCGGGATGGTCTATTTTTGTAACTACTCAGGTGTTCAGGCTGAAGTCTACGACCTTGGGTTCAAGCAGAGGTGAATCCTTCAATAGCAGGCTGAAGACTAAAAGTCTTCAGTCTTCAGTCTATCTACCTGAGTCGTTACCTATTTTTCATGATGGACAGTCGGATGGCTTGACCTTAGAGGTATCCTGATTGGTCTTTTGGTGTTTCTCGAGCGCGCGTTTCGCCAGCATCAGATTGTCATTGGCTTTGTCGTAGTAGCGCGGAGAAAGCTCAATGGCCTTCTTGAAGCATGCGATCGCGTTTCCTGCTTTATCGCTGCTCAAGTAGAACACTCCAAGGTTGTTATACGCTTCCTCTTCGCTGCTCGCTCGTCTGAAAGATTCCAGTGCGTCGTAGTAACGGTCGAGTTTGGCCAATGCGAGCCCAAGATTATTGTGGATTTTCGGTTGGCCGGAACCAGTGAGCAAGGCTCGCTGAAATGACCGAACCGCGTCCTCATAGCGTCCGAGAAGATAGTAGGCGAGGCCGACATTGTTGAGCAACGTGGCTTCATCCGGGCGAAGGCGCAGACCCTGCTCGTATTCGGCGATGGCGTCCTGATGGCGTTTCTGCCGGTCAAGCAGCATCCCGAGAAAATTGCGCGTTTGCCAGCGATCAGGTTGCAAGGCGATCGCTTTCCGAAACGACGCCTCCGCCTCCTCTTCTTTCCTCATCCGGAAATAGGTTTCACCGAGTCCCTCGAAAGTGAGTGCATCCTGATCGTCATGTTTGAGGACTTCTTGAAAATGTAGGATCGCATCCTGCGTAAGCCCCTTCTTAAGAAACATTTCTCCCATCTTGTAGTGAATGCGAAACAGGGACGGATCCGCCTCAACGGCATTTTGGTATTGCACGATGGCCAGAGCAGGATTGCCTTGCTGCAGATACAGATCCCCAAGTCGCTGGAGCTCTTGCGGTGACATGTCTTTCGAGGCGCTGCCGACCTCATCTTCAGATGGAGCAAGGCCGGCCTTCTGGCGGTCGAGGACTTGCTGGTATTCCCCTGGGTTGTAGGTCACTTGTTTCTTCGGGCCTGCGCAGCCTACTAGAGAAAAGACGAAGACGAGGAGACTCACGCCAAAAGCCGCAGCTGCTCTCTCGATCCCAGCTGTCATACGTTTCCAACTTAAAGATAG
>Ga0334722_10004860_pt1 | contig 13799 bp, 15 predicted proteins | sample C3_bottom_MG_FD_207210 | JGI IMG/M metagenome (GOLD analysis project Ga0334722, IMG submission 207210) | Sediment microbial communities from Yellowstone Lake, YNP, Wyoming, USA - C3_bottom | ecosystem: Environmental > Aquatic > Freshwater > Lake > Sediment | place: USA: Wyoming | collected...
GGCTAGAGAATCTTAAACTTCCCGCACTCTACAACTACGAAGATTTTAAAACATTCCTCAAGAGGTTGTCTCCTTGATAAACGCCTTTAATGCTTTCCTAAAATCAGGATCACGCCTACACTTACTCAAAAACACCTGCAACTCTTCCCACGTCATCTTTGACCTTGCTTTCATAGACAGATTCAAATTAAACAACTATAAAAACCTTCGCACGAACGAACAGCATAAGCGGTCAAAAAAGAGCGAACACATGACCACCACCAAAGGATACTTCCAACCCCCCGGCGGACAATACTGCAAACGCATGGACGACATCAAAAAAGAAATCGAAAAATCAGAACAACAACGCTTCAAAAAACAACAAGAACGACTAGGAACAGGAACGAACGCGACACTGGTGCCAACACCATGAGAAAGAAAAAAATGGAACCTAACAACGCAATCGTGGTTTTTCAAGGAAAGAACGTTCGAAGAACTTGGCACAATAATCAATGGTGGTTTGTCATCCAAGATTTAGTACACGTTCTTACCGACTCTCACGACCCTAAACAATACATCAATAAAATGAAACAGCGAGATGACCAACTCTCCCAAGGATGGGTACAAATTGTACGCACCCTTGCCATAAACACCCCCGGCGGAACACAAAAGATGAATTGCGCCAATACAGAAGGAGCATTCAGAATAATACAGTCAATACCATCACCAAAGGCAGAACCCTTCAAAAAATGGCTTGCAAAAACAGGATATGAACGCGTTCAAGAAATAGAAAACCCCGAACTTGCACAAGAACGCATGAAACAGCTCTACGAACAAAAAGGATACTCAAAAACATGGATCGACAAACGTTTACGAGGAATAGCAATAAGACAAGACCTCACCGACGAATGGCAAAAACGAGGAATTGAAAACCAAGAAGACTTCTCAATACTCACTGCAGAAATATCCAAAGCAACATTTGGAATGACACCGCTCGAATACAAAAAATTCAAAGGACTCACCAAAGAAAACCTCCGAGACCACATGAATGATCTGGAATTAATATTCACCATGCTCGGCGAAGCATCAACGGCAGAACTTGAACGAGTCAACAACCCAACAACCTTCACCGCACACCAAAAAACCGCACGAGACGGAGGCAAAGTAGCAAGCAAAGCAAAACTAGAACTCGAACGAAAAACAAAAAGAAAAATAACCACACCACAAAACTATCTTGGCACACCACAAAACCAAAAGAAAATAGAAAACCAACACCCATGACAACACTCCAAAAACACAACGTCCCCTGCACCCGCATGGACGACATCAAAAAAGAAATCGACATGTCGGAATGCCACCCGTCTGATATGACTGGTGGTTCGCTCTTGAGCAAACCACGTTTGGGCGGCATTCCGAGCATGCTCAAGAACCACCGGACACTCATGCCACCTGCGTTCCACGAGCGCAGCGAGTGGTCACAGGTGGTTCTTGACAAATCAACACAAGACCGATTCAAACGAGACGCAGCACGACAACCAAAAACCAACAGCACGAGCAATACAACAGTGGTGGCAGGCGTATGAGAAAAACACAAAATCAAACTGATACATTTAAATATCAACCGATAAGTAATGTTATCACATGAAAACTAAAAATATCAAGCAGAAACTCATGGAATACTTTTACACAAACCCAACAACCAAACTTCGCGTCAGACAAATCTCCCGACTTGTCAAGATACCACTCCCCTCCGCAATCCGCTACACCAAAGAACTTGAAAAAGAAAACATTCTCAAAAGCTCAGAAATCTCAAACATAAAAGTCTACTTCGCAGACAGAAGCTCACGAACATTCCTTCTTGAAAAGAAATTCTTCAACATAAAAAATCTCACAACCCTCACCCAAACACTCATTGATGAACTAAGCAACCCCAAAATCATCGTTTTTGGATCATACTCAAAAGGAGAAGACACCGAAAAAAGCGACATCGACATATTCATTGAAACACCCTCAAAAAAGAAAATAAACCTCGAACTATACGAAAAACAACTCCACCGAAAAATACAACTCTTCACCTACAAAAACATCCACCAAATCGAAAACAAAGAACTTGCAAACAACATCATCAACGGCACCATCCTCAACGGGTTCATCGAGGTATTCACATGAACGAACACACCTGGAACGACTGCCTAGAAACAAACACCACAACCACCATAACACCCGACATAGCAAAAACCAGATCCCTCATCGACACCGCCAACGGCAGAATAGACTACTTACGAGAAACACCAACCAACGAAAAAAACGCAAACTACCTTTTTGAAGGATACTACTCATCCGCACTCGAACTCCTCCACGCACTCCTCACCAAACAAGGCTACAAAGTAGCCAACCACATCTGCCTTGGACTCTACATCCGCGACACCCTAAACGATCAAAACCTCTTTCGCATCTTTGATGACTGCAGATACAAACGCAACGCACTCATCTATTACGGCAAAAAAATGGACTACGACACCGCACAACAAGCAATACAGAAAACAAAAACACTCATACAAAAAATCACCAAACACCTCACAACATAAAAACAAACATGAACAACACACCAAAAGAAAATAGAAAACCAACACCCATGACAACACTCCAAAAACACAACGTCCCCTGCACCCGCATGGACGACATCAAAAAAGAAATCGAAAAATCCCAACAAGAACGCTTTTCAAAACAAAAAGAACGAACAGGAACAAACGCAACCGGGACGAATGCGACGGCGAAAACCGCACCGGTGGCAAGCACATGAGAAAAAATACTCACGCAACCAAAAGCATCACTTCGCTGTTACTTGTGAGTCTGTTCATATTCTCGCTATTGCCGTTACCGGCCGCTGCGAAAGACGTCATCAATAAACCGAATGCAAACACTGTGGTCGTTACTGATACCCGCGGACATATCCTGGGCTCATTCACGAAACAAAACTGGCAAATTGCAAATGTTGGACTGAAACAAACATTCAAGAGCCAACCTGATTCTAATGGAAATTACGAAGTCCTACTCAAAACCACCGATGGAAATTATGCTATTTTGGGTTATACGAAGGACAACTCTCTCATGGTCGGAGCGCATATTGTAAAGGCAGACGGAACCTTACAATCGATTTCCAGCAGCGATGTAAAACTTGCCAGCGACTGGACGAACGACCCCTCGAAAGACCTCACAGATCCAACCCTCACTCAACCGCCCTCCCCGCCCGCTCCCGCTCCAACTCCTACGCCCACGCCAACTCCTGCAAAACCCGAACAACCCATACCGGAACCGACCTATGGCTTCAAAACCGGAATCACCGTCCCTGAAGGCGCAACGATTAGCCCGGACGGCAAGATGATTACTCTTGGAGGAAAAAAATTCAACAGGGAGGAACCCAAGGAAGCAGGAGTACCTTCTGCATACAGTAACAATGAAGGAACGTTCGTCATCGATAAAACCACAAATACCGCCTATTTGGTAAATGTCGCGGGTGGCACGGCATCAACATATACCCTTGCAAAAGGATGGTCCCTTGCAGATACAGGAACGTTCAATACGTTTACACAGAACGTTCAAACAACACCAAATCAAATTGCATACACAGTCTCCGACCTCAGCGAACAGAAAACAATAACGCCACCCCCCCCCCCCCCCCCCCCCACACCCCCACCACCCCACCCCAAACCACACATAGGCAGCCAAAGCACATTTCGTCAGCCAAATCACTTCTGCTGCAGAAAAATATGCAGTCTTCACAAATATCAACCTTATTGATGTTGAAAAGAAACAATTCACTCCAACGCAAGTTGGCGACAAAATAATCTACAAGACCGACTTGGAGGATGGCAAGTATTCAATTCTTCTTGGAGGCGAGGGTGACTCCATCTCCAAAGTCACCATCGCGCCTGACGGAAACCCCACTGCATACGTCACATACCAAAACGGCAAAAAACTACAAGAAACAAACATTCCGGCATCAAGTCTTGACATTTATTACAAAAGCATCGGACTTGACAAAGACACCGGCCAAAAACTATTCAACGCACTTGCAAAAGACCCAAAAAGCGCAGACCCGCAAGCGCTTGCTAAACTTGTCCCCCTCCTGCCCACAGTTAAAACAGCTGCTCCCGCTCCAACTGTCGCACCACCGAGCGCTCCGGGAGCAGCCACGACCTCTGGCGGAGAAGGCCCAAGCACTATCGCGCTCACTGCAGAAGATGCTGCTTTGCTCAGCGCCGTCGACCCGAGCACTCAAGTTGCATATGTTGATTCATTTGGCCAGGTAAAAATCATTAACAAAGCAGGTGCAAGAGTGGATCCAAAAACAGGTCAAATGCTTGACCCCGAAACCGGAATTGTCGTACACAAAATTCCTGACTCTCTCCTTACCGACAAGACAAACTTCAAAACCGCTAACACACTCTCAATAACCGGTACTGAAGGAAAAATAACACCACCGCTCCAAGGCTGGTCAGCACCGAGCGACAACACGCGCGTCTTTGCGAGCGGAGATGAGCGGCACATGTTTATCAAATCAGCAGACGGGACATATGTTGAAGGAAACGTCAATGATGAACGACACACTGAATATCGCAGAGTTGATTCAAACAACTATGAACTCGTTACCTACTACAAAGATGCTCCAATTCAAATTACCAGATACAATACCCAAGGACAACAGCTCAGCCAGTTGAAAAGCGGAGTCGACGCGGGCTTTTCCAATGCAGTTGACGCCTTTGACAACGATAAAAAAGGTATCCTTAATTCCATCCCGCCATCGATCGCCGTTGCGCCGTTAAATCTGAAGGTAGAGAATGTTCCAAAAAAAGAAACACCAATAATGGAAAACACCTATGATTCCGAGAAAAAAGTCATTAGCCAAAAAGAATCGGGCACTTTTGTTACCTCTGGAGGAGCTGGTGGGCAAATTACGTTTGGAGGCAGAACGTACACCTACATAGGGGGCAGGTACGTGGACGAATCTTCAGACTCTACAGGCGTTACAACAAGATGGCTCAATCCTGCAACCGGTGAAGTGCTTGTTCAACGAACTACGATCACAGACAAAATGATTACGTTAACAGGAAAAATGGAAAAAGTGTCCGAACCCGAACCATCTCAGATAGAAAAATACAAAGAAAACGGCGAACTCGAATCAACAAAAATAATTGACTTGAACAATCCTAAAGATGTGCGAATTTTAGACGCGCTCAATTATGCAATGGGCGACCAAACAAATGAGTTCCGCGTTCTTCAGGGATTTGAAAAAATCAAGGATGCTGATCTTAAGGGCCTCATTGCAAGAGGCAAAAATGTCAGGGAAAACACTCAAAAAGCCTACGCTCCGGCAGTTGCACAAAGTATTTCTCTCAATACAGACCAGCGAAAAGCAATCACGGAAGGGCTCGACAAAGGGCAAGTCGCGTATATTGACTATGATCCTGCGACTAAGAAAGGAGCTCTACGCATCAGCGACGGAACTCTTGGAGAAGATTACCAAGTCTACCGCGATGGAAAAATCGAGCAATCCCCCACAACAAAAACTGAAACAAAGGACACTGAAGAAGTACAAACAGAAGTAACTCCCAAAAGAAACGGTTATGTTCTTCCTGATGACGCTGCGCGTCTTATTGCAGCAGGAGGCGATATCACATACAATAAAAATGACGGCCAGTGGCTTAAAGTTGAACAGAACGCAAAAGAACGCGATCCAAGAACAAGCGCGAGCTCACTGAACGAACTCACCTCTGACCCAAGCGCATTTAGAAAAGGAACTCTCACGGACTCGATTGTTGATAGAGGAACCATCGAGACCCGAGACCCAGACACTGGAGAAAGAACCGTCACGACGCGGAACAACGTCTACACGTGCACGATTCACTGCAAGGACGCAGATGCATGGCTCCCTGACCAGCGCTCGGGATCGACAAAAAGATACTACAAGTCCGAACAAATAACCGAAACAGATCCTTCCGGAAAATCAAAACTCCTCAACTACGAACCACTGAAATCAGAAGCCAACCCCATCTATGAGTTCAAAGGCCTTGGTTCTGAATCTTTCTACCTCAGATCAGGAGAATCCGGACCACAAATCGGATCCGTCACCACGACCTACGGACCTCCCTCAAACCTTGAAAAATACAAATCCGCAGGTCGCGGAGCACCCAGTAGTCAAATTGCAACTTCCAAAGGAACGGATGGAAAAGACCACTACTTTGTTATTGACGACCAAGGCAACTACCGCATTCCCGAAGATGAAAGCAAAGTCGACCCTAAAGAAGGATACGACCCCAATCAATGGAAAACGGTCAAACCCGATGAGGCACGTGCTCAATTGAAAGCAAAAGATTCATTCGCACTCGCACAAATTGACCAAGACGCAAAACTCAAAGTAATCAACTCTGGCCAGTTATTCACACACCTTGAAACAAACCCCGATGGGACACCACAAAAAGACAAAGATGGAAACCTCGTGTACAGCTACCGTCCTGTGAGCGGCGTCCTTGACTCATTCCAAACCGCAGGAGTATTTGGCTCTTTAGGACTTGTCCTTAAAGTCTACCAAGAATTCGACGGCATCCGCCAGCTCACCAGTCTTGCGTTCGGAGACTACGCTGTGAAGAACAGAGAACGCTACGCGCGATCGTTCTGCGCGTTTGCAGGCATTGACAACTGTTTAGTCTCGGCAATCTGCGGCGAATACCACAAAATCGTTCCCGGAAACGTACTTGCAGGAAGAGGAGCGCACGGCGAAGGAGTCTCAAGCGGGTCCTTGAACGCAGAACGCAGCTTTGCAACACCCCTTGCAGGACAAACACGACAACAACTCTTAGACATCCTTGGAAACACCACCACTATCGGCGGACACCTGGTCGACCTCAAAGACCAAAACTTCGACCCCGCAACCCTTGGCAACCTCACCTTACGCCTCTACCACGTCGAATACTCCATCACCAACAACGCCGCATTCGGAGAAAAAATCCAGTTCAACGTCCAATTCAGAAGACTTGGAGCAATCGCAATACCAACACCCGCCCCCGTGCGAACGCCCAACTACCAATACGTCAACGGAGTCCTCGTCGACCTCAACGCCGCAAACATCAACAACCTCGTCAAAAACGTCACGCAGAGCAGCTACAGCGCGCCCATTCGCAACGCCAAATACTTCGGACAAGACAAACTCCTTCAAAGCGGGCAATCTGACCACGACCACATCTACCGCTACAGCACCAACGAATGGGACACCGTCTGCCTCACCTTCCACCCCGGACTCCCCTCAGGATCAGGCATTGCATCAGAACTATGCGTGCCCATCAGCGAATACCTGGGCGAATCAACCTCGCTTGAAAACCCCGAACTTCCCACTACGCCAACCACCTCTGCACAAGCAGAAACAGGAAGTGCAGTCTAAATTTCAGTTATGAACGAAATCAAGAGATAGAACCCCCGAACTTGAGCGAAACTTATATATAAAAACTGGTTTACACCATTCACTCGGATGAATGAAGAATCAAAGCGATGGATCCTGCAAGCAAAAGAAGACCACGATACTGCAAAGTATCTTTTTGTGGGCAAGAAATACAAATTTGCAGCCTTTCACTGTCAACAAAGCGCGGAAAAATCGCTTAAAGCTGTTTTACTCAGGAAGAAGAACCTCCTTCGGAAGATACACGATCTTGTAGAACTTGGAAAAGACGTCTCGCTTCCCGACGTACTCCTTCAGGAAGTGAAGGAGTTAACTCACGCGTACATTTACACTCGGTATCCTGATGTTCGTACTGAAGGCAACCTCAAAGAAAAAGTCTCACACTTTCTAAAAATCAGCGAGGAGATACTTGCATGGTCAGAAAAAAATCTGTAAAAGAAAAACTCAAACAATTCAAAAAAACATTGAACAAAGACATGCCTGTTGAGAAGATCATACTCTTTGGAAGCCGAGCACAGGGAAAAACAGGCAAAGACACGGACATCGACCTTATCATCGTCAGCAAAAAATTCCAAAAAATGGACTTCTTCCAAAGAGGAGCAAAAATGTACGACCACTGGACGTTACGATACCCGGTTGACTTCCTCTGCTACACTCCTGCAGAATTCAAAAAACTCAGCAAACAAACCAGCATCGTATCTGAAGCAATAAAAACCGGAGTTGAAATATAGACCCTCCCGTTAATTGGAAACCTTCTTTTTCTTTTCAGTCAAACTTTTGGATACCCCATAATAACTTCAGTTGGTTACATCTTGTAACCACCTCACTGCCCTCCTCACTTAAGCGATGTTTAAGCACTTTCCAGTAATTTCTTGCATCAACACTCTCTGAGAGAACACCTACAACGTCCACGACCGAGAACCACCACGCACCATCGTGCCACGTCCTTCGAATGTTCTTTCCTTGAAATACTACCAACGCCTTATCTTTATCCATCCTGACCATACTTCATTTGCACTTTATGAATTTTACGTAAACCTGTCCAGTGACCCCTGACACAAAATATTAAATACTCCGGTGCATCAAAAACTTCCATGAACTCAAAAAGAGGATTTTTCACCCACCCACGCATCCTTGGTATCGCACTTATCATTATTGCTGCACTCGCAGCAGCTGCAGGAAGCGGATTCCTTGCACTTGGCATTGCAGGAATCATCCTCCTTATCACGCCCAAAAAATACACCCAACAACAATTCGACCTCTTCACGGACAGTTTTTCCGACTGGAAAACCATCCTCTTCGTCGCCGTATACGACGCCCTCTTTTGGACGCTCTTCATTGGCGCCGCATACTTTTACCGCTGGAGATTCCTCATCAAAACAGCAACTGCACAAGCCCAAAGCACACTCAGCACGCAAGGACTCTTAAACCCCGCACTTGCAACACAAACTGAAGCCGCGCTACGCGGCTGGCTCCTCTTCTTCTTCATCGGCATCGGCCTATTACTGCTCTTCACATTCCTCATCTACACCCTCTCACGCACACTCATCTGGACAACGATTGCAGAACAAAAACCAACCAAACGATTCTTCACAAAATTTTGCGCACTCAACGCAGTCTGGTGGCTTATCTGGCTCATCCCTGCGCTCGTTTTAATCGTTGCTTCCACAAAAGATCCGGCCGTTGGCATCCTCCTCCTCATCTTATTCGTCCTCATGGCACACTTCACCTTGATCGCTCACGCACTCTTCACCAAAACACACCAAATCGGATCCAGCATCGGACACGCAATCGCCTTTGGCATTGCAAAAATCCACCGATTCATCATCCCCTACACCTTTGTATTCGTCATTTACCTCATCCTTTACCAACCATTTAGAATCGTCCAAACCCTGCCCATCGCACAAGCCGCAAGCATGCTCTTTGTCGTCGTCTACCTTGCCTGGCTGCGCACATATCTTTACCCTGTTGTACTACAACTTAAAGATTAGATTGCGCCAAAACGGAAAACTTATATACTTCAATATGTTATTTAATTATATGCAGAGTGTAACTTTAGCAAAAACAAGAAAAGTCGGCGGTTCATTAGTTGTAACGATACCCAAAGAAATCGTCGAACTTGAACGCTTGCACGAATCAGAACTTGTCGAAATTCACATAAAAAAAGTCAAAAAATCCTACCGCGGTATCCTGCGGGGAATCAGCCCGCTCAAGAAAAGCGACAAACTGGACGTCCATGAAGATTATTCTTGACGCATCCGCATGGATCGAATACCTTTCAGACTCCTCCTTTGCAGAACATATCGAGCGCCACATCTCCCACTCTGACTGCTTTACACTCACCATAACCCTTGCAGAAATTGTGGCAAAGCTCATACGCGATCTTCGCGACATCAAAGAACCAATCCTTGCCATCCAAACGATAAGCCACCTCGTTTCACCAGATCAAGAACTGGCAATCAACACTGCGCAAATATACGCGGCACGAAGAAAAACCCATCCGAAAATCGCCCTTAGCGACGCGTTCATCATCGCCTTTGCACGCAGAGAAGGAGCAAAAATCCTCACCAAAGACACAGATTTTGCAGGACTTCCCGAAGCAATACTTCTCAAATAACAGGACAGACACTGTTCTACGGCGTTGGGACTTGCGTTCCGGATGAGATGTTGCTAGGAACGCTCACATTCGCCGTCATCGTTGTGTCGTTCTCATCCTGCGCGACCCCAAGCACACTTAACCCCTTCTCAATCGCCTGCTGATCAACCGCATAATACGGGTCAAAGGGCGGCCCCTGCTTACACCCCGTCCCATTCAACGGACAATACGCCGTATAATTATTCATCACCGAATTAAACGTCGGACGAATATACTGCACACACTGCGCACCACAACGCCCACCACACGGCTTAAAGAAACCCACCTCACTATGCTGCGCGCGCAGCGCAATCCAACCCTTCTCGGCACCATACTGCGATTCCTTACAATTGGGACTTGCCAAAACCCCCACATAATTCAATTCTTCAATCACGTTCGGAGAATCACGCAATTGCGTCTTGAAATAAAACTCATCCGCAAGACCAAAGAAACGCCCCATCACGCGCAACAACTCTCGACCCGGGAACGGCTCTTCACTCAAACTGATAAAGCACGGCAAACCCGGCGAACAATCCGAACGATACTTTGCATCCTTTGAAACCACAATCGTCATATCCCGATTCGAACAGCCAAGCATCAAATGATACACGTCCGAAAGCTTTGGCCGTGCTCCTGCAGCAACGTCAACCTTGTTCACCTCATGCCCAAGCGTATTTGTAGCAATCATCCAAAAATTAAACTGCGATTTTCTCTTCCTGAACGGATCACGCGAAAACAAGCCCTCCTTTGCCGTCCCTGAACTATTCTGAGAAATATCGAGCATGGAACTTACTGTTGCGTTTAACTCTGCATCACTTGCAAACCCATCCCCAATAATAAACACATTAATCTTATCCGCAGGATCGCCTTCAGTAATCATCGGCTTACAACTCTCATTCCACGGCAAAATCACGTTATCGCACGCATATTGCCCCGAAGAATAAATATCGTGCAATTGCTGCGCGTTGAAATAATACGAAACGTCGACATCACTGAAAAACGCGCCCAGAATAGGCCCCACAATCGAGGCAACAAGATTTGAGATAATCCATGGCGGATACTTCCCCCACTCCTTCTGCACCTCAAGCGTCGTTGCACCAATATCCCCCTCAACGGTCGACTCGCCCATCACCTTTTGCAGTTCATTATTCAAAATACGGCCAATCTCCTCTTTATTTCTTTTAAGAATCGTCTGCTCGGGACATTTCACATCAAATGGAACACACCCCAAATCAGTTGTGTTCACACAAAGAACATACGATTGGAGCTGATGCCTTACTTGTTTCATCGCATCCTTTCCAATCCCAAACGGCCCTTCGTCCGCATCCAAAAACACAAAATCATTCATGTTCCGATGCAACGTGTCATTTGCAAAAAAATCAAGATATGACGGGCCCAATTTTGAACACTCCAAATGCGGCGCAAGCAAAAAGTCATTCGTCAAACACTTCTGCCCCTTCGTCTTAACCTCCTGATAGCACCCTTCATCATTCACACACTCTTTTCCTTCCGGACAAAAACGATCATCCGTTGCATCTGCAGTCGCGCACGTAAAATCACTTGGACACCCACATCCCGTGCAGTTCATCACCACAAGATTATTACTGTTGCAATACTGCGGAGAAACACCCGGATTCAAACACTTATTTGGAGTCGCGCACCTGCGTGTACCCGCCCCCCCTTGCGTCCTTGGACCTTGCGCGGCAGAAACATCACACGTTGCAGCAGGCGCACTTGGCCCTTGAACGCTCAGCAACCCACCACTTTGCTTTTTTGCACCCTCAAGCTCAGAGCGTTGCTCACACGTACACCCATTTGCATCCACAACTGTAGAGCTTGAATGCGGACACGTATCAAACTCATCAGGAACCCCATCATGATCCTCATCCTCAAAATTATCCCCTGACGTGCGAATAACCAAATCAACTCGCCGCACACTCGTATCCGCACTAATCGTCTCATTTCTCACCTGCTGATCATCCACATAAAACATCACGAGCGACCCAATCGGCCCAGAACCTGTAGCAAGCGTTGAATTAAACCCATACCCTCCCAAGTCACCAATTGGAATAATCACAGAACGACTCACTCCTGACATTGACACCACCTTAACCGTCCCCGAAGTAACAGTCTTATTCCCTCGCGTTCGCACAAACCCTGCAAAATAGTTCGTCCCCGTCGGAATATCTGAAATAATTGGCCGCGCAGTATTTATCACGTTTATCGATCCTGCGGGCGAACCACCCAACGAAACCTCGCCTGCATTTTCGCCCTGCGCAAGACGCGTAAACGTAAATGTCACCACAAGCTTCCCCACACTTTTATTCCCATCACTCAAATCGTACAAGAACTGATTCTCGAACGAACGCGAAAACCGCTTCCAATTCGCCAAACTCTCAAACACGTTCAACTGCATCCCGATATCAAGCGTATCATTCACTGCGTTTGGCAAAAAGTTCGCACTCCCCACATTGTTTCCATTCTGATAAATCGTAGGAGAAACCGCTTTTTGCTCATCAAGAATCACCTGCACACGCACCTGACCCAAGTTCCCCGTTGCATCTTGCAGGTTGAACGTCGAATCACTTGTCAACTTATTCTCAAATGACGCGCCTACCCGTGCATTAATCGAAAACCCAATCGACACATTCCCCACCATCGGAATCGATACGGCATCCACTGCACACACTCCTAGCACAAGCAAAACCAAGAACAACAAAACCCGCCTCATCCCACACACTCCCCATTCACACTCACATCATGTGCGGCAAACTGGAACCGCAACGGAACCGTCCCCGCATCCAACGCATGTGCATCAACAACGCTTAACGCAACCGAACGTGAAACACCATCCTTTTGCGCATAAATGTTCACCATCCCATCAAGCGAACGATAATCACCACAATGATCGCTTAGTACATACACCTGATTCCTTGCCTGAGCGTCCGCGATATTAAACGCCAAAGCGCGCACGACTTTGTACAAAAACGACAGACGATACGGCAGCACGACGGTGAAATCCTCAAGCGGAAAAGAACCCTTTGGACTTGTAAGCAGCAACGGATACTTCACCTGAAGCACCAAATCATTCGCATCAGGCCGCGCAATCACCTGCACGTCCACGCGCGCACTTGAATAATTCACCACCGCTTTACGAACATCAAAATCAATATCCTGCCAATCAATCACTGGCTTTTGCACGCGAACACCCCCATACTCAAACGCGCCAAAATCAAGACACGAATCAAGCTCCACTGCAATATAGCGCTGCAACGCACCCATCATGTCATCCAAACTTCGCAAAGAAACCACCTTGCCATCAACCACATACGGCGCAGCCCCCTGTTCAAGCCAAAACGCCTCAGCAAGCCCATCCCCAAACTCGCCATACTTTGGCGCGCCCCTTGGCGTGATATACCCCCCATGATTTGCAACCACGTACACCCCTTCCTCACCCACCTTATTCACACAACTCTTCACAAACTCTTCAATCGCAGGCGCTTGACCCGGCACGCCCTCGACTTTTGGAAGATGCGCGCTACGACTTTGCAGATACAATACGATACCAAGAAGAAGCAGGGCAATCATTCCCATAATTATAAACACCGTCACTTGCCCCTTTTTCATAGTGCTCAGAAGAACTTCGTGATTTATAAAACCTTTGCGTGCAGATTAAATTATCAGTTTGGAAGCCTTTTTCGCTTCTCTTTTTCAGGCACAGATAAATAATTG
>Ga0334722_10004862_pt1 | contig 13798 bp, 11 predicted proteins | sample C3_bottom_MG_FD_207210 | JGI IMG/M metagenome (GOLD analysis project Ga0334722, IMG submission 207210) | Sediment microbial communities from Yellowstone Lake, YNP, Wyoming, USA - C3_bottom | ecosystem: Environmental > Aquatic > Freshwater > Lake > Sediment | place: USA: Wyoming | collected...
GCTCGCCGTCGCAATCTCGGCCTGCGCTCGGCCGCGGGTGTCGGTCGCGCCCGTGGTGTCGGCGTCCCGGCACCAGGCCGCGCCGGCAACGGCGGCGCCGCCCGCCGCGTTCTGCCTGGGGTGCGTGCCCGCCCCCGACGGCGACGAGATCCTGCATGCGGTGGCGATGCGCGTGGCCGACCTGAAGGCCCGCGGTGGCGTCTGCCAGGCCTACGGCACCGTGCTCGAGGGCTCGCTGGCCACCCAGCGCATCGTCGTGCGCCCCTTCATGTGGCGCGTCGGCACCAACCTCGCCTCGGCGCAGGCCCTGAGCACCGGCGAGATCGACGTCGCGCGCGAGGTGGACTCGCTGAATGTCGGCGTGCGGTCGCTCGACGACGTGGTGCACAGCGTCGAGCACGAGGCGGCGCACATCGCGTTCGCCATCCCGTCGGGCCAGGCGTGGACCGAGACGCTCGTGAACGAGCGCGTAGGCGAGTGCCGGTCGCGGAGTTCGCGGGTGGGCGCGACCCCCTAGCCCTGCGGACCGGCCGCGGCGATGGCGTGGTCGACCGTGCCGAACTTCTCGAAGTTCTTGCGGAACATCGCGGCGAGCTTCCTGGCCTGCACGTCGTAGGCGGCGGGATCAGCCCAGGTCTTCCGCGGCGTGAGGATCTCACCGGGAATGCCCGCGATCGCCGTCGGCACTCGCAGGCCGAACACCGGGTCGGTGGCGGTGGGGACATCGCGCAAATGCCCGGAGAGTGCGGCATGCACCATGCCGCGCGTGTACGACAGCTTCATGCGCTGGCCCACGCCATAGGGCCCGCCGCTCCAGCCGGTGTTCAGCAGCCAGACGTCGGCCTGGTGCGCGTGGAGCAGCGCGCCGAGCATGTCGGCGTACTTGGCGGCATGCCAGACCAGGAAGACCGCGCCGAAGCACGCCGAGAAGGTAGCCTGGGGCTCGGTGACGCCCCGTTCCGTGCCCGCCACCTTCGCCGTGTAGCCCGACAGGAAGTAGTACATCGCCTGCTCCTTGGTCAGCCGGGCGATGGGCGGCAGGACGCCGAACGCGTCGGCCGTGAGAAACAGGATATTCGTGGGATGACCGCCGCGCCCGCCCGGCACGTGGTGACGGATGTACGGCAGCGGGTATGAGGCGCGGGTGTTCTCGGTGATCGACTGGTCGGCGAAGTCCACGCGCCTCTCATTGGGTTCGAGCACGACGTTCTCGAGGATCGTGCCGAACATCTGCGTGGTCTGGTAGATGTCGGGCTCGCCCTCGGCCGAGAGGTTGACGACCTTGGCGTAGCAGCCGCCCTCGAAGTTGAAGGTGCCCTCGGCGCTCCACCCGTGCTCGTCGTCGCCGATGAGCTCGCGTTCGGGGTCGGCGCTCAGCGTCGTCTTGCCGGTGCCGGAGAGGCCGAAGAAGAGCGCCGTGTCGCCCGCCGGGCCGATATTGGCCGAGCAGTGCATGGAGAGCACGCCGGCCTTCGGCAGCAGGTAGTTCATGACGGTGAACATCGCCTTCTTGAGCTCGCCGGCGTAGCGCGTGCCGCCGATGACGATGGTGCGCTCGGCGAGGTTCAGGACGATGAAGGTGCCCGTGCGCGTGCCATGCCGCGCCGGGTCGGCCTGGAACTCGGGGGCGTGGTAGACCGTGAAGTTCGGCGCGAAGCCGGCGAGCTCGTGCTGGTCCGGGCGGATGAACATGTTGCGCACGAACGCGGCGTGCCATGCATTGGGCAGGAGGTACCGCACGCTGAGCCGGTGCGCCGGGTCGGCGCCGCAGTACAGGTCCTGCACAAACAGCTCGGGGAGCGTGTTCAGGTACGCCTTCACGTCGGCGAGCAGCGCGGCGAAGTGCGCCGGGTCGATGGGCTGGTTGACCGTGCCCCAGTCAACGTCCCCTGCGGAGCCCGGCTCCTTGACCACGAACTTGTCGTTGGGCGAGCGGCCGGTGTGCGGCGACGTGACGGCCACGAACGGGCCCATGTCGGCCAGGCGCCCCTCGCCGCGGCGGATCGCCGCCTCGATCAGTTCGGGCGCGACCAGGTTCCAGTGGACCGTGCCGGCGGGTGCGAGGTCCTGCGCGGCGAGTCCGGTGGGACCGGAACGGACGACAGTGGGCGTGCTCGGGGGGGCGACGGGCATGGGGGGCTCCTCGACGGGTGGTGCAGCCCGGACCCCCGTGTCGGGAGCCCGGGCGGATGATTCAGCGCGTGCGTTCCTGCGCGTCGATGACGGCGACCGCCGCCATGTTGACGATGTCCTGCACCTCGGCGCCCTGTTCGAGCACGTGCACCGGATGGTTCATCCCGACCAGGATGGGGCCGATGGCCGTCGCCCCGCCCAGGCTCTTGAGCAGCTTGTAGCCGATGTTGCCGGCGCTGAGCATCGGGAAGATCAGCACGTTCGCCGCCTGCTTGAGCGCGCTGAAGGGATAGCGCATGGCCAGCACGTTCTCGTCGAACGCGGTGTCGGCGTGCATCTCGCCGTCCACGATGAGCGACGGCTCGCGCTCGCGAAGCAGGCGCACGGCCTCGGCCACCTTGCCTGCCTCGGGGTGCTTCACCGAGCCGAAGTTGGAGAATGAAAGCATGGCGATGCGCGGCTCGATGCCGAAGGTGCGCACGAGGCGTGCCGCCGACTGGGCGATCCTGGCCAGCTCCTCGGCGTTCGGGTCGATGTTGACGGTCGTGTCGCCGAAGAAGATGGCGCGGTTGTCGATCACCATCATGTACAGACCGGCGACCAGCCCCGTGGAGTCGGCGCCGACCACCTCGAGCGCCGGGCGGATGGTCTCGGGGTAGTGCTTGTTGAGGCCCGCCACCACCGCGTCGGCGTCGCCATTGGTGACCATCTGGCAGCCGAAATAGATGCCGCGGCCCATCAGCGAATGCGCCTCGTCGCGCGAGAGGCCGCGCCGCTGGCGCCGCTTCCACAGCTCCTCGGCGTAGCGCTCGCGCTCGGGCGACGAGTTGGGGTCGACGATGGTGATGCCGTCGCGGTCGAGGCCCATTTCGTCGAGGCGCTGCTGCATCTGCGCCGGCCGCCCGAGCAGGATGGGCTTGGCGATGCCTTCGTCGGCGAGCTGCAACGCCGCGCGGATGACCTTGGGATCCTCGCCCTCGGGGAAGACCACGCGCTTCGGGTTGCGGTGGGCGCGCATGGCGATGCCGCGCATGACGCTGCGCGACTGCCCCAGGCGCCCCTCGAGCTGTTCGCGGTACGCGTCCATCTCGATGAACTGCTTGGCCACGCCGCTGCCGATCGCCGCCCAGGCGACGGCCGGCGCCACGTAGAGCAGCACGCGCGGGTCGAACGGGAACGGGATGATGTAGTCGGGGCCGTACTGCACCTTCGACAGGCCGTAGAGGGCGGCGACCGAATCGGGCACGGGTTCGCGCGCCAGCTCGGCGAGCGCGCGCGTGGCCGCCATCTTCATTTCCTCGTTGATCGTCGTGGCGCGCACGTCGAGCGCACCGCGGAAGATGAACGGGAAGCACAGGACGTTGTTGATCTGGTTGGGATAGTCGCTGCGGCCCGTGGCGCAGATGGCCTCGGGGCGCACCGCCTTCACCTCGTCGGGGAGGATCTCGGGCGTCGGATTGGCGAGCGCGAAGACGATGGGGTTGGCGCCCATCGACTTCACCATGTCCTGCGTGCAGGCGCCGGCGGCCGAGAGCCCCACGAAGACGTCGGCGCCGACGAGCGCGTCGGCCAGCGTCCGGTTCTTCGTCTCATGCGCGAACTTGGCCTTGTGCGGCTCCATGTCCGCTTCGCGTCCCGCGAAGATGACGCCCTTGCGGTCGCACAGCGTGACGTTTCTGCGGTCCACGCCGAGGCGCACGTAATGCTCGGCCACCGAGATGGCCGACGCGCCGGCGCCGCTGAAGACGATGCGCACTTCGTCCAGCTTCTTGCCGACGATCTCCACGGCATTGATCAGCGCGGCGCCCGAGATGATGGCGGTGCCGTGCTGGTCGTCGTGGAAGACCGGGATGTTCATGGTCGCCTTGAGCTTCTCCTCGATGTAGAAGCACTCCGGCGCCTTGATGTCCTCGAGGTTGATGCCGCCAAGCGTCGGCTCGACCAATTGGCAGAAGCGGATGATCTCCTCGGGATCCTCCGACGCCACCTCGAGGTCGAAGACGTCGATGTCGGCGAACTGCTTGAAGAGGTTGGCCTTTCCTTCCATCACCGGCTTGCCGGCGAGCGCGCCGATGTTGCCCAGCCCGAGCACGGCGGTGCCATTGCTGATCACGGCCACCAGGTTGCCGCGCGACGTGTACTTGTACGAGTCCTCGGGGTTCTTCTCGATCTCGAGGCAGGGCTCGGCCACGCCGGGCGAGTAGGCCAGCCCCAGGTCGCGCTGGTTGGCGAGCGGCTTGGTGGCAACGACAGCAATCTTCCCGGGGCGCCCACGGGAGTGATAGTCGAGAGCGTCTTGGCGTTTCATAAGTAGTCTAAAAAGATAACTATGGCAGGCTGCGCACGGTCAGGGGAAAGGCCGTAATCGGCACGGATAACCCCTACAGACGCATCCCGATTGGCTGTCGCAGGACCCAGCGTAATGTGGTTACGTCGCGACGGCTCGGAGCGCTCACCGAGGGCGACGCGAACATCACGTCGAGCGGTTCGGGGCTGTGGCCGCCGATGCCGAGCGCGTGTCCGAGTTCGTGGGCGACGAGCGCCATGAGCGGATTGGTGGTGGTCGTGGCCGCGGGATTGATGGTGATGTCCACCTTCACGCGACCGGGGTTCGGGCCGGCCAGTGGGAGCGTGCGCGCGCTGTCGCCCGCGGGGCAGAAGAAGGCGACGCCGCCTGCGAAGGCGGGCGGTGCGGCGCATCCGGCGAGTCCGACGAGCCGCGGCGCCGCGCTCACATGGATCACGACGTCGGCGTCCGCGATGGTCGCGGCCGTGCGGAAGGCGAAATCTCCGCTTCCGACGGCGTCCTTCCACGCGGCCATGCCGGCGGCGGCCGCGCCGGCAAGGTCCACGCCCGCCGCGACGGCCGTACCGTCCACGTAGACAGCAATGGTGGTCGAGGCAGGCCACCGATAGACGATGCCGCCCGACAGCTGCGTCGGATCGTAGGCGGGCAGGTCGATGCGCGGCGCCGTCGAATCGGAACAGGCGGCGAGCACGACGAAGAGGACCAGGGCCGGGAAGCGGCGATGAGGCACCTGCCAAAGCTAGGGCCGCGGGCTCACCCCGCAATCGCCAACACTGTTGCCGTGCACCAAGCGGATACATGAGACCGGTTTTCATTCGTGCGCGACGGTGCGCATGCAAGAACAGTGGCCCGGATCACCTCGTTCGCGTTAGCTTTAATGCAACCAATGCCACTGCGAAACATGCGACTGTCCCCCCAGCAGATGGCCGCGCGCCGGGTGCGCGCGGCCATTGTGTGTCTCCTCGTCGCCGGGGGCGCGCTGCCGGCCCAGCAGCCGGTGCCCACGCCGTCTCCTCAGGCCCGGCTCGATTCACTCACTGCCGTGATCCGCGCCCTGCAGGCGCGCATCGAGGCGTTGGAGTCGGCCGCCCGGAAGGGCGATACCGCCGCGGTGGACGAGCTGGCCGCCCTGCGCGCGGCGGCAGCCGCGGCGAGCGCCGACTCGACGGCGCAATCGGCAGTGCCACAGCAGGCGCGGCTGGGCGCCAATGCGATGAACCCCGAGATCTCCGTCTCCGGCGATCTGCGCGCGCACCTGTATCGGCCCGGTCCGCAGGAAGGCAACTTCGTGGCGCGCGAGTTCGAGGTGGGCTTCCAGTCGGCACTCGACCCGTTCTCGACGGCCAAGGTCTTCCTGTCGGTGGCGGACGGCCAGGTCTCGCTGGAGGAGGGGTACGCGTTCTTCACCTCGCTGCCGGGGGCGCTGCGCCTTGACGTCGGGCAGTTCCGGCAGACCGTCGGCGAGCTGAACCGCTGGCACCTCCACGCCCTGGACGCCGACGAGTACCCGCTGGTGATGCGGCGCTATGCGTCCGAGGAGGGGATCAAGGGTCCGGGCGCGTCGCTCTACTGGCCGGTGCCCGTGCAGCCGCTGCATGGCACGTACGAACTGACGCTGCAGGCCACGACCAACGACAACGCCGTGCTGTTCGCCGGGGGGCGACGCCCCGAGGTCAACGCACAGCTCTCCGGATTCTGGCAGTTCACGCGTGCGACTTTCGCGCAGGTGAGCGCCAGCGCGATGTACGGCACGAATCCCGACACTGGCCTCACGACCCGGCTTGGCGTGGCGGCGGCGCGGTTCACCTGGCGCCCGCCGCAGCAGGCGCAGTCGCGCGAGGTGACGGTGCGCGGCGAGCTGTGGTCGCTGCGGCGCACCTTCGACCTGCCGGGCGCGGCGGCCTTCGACCGCACGCGGCTGGGCGGCTACGTGGCCACCGACGTGAAGCTGAACCGCCGCTGGGTGTTCAGCATGCGCGGCGACTACGTGCAGTCGCCCGACCCGGGCGTGCATGCCAATGAGTGGGCGGTGGTTCCCGCGCTCACGTTCTGGGAGAGCGAGTTCGTCTACCTGCGCGGGCAGTACGAGCATGCCCGCGATCCGTTCCGCGCCACGCGCGACCGCTTCACGCTGCAGATGGTCTTCGCGATGGGTCCCCACAAACACGAGCTCTTCTAGCATGCATGCCGTCCTGTTCGCCCTGCTCTTTGCCGTGCCCGCCGTCGGCTCGCCGCCGGGGCCGCTGAAGGTCGTCACCTCGCTGACGACGTATGCCTCCATTGCACGCGAGATCGCCGGCGACCGCGCGACGGTGACCTCGATCGCCGAGGGCGACGAGGACCCGCACTTCGTGCAGCCGCGGCCGAGCTTCGTGCCGCTGCTCCGCGACGCCGACCTGTTCGTGACGACGGGCATGGACCTCGAACTGTGGGTGGGGACGCTGCTCGACCGCGCGGGCAACGCGAAGATCCGCGAGGGCGGCCCCGGCTACGTGGCGGCCTTCCGCGGGATCCCGCTCCTCGAGGTGCCGTCGTCGCTGTCGCGCTCGGCCGGCGACATCCACGTGGACGGCAACCCGCACATCCACACCGACCCGATCAACGCGATCATCATCGCGCGCAACATCCTGGACGGGCTGCGACGGGCGGCGCCGGCGAGCGCCGAGTACTTTGCCGGCCGCGAGAAGGACTTCGAGCTGCGGGTGCTCAACGCGACGTACGGCCCGGAGGTTGTGCGGCTGGTGACGCCGCCGGTGCTGTTCGACCTGGCCAAGGCCGGCAAGGAGATGGACTTCCTGCAGCGCACCAACTTCCAGGGCCGGCCGCTGGCGTCGCGCCTCGGCGGCTGGATGCAGCAGGGGCAGGCGTTCCGCGGGCATGACATCGTGTGCTACCACAAGGAGTGGGCCTACTTCTCGTTCCGGTACGGCGTGAAGTGCGTGGAGTACATCGAGGCCAAGCCCGGCATCGCGGCCACGCCGCGGCACGTGCAGGACGTGATCGCCCTGATGCGCGACCGGAAGATCCCGGTGCTGTTCGCGTCGAACTACTTCGACCACGACCAGATCAACGACGTCGCGGCCCGCACCAGTGCGCGGGCGGTGATCGTCCCCGAGAACACGCGCGGTGCGCCGGGCGTGGAGACCTACTTTGACCTCATGAACGCCTGGATCGGCGGGCTGGCCCGGGGCTTCGGCGCGGGCGCGGCGCGATGAGCGGCATTGAGCTGATGCTGCCGCCCTTCGTGGCGTGCATGATCCTCGTGGCGATCCACTCGTACCTGGGCCTGCACGTCATCTCGCGCGGCGTGATCTTCGTGGACCTCGCGCTGGCCCAGATGGCGGCCCTCGGCACGACGGCCGGCCTGCTGGTGGGCGTGATGCCGGGCAACGGCAAGTCGCAGCTGTTCGCCCTCGCGTTCGTCGTGTTCGGGGCGGCGATGTTCGCCGCCACGCGCTCGCACGGAAAGGGGCGCGTCCCGCAGGAGGCGATCATCGGCATCGTGTACGTGGTGGCCTCGGCGGCGGCGATGCTGATGGCCGACAAGGCGCCGCGCGGCGCCGACGCCATCAAGGACGTGCTGGTCGGCACCATCCTCTGGGTGACGTGGCCCACCATCGTGAAGCTGGCGATCGCCTACGCGCTGCTCGGCGCCCTGCTGTACGCGCTGCGGCACCGCTTCGAGACGATCTCGTTCGAGCCCGACGCGGCCGAGGCCAAGGGGTGGAGCCTGAGGTGGTGGGACTTCGTGTTCTACGTGATCTTCGGCGGCGTGATCACGTTCTCGGTGCCGCTGGGCGGCGTGCTGCTCGTCTTCAGCTTCCTCGTGGTCCCGGCGGTGACGGCCTTCCTGTTCACGCGCAATCCCAAGTTCCTGACGCTCATCGCATGGACGACGGGCGCCGTGGCGTCGGCGCTCGGGCTTTGGGTCTCGTACAACAGCGACCTGCCAACGGGGCCGACGATCGTGTGCAGCTACGGCCTGGTGCTGCTGCTGGCGGGCGGCGTCTACCGCTTCAGGAAGCCGGCAGGGGCGTAGCCGCCGGAACGGCCGGCGGCGAAGGCGCGCAGCTTGCGAAGCATCCGGCGGTCGTTGGTGATCATGTCGTCGCCCTTCGGCGTCTCGAGCACCTTGGGGACCGTCGCGAGACGCTCGTCGGTCATGATGCGGCGGAAGGCGCCCTCGCCGATGGCGCCCAGGCCGATGAGTTCGTGCCGGTCCTTCCGCGACCCGAGCGGCGCCTTGGAGTCGTTGAGGTGCAGCAGGCCGAGGCGGGACAGGCCGAGCACGTCGTCGAACCGCACGAGCACGCCGTCGAAGTCGCTCGCGAGGTCGTAGCCCGCCGCATACACGTGCGCGGTGTCGAGGCACACGCCCACGCGTTCCTGCAGCGCGGCGGGGAGCAGGGCGAGCAGGGCGGCCATCTCCTCGAAGGTCGACCCGATGACGGTGCCCTGGCCGGCGGTCAGCTCCATCAGCAGGCGCGTGGGCCCGGAGACGCGCTCGAGCACCTGCGTGATGGCGTCGGCATTGCGGGCGATGCCGCTGGCGCGGTCGTCCATGAAATTCCCGGGGTGCGACACCACGGCATCGAGGCCGAGCGCGTTGACGCGGCGCATCTCGAACTCGAAGGACTCGATGGACTTGGCGCGGAGCGCGGGGTTCGGCGAGGCGAGGTTGATGAGGTAGCTGTCGTGCGCGTTGGTAAACGTCACGGGTGCCGCGCCGAGCGCGGCGCGGAAGGCCGATACCTCGGCGTCGTCGAACAGCCGCTCCTTCCACTGGTTGGCCTGCTTGGTGAAGAGCTGGATGGCGGTGGCGCCGATATCGGCGCCACGCGGCGGTGCATTGGCCACGCCGCCGGCCGTGCTCACGTGCGCCCCGAGCGGGGCGCCGGCGTATGGGATCTCGTAGGGCGACGGGCCGGCCGAGGCGGGGATGGTGCCCGGCCTGGGCACCGCGACGGCGCGGGTTGATGTCGGGCGCTCGGCCGCTGCCACCTTGGCTGCGACCGGCTTCGGGGCGGCGGACTTCTTGGTGGTTGGCAGGCTTGCGGTGGGTTTCTTGGCCGCGGGCTTCGTCGCCGCGGCTTTCTTTGCCGCGGGTTTCTTCGCGGCCGGTACCTTCGCGGTCGGTTTCTTCACGGCCGGTTTCTTCGCGACCGGTTTCTTCGTGGAGGGCTTCTTCACCGCCATTTCCGGCTTCGCCGAGCGCTTGCTGGGGGACATCGTCACCTCACGTTCCATCACCTTTCGCAGTCCTGAACCGGGGTCCGCGATGCGAATCGGGGTGCCGGCTCCTCCTTCAACCTAGTCGAACTCCCCGTCGCGGCCCCGCAAACGCTTGCCGCAGCGTGGGCAATGGAGCAGGTCGCCCGCCTCGTGCAGGGCGTATTCGTAGCCCCGGCCGCAGGTGCAGGCCGATTCGAGCGCCTCGGAGCCGCAGACGATGCAGAAGCGGTCGGCCTCCTCGTAGGCGCGGATGCGGCTGCAGACGGCGCATCGCATGGTGATCATCGCCGGTTCCTCAGCCATTCGAGGGGATCGACTGCGCGGCCCTTGGGGCGCATCTCGAAGTGCAGGTGGGCCTCCAGGTCGGGGTCGGTGCGTCCCACCGTGCCCACGATCTGGCCCTTCTGGATGGTCTGGCCCTTGCGCACGTCGAGGCGGGCGAGCGAGCCATACACCGAGAAGTCGCCGTCGCCATGGCTCACGATCACCGTCAGGCCGTAGGTGCCGAAGGGCTCGGCGAGCACCACCGATCCTCCCGCCACTGACTTGACCGGCGTGCCGGCCGGCGCCCCGATGCCGATGCCGTTCCAGCGGGTGGTGGTGTTGTTGGCGTTTACCACACGGCCGAAGCGGTAGAGGATCTGTCCCTCGACCGGCCAGTCCAGCCGGCCCAGGTCGCTGGTGCGCAGGGTGCTGGCGGCGGCCGGCGCGTTGGGGCGCCCGGCAATCGTGCGGCGGCGCTCGGCCTCGAACGACGCCAGGAGGTCGGCGAGCCGCCGCTCGTCGCGCTGCACCTGCTGGAGGCGGGCCTCGGTCTGCCGGGCGGACTGCTGCACGCGGGCCAGCGACCGGCCGCGCGCGCCCTCGAGCTCGCGCAACCGCCGCTCCTCCTCGGTCTTCTGCTCGCGGCTCAGCTCCATCTCGCCGCGCAGGCGCACGAGCTGGGTGTGCGTGCCGGCGACCTGGTCGTTCAGGATCTCCACGCGGCGCACGAGCGCGCGGTCGCGCTGGGCCACGAGATGCAGGTACTTGTAGCGCGCCACGAGGGCGCCGAACGACTGCGCGGAGAGCAGCGCCTCCAGCGAGTAGAGCGGGCCGCGCTTGTAGATCTCGCGCACGCGGCGCTGCAGCATGGACCGCTTGATGACCAGTTCATCCTGGGCGATGACGAGGCTGGCCGAGGCGTTGTCCACCTCGCCCTCCAGCGCGCCGATCTGCGCGTCGAGGGAGCGGACGAGCCGCGCCGTGGCGTCGGCCTGCCGCTCGATGTTGGTGCGCTCCTCGCTGATGTCGTGCGCCGAGCTCTGCAGCTCGCGCATGCGCGCCTCGAGGCGCTCGCGCTCGGCGCGCATCCGGTCCAGCTCCTCGCGCTGGGCCCGGGCGCGCTCGGCGGCCGTCTGCTGCTGGGTGACGGTGGGCGGGCCCTGGGCGAGGACGAACGAAGGCAGAAGGCAGAGGGCAGGGGGCAGAATGCAGAGGGCAGACAGGGCCGCCGCCCGGACGGCGCGCGAGGCGGCGCGCGGCCACCGTGCCGCGCCGCCTGCCATCTGCCATCCGCCATCTGCCATCTGCCCCCTCACACCCGCCTCAGGTGCCGTCCCACGCTCGCCGCCGATCCGGCGAGTCCGATGCACGCGCCGGCGAGCACGCCGAGGGCGCCCATCCACGGCTCGAAGAACGAGGCCTGCACGACGAACCGGTTGATCACGGTGAGCGCCACCCACGCGAGCACGAGCGCGAGCGCCCCGCCGAGCGTCCCCTTGAGGAAGCCCTCGATGAGGAACGGGGCGCGGATGAATCCGTTGGTGGCGCCGACGAGCCGCATGATGGCGATTTCGCGGGCGCGGGCGAGCACTGCCATGCGGATGGTCGAGCCGATGATGATGATGGCGACCACGGCGAACGTGAGGCCGAGCGCCACGCCGGCCAGCGTGGCGATGTTGCGCAGGCGGTAGAGCTTCTCGACCCATTCCTCGCCGAAGCGGATGTCGTCGATGAAGTCGTACACCTCGATGCGCTTGGCGACGGCGCGCACGGTGGCCGGGTCGCGGTAGCCCGGCTTGAGCCGCACCTCGATGGACGCCGGGAGGATGCCCTCCTCGAAGACATCGCTGAACTCGCCCAGCTCGCGGCGCGCGCGGTCGAGGGCCTGGGCCTGCGTGACCAGGCGCACCGAGGCGGCCTCGGGGAAGGCGCCGATGTCGCCCAGCGCGGCGGCGGTGGCCTCGCTGCCGGTGCCGTCGGCGATGAACGCGCGGATCTCCACGCGGTCCTCCACCTGCCGCAGCGCGTTGCGGATGTTGAGCGCGACGAGGCCGAACAGCCCGAACGCAAACAGCGAGAAGGCGATGGTCGTGATCGAGAGCACGCTGAGCATCGGGGCGCGGCGGAAGGCGAGGAGGGCCTCGCGGAAGGCGAGTCTCACTCGTCGTCCTCCACGGCGGTCATCGGGCCCGAGGGGCGGAAGCCGCCGTCCGACGCCGAGTCGAACACCACCTGCCCGCGGTTCACCTCGATGGTGCGGCAGCCGGAGCGGCGCACGAGGTCGAGGTCGTGCGTGGCCATGAGCACCGCCGTGCCGCTGGCGTTGATGTCGCGGAAGAGCTGGAAGATGCCGCGCGTGGCGCGCTCGTCGAGGTTGCCGGTGGGCTCGTCGGCGACGAGCGCCACGGGGTCGTTGGCCAGCGCGCGGGCGATGGCGACGCGCTGCTGCTCGCCGCCCGACAGCTCGTTGGGGAGGGCGGTGGCCTTGGCGGCCAGCCCCACCTGCGTGAGCAGCCGCGCGACGCGCGGCCCGATCTGCGCGGCCGGCGTGCCGGTCACCTCGAGGGCGAAGGCGACGTTGGACTCGACGGTGCGGTCCTCGAGCAGGCGGAAGTCCTGGAAGATGATCCCGAGGCGCCGGCGCAGCCGCGGCACGTCGGCCGGGCGGTAGGTCGCCGAGCTGATGCCGTAGACCTTCACCTCGCCCTGGCTGGGACGCTCGTCAAAGAAGCAGAGCCGGAGGATGGTGCTCTTGCCCGCGCCGCTCGGCCCGGTGATGAAGACGAATTCGCCCTTGTTCACCTGGAACGAGACGTCCGCGAGCGCCGCACCGGTGCGCGCGAAAGTCTTGTGCACGTGGGAGAAGCGGATCATCGGCTACTTCAGCGCCTGCTCGAGGTCCGCCATGATGTCCTGGACGCCCTCGAGGCCGACGCTGAGGCGGATGAAGCCGTCGGGGATGCCGATGTGCGCGCGCTGCTCGGCCGACATCCGCGCATGCGACGAGAAGCGCGGCTCGCTGACTAGCGTGTCGACGCCCCCGAGGCTTGCGGCGTAGCGGATGAGCTTGAGGCGCTTGGCGAACCGATCGGCCGCGCGCGCCCCGCCGGCGAGCTCGAAGGCGATCATGCCGCCGAAGCCGTCGAGCTGGTCCACGGCCACGGCGTGGTCGGGGTGGCTGGCGAGGCCCGGGTAGTGGCAGCGGCGCACTTCCTTGCGTCCCTCGAGCCAGGCGGCGAGCTCGGCGGCCGTCTCGTTCTGGCGCCGCACGCGCACGTCGAGCGTCTTGATGCCGCGCTCGAGCAGCCAGCAGGCGAACGGGTCGGGCGTCTGCCCCCAGACGATCTCCTTCTGGCGCACCTCGTCGATGTACGGCGCGGTGCCGCACACGACGCCGCCGAGGACGTCGTGATGGCCGTTGAGGAACTTGGTGGCCGAGTGGATGACGACGTCGGCGCCGTGCTCGAGCGGCCGGAAGTTCACCGGGCTCGCGAAGGTGGAGTCGACGACGAGGGCGATGCCCAGCTCCTTGGTGAGGAGCGAGACGCCGCGCATGTCGAGCACGCGGCAGGTGGGGTTCACCGGCGACTCGATGAAGATGGCGCGCGTCTCCTTGCGGAGCCGGCGGCGCCAGGCGCGCGGCTCGAAGGGCTCGACGAGGGTGACGTCGATGCCCATCTGCGTGAACTCCTCGGTGAGCAGGCGATGCGTGCCGCCGTAGATGTACTGGCTGGCGAGCAGGTGGTCGCCCGGCCGCAGGAGGGCGAGGAGCCCGCAGGCGGTGGCGCCCATGCCGCTCGACAGCACGAGCGCATCCTCGGCCCCCTCGAGTGCGGCGATGCGCTTCTGGACGCGGTCGGC
>Ga0334722_10004863_pt1 | contig 13798 bp, 13 predicted proteins | sample C3_bottom_MG_FD_207210 | JGI IMG/M metagenome (GOLD analysis project Ga0334722, IMG submission 207210) | Sediment microbial communities from Yellowstone Lake, YNP, Wyoming, USA - C3_bottom | ecosystem: Environmental > Aquatic > Freshwater > Lake > Sediment | place: USA: Wyoming | collected...
CGGTGCGGCGTTCAACCTGCAATCTGAAATCCAAAATCTGAAATGATTTCATTGCCCTCCGAATGCCAGCATGTGTCCTGCGGTTTGAAACAGAATCCAGATGTCGAGCCAGATCGATTGATGCTTGATGTAATAGAGATCGTACTCGACGCGCACACGCGCATCGTCCACACTGTCCACATAGCCCGCATGAACCAGTGCCCAGCCCGCCATCCCTGGCTTGACGGCGTGGCGCAAGCGATAGAAGGGAATTTGTTTTTCCAACTGCTCCACAAATTCGGGACGCTCGGGACGCGGACCGACGATGCTCATTTCGCCGTTCATCACATTCAGAAATTGCGGCAACTCGTCCAGATGCAACTTGCGTAAAAGCTTTCCGATGCGCGTGACGCGCGGATCGTTCTTGCGCGCCCACACAGCTTGACCGTCGCGCTCGGCGTCCGTCACCATCGTCCGCAATTTCCGCACACTGAAAATTCGACCGCCCTGCCCAACCCGAGTCTGAGAATAGAAAATGTTGCCCGCCGAATCGACTCGAATGGCTAACGCAATAAACGGCAAGAGCAGTCCAAAGATCAATAGACCGATGCCTGCGACGCCGATGTCAAACAGACGTTTGAGTGCCGCCGAAAAAATACTGCCGGTATTGTCGTCCACCGGCAAAGCCAGATACCAACTATCGCCGATGTGTTCGACCGGAACCCGCCCGGTGATTTGCTCATACAACAATGGCATCGGCTTGATCTCGACTCCGAACTCCTGGGTGTTCAACAACTCGCGAAAGAGTGCGGACGGAACCTCGCGCGTCACCGCCAGAATGATTTCCGCCACGCGGTTTTCGCGGGCGATTTTTACCAAGTCGGCGCGATTGCCGAGCACCTTTAGAGAATCGATGGACTGGTCGCGCTTGACAGGATCGTCATCGATGAAACCAATTAATTCGTAATTGGAAGAGTATTGATCGTGAATGGTCCGCGCAATGGTCTCGCCCGCCCAGCCCGCGCCGACGATCACGGCGCGGCGACGAAATGGCGCGCGCGGCGCAAACCGAATAAACGCACGACGCCACAGCGCGATCAGAATGACGGAGGCGATGCCATGGTAGATCACGATGCCGCGCGGCAATTCGGTCGGCAAAACAAAAAAGAGCATGATGTACGCCAGCAACACGAGCAGGAAAGTTTGCGCCAAGCCGCGCGTCGTCCCTTCGACTTGAATGGCGGTGCTCAAATCATACAGCCCGCTCAAAAGTTCGGACACTAACCAAAGCAGTGACAGCAACCCGAACCAATAAGACTGCTTTTCAAATAACGTCCCCAGGGTGAGATCGCCGCGCACCGCCCAGATCATAAAGGCAAGCACGACCGCCGCATTGATCAATAGCAAATCTACAAAAGCCAAAAAAATTTGTCGCTCTTTCATTTCAGCCACCGCCGCCCAAGTCCCAGCGCAATTCCTGCGCCGCCCGTAAACGATGCCAAACCGATGAGCAACGGTGTTAGCAAAGCGGCTTGCCAATCTCGCCTTAAGCTATGAAACATAAAGGGCAAGGTGGATAATGCGCTGATGACCGCAATCGCCAACGCGACCCACGCCAATTCGCGCCAAACGATAGCCCCGATAAGGGCGAGGGGCAGCGACAACGCGAGCACGCCTTGAATTTTTTGTGTCTGTGGAGTGCGCGAATCAGATGCAATTTTATTCGGATAACGCGCATAGACCTGGGAACGCCAGTAACCATACACGAACTTGCGTCTCAAATATTCGATGAGCGATTCGGGATGCGCGTGATAAACGATAGCGCCATTCGAGAACGCCATGCGATAACCCTGCTCCGACAATCGATACGACAAGTCGGTGTCTTCGGCGTCGGAGAGCGTCGTATCAAAGCCGCCGCATTTCAAAAATATTTCGCGCCGATACGCCGCCGTTCCGCTGTCGATGAAATCGATGTGACGCATTTCGCGCTCGCGGTCGTAGCGATAATCGAACTCGAGTTGAATAAATCGCGGAATCAAACCGCGTTGATGCGTGCGTTTCATCCCGCACGCGCCGACGATTTCGGAATCGCGCAACGGCGCGATCATTGCCGGAATCCAATTCGAATCGGGTTCGCAATCGCCGTCGATGAAGAGCACGATGTCGCCGCGCGCATTCTCTGCGCCCAGGTTGCGCGCCGCCGCCGCGCCGCGATTCGTCTGAGTCAGCACGCGCACGCCTTTCGATTGCGCCATGTCGCGCGTCGCATCATGCGAGCCGTCGTCCACGACGATGATTTCGGTGTCGGCAGTTTTCTGCGCCAGTAAACCAGCAAGGCATTTGCCGATAGTTTTTTCAGCATTATACACGGGAACGATCACCGAGTTCATTCCGCCGCCTCGCTTTGGCTCGCCGTGATGCGTTGCAGATTGACGCCGCCCCACCACAACGAAAGAATCCCTGTGACCACGGGCGTACCGTACGAAACCAGGTAAAGCAAAATTCCATACGTCAATCCAATCGTCTTGTCCACGCCGAAAAGCGCCAGCGTCGCAATGCACAAGGCTTGGAACACGCCGACCTTGCCCGGCGACGATGGAACAATTCCGCCCACCATCAAGACTGCCATCAGGAGAAACGCGCTAATCCAGGGCAATTGCATATCGAGCGAGCGAAGAACAAAATAATTGATGACGATGCCGATGCCCCAGGTAATGATCGAAAGAATTTGAATCCACAAATGCAAGTCCCAGCGCTTGAGCACATCGAGACTGCCCAGCGCAAGATGCAAAATTTCGCCGAGCGATTTCTTGCTCCACGGCAAATAGATTTTCGAAAGCCAATTGATTAGCCAGTTTCTGGCGACCAGCAACACCACCAAGCCGATGAATAGCGCCACCGCCAACACGACCAGACCTTCGCGCGGACCTTCCAGCCAGTTCGGTAGCGTCATGAACGGCGGAATGACAAGCATGATCAGCAACAACATCAACGTGTCGAAAAATTTTTCGACGCCGAGCGTGGCGAGCGTTTGCGTCTTGCTGCGCCTTTCGATTTCGCCCATAAGATAAATGCGCGCGATTTCGCCCACACGCCACGGAATAATCACGTTCAGCATCTGACCAATCTGAACGATACCAAACATCTGCAAGACGCGCAACCCCTTTTGCTCAGGATAGTACAACAACATCCAGCGCACCGCCCTCAGCCAAGACTGAGTCAACATTCCAACGATGCAGAGAAGAATCCAAGCATAGTTGACGCGCGCCAATGCTCGACCCACATCATTCAACGGCACATCTTTCACGGCGAGAATCAGAAAGACAATGCTAATGAGCGTGCCAATCGTCACGCGAAACCAGTTAGTTTTCCAGAAATGAGTGTTCATCGAAAACCCAGGAAGGCAAATAGCGTATGGCTTATAGCAGAGGCCTATTTGCGATATGCTATACGCTTCACGCTATTCGCTATACGCCAATCCTCGTCGTTCTATCGCCACCACAAACGCCAGCCAGACCCACAACAACACACCGGGCTTGGTCCCCAGGATGAACGCGTCGGTCAAGCCGAACACTTGATGCGCCAACATTCCAAATCCTAGCCCAACAATTAATGCACGTACACTAGTGTCCATCGATGCTCGATACGCGCGAAGCGCGCACACAACAAAACCAGTAAGCAACGCGATGTACGCGATCAACCCAGGTATTCCCACATCGACCGCCACTTCAAGCAAGTTGTTGTGCGCGTGCGCGACCACTTCATCTGGCGCGGCGATGAAAAATGGATAGAGTAAATGCGCGACCGTGTTGTAGGTTCCAATGCCGATGCCAGTGTACGGATAATCCTGCACCATCATCAAGCCACGTTGCCACACTTCCAAACGACTCGCCAGCGTCCCGCTCTGCGCGTCCATCCGCAAAACGAAATCGACTAGCGCGCCGCCGTATCCCAGCGCGATCAAAACGATCAACGCGAGCGCGCCCGCGACGAGCAGCCATATAAATCGTCGATCACGCCAGATGGCAACACCGAGCAATCCAGTCGCCGCGCCCAGCCATCCGCCGCGCGATTGCGTGAGCGCGAGCGTGATGAGCGAAAGTAGAAGTGAAATCAGAACAAACCACATCAAGCCAGTCGTCAGTCGCCAGTCGTCAGTAGCCGGTCTGATTGACTTTTGACTTTTTACTTTTAGCTTTGAGCTTGTTGCAAGCGCCGCGAGCAACGGCACAATGAACGTCAACGTTCCGCCAACGCCATTGCGCGAAAAACCTCCCGCAATTGAACGCGGAATACCTTGGATGAATCGCGGCAACTTGTCGTAGATGAACGATGCCGAGATAATTTTGTTTTGCGCCCAGTCTGTACCAACCAGTCCCGCGAGCGAAATTGCCGCGCAGACGATCACGAGCCAGAATACCGCCCATGCTAAATCTCGCCGCGATTCAATCGTATTGACAATTGCGTGGAAAAATGCCGCGCCGAGAATGACACCATAAATTTTTGGAAGACTCTGCCATGCGTAAATCGAAACAGACAGACTGATCGGCAGCCACGCGAGCAAAATCAAAATCGGCAGATCGAGCGGCGTGGTGAGCGTGAGTCGTCCCGTGGTCCACCAGCGCGCGAGCCAGACCAGCGCGATCAATCCGAACGCCGCGAATGAAATCTGATCGCTGACGACAAAGTAGACGTAGATGATCGACAGGATCGGAATCTCGAATCGAACGAGCCCGCGCGCCACAGGACGAACCAGGTTCATAACGAAATATTTTCCTCGCGCGCAATCCAATCGACCGCGCTCCAGAGATCGTCTACGACCTGGTAGCCCGAATGATTTTGCTCGACCATCTTAGCGTGCTGTTCCAGTCCGCGCCCAGTCAGCACGAGAATCGGTTTTGCGCCAATCGCGCGCGCAGCGGCAATATCATCCAGCGCATCGCCGACGACGATGGACTGCGCCAGGGCTATATCGAAATCGTGCGCGGCGCGCAAGTACATTCCTGTCGATGGTTTGCGGCAATCACATTGGTCTTCGGGTCGATGCGGGCAATAGTATAGCGCATCGATTCGTCCGCCCGCGCGTTCGACCTGAGCGAGCATTCGCGTGTGAATGTCGCGCAAGGTTGTTTCTGTCATCAGTCCCCGTCCGACCACCGATTGATTTGTCGTCACGGCGATCACGAAATGGCTTGCGGCGAGTCGATGGATCGCTTTTAGCGAACGCGGCAAAAAAACAAATTCGTCCCAGGTTTTTACATAGTCGGAACGATTGACGCTGATAACGCCGTCACGGTCGAGAAAAACAGCGCGTCGTTGGCTCATTTCGCAAACAGCCGAATGCCCAGGATGATTCCACCGACGATGGCGACGGCTAAACCCGCAAGCGTATTCATCTCAACGACAACGATGGCGATAAGCGAAGCAAACACCCACCAAAGGAGATTGCGAATCAGGGATTTTGAATTTTGAATTGCGCTCGGTCTGCGGTCTGTCGTCTGTCGTCTGCCGTCTGTCATCTTTTCGTCACCGGTCGCACACCCTGGAATAATCGCAGCGCCGTCTGCAACAAAATCTGCAAGTCGAGCCAAATCGTCCAGCGGCGAATATAATACAGGTCGAGTCGAATTTCATCTTCGACAGATTGAACCTCTTTTCCCGCGACAACCCAGGGACCTGTGAAACCTGGCTTGACCGCGAGCAAGGTCGGCAGCCATTCTTGATAGACCGCCGCGCGCGAAACGGGAATCGGACGCGGACCGACGAGACTCATTTCGCCGCGCAGAATATTGACGAACTGCGGCAACTTGTCCACGCCCATTCGATACAACGACTTGGCGAAAGCATGGTCTTCTCTATTTCGCTCGGGCTCGGGACGATGAGTCCGAAACTTCCATGTGGTAAATTGCTTTTCGCCTGCGCCAAGCACGTAGTACGGCTCCAGCACCGATCCGCGCGTGGCAAGCCGCACCAAAATCGCCGCCACCACGAGAATTGGACTGACCACAATCAAGGCGAGGAGACTGAGCGACCAGTCCATCGCATTCTTCATCAGTGCGTCCATGCCGGTGATGCGGTTTTTTTCCAGCGCCAGGAGCGGAACGAATCCATCCTGGCTCAACGTTACGCCCGTCGCCATGATCTCGTAAAATCCTGGGGAGAATTTTATTTCCAAATCGTTGAGCAACGAAGTGCTGCGCGTGACAATCTCCATGAAACTTTCCCACGCAATCGCGCCCTGCACCACAATCGCTTCAGTCGCGCGCATCTCCCGCGCCACGCGCGCCAACGCCGTCGGTCGATCCAGCACGCGCAGATCGTCCAGCACGCGCGAATCGAGCGGGAGATAATCGTCGACAAAACCGACCACCTCAACGCCGGACTGGGTCGCGGGCGCGAGTTGGCGCGCAATCGCTTTGGCGTGTTCGTTCGCGCCGACGATGAGCGCGCGCGTGAGCAACCATCCGCGACCGCGCAGCACACGCACGATGCGCCGGATGACAAAGCGTTCGATGCTGACAAACAGAATCGCAATGAGCCAGCATAAGACGATCCAACTGCGCGAGACGCTGAGGTTCGGTTCGAGATAACTCAAGACGACGAGAACGAGAATGCCCAGTGTGCACGAGACGACAACTTTGCCGTACTCTTGCAAGCCCGCGATGAGGTAGCGGCGATCGTACAGTCGATTGAATGCGAACAAGATCAACCACAACGGAACGGCGATGGGAATCATCACGGCGTACCGTTCGGTGATCGGCGCAAGTCGTTCGATGAGCGGCAGCCACGTGATATTGTAGCGCACGTCGAACGCGACGTTGAGCGCGGCATAGATCGCGACCGCATCCGCAATGACCCACAGCGCGATAAGGTAGTAATATTCTTTACGCGGCATTGACGCCATCCGCCAATCGCAAACCCGCATTCACGAGGACGCGCGCGCCTTCGGTTTCAAATCGAAAATCCATCCGCTTGAGGCCCTTGCTTTCGAGTGCCTGGGTCACTGGCGGCTGACATGCCGCGTCGCAATAGACCATCAAGAATCCGCCGCCGCCCGCGCCGGTCACTTTGCCGCCGAGCGCGCCGTTTTGCAGCGCGAGCGTGTAGCACTCGTCGATCAGCGGATTCGAAATCCCTTTCGCAAATTTTTTCTTGTTCTGCCACGCGGCGTCCAACATTTTTCCAAACGACGTGAGATCGCCGCGCTCCAATTTTTCTTTCGCCTCGAATGCCATCGCTTTGACGGCGTGATGCGCGTCCAACACGCGCGCATCGTTATTTTCCGCCGACTTTTTTTGCTCGCTCAAAATTACCGATGCCTGCCGCGTCGCGCCCGTAAAGAAAAGCAGGATATTTTTTTCCAACTGTCGCCGCGTTTCTGGCGCAATCTTTAGCGGCTCGACGGTGACGGCGTCTTTTGAAAACTGAATCAGGTTGAGTCCGCCGAATGCCGACGCGTACTGATCCTGCTTGCCAATCGGCTCGCTCATCTTTTCGATTTCGATCTGGCACGCGAGTTCAGCTATTTGTTGTTTCGATAGAAACAATCCGCGCGCCGTCGTCACCGCTTTGATGATTGCGACGGCGACCGTGCTCGACGAACCCAGTCCCGTCCCCGGCGGAATCTCCGACGCGAGAAACATCGAGACGCCGCGCGTCAATCCAAAGTGATTAAAGATCGCGCGCGGCAAACTCAGGTCGCCATCGAACATCATCGGCGTGTCGGCGTCGTGACGATAGAACGTGCGATAATCGGACGATGTGATTTGGATCGCGTCGTCGGCGCTGACGTTGAGAAAGACGTAGAAATATTTGTCGATGGACGTGCTGACGACTGCGCCGCCGAACCGCGAATAATACGCGGGCAGATCAGTGCCGCCGCCAGCAAAACTAATGCGAACGGGAGCGCGTGTTATCAACATTGTTGGATTCCAATATTGCGTATTGCGTGTTTCGTATTCCGTCTCACGCTACACGCAATACGTATCACGGAACACGCATCACGTTTCACGGATTGTCCCCATCTTCTTCATCTCGACCTCAGCATCGACAGAGTAATCTTTCAAGTCGGGCTGCTCTTTCGCCCACGCGATATACTCTTCCACGATTTCGTCGAGCGTGACTTGCGGCGACCAGCCCAGCACATTCAGTTTGCTGATGTCGGACACGATGTGCCGCGTGTCACCAAAACGAAATTCGCCGGGCATCGATGGCTCGATGCTCTTGCCAAGTTTCTGCGCGATCAACCGCGCGTACTGCTCGACCGTGATCGCGCGTCCGCCACCGACATTGAACACTTCATAGTTCGCGCGCGCATCTTCCATCACCAACACGTTCGCGCGCGCCACGTCGCGCACCGAAACGTAATCGCGCAACTGCTGTCCGTCTTCGTAACACACGGGCGCGTGATCGAACATCAAGCGCGTTGTAAATATTCGCAACGCGCCCGAGTACGCGTTGCGGAACGATTGGCGCGGACCTTGCGTGATCGAAAAGCGCATTGCCGCGCTAGGAATATTGTAACGGCGACCAAAGTTGAGCGCGATCATTTCCTGGGTGTATTTCGACATTGCGTACTGGTTGTGAGGGTTGAGTCGCGCCTCGTCGGTGACGAGCGGTTTCATTGTGCGTCCGCACACGGGACAATGCGGTTCCCAATCGCGTCGCATCAACTGTTCGACCGGGCGAAGCGGCGGATATTGCACGCCGTCGGTATCACATCGATATTTGCCTTCGCCATAAGCCGACTGTGAACTTGCGACGACAATTTTCTGAATCGGCAATTTGTTGGCGACGACTACTTCGTACAACATCGCCGTGCCGACCGTATTGACGTGAAAGAATTTTGAAAAATCGGTGAGATAATCCTGGTAGGCGGCGAAATGGAAAACCGCATCGATATTTTGCAACGCAATCTCCCACGCCGCGCGGTCACGCACATCGCCCAAAATAAATTCGGCTTCGCGCGGGACATACGATGGCACTTGACCTTCGATATGCACGGGCGGCGTGAGACTGTCGAGAATCCGAACCTGATAACCTTTTTGCAGCAACAAATCAACGGTGTGCGAACCGATAAAACCTGCGCCACCTGTAACCAAAACTCGCATGTTCAACAATGACCTCGTAGAGTATGTCATTTCGACGAGCGGTTCTTGCGAGGAGAAATCTGGTTTCCGCAGTCGGAGATTTCTCGCTCCGCTCGAAATGACAATGCGTACATCAACTAATGATTTTTTCCTGTGACGACCACAATCGCCGTCTTGAAAAGTATTTGCGCGTCGAGCCACAACGACCAATGGTCAATGTATTCCAAGTCAAGCCGCACCCACTCGTCAAAGTTTTGCGGCTTGCCGCTGACTTGCCACAACGATGTCATGCCTGGCTTGACCGCCAGTTTCTTTTTCTGCCACTCCGAAAATTTTTCATACTCGGACTGCAACGGCGGACGCGGACCGACCAAACTCATATCGCCTTTGAGCACACTCCACAATTGCGGCAACTCGTCGAGCGAAAACTTGCGTAGCCATCGACCGATCGGCGTGATGCGTGGATCGTCTTTCATTTTGAAAACAGGTCCCTGCATTTCATTTTGCGCGAGCAGATCATTCTTTATCTGATCGGCATTTTGCACCATCGTCCGAAATTTATAACCCGTGAATGGCTGTCCATTTTTGCCAACGACGTTCCAGCGAAAGAGAATTGGCAACCCACTCGTTATCAAAATACCGAGGGCGATCAACAACAAAACGGGCGACAAGATCATCAACAACACCGCCGCCACGATTATATCCATCATCCGCTTTAGCAATAGTTGCGCGCGCTTATCTTTCATTTCCCGATCTTCCAACCGAGCGCGATTTCTCCGCAACGAAATTCGCGATCCGTTCTTTGAATCGCGCTTTACTAAAACGCTCCGCGTGGTCGCGCATAACGTGCGCGTCAAATCGATTCACATCGGTCGCGCGCACAGCACTTGCTAATGTCTCAGGCGTTTGCTCGCGAAAGAATACGCCCGTCACGCCATCGATCACCGTCTCCAATGCGCCCGCCGCCGCGAACGCGATCACCGGACGCCCCGCCGCATTCGCTTCGAGCGGCACGAGTCCAAAATCCTCGACGCCTGGGAAGATGATAGCGCGCGCCCGAGCGAACAAATCGGCAAGTTGGTTTTGCGGAACGTGTCCCAGGAATTCGATGTTCGGTTTTGCCATCGCGCATAAACGCTGCGCATCGATTCCTGCACCGACAATTTTGAGCGGCAGTCCCAGGTCGTTGAACGCTTGCACCGCAATGTCGATGCGCTTGTACGGCGCGAGCCGCGACACGACGAGATAGTAATCGCCGATCTCATTGCACGGCGCAAAAGAATCTACATCGACGGGCGGATAAATGACCGTCGATGCGCGCCGATAATTTTTTTCGATGCGTCGCGCGGTCGCTTGCGAATTGGCGATGAAATGATCGACGCGCTGTGCTGCCATGTAATCCCACTGACGCAAATTATGGACGACGAGTTCAATGATCGATTTTTTCAGCCGTCCTATCTGTTCCTGCGCGACGTACTCGTGAAAGCGCCACGCAAATCGCGCGGGTGTGTGACAGTAGCACACGTGCAATGTGTCAGACGATGTGACCACGCCTTTTGCAAACGCCGACGCGCTGCTGATGACAAGATCATATTCCGACAAATCGAAACTCTCGAACGCCAGTGGGAAGAATGGCAACAATAATTTGTAATTGCTTTTGCGAACGGGCAATCGTTGCAGGAACGATGTGCGAATATCGAGCGTATTGAAAATCGGGAACGTCGTCCCAGGATCGATGACCGATGTAAAGATTGGCGCGTCGGGATATTGTTCGTGCAATGCGATCACCACGCGCTCTGCGCCGCCCGAATCGACCAGGTAATCGTGCACGATGGCGACGCGTGGTTTCACGCTGTCACCTTTTTTGCCAACGCATCGTTCACGATTCGTCCGATTTCTTCCATGCGCGCCGCCCACGAATATTTGCGCGCAAGTTGCATCCGCGCTTCAATGCGCGACGCATCTTCGCTTGTCGCCGCATCGAACGCGGCAACAAATTCATCAACATTGCGCACAGGATAAAAGTAATCGCGAAATTCGGCAAGTGTTGGTAAGTCGCTAGAGATGACGGGCTTGCCCGCAGCGAGATATTCGAAAAACTTCATCGGCAGACTGCCGCGCGTGGATTCGTTTTGATTATACGGAATGAGACACACGTCGAACAGCTTGACGTAGCTCGGCAACTCGGCATAAGGTCGATCACCCAGCAAAAAAATATTCGGATGCGCGCGCAGTTTGGAGACATCGGTTGACGGATCGCCGCGCCCGATGGGACCGATCAACACCAGCGGCACATCCATTTTACGCTCTGCCACCGCGCACAGCAAATCGATATCGACCTTGTATGCTGAAATGTTGCCGACAAAACCCATCATCGGATGAGGCAGGTCTTTGATGTCCTCGGGTGGCATAAGCGTTGCATCACGCGCGATGGCAAATAATTCCGTATCCGCGACATTCGGCAAATAAAACGTGTTGGGATTGAACACGCGCTTGCTTTCGTACAACGTCGACGACGAGGTGAAAACCAGGTCAGCGATTTTCAACAAGCGCACTTCCCAATCGCGCACCTGTTGCGCTGGCGCGTTCGGATTTGCGGCGTGTTCGTCGATGCAATGATAGATGACAAGTTTCTCATTGAACTTGCCAACCAACCCGACCAGCGACGGCAGGAACAACCAGAGAATCGGTCGCGCATTTTTCGGCAACGCGCGACGAATTTGTTGCGCCAAGAGATTGGTGTTGATTGCGCGCGCGCGCTCGCTGCCGTAGAGCGGAAGCACGAACGGCGCAAGCACCGACAAATTTTCTCTGACTTGGCGCACGCCGCCCGCGATGCGCCGCAATCGTCGCGCAATTTTTCCAACATCGCGCGGCGCGGGCGTCCGTCCACCAATCGTATCAACAAACACCACGCGATTGTGTTGCGCCAAGCGCGCGGCGATATGATGGCAATTGACGCGCGTGCTCCAGTCCCACTCGGCGTTGGCGAGAATCAAAATTGTTTCGCCGCGCAAAGTTGTATCAGCCATTGCTTCTTGATGTGCGTCGCACATTCTCAAACACTTTAATAAATTCGTCCGTCACCGCCGCCCAAGTGTGCGATTGAATCGATGGCGCGGCGCGTTCGCCCATCGCGCGTGTTTCGTCGGGATGCGATAAGAGTTGACGCATTCCATTCGCCAATGCATCTACTTCTGGTTCAACTAAAAATCCATTCACGCCAGGTTGCATCAGATCAACTACACCGCCCGACCGAGTTGCCAGTACCGCTTTATGCGCCGCCATCGCTTCGGCGACGACGATGCCGAACGGTTCGAGGCGTGATGATAACACAAAAAACTCACAACCCCAAAACAGCGCGATGGTCTTGGCGCGGTCGGCAAAGCCAAGCAGGACGACTCGGTTGCGCATGTTCATATCGTCGATCAGTTTCTCCAACGCGGCGCGTTCTTCGCCGTCGCCTGCGATCAATAAATGGAACTGAGGGAACTCGGAGGAAATTTGGTGGAACGCGCGAATAAGCAAATCGAATCCTTTTTTGTGAACGAGCCGCCCCATCGCGAGAATGTACGGCGATGCGTTCTGGTAAGGACGCGGTTCGCGAAACTCGTCGGGGTCAAAGCCATCGCCAACAACGCCGACAAACGCTTGCGGCATTGCGTGACGCAAATAGGGCGCGGCGTCGCGCTGGACGTAGGACGAACAAAACAACACGGCATTCGCACGACGAAAAAGATTATTCAACATCCAACGTTGCAATCGCGAGCGCAATGGAATTCCCTGGATGTCGTTGCCGCGCGCAGAGACAACGAGTTTGAAACGTAAAACGTAATGCAAGAGCAAAACGTACAGCGCGTTGATCGTCAAGAAATGGACGTAGACTAGGTCTGGGTCGAACTCGCGAATCGTTTTAGCCATTCCGAATAAAGTTTGCGGCGCACGGAACAGCAGCGACCACGACGGTTGCCGCCCCCACGGAAAGCGATAGACCATCACGCCATCAACCAATTCAGTCGATGGCACATTTCCAGGCGGCAATGCGCTCAGGATGATGACCGAATGTCCGCATCGAATTAGGTTTCGCGCAATGTGCTTGACCGCCGTCTGCACGCCGCCGACGGTCGGCGCATAATCGCTGGCGACGATTGCGATTTTCACCGATTCACCACAGCGACGAGGTTGATGCAATCGCGCAGATCATTCTCCGAGACGGTAAAATCATCGGCTGAGAAATTCGGCAGCGTGGCGTTCGCCGTGGGCGGTTCCACGTCTTCCGAATCCGATCTGAAATTCTTGAGTCGATGGTAGAATGTTTTCGGCAAAAACATTTGCGCCAGCATCCTGGGATATGCGACGAGCGGGTTTTGTTTTACGCGCTGTTTTTCGATTTCGAGAATGGGCGGGATGGCGGTGATACCCAGCATCTGCACGCGCGCAAACACATCGCTCATCGCGCGCGCCAGTCCGCGATCATCGTACTCGCGCAGGTGAAAACGATTCCAGGGTTTCTGGAACGGTAACAGCCGCATCCGACAGTTCGGCGTCGAAATAATCGAAACGCCGGACGCTTTCAAAGTGCGCCGAATCTCTGTCAGGTATTGCGACACGGCAGGAATATGTTCGATCACTTCAAACGAAATGATCGTATCGAAAGATTCTGCTTTGAATGGCAGAGCTTGCGCGTCGCAGACGACGAACACGATATTCGCGCGATGATATTTTGCTTG
>Ga0334722_10004866_pt1 | contig 13791 bp, 24 predicted proteins | sample C3_bottom_MG_FD_207210 | JGI IMG/M metagenome (GOLD analysis project Ga0334722, IMG submission 207210) | Sediment microbial communities from Yellowstone Lake, YNP, Wyoming, USA - C3_bottom | ecosystem: Environmental > Aquatic > Freshwater > Lake > Sediment | place: USA: Wyoming | collected...
CTTTCAGATTAGTGACTCCTGAGGGGTATGAAATAAACTTAGCATATCCTACTGGTCTTGAAGTCATAGGCAATATTTACGAAAATCCCGAACTTTTAGGAGATGAAAAATGAGAGAAAGGGAAATATCTAAAAAGCATATAGAGAAATGGCATTATGTTCGTGAGTATTATGAAGACACTTTTTTGGGAGAAAAAGTCGTCAAGTGGTGGCATAGATTCAGATTTACGGATGATTTTGAAATGGCATACGAATATGACGATTCTCTTGAGTATAAGTGGAGAGAACTATCAAAAGAGGAAATAGAAATTTTAAAGTCTAAGATTATTAAAGACGGCGATGATTATAGATTATTAGGGGAGATGAAAAAATGAGAACAGGCTATTTTATCGAAAACAACTTCTTCGGCTTTATTCACGCACCGAAGGAGTTAGAAAAAAGACTGAAAGACGAGGGTTTTGAGGTTTTTCAGAGTTTCCAACTTCTTTCGGGAGACTACAAAATCGTAGTCAGGCTTCCGAAGTTAGACCAGAAAAACGCAGTTCAAAGACTAATTCAAATCGTAAAGGAGGTAAACGATGAATACTAAAAGGCATCAACCCTATTTTCTTAAAAGTGGTGAAGAAGTCCCAGGCGTGACAACCATAATCTCATCTATCCTTGCGAAGCCTCAACTTGTAGAATGGGCTTGGAAGCAAGGACTTAACGGGCAAGATATTCACAAGATTGTAAACAAGACTGGCGATGCTGGAACTCTCGGACATCAAATGATTTTGGACTTCTTGAAACTCCAAAAGACCGATACAAGCGAATATTCAAAGGACATTATTGACCTTGCAGAAAACTCCTTCTTATCGTTTTTAGAGTGGCAAAAACACAAGACAATCGAACCGATTTTAGTTGAGACTTCGCTTGTGTCCGAAAGATATAAATACGGTGGGACGCTTGACTTTTACGGAAAGATAGACGGCATTCTTACTCTTGCAGACTGGAAAACAGGGAGCGGAATTTACGACTCATACATTTATCAATTGAGTGCGTATCGCAATCTGCTTATTGAAAACGGTTTTGAGAACCCTGAACGAGTTATGATTGTTAGAATTAACAGGGAAGAGAACGAGAGATTTGAGGAACTTGTTAAGAAAAATACGGACATTGAGTTTGAGATTTTTAAACGGCTTGCAGAGATTTATCATTTGCAGAAACAATTGGGAGGCGAGGGGTGATTAAGATATTGGTAATCGTTTTTCTTTTAATACCTTTTTTAGTATCTTTATTTCAATTGCTTCTTGCTTTTAGTCAGTGGGAATTTTATACTACCAAAGAGCGGGACGAAGAAGTTCGTATGTTCTATTTTATGTTTGTTATGACTTTTATTCTGTTGATCCTCGTTGTTTACTTTTGGAGGTGAGAGATGGAACGATTTCGGACATTCATCCTTGCTAAAAGGACAAAAAAGTATAAAATTATCCTTGTGGGAGGGACGATTTGAAAAACAAAACGGACTTGAAAAAGAAGGTCGTTAAGCAAAATGACGAGATTTGGAGTCTAATCGTAAGACTTCGTGACAATTTCACCTGTCGAATGTGTGGGAAATCTACAAAGTTCGTAGAGGCGGCACACATAATCGGTCGAGACAACTGGAACACCCGCTGGGACACCCGAAATGGGTTAAGTCTATGTTATTACTGTCATAGATTTAAAATTCACGGCGGTCGGCTTACAGAAGAAGAGAAGATTGAGTTTTACAAGAACGCAGTCGGTAAAGAGACTTATGAAAATCTACTTGAACTGTCTAAACAACCTGTTAAACGCAACTTGACTTACGCACAGGCTTGGAACGAACTCTTAAGAAAGGAATTTGTGAAATTGACTGGTATGAGTTTTGAGGAGTTTAAAAAAGAAATGAAGGAGGCGAAAAAATGAAGGTTAGAATTTATGATGATGCACTTTACCCGTGTCTTCGTTTTGGTAGAGAATACGGGAGAGAAGTAGAAATTTCTGAAGACAAGATGAAAGAGTATAAGCGAATTTTCAAAGAGTTCTATAAAATGCAAAAAGAACTTCAAGAGTTCTGGAAAAATACAGGAAAGGAGGCAAAAAAATGAAAGTAAAAATTGACGAAGACGAACTCTATCCATACTATGTTATTGATAAGGATGTTGTTGAAGGATACGGAAAAGAGGTTGAGATTTTGGAAGAAAAATTAAAAAGGTATAAAAAGATTTTAAAAGAGTTTTTAAAAATGCAAGAAGAACTCGAGGAACTCTATGAAAATGCAGAAGGGGAGGAAAAATATGGATAAATACATTAAAATGGACTTTCGTGTCATTGATGCGAATACTTTCGAATTTAATTATGCACCGCCAGATTTAGAAGAGACTTTAAAAGAAAATGGTTTTGAGATTGTAAAAAAGACAGTGCATCACGATGGTTACTACTGCACAATCGTTGTGAGACATAAACCTGAAGACATTAGGATACTATTAGACATTCTCAGAAAACGCAATCAACAAGTGATAGACGATTACAAAAAAGAGCGAGGTCTAACTTGGTGATTTTGGCAATTAGTTGGCAATTAAAACGAAAGGAGATGACAAAATGAAAGAGAGTAAAGACTTGATTGAAGACGGGGTCGTAATCCCTGAGAAGTTGAGGACAAAATGCGAAATTTTTTCGCGCCCCGTGGGTTATATGAGACCAATTCAGCATTGGAATAAAGGTAAGCAACAAGAGTTCAAAGAGCGAAAAACCTTCAAGGTTAGCGAGTATACTCTAGAGTATACTACTCACAAGTAGACTATCGGAGGCAACGATGGAGGCATTAACTCAACTTTTATTCTGGTTAATCGTTTATCTTTTTATCATTATTGCAAGTTGGGTAATTGACGCAATTTGGGAATCAACAGATAGCGGGCTTCATTTCAAGTTTGAGAATTTTAAAAAGAAGTATCGTGGCTATCTGTGAGGTGAACGATGAAACTTACTTGTCAATGGTGCGGTAAAGAGTTTGAAAGCAAGACGTTCCGTAAGTTTTGTTCTAAGCAGTGTTTTAGCGAGGCTTCTCAGTATTATCAACACTTATACTATTTGGAAAGAACAAAAGGGAAGAAAGAATGGGAAGGGCTACACAAGTATGATAGGCAAAATTTCGAGCAGTATAAACACTCAAAAGAGTTTCGCAGGCGACACACCGAGGGCAGTATGTTTGCAATCGTTAGAGACGAGAGAGACAAAAGACTTACTTTTGACAGGTATTTAAAGGACTTGCAAGACGCTATTAAGTTCGTAGACGGAGAGAAGAAGCACATAAGCATTGCAGGTTTGCGTATAGTGATATTTTTACAATCTCTCATCAGAGCCTGGCAAACTGTAGTTCCGCAACGAGACCAAGACATTGACAGAGTAATAAGGTTTTTAGATGCTGATTTATTAGAAGAAAAATACAAAAACACCTTGACCAGACTTTTGAATTTTGAAAATTTGAAAATTGCGATATAATATAGTTGTGAAATTTTGTGGGGAGTGCACCCTCTTTGGGTGCGGGACAAGAGGACTTTTGGTGGAGGGCTGTCCTCTTACAAGAAAAGGAGTAGCGACGTCGATGCGGGGGAGTTCCTACCTCCTTCTCTCTCCCGCTGTTTTTGTTTGCGAGGTGAATAATGGAAGAAATCAAAAAAATTGAAGGTTGGGACAAAATTGACTACCCGACTCCTATGTTTACAAGAATGGCAATTTTTTATGCCGTTGCGTTAGTTTTGAGTAATGTTATTGCAGTAAAAATCTGGCATATAGGAACCTATATTTTCTTACCTGCAGCGGTTATTCTTTTCCCAGTTGTTTACATTGTTTCCGATGTTATGACGGAGATTTACGGAATGAAACTTTCTATGTTAGCTATTCGTATGAATGTTTTAATGAATGTTGTTCTTGTTTTAGTTACCTGGGCTGCTACGAAACTACCACCTGCAATTTTTAGCAAAGAAATGCAAGTTGCTTTTGAGACGATTTTCCACTGGACTTGGCGAGTGGTAATTGCTTCATTAATCGGATACTATTTAGGTGATTGGTCTAACAGTGCGGTGATTTCAAGAATGAAGGTTTTACAAAAAGGCAAAAATTTCCCCTGGAGGGCTTGGCTTTCAACCGTAGTAGGTGAAGGAATTGACACGCTTTGTTTTATCACAATTGCATTCGCTGGGACAATGCCCTGGAAGGCTCTCGTAACTATGATAATCGCTCAGTATTTATTCAAAATTAGTTATGAGGCGATATGCCTTCCTATAACCACCCGAGTTGTTAAATGGTGGAAAAAAGTTGAGGGCTTTGAAGTCTACGATTACACAGAGGACGTGGTAGAGACTTATAGACCACTATGAAAATCTATTTTGCGAGTGCAGAGAGTCATTTAAATACATTAGCTTCAAACGGTGTCAAGAGGATGCTGTTTTCTTATTTTATGTTGGAACAGAGGCAGGTTCGGAACATACGCAATTTTTTCGGGAATAAATGGAGTGATGACTTAGACATTTTTCTTGATTCGGGAGCCTTTTCCGCATATACGCAAGGAACACCTGTTGACCTACACAAATATATGAATTTTCTTAGTTTTAATAAAGATTATTTGAGCGTTTATGCTTTGCTTGATGTGATCGGTGATTCTGCAAAAACAATGGAGAACCTGCGTGTGATGGAAGAGGCAGGCTTGAAACCGTTAGCAGTATATCAGTTAGCGTCGGAATCCTGGGATGACTTAGAAGAGTTATGTAAAACCCACGATTATGTCGCCCTCGGTGGGATAGTAGCAGGCAAGAAGTTCAAAGACAAAGATGTTCTGAGAAAACATCTTGACAGGGCTTTTGATGTTGCTACAAAATATAAGACTAAATTTCACGCTTTCGGGGTTACTTCCTTAGACATATTAGTGAATTTTCCTTTTTATTCGGCTGATTCAACAACTTGGTTATCTGGTGAGATATCGGGAACTGTTTTGCTTTTTATCAATGATAAGATTAAATCCTTTCATTACAAAGAAAAAGAGTTATATAGATACCACGAGTATATAGAGGAATGTGGCTTGAAATACGAGGATGTTGTAAATCCGAAAGGGTTGCAAGCGAGAGACACATTAAACATTAAGACTATGTTAAAAGTCGAGCAGTTTATCAATGAGAGACAAAAACCTTACTGGGACGACAGCCGAGAAACGAATTCTGAAAAGTTAAAAAATCCCGGCGACAGACTTCCACCAGAGACGAAAGGCAAGATACAAGAGATTTTAAAGAACCCAGAAGTTGAAGCGAAGCGATTAGCCAGACTAAGAGAAAGTCTCACAAACTTTAGAACAGGGAAGTATGCCGAGAATCTGCCTTATTACTGTAATAACTGTTATGTAAAAGACAAGTGTCCGTTCTATCAAGAGCCTAAAAGCCCAGACGATAAAGTCTTATGTGCCTTGAGAGAGGAATTCAAGAGATGGTTTAGTCCTGACGATTTTGATTACAGAGAGGAAAATGCCGTTAATAAAGTGCGAAATAGAATTATTGATATTTTACTTCAAAGAGCGGCATTCAATCTGTGGGCAGAATTACTTGATGGCGGTATACAAGACAGGTCATTAACAAATCTTTTGACGGCAGTGCTTGATAGGCTTGAGATTAAACAACCTCTGATTCAACAGATTAACAAAGACAGTGGGGATATTGTTTTAGTGTCTGCAGACGATATTAAAAAAGCATTGGAGGGAATAAAGAAGAATGGAAACAATAACTGAATATGCGAACACACTAAAACAAGTCTATGGTGGTAAGGTATTCATTTATACAAGAGTTTTCACAGAAATTAAAAAAGCCTACGAAGAAGGGAAAAGGCACATTTGGGTTGAAGGCGGAACCTCAGCAAGCAAAAGTTGGTCTATACTTCAATTTCTAATTTGGTTAGCAAAGACAAGCAAAGAGCCTCTTTTAATTTCCATAGTCTCTGAAAGTTATCCGCATTTAAAAAGAGGTGTTATGAGAGATTTCTTTTCTATTTTAGAAGAGCCGATTGACGATAACCCAAATTTCAACAAGACTTCTCACATTTATAACCTTGGGAAGTCCAGAATTGAGTTTTTTTCAGCAGACCAGTCGGGTAAATTACGAGGTGCAAGGAGAGATGTTTTATTTGTAAACGAAGTAAATAATATCTCCTATGACGCTTTTAGAGAACTTGACGCAAGAACTCGTTTGCTAACCCTTGCAGACTGGAACCCTGTTGGAGAATTCTTTTTCCACTTTTATGGACTAAAAGATATGCCAGATTCATATTACATACACGCTACATATAGAGATGCAATTGATGTAGTGCCTCACGAAGTAGTTGAGAACATTTTGCGAATGGGAGAGAGAGACCCGAATTGGAAGAGAGTTTATATTGATGGACTATTAGGGAAGTTAGAGGGGCTTGTTTATCCTGATTTTTCAATAGTGGACTCATTACCAGAAGGTGATTATTTCTATGGACTTGATTTCGGTTTCGCAGGAGACCCAACGGCGTTGGTAAAATGTGTTATTCAAGAGGACAGGCTTTACGTTAAAGAACTTATCTATGAGACAGGCTTAACAAACTACGACCTTGCGGTGAGATTTGAGGAACTCGGGATTAAAAAACACTACGATGAAATTTTTGCCGATTCAAGTGAGCCTAAATCAATCGAGGAGATATATCGCTACGGATATAACATTGAAGGTGTAAAGAAGGGACAAGGAAGTGTTGAATACGGGCATCAGTTAGTCAGACAGTTTAAGATTAACTTAACAAAAGATTCTGTTAACCTAATCAAAGAGATACGCAACTTCCGGTATATAGAGGATAAAGACGGGAGATTAACTGACAAGACGACACATATCTGGTCTCACGGAATGGACGCTATGAGATATGCAGTAATGGGGAAACTTGAAAGACAAGGACAACCTGAGGTCTTAGTACTGTGAGGTGGTGATACTTTAATGAGTTTATTTGATTTCTTTAAAAAGCAGAAAAATTTTTCGTATGTAGGGACAGGACTTCTCACTGGCGGTGTAACTTCTGATATAAGTTCGCTTGAAGACGCCGCAATTAAGAATCCGTATGTCAATAGAGCCTTGACATTGCGAGCTCAGGCAATTTCTGACTTGGAATGGGAGATCGTGAATAATGATAAGCCGAATCAGAAGTTAATGAGTTGGTTTGCTAATCCTGTGAACTTGACACCGAGGCAGTTTTTACAGAAAATTCAATATTGGAGGGACATAACAGGTATTGCATTTATACGAAAATCATTTCCACAACCCGAACTCCTTGATGGTGATAGAATAACACTTCTTGTAACTCCAAGCGAAATTAAAGTTCTTTATATGCGTGTTTTCTGGACTGATACTTATGACATTTCAGAAGTTGCTTTGATTACAGGCCAGTCGCCATTTGTTCGTATAATCAAAGATGTAAGCCCGCTTCTAACTGTTCTTGAAGACGCAAAAGCACAGTATAGACAAATGGAAGTCTTATCGAATATGTTCCAAAACGGAGCGTTCTTAAACATAATCCTCACAACCGAAGACCACCTGACTAAAGACCAGGTTCAGACAATTTTAGACCAGGTGAGAGAAAAATACTCAAGCCCGCAAAACTCGGGAAAGATTATGCTACTTTCAAATTCTAAATGGGAAGTTCACGATATCAAAACAAATCCAAACGACTTCGGACTAAGAGACACAGACGAATTTGCTATGAAACGTATTGCAGTGGCTTTTGGTATCCCTTCGGTGTTCTTTAACGATATGCAAGGCGTTAACCGAGCCGTCGCACAGACGCAAGAATACATTTTTGAGAAGTATGTTACAAGACCACTCGCAAACGATTTAGCAGAGCAAATCACAACGAAACTTTTAGACAACAAAGCAGAGTTCAGATTTAAGTTTAATGAAAATCTTTCATTAGAAGACCAGCAGTTATTAGCACAGATAAGACAAACTGAACTCCAGAGCGGGATAAGATATATTAACGAGTTTAGACAAGAAGATGGACTTGACCCAGTGCCGTGGGGCAACGAGTGGTGGGGTAGTTTAAATATAACACCGCTTGGAAGCGTAAGTCCGCAACCTAATCCTGAAACCGCAAAGATACTTGAAAAACTTGAGAAAATAGAACAGAAACTTGATAAAAAAGACAAGTCCGTGGATAGAACACAGATTTGGAAGAGTTATGTCGCTATGACCGAGCCGATGGAAAAAAGGTTAGCGAAAGAAGTTATGGATATTTTCAAAAAACAAGAAAAAGAAGTTTTAAAACAACTTGAAGCCTTGAAGTCTAAAAGCGATGTTAATAAAAAAGACACTCTGAGACCGCAAGACATTGTGGCGGTAAATGTAAGTGAGGAATGGAAAGACTACATCGTAAAGCACCTGAAACCGTTTTTATTGAGTTTTATGCAACAGGCGGGAGATAAAACTTTAAGTGATTTAGGTTTTGGTATTTCGTTTAATTTGCAAGTTCCAGGGATTCAAGAAAAACTTCTAAAGTCTTTGGAGAAGTCGGCTTCAGAAATCATACAAACTACAAGAAAAGATGTGTATGATCAGTTATTGGAGGGTATCCAAAACGGGGAAGGTATTCCCGAACTTGCAAATAGAATGAAAACGCTGTTTGAAGAGACATACAAAAACAGGAGCGAAACAATAGCAAGAACTGAAACGATAGGTGCAACGAACTATGCAAGTTTGGAGGCAGGGAAGCAGGTCGGTATAACTAAAAAGCAATGGCTGACGGCTGAAGACGAGAGAGTTAGACCAACACACGCAGAGGCAGACGGGCAGATTAGGGATATAGATGAACCTTTTGATGTTGGAGATGACAAGTTAATGTTCCCTGGCGATAAAAACGGCTCGCCAGAAGAAATTATAAACTGCCGCTGTATGGTGATTTTAATACCTGAGGAGGGAGATTAGATGGATAAAATAATTAAGTCTTTTGTAGCGAAACAAATAGACACCATGAATCACATCGTAGAGGCTTACGCTTCTACTAAAGATGTAGACCGAGACGGTGAAATCATACTTCCAACCGCTTGGGATCTCGAAGACTACAACGGCGTCGTAATTAACTCTCACGATTATGAGACAATAGAAAACGCACTTGGGAAGGTTATTGAGGCACGGACCGATGACAAGGGACTTTATGTGAAAATTCAATACTTTGTAGGACAAGGCAACGAGACAGCCGATTGGGCTTGGGTGTTAGCACAGAACGGACTGGCAAGTTATTCAGTTGGTTTTATACCTATCGAATCAGTTCCAGGGAGCGATAACGTTAAACGAATTTATACAAAAGTCAAACTCTTAGAAATTTCGCAAGTCTTAGTTCCTGCAAATCCTTACGCAGTGCAGGATAATTTAGTATACGAACCTTTAATAAAGGCTTTTAAAGAAATTAAGACAAAAGAGGTGAGTAAAATGGAAGAAGTTAAAAAAGGTGTAATTCCTTACAAGGAGACACCAAAAGCACCCGAAGATGAGCCTTGGGACGCTGGCAAAGAAGTAAAAGAAGCAACAGTTGACGACTTGAAGATTATGTGTGCGTGGTATGATGAGCAAAATCCAGATGTCAAGAGTTCTTACAAACTTCCACACCACCACGCAAGCGGAGGTCATGCCGTAGTCTGGCGAGGTGTTGCAGCAGCAATGGCGGCACTTCTTGGTGCAAGGGGTGGAGTTGACATTCCAGATTCAGACAAGGAAGGCGTTTACAATCATCTTGCTAAACACTACAAAGATTTTGATAAAGAGCCTCCAGAGTTTCACAAAGTCTACTATAGCGATGATGAGATTTACAAGGCTTGCGGTTTAGATGTCGAGGTCAAATATGGACGAGTTTTGAGCGAGGCAAACAGGCAAAAGATTAAAAACGTCCTTGATGGCATTACTCAACTTCAGAAGGAACTTTCGGACTTGAAAGACCCGTTGAAAGAGTTGTTAGACCTGTCGGAAGTAGAGCAAAATAGCACCTCATTAGAGGCGATTGCTCAAAAGTCCGATAGAATTTTAGACATATTAAACGAATTAAAAAAATCACTTTAGGAGGGTGATAACATGAACGAAGTAGAACAAATTAAAAGCGAGATTATAGAGAAAACAGCACAGAAGATTGAGAACGATTTGAACTCAAAATTTATTACTCATGAAGAGTTTTTGAAAGCGGTTAAGGAACTTACAGCACACAAGGACACATACTCTGTCGAACCAGGGACACTTGCAAAATCTATTAGAGAAATGGTAACAAAAGGCACACTCGTAGAAGGCACACCATCAGCAGGTGGGTATCTTGTGCCGCCAGAGTACGTGAATAGAATTATTGATGTAGCAATTCAGCAATCTGTTGTTTATCCAAGAGTTACACGAATTCCTGTCGCATCTAACCAAGTGTATCTCACTGGTGTATCAGCACCCGTGACAGTGTCTTATCCAGGTGAAAACACAGCACCTACACCAACAACACCGACCATTTATCAAAACAGCGTGCCGATTAAAAAGTTAATGGCACTTGTTGACATTTCAAATGAGTTATTAGCAGATGCTACAATCGGTGGAGCGGTAGATGCTTATATTGTGAACCTTATCGGTCGTGTTTTAGGTAAAGAGATGGATAGACTAATCTTGACAGGGAATACATCAAATGGTGACCCGTTTAACGGAATTCTTAATACTTCAGGTGTTACAAACGTTGTAGAAGCAACAGGACACACCTCTGATGTAACTTATGAGGCTCTAATTGACGCCATAAACGCAATACCTTCTGACTACAAACTGAACCCGTTCTGGATTGCACACAGGACATTCTATGCAAAAGCATTCGAACTCAAGACCACAACTAACTATCCTGTTTTGAATCCAGAGTCCAAGACCTTAGTCGGATATCCTTTTGAACGAGTTGAGGTTATGCCTTCTGATTTTAGCGCTTCAAAGCCTATTGCTATATTCTGTGACCCAGTTAACGTTATGTTTGGCATGAGACAGGAACTTCAGATTACAGCATCAAGGGAAGTTAAATTTGACCAAGACCTGACTGAACTTAAAGCAACCTTCAGGTTCGGCTTCTATGTAGCATATCCAGCAACCTTTGTAGTACTAAAGACTGCAGCATCATAGTGACTAAGGGAGGGGCAATCCCTCCCTCACTTGGAGGTGAATAATGAAAGTAAGATTTAACGCAAACATATTTGTGAGAGGGCAAGACTTCAAAGCAGGCGAAGTCTACGTGATAGATGATGAACTTGCTAAATGGCTACAAGGCTTCTATGAGGTTGTAGAAGAAAAAGCAATTGAAGAGCCACCTAAAGACAAGATGGTAAAGAATTCGAAGAAGAAAGGTGAATAGCGATGTATATCACATATGCCGAGTTTAAAGTCTTGTTTCCAAACGTGAATGTGACTGAGGACGAATTTAATATCTACGAGGCATATGCAGAAGACATAGTAAATGTCTATATTAATAATGTGTTTATAGACCCAACAAAGGACATTTCTTTTGCGACTGGCTTGATTATTCAGCATATGCGAGGTATTGGACTTCTCCCGCAGGGACTGACTTCAATTAGTGCAGGTGGGATAAATGCAAACCCTAATCAGGACTTTATGGAGTATATACCTCAAAAGGCAAAAGAAATACTTGACAGACACAGGGAGATTGTGATATGAATTATTTCTTCTTCTGGCAACCAAGTCCCGAGGAGTTTATTCAAAAAGCACAGGAGCGAGTAAGAACTGCAGCGTATAATTCATTACTTCGAGGCGGTTATAAGGTTCAAGGCAGAGCAAGGTATTTCGTGCCTGTTAATACAGGATATTTGCGAGCCTCAATTGCGGTTGCAGGAGACATTGCGAATCTTTCAGTCCAAGTCGGTTCAAGACTCAAGTATGCAGCACCTGTTGAGTTCGGAAGTAGACCACATACTCCGCCATTTGAACCTATACGACGCTGGGGAGAACTTAAAAAAATTCCAGCAGGGGCAGTATGGCAAAAAATACGAATGCAAGGCACAGACCCACACCCTTATCTGTGGCCTGCATTTATTGAAAATCGAGATTGGATCGTGGATGATTTAGCAAAGAGCATAGCGAAAGCGGTGATGAAGAGTGGAGAGTGAACTTTTAACCTTACTCAATACAATCTGTCCTTCTTCTCAAGTCGGCACGGGACACGATACAGAAACGCCGTTTATTCTGTATTCGTATTCAGATAGCGTATTCAAATACAAACTTGGCTACAGAGCAGACATAACATTTTTCATAATCGATTGGACGGAGGATAAGACTGATGAAAAGATAGCAAGCATAAAGAGTTTATTTTCTAATAGACAGGCTTGGCATTCAGTAATTATTAGGAAGGTTGAATGGAATTTAAAGAACAGCATTAAACTTCCCGATGGAAGGTATTTAAAAGAATTAAATTCAATAGTAATTTACGAGGAGGTGTAAAGAATGGCATATCAGTATGGAATTGCAAGTTTTTCAGGAGGCGTAACGGGAGTCTGCAACGACTTCACAGTTAAAGCAACGCCTGACAAAAAAGAGTTATCGGGCAACCCTGCAAGTCAGATTGTAGATGTCCGAACTGGAAAGACAATTGAGACTATAACAGCAAACGTTGCAGTGACTGCTGTTGTAGAGCCGAGAACTCTAATCGGACAGACAGTTACGATTGCGATTACCTCTGAAGACTCAGGGGAAGTTAGCATTAGCGGTAAAGTCGTTGATGCAGAACTCAAAGGCTCGAAAGAAGACTGGTGGATATTTACAATAACAGTTGAGTATGTCCCAACCAGTAATCCATAGGTGAGATATGACTTTTAAAGAACTTAAAGAGATTTACGACTTGACGGGAATAAACATCGCTTTAGCAATCGCTGGTAAGAAACTTGACGAGGTCGACCCGAAAGTTATTCAGATTTTGGTTTGGTGGAGCAGAAAAAAAGAAAATCCAGACCTCAAACTTGAGGACGTTAACGACTTCAAATTTGTGGAGGCAGTAAAGTCGTTTGACGAACTTTTTCGTGAGGAATGAAGCGACTGACTTTTTTACAAATGTCTATGCAAATTTTGCAATACTCGGCTGGAGTAAAAAAGAAGTTGACGAGACAGAACTCTCAGTTCTTTTCGGAGTTTTGGAGAAATTAAAAGGCGATAAAAAAGATGAAAACGTTCTTGAGAAGTTTGACCCTAAGGCAGCAGAGGAGGTGTTTAAGAAGTGGCAGAAAATGAAGCGATAATTGAGATAAGAGCCGCTATTGAAGACGTTCAAAACAAAATGAATCAAATTCAAGGTTTGATGCAAAACACCTCCTCGAAATCCGAATTTGCGTGGACTTCCTCACTTAAAAAAATCGCTGGCTGGTTTGGTATCGCTTTCTCAGCGAAAGAAGTAGTTAACTTTACAAAAGAATCTATAAATGCATTTGCAGAAACAGAACGCTCGGCAGTCGTATTGAATAACACACTCAAAAACTTCGGAGTATCTGACGAGGGAATAAAGTCTATTGAGGAGACTGTAGACAGGCTTGAAAAACTGACTTCTTTTGATGACTCGCAAATCCGTTCGGCACTTTCAAACGCAGTCATTAAATTAGGTGATGTTAATCTTGCAATGAAGACTGTCGAAGTCGCAATGGAAGTCGCAAGAGCAAGGAATCTTGACCTAAACGACGCCGTGCAGAGACTAAGTTTGGGGCTTCTTGGGAATGCTCGAGGTTTGAAAGATTTAGGAATCAACATAAAAGATT